>Ga0137388_10003235_pt1 | contig 10476 bp, 6 predicted proteins | sample 15con2h14AmetaG_FD_104644 | JGI IMG/M metagenome (GOLD analysis project Ga0137388, IMG submission 104644) | Vadose zone soil microbial communities from Angelo Coast Range Reserve, California, USA - 15con2h1.4A metaG | ecosystem: Environmental > Terrestrial > Soil > Vadose zone > Saprolite...
CGTTGTCCACGTCCGCAAAGTAGACCATGGCTTGCTGGAGAGTCTTTGGTTTGGCGCTCATGGCGTTCCTCACTCTCAAAACTCTACCAGAAACGCTTTACTGAGTCAAGTATATTAATGCCCTTCCAAGAGTGGTTCAAAATAAACGACTTTAACTACCTTTAGAATGAACACTTATGAAAAAACAGGGGGAGTGGGGGGCTATTAGCTAGTTCGCATTTCCCGAAGGCGCCCGCCGCCTAAGTAGCAGTCGGGAAAGAACATAGCTCACCGTAACCAGCGAAATCACAAAAACCGTCACCTGCAGCTTGTGCTGCATCAAATAAGGCATCGCGTCCGCGCCATACCGTATCGCCAGATACCCGATTCCGAAGTACCGAAATAACCGCGCAATCGTAATCGCCGACGTGTAACTGAACAGCGGAACTTCAAACACGCCCGCCGCAAACACGAAGAACTTGAACGGCGTCGGCGGCGGCAGCAAAGCCGCAACCAGCATTCCCACAAAACCGTTCTGTTCCACCCAGTGCCGGATGGCGTGCGCGTGCTTCCCAGCCCTCCGGTGAAATAGTGCTTCCCCGCCCTTCCGAGCAATGAAATACAACAACACACACCCCAGCACTGATCCCAGCGCCGCCATAAACGCATACAGCGGCATCCGCGCCGGGCGCTGAATGGACAGCTCGATCAGCAGCAAATCGTTGATGATCGGAAACGTCAGCACCGAAGAATCCAGAAAGGAAATCAGAAAAAGTCCCGGCGCCCCCAGCCCGCCCGCAAACGCCACGATTTTCTGCTTCCATCCGCTCAAACTCGTGCCCAAAAGGAATTCCTCCCATCCATTTGCAGCAACTTGTTTGTGTCTGGCATTGGCTCTGAGCGAAGCCGGAAGACGTGCGCGCGCATCTACTGCGCAAAAGCCGCGCGATCGAAGTGATTCATGAAGACCTGCATGAGTGCCGTGCGGTGGAGATTTGGAAGCTTCGGAATTTCCCCGATCACCCGCACGTGCCCGAATCGCTCGATAGTTTCCCGGTTCTCCCGGTTTTGATCGCCGATCAGCACCACGCCATGCACCGGAAGTTCCGCCGCGTGCAGCGCCGCCAGCGTCAGAAGCGTGTGATTCACCGTGCCCAACGCGCTGCGTGCCGCCACGATCATCGGCAGCTTGAATTTCACCATCAGGTCCAGCATAAACTGCTTCTGGTTGATGGGTACCAGCACTCCTCCGGCTCCCTCGACGATCAGCCAGTCATTAATCAGGCTGCTGGGCATATTGATCCGACCGAGGTCGATTTCTACCCCCGCCCACCGCGCCGCCAGGTCCGGCGAAACCGGTGGCACGAACTTGTACACTTCATCCAGCGTTCGATCCGTGCCGATCCCCGCCAGCCGCATCACCGTCACGCGGTCCGAGCCCTCGAGGGTGCCCGTCTGGATCGGTTTCCAGAAAACGGCATCGAGCGCCGCGCAAAGGAGCGCAGAAAGGACGGTCTTGCCCACCGCCGCATCCGTCCCCGTGATGAAAAAATGATGCCTCATGCGCGCCGCACCGTCACTGGCGAAACCATGCACTCAGAAACGTGGACGCCGGTTCGATTCCCCTTGTGGCGCAAGCCGCTCTTTGCGGCGGCGATCAGCGCCGCTTCTAGTAATTGATTGGTACGCATGGGCCCCCGGTTAGATAGGGTCAATCATCTTCAAATGAATCTGGCATGTTACCATCGCTTTGCATCTGCGTCTCGATTCAGTATCCGACGCGGCACGGCGTGGTGCCGTTTTTTTTCATGATGGCTTGTTTGACCAGCCATCAGTAAAATGTTATAAATCGTCGTTTTGTGCAGCCCTTGTGCCCCGTCTTCGGGGCGCTTCACCGGCCCTATTAGGGGTAGTCGCGGACCGGCGCGCGGCGGCTTCTTCCTGGTGGAATGTGAACAATTTGCTCTTCGGTCGCGCCAAACTGCGCTCGGTCGAAATAGTGTGCCGGAAATGGCTGACCCAGAAAGCCATTGCCAGGTGAAAGCCTGTGAACGATTGATCTACGGAGGATTCTGAATGCTTACCTGGCTCGCAAACGCCTGGTCCGTGGGCTGTAGACTCGCCAAGTTTGGAGCGGCCGCCGCCTTGCTTACACTGCTCGGGGCCGCCCCGGCTCTAGCTGACGAAGCCGGCGGCGAAGCCAGCTTGAAACTTCCCGATCTTTCCCAGGTCAATTTTCTAGGGATCGACGGCCACAAGCTTTTGCTCTTCGGCATTGTCATCTGCATCTTTGGCCTGGGCTTCGGATTGGCGATTTATTCGCGCTTGAAAAATCTCCCCGTTCACAAGTCCATGCGCGATATCTCCGAGCTGATTTACGAAACCTGCAAAACCTATCTCATCACGCAGGGCAAGTTCTTGATGATCTTGTGGGTGTTCATCGCCGTCGTGATCGTTATGTATTTCGGCTGGCTCGCTCCCGTGCATCCTGTTGCGGTCACTCTGCCGATCATTTTGATCTTCAGTCTTGTAGGAATCGCGGGAAGTTACGGCGTCGCGTGGTTCGGCATTCGCGTCAACACGTTTGCTAACTCGCGCACTGCGTTCGCTTCGCTGCGGGGCAAGCCCTATCCGATTTACAGCACGCCGCTGCAAGCGGGCATGAGCATTGGCATGATGCTCATCAGCGTCGAGCTATTGATGATGCTCTTCATCTTGTTATTTGTTCCGGGCGACTACGCCGGTCCGTGCTTCATCGGCTTCGCCATCGGCGAATCGCTCGGTGCGGCCGCGCTGCGTATCGCCGGCGGCATCTTCACCAAGATTGCGGACATCGGCTCCGACCTCATGAAGATCGTCTTCAAAATCAAGGAAGACGACGCGCGCAACCCCGGCGTCATCGCCGATTGCACCGGAGACAATGCCGGCGACTCGGTGGGCCCCAGCGCCGACGGCTTTGAGACCTACGGCGTGACTGGCGTGGCGCTCATCACCTTTATTCTGCTCGCCGTGAAAAATCCCACCGTGCAGGTTCAATTGCTGGTGTGGATTTTCGTGATGCGCATCGTCATGCTCATCGCCAGCGCCGCCGCCTACTTCATCAACGCCTTCATCGCCAAATCCAAATATGCCAACGCCAACGAAATGAACTACGAAGCGCCGCTCACTTCGCTGGTGTGGATCACTTCCGCCGTCTCGATCGCTCTGACGTACGTCGTCTCATCCCTTATCATCCCGATCCTTGGCGGCGACGCCTCGCAGTGGTGGAAGCTAGCGACGATCATCTCCTGCGGCACGCTCGCGGGCGCCATCATTCCTGAGTTGGTGAAAGTCTTCACGTCCACGGAATCACGCCACGTAAAAGAAGTCGTGACTTCCGCGGAAGAAGGCGGCGCATCGCTCGGCATCCTCTCCGGATTTGTCGCCGGGAATTTTTCCGCTTACTACATCGGTCTGGCAATGGTCCTCCTCATGTCGCTCGGTTTTCTGATCAGCAACCTGGGACTCGACCACCAGATGCTCGCACCGGCCGTGTTCGCCTTCGGCCTGGTAGCCTTCGGCTTCCTCGGCATGGGTCCCGTCACGATCGCCGTCGATTCCTACGGTCCGGTCACCGACAACGCGCAATCCGTGTACGAGCTTTCGCTGATCGAACAAGTCCCGAACATCAAGCAGGAACTGAAAAAGGACTACAACATCGACGTCAATTTCGAGCGCGCCAAGGAAATGCTCGAAGCCAACGACGGCGCCGGCAACACCTTCAAGGCCACCGCCAAGCCAGTGCTTATCGGGACGGCCGTCGTCGGCGCGACCACGATGATTTTCTCGATCATCATGGCGCTCACCAAGGGCTTAACCGAAAACGTCAACAATCTTTCGCTCCTTCATGCGCCGTTCGTTCTGGGCCTGGTCACCGGCGGCGCCATGATTTACTGGTTCACCGGCGCGAGCACCCAAGCAGTCACCACTGGCGCTTACCGCGCCGTTGAATTCATCAAGGCCAACATCAAACTCGAAGGTGCCGCTTCCGCCAGCATCGCCGACAGCAAAAAGGTCGTCGAGATTTGCACCAAGTACGCGCAGAAGGGCATGCTCAACATCTTTATCGCCGTGTTCTTCGCCACCCTGGCTTTCGCCTTCGTTGAGCCGTTTTTCTTCATCGGCTATCTTTTCTCCATCGCCATCTTTGGTCTCTATCAGGCCATCTTCATGGCCAACGCCGGCGGCGCGTGGGACAACGCCAAGAAGATCGTTGAAGTCGAGATGAAGCAGAAGGGCACACCGCTGCACGACGCCACGGTCATCGGCGACACGGTCGGCGATCCGTTCAAAGATACGTCCTCCGTCGCACTCAATCCGGTCATCAAGTTCACGACGCTCTTCGGCCTGCTGGCCGTCGAGCTCGCCGTCCAGATGACCGCCGCACAGGGCAGCGGGCTGACGCACATACTCGCCGCGGTCTTCTTCGTGGTCTCCTTCGTCTTCGTTTACCGCTCCTTCTACGGCATGCGCATCCGCGAAGGCGCCGCCCACTGAAAACTGCTTCCAGTTTTTGGTTCTTAGTGAAGCAAAAAGAAAGGGGCGGCTAGTTGCCGTCCCTTTTCTCCTCAAACCGGAGTAGAATCCCGCCTATTCTCTTCTGAGGTGCAAACGATGCGAAAGATTCTCTTCGCTGCAATCGGTGCTCTGTTACTGGCAGTTGTGCCGGCAATCTGTAACGCACAGATTGATACTCGCTGGAAAATTCACGATCCCAATCGTCCCCTGCCGCCGGTCGTTGACCCCGGAACTCCGAGCACGCAAGATTTGCCGGGACGCCCGCCGTCCGACGCCGTTGTGCTCTTCGACGGCAAGGATCTCTCGCACTGGTCTCACAAAGACGGCAGCACGGCGAAATGGAAGGTGGAGAATGGTTACGCCGAAGTCGTGGCCAAGACCGGTTACATCTACACACGCGAATCCTTCGGTGATTGCCAGTTGCACGTCGAATTTTCCGAGCCCGTGCCTCCTAAAGGCGAAAGCCAGGAGCGCGGCAACAGCGGCGTCTTTCTGATGGGGCTCTACGAGATTCAGGTTCTCGATACCTTCGAAAACAAAACGTACGCAGACGGCCAGGCTTCCGCCGTTTACGGCCAATATCCTCCGCTCGTCAACGCTTCGCGACCGCCCGGCCAATGGCAGAGCTACGACATCGTCTTTCACGGCCCGCGTTTCGATAAAGAAGGAAAACTGATCCGTCCCGCTCGCGTAACCGTCCTTCACAACGGCGTGCTTGTGCAGGACAACGTGGAACCCAGCGGACCGACCGCGCATGGCCAGCGCCCAGCCTACAAAGCGCAGCCCGAAAAATTGCCTCTCGCCCTGCAAGACCACGGCAATCCCGTGCGCTACCGCAACATCTGGATTCGCGAACTGAAATAGAAAATCGGACGCCGCCACGAACCGGCGACGCCGAAAAGTATTTGTCAATTTTTATGAACGGATTAAACCCGGGAATTTGCGGGGGTTGTTGTCGAAGCCGGGGAAAACGGTGTTGAGTTCTTTCACGCCAATGTGTTTGCTCAGGATTTCGCTGACGACCGAGCGGAAGTCGGTTGTGAGCGCCAGGTCGCGGCCTTCGTTCAGTTGATTATCGTTCAGTCCGGGCCATCTGCCATAAACCTGGCCACCCTTCACGTCGCCGCCCATCACGAACATGCAATTCGCGTGGCCGTGGTCGGTCCCGCGATTGCCATTTTCCTTGGCGGTGCGGCCGAACTCGCTCATGGTCACGAAAACAATATTTTCCATGCGGTCGCCCAGGTCCTGATAAAACGCCGCGAGGCCCTGGCCGAGGTCCTTCAGCAAATTCGAGAGCTGCCCCTGCACGCCGCCCTCGTTCACGTGATTGTCCCAGCCGCCACAATCGACGAACAAAACTTCCACGCCAATATTCGCTTTGAGCAGTTGCCCGATCTGCTGCAAACTCTGGCCGAGCCGGCTCGTCGGATATTGCGCGCCGTTCTCCGGCTGATATTTCGAAGGGTCGGCTTTGCGCAGCAGATCGATCGCTTCGAACGTTTCCGTGCCCGTGCCGTGCAGCGCGTGATCCACGGTCTGCGAGTACATGGCTTCAAAACCGCCTTCAACCATCTGTCCCGTTCCCGGCGATTGCGCCATGACTCTAAATTGTTTTAAGTCCGGCAGAGCAATCGCCGGCGCGACACCATGCAGCATGCGCGGAAGATTCGGCCCCATGGCGACGGCACGAAATGGCGAAGCTTCTTCTTCCGGTACAGTTTCCAGCGCGCGGTTCAGCCAGCCGTCTTCCGTTGATTTCAATCCGGGCGTGCCCGATTCCATGAAGTCCTGAGCGTCGAAATGCGAGCGTGTGGGGTCGGGCGATCCCGCGGCGTGCACGATGGCAAGTTGATTTTTGTGAAAAAGCGGCTCGAGAGGTGCGAGGCTCGGATGTAAGCCAAAAAATCCATCCAGATCGATCGCCGCATCCGTTCCGCCCCGCTTTGGCTGCGGGATCGCGATCGTCGGCCGCAGGCGGTAATAATTCTGTTCGCCGAAAGGAACGACGATATTCAATCCATCGGCGGCGCCGCGTTGGAACAGCACGACGAGCTGTTTCTTGTTCGGCATCGGCGTCGCCGCCACGGCACGCTGCAAGAATGCCGGCATCGCGCTCAAGCCGACCATGGCCACGCCGCCCTGCTTCAAAAAATACCGCCGCGAAAATTTCAAGCCTCGCACGCCTTCACAACATTTGTAACTCATCGCGACCTCTCGTACTTTATCGCCGTTGAAATTCCGGCGCGCCCAAGACCAACCCGGCGACTACGCCCAGATCCACCTGCTTGCGCGGATCGTCCAACTTCGCTTGCAAGACTTGCGGGTTGTCGAGTTGCTTTTCGAGCGTCTCGACTGTGGTTGGACTCGCCTGCCCACCGAGAAAAACTTGCACGGCGCGGTCCAGCGCCGTTTTCGGATCGGCTTCCGAATCGACGCCGAGCAGCGAAGCCACATCCGTGCGCGCGCCGCGCATTTTGTTGCCGGCGAGCGCGAGCGAATAATTCAGGCGATTCAGCAACGCGCCGGTGTTCACCCAGGTATCCGCTTTGTCGGAATAGCCCGTCGGCGGCTGGCACTGATAGAGAGGCTCGCCGATTCGTCCGACCCACTGCACCAGCGGCATCGGCGTGTCCACATCCGTGCCCAGCGCGCGCACCGCAGAAACCACCAGTTCGAACGGGGTCTTGATCTTCGCGTGATACGATTCGCGCGACCAGAATTCCGGCGACCAGATCATCGTGTGCAGCACGGCTTTGATGTCGCCGTCGCTTGATTGAAACGTCTGCGCCATGCGCTGCACCAGCGCAGGCGGCGGATTGTCCGAAACAAACCGGCGCGCCAATTTCGTGGAAATAAACTTCGCCGTGCTCGAGTGATGCACGAGCAAGTTAATCACTTGCTCGCCATCCTTCATTCCGCCGGCGTGAATTTTCCTGCCCAGCACGATTTTCGGATCGGGATCGTGCAGCCGGTCATCAAACTTGAAATCCGCGTATTGCCGCGGCTTCTCAATCGTCCAGCCGGTGAAGCAGCGCGCGACTTCGGTGACGTCTTTCTGCGTGTAGCCGCCGTCCACGCCAAGCGTGTGCAATTCCATCAGCTCACGCCCGTAATTCTCATTCAGCCCGCGCTCGTTTTTCCTCGCTTGCTGCGGATTGGGCATGGGCCGCGGCCCGCCGAATCTTCCGCGGCGCGCTTGCTGGCGCATGGCGCGTTCCATGGCTTGACGCTGGGCGGCACGCGGATCAGCGCTCAGAAAGTTGTCCAGATAAAAAAGCATCGCCGGGCTTTTCGCCGTGCCAGTCACCAAATCCTTGAACTTGCCCAAAGCGTGCGGCTGAATCACGTCGCGTTCATACGAAGTGAGGTAGTAGCGGTCTTCACCTTTGCCCGCAAAAACGTTGAAGTGGTTAAACCAGAAATCGTCCATCACCTGCTCAAGCTGCCGCTGGCTGTAAATCGCGCGCGTGACTTTGGCCATGCCCAATTCCGCCACGACGCGCTGCGGCCTTTTGCTGTCGTCGGCAATCGCGCGCGGAACATTGTTGGGATCGCCTCCGCCCAGAACGTTCCGCTTTCTCACACCTTTCGTCGCAGGATTTCCTTCAAATTGTTCCTGCTTCATGGGCGCGGTCGCATCGCTCATTTCCTGTTTTGCATTTGCAGCGGTTAGTTGAGGCACTTCTCCGCCACCCCCGCCCACGGGTTTTCCTTGTGCTCCCTGCATATCCCGGGCAACAGTCTCCGCAGCTGCATCGCTTTTGCGCTGCTCCTGCCGCGCTTGTGCCTGAACTTGTTTCTCGGCCAGCTTCTCGGCTTGCTTGGGTTGCGGGTATTCATCCATCAATTTCGCCGTGGACATGCGGAGCGTCGGATAATCGGTGAGCCGCGCTTCGATGGCTTTGTCTTCGATGGAATTGGGATTGAGTTGCTGCTCGATCCACTTTGCCAGTCCCATCTGGCGGACACGCTCGACGTCGCCCGGACGGGGACCGTAAGCGAGACGGTTCAGCGCTTGAAGAATCGCTTCGTCGGCAGTGAGTTCTGAAATTGGCAGGCCTTTGAGGGCAGGAACCGCTTTCGGTTTCTTGTCCTTTGCGGCTGCGGGAATCGCGGCGCTGGCGGGCAGCTCGATAGTCAGCGAAAGGACGCAAGCAACAGAGAGAACGGCGGCGAGGAATGACCTAGGCGTCGTGGATACGGCGGGAATCCTTTGCAAAAACGGTGAGGTGGGGCGCTCTTGCAGCCTCATAGCACACTCCTGCTGGGCGGCATTTTGGGCGAATTGCTGGCCACAAATAGAGTAACCCTAGCCCGGGGAAGAAGTTGCAGAAGTCTGGAAAGCCGTGTCGAATCCCTACCAAGGCCGAACGTGAAGGTACAAAAGGACTTAAGGTTGGCTGCAATGGGGCGGCTTGCCGACGCTTTTCTTTCTGGCAGGGCGTTTGGCTGATTCTCAACGACTTCGGTTGCCGGAAAAGCGGGAGCAAGCTCCCGCACTCCAAAATGGTCTTGCGAATTTTTCAGGTTCGCGGAAGATCAATCATTCGCTTATGTCAAAGTCTACGGAGCGATCCGGCGCATGATTTTTCGCGGTGTCGACAGCTTGCATCACCAAGCGGTACGAACCCGGTTTCAGGTCGTCCACTTTCACTTTCATACCAACAGGAATCACGGGGTTTCCCTTCTGAATGAAATCATCGGCGCGAATCACTCCGGTGAAGAATACTTCCTTGTTGGAGGACCGCTCGAATATGCGGTAGGCAAAGCCAACCTGCGGCGGCGTCGCGGAAGTCAGAAGCGGTTCATAAACCTCCGAGTACAGAGCTACCGTGTCCGTGTGCTTAAAACGATTGCTGCCGGAAGGAACGATTTGCATGCCCTTGACGACCAGCGGGGTGCGGTCTTCCAGTAGAACGGAATCCAGGCCAGTCGGAATGTCGTTCAGCCGCTGCGCAGAATTCGTCAGCGCCACCCCGCTGAGGCTGAAGTGTTTTCCGTCATAGGCATCGATGGCGAGCGGTGAATCGAACTTGCCAAAGGCATCGCCACCCGCACTGAGAACGACGGTTAGTTTGTATGTGCCCGCCGCGGCGTCGAACTGATTTTCATAGCGATACGGCGACTTGGCGAATTCCTTCCACTCCTCTTTTTCCAAGTCCATGTTGACGGTATCGCTGAATCGCGCTCCGACTGTTCCATCTGGGCGGTAAGCGATGCCTAGAACATTCAAGTTGGCGTGATATTTCCCCTTTTCCTTATTGAATTGAAATGTGTCCGCGGGAATCTCCATCGCCAGGTTGACGCGCGCGGTTTCAGGAGCGGTATAGAAATAAGGCGTCTGCAACGCGCCATGAATCGAGCCGGGCAGCGCGCCCGCGGCGTGCGATTCGAGCTGTTTTTCAAGGGGTTTGCCTTCCAGCACGTTTGCGGAGCGCGTGTTGCAATATCCGCTGCGCGAGCGCACGTTGACGCCGCCGCGATTCAGCTTCACTTTCAGCGTGTGGCAGCTTCCTTCCGCCGTGTCCCCGGGCACATACCCCAAGATGTAGAACTCGTTTTGCTCTCGCCCGATGCGCTCGAGTCCACCGAGCAGGTCGTTGGTGTTGAAAATCGTGAAACCGCCGGTGCCTTCCGCCAGCGCAGCAAGAATCTGCTGGTTGGTCGAAGCCGAAGGAAGAAAAGGCGGCACGATGGTCCGCGGCTGACTGTACGGCGAATTGTTGTAGTTCGAGACAGGGTTGTAACCGCCACCGCTACCGCGGGAGCCGCCTCCTGTGCTGCCGCCGCCGGTGCCGCCTTTGCCGCCACTGCCCGTGCCACCAGTTCCACCAGTGCCACCTCTACCGCCGCCCGTGCCACCACTTCCACCAGTGCCGCCGGTGCCACCTCTGCCGCCACCACCTGTGCCGCCGCCTCCGGTACCGCCTCCACCAG
>Ga0137388_10003239_pt1 | contig 10468 bp, 7 predicted proteins | sample 15con2h14AmetaG_FD_104644 | JGI IMG/M metagenome (GOLD analysis project Ga0137388, IMG submission 104644) | Vadose zone soil microbial communities from Angelo Coast Range Reserve, California, USA - 15con2h1.4A metaG | ecosystem: Environmental > Terrestrial > Soil > Vadose zone > Saprolite...
CGTACAGCCTTCGAAACCCACATGCCCAGTGGGCGCAACATCCAAAATTGTGGTTCCGAGGTGCGCGAATGAATGGTCGCCTGTGCCCGGTGCGGTCGCATGGTCTATCGAATTCAGCAACACGAGTTTTTGGGGGATTGCTCTGCCTGGCTTACATTGCGGCTACGGCGCGAGCCCAGGAGCACCGCGAGCGCGAGCCCAATAGCGTCTACGCGGAACGCCGCGCCAAGCTGGCGGCGCAGGCCGATGAGCCAATCATTCTCTGGGGCTCACCGGCCGCGAAGAAGCTTCCCAGGCCTACGTCTTTGCCCAGGAAGAGAATTTTTACTACCTCACCGGCCACAATGAAGAAGGCGCCGGGCTGATTATCCTTCCCGCTGGTCAGAAGGGCGACGTCTCGAACGTTTCGCGCGAAACTCTTTTTCTCCCCGCAAAGAACCCGCAGAAAGAAAAATGGAACGGCGTCCGCATGTCACCCTCGGATCCCGGCATCGAAGCGCGCACGGGATTTGTTGCCGTGAAATCGTTTGAGAGCGACTTCCGCTCCATGGTCGAGAATCTTCTGAAGACGTTTCAGAACTTCTACACGATTCTTCCCTATCAGAAAGAACTCGGCGGTTACCCCCACGAGAAAGCCGTTGTGGATTGGCTGCAGCTTGCTGCGCCGAATGCCAAGCTGAAAGACATTCGCGCGCAGATCGGCGCCCTACGCCAGATCAAGTCACCCGGCGAAATCGCCTTCCTGAAGCAAGCGATTGATTTGTCCCTCGATTCTCACATGGACGCGATGAAGATGATGCGCCCGGGGCTTTACGAATATCAGGTAGCAGCAAAAATGGTCGAAATCCATGCCTGGGGCGGCTCGGAAGCGGAGGGCTACGCCCCGATTGTTGGCGCCGGCCCGAACTCCACGGTGCTGCACTACGACAAGCTCTCGCGCAAAATCGAAGATGGCGACATCGTCGTTCTCGACGTCGGGGCGCAATACTCCGGCTATTCGGCGGACATCACCCGCACGCTGCCCGCTAACGGCAAGTTCACGCCGCGCCAGCGCGAAATTTACGAAATCGTCCTCGGCGCGCAAAACGCGGCCCTCGCCGCGCTCAAGCCGGGCATGGATTTCTGTAACAAGGGCGACAAGAGCGTTCACAAGATTGCCTACAACTACATTAATTCCCATGGAAAAGATCTTCACGGCAAACCCCTCGGGCCATATTTCATTCACGGCCTCGGCCATCACATCGGCTTGAACGTCCACGACCCGGGCGAATTCTGCGCCCCTTTCCAGCCCGGCATGGTCATCACCGTCGAGCCCGGCATCTACATTCCCGAGGAAAATCTGGGCGTGCGTATCGAGGACGACGTCCTCATCACCGAATCCGGCCACAAACTCCTCAGCGAACGCCTCCCGCGCGACACTGTTGAAATCGAAAAGATCATGGCGGAAGCCGCGTTGGCTCGCTCAAAAGGAGAAAAAAACCCCCTCACGACACACGGCAGGGAAACGCAGCTCTATCAGAAAGAACAAGGTAAATGGCGCTTGTTTCACGTTCACTATTCCGGAATGGCGGTTACCGGAGAGCGCCAGGGCTTCTGAACGCAGGAAACGTTTCTTTTTCAACGAGGCTCACTGCCGACAAAGAAGGCGGATTGACCGCCGGGAATGAGGCACCTTATACTGATCTCCCGCGCTGGACGTGGATTTCGCGCCAGCGTGCCTCGAGTCATTCCGCGAGCAGCGTAGGAGCGAACTTTAGTTCGCCGGCCGGAATTTCCGGAATCAGCAAACTTTCTAGCGAGCATATGAGCAGCGTCAAAGCGACACAACTCCGCCCCGGCATGGTCATCCAGCACGAAGGCCAGCTTTTCACCATCTTCAGCGTCGATCACCGCACGCCGGGCAACAAACGTGGCTCGATGCAGACCCGCATGAGGAACCTCCGTACGGGTGCGATCATCGATTACCGGTTCCGCGCCGAAGAGTTCGTGGACCGCGCCATCCTCGATGAAGTCGAGTTCGAGTACCTCTACAACGAGGGCGACGATTTCCACTTCATGAATACGAAGAACTACGAGCAGATGCAGATGAGCCGCGAAGAGCTGGGGGAAACCGTCTACTATTTGATTCCCAGCACCATCGTGAAGGTCGAATTTTTCGAGGAAAAAGCCATCGGCGTGGACCTCCCCGATACCATGGATATGAAGGTGATCCAGACCGAGCCGACGCTGCAGAAAGCCACCGCCAGCGCGGTCATGAAGCCCGCAACGCTCGAGACCGGCCTGGTCGTTCAGGTTCCGCCGTTCGTGAATGAGGGCGACAGAATTAAAGTGGACACGTCGGAAGCACGTTACGTTCAGCGCGTCGAGTAATTCTTAGCTCTTTGCTTTTGTACGTGGCTGGTAGATGATGAGACTTCCGCCTCCGCAGCTAATTTCAGCGCAAGCCGGAATTAGAAGAGGCAGAATGGCGTCCCGGCTCCGCCCAGGGCGCCTTTTGTTTTTCTCTCAATTTTTTCCCGCCGAACCCGCAACGGATTTCTCGCCCGCCGGATGTGCGCCAAACACGCGGTCGAAGATAGCATCCACATAGCGAAGCTGCCGCTGCAGATCGAAGGTGTAAGCGAGGGCTTTCGAATCGAGAACCTTGGCGATACGTTCGTCTTTCGAAACGCGGTCGCGGAAATTGGTGTTTGATTCCCACGCGGCCATGGCGTTCTCCTGCACCGCGTTGTAAGCCTCATCGCGGGGCATGCCCTTCTCCACCAGATCCTGCAGCAACTGTCCCGAGTAAACGAGGCCGTGGGTGGATTCGAGATTTCGAATCATGCGCTCGGGGAAAACGCGCATCTGGCCGAGGATGGCGGTCATTTTCGAAAGCATGTAGTCCACGAGAATGGTGGAATCGGGAAGGATGATTCGTTCCACCGAACTGTGGGAGATGTCGCGCTCGTGCCACAAGGCGACGTTTTCGAACGCCGCGAGCATGTTCGAACGCACGAGGCGCGCCAAGCCGCAGATTTGTTCACAGGTGACGGGATTGCGCTTGTGGGGCATGGCGGAACTGCCTCGCTGCTCGCCGCTGAACGGTTCTTCCGCTTCGCGGACTTCGGTCCGCTGCAAATGGCGAATTTCGAGTGCGATTTTTTCAAGCGTGGCGGCAATGAGCGCGAGGGCGCTGAGATATTGTGCGTGGCGATCGCGCTGAATCACTTGCGAAGCGACGGGAGCGACGGTGAGCCCAAGTCGCTTACAGATACGCTCTTCGATTTCGAGACCGAGATGCGAGGCGTTGCCGACCGCGCCGGAAATTTTGCCGACAGCCATTTGCACGGCGGCGGCGCGGAAGCGCTCGATGTTGCGCTGACTTTCCGAAAACCAATTCGCGATTTTCAGGCCAAACGTGATGGGCTCGGCATGAATGCCGTGAGTGCGGCCGATTTGAGGGGTGTGGCGGAATTCGTGTGCGCGTACATCGAGAATTTCTCCAAACATCACCAAGGCGCGCTCGATTAGTTTTGAAGCATCGCGAACCTGGAGGGCTTGCGCGGTGTCAACAATGTCATTCGAGGTCATGCCGTAGTGCAGCCAGCGCGCGGCGGCCGGATCAGCGATCGATTCGCCGACGGCCATGGTGAAAGCGATAACGTCGTGCTTCACGCGAGACTCGAGTTCGTTGATGCGGGCGACATCGACTTTGGCACGAGAGCGAATCGCGACGGCGGCATCCTTCGGTACCTGGCCCGCCTCCGCAAGCGTTTCCGTGGCGGCCAGCTCAACTTCCAGCCACTTGGCAAACTTGTTCGCGTCACTCCAAACCTGGCCCATCTCCTGGCGCGTGTAGCGTGGTATCAATGCTTTCTCCACAAAAGCAAAAAGAAGATTGCGCGGGCAGTTCCCGGTATTTCCTACTTCCATGATACCGCAGATGGGAAAATGTGCACGGCGCAAGGATTTCCTTGCCAGGTGTCCGAAAATGGGATGGGCAGTCGCGGAAACGAGCGTTTGGCGCCCGGAAAACGAAAGGACAGCATGGATAAGACGCTCAGGAAAAAGGAGTTGGGGGCGCCAACGGAGCGGCAAAGGAGTTGCACGAGGCAAGGGTGTAGGTGGTCTACAGGTTAGGGAGTAGGATGTCGACAGCCTTGGATGGAACAAAGGGCAGGGTCATGACGTCATAACCAAGAGAGCGAGCAAAAAGACGGCATGGAAAGAGCTTTCGAGGGGCGTGATTGAACATTGGAAGGAATTGTCTGAGGACCAAGCGATGGCTGAGAAGAGAGAGCGGTACCACAACCGAATCGAGCTTTTGCAGGGGACGCTGGACCTGTTGATTCTGCAAACCCTGCAATGGGGGCCGCAACATGGTTATGGGATTAGCGTGGCGATCCGGAATCGCTCCGGCGAGTTACTGCAGGTGGATACGGGTTCGCTCTATCCGGCGCTGCACCGGTTGGAAAAACAGAAATGGATCAAAGCGGAATGGAGAATTTCCGAAAATAAGCAGCGGGCAAAGTTTTACCAACTGACGGCCGCGGGAAAGAAGCAACTGACAAGAGAACGCTCGAAATGGTCGCAGCTTTCGGACGCTATCGCGGGCGTGTTGCAGTTGGAGGAGTAGTAGGACGAGGTAAGGAAACACAGAGGTGGCCGGTGAGTTTTTGGCGACGGAAGAAGCGGGAAGCGGAGCTTAACGAAGAGGTGCAGAACCATTTGGAGATGGCGACGCGAGAGCGCATGGATCGAGGCGACGCCGCATTTGAAGCCGAGCGCGCAGTGCGGCGGGAGTTTGGGAACGTAGAGCTGGTGAAAGAAGTGACGCGGGATGTGTGGGGCTGGAGATGGCTAAGAGATGTGGCTGACGATGCGCGCTTTGGTTTGCGCATGCTGTGGAAGAATCCAAGCTTCATGGTTGTGGCAGTGCTCACGCTGGCGCTGGGAATTGGAGCGAACACGGCGCTGTTCAGCGTGGTAAAGGCAGTGCTCCTCAACTCGCTTCCCTATAGTGACCCGAACCGGCTTGTCACGCTGGCGGAGGGAGACCGGGAAACGCGAGACCCGATAAAAGTTTCTTACGGAGCAGCGGAAGATTGGAAGGCGCGCAGCAGATCTTTCCAATCGATTGCGCTTTATGAAGCCTGGACGCCAACTTCGACCGGCGAACAAATTCCTCATATCGTCTATGGGTTGCGTGTTACGCAGAATTTCTTTCCCACACTTGGAGTGCGGCCCGCGATTGGCCGCAGCATTCTACCGGAAGATGATCGGCCGGACCGTTGGCATATGGTGCTCCTGAGCCACGGGTATTGGATGCGGCGTTTTGCCGGAAATCCGAAAGTGATCGGGACGAACATCACGCTCGACCAAATTCCATTCGAGATCGCCGGCATTCTGCCGGAGAACTTCCAGCCACTTTCGTTTAGCGATGCGGGAAGTGCGCCGGATGTGTGGGCCCCGCTGGGATACGACCTTTCCTTGCCTGAAGCCGGGCGCACATGGCAGCACTTGCAAAGTGTAGCGCGACTAAAAGACGGCGTGAGCGTGGGACAGGCGAGGGCGGAAATGAATACGATTGCGGGGCAACTTGCCCGCGAATTCCCCAAAGATTACGCACCGGATTTGCAGGTGAAGCTAACACCGCTGCACGAAAGTTGGTACGGAAAAGTGCAGTCGGCCTTGTGGATGCTATTGGGGGCCACGGCATTCGTCCTGCTGATTGCCTGCGCGAACGTGGCGAGCTTGCTCTTGGCAAGAACGGAGGGCAAGCAGCGTGAGGTGGCGCTGCGTGCTGCTCTCGGCGCAAGCAGGGCGCGGATTGCGCGTCAACTGCTAACCGAGAGCGCCCTGGTCAGCCTGCTGGGAGGAGCCGGCGGGATTTTGCTGGCGGTTTGGGGAACGCAGTTGCTGATCTCCTGGGGACCACAAGAGATTCCCCGACTCAGTGAAGTACACCTGGAAGGCTCCATCCTGATTTTCACTCTGGTTGTGAGCATGGCGACAGGAATGCTGACCGGGCTTGTGCCCGCGCTCCAAGCGGCGCGCGTGGACCAACGGGAAGCGCTGCAACAGACTTCCCGGAGCTTTGTGGGAGTTTCCCGGGGCAGGTTTCGCAGCCTGCTCGTCGTTGCGGAAGTAGGCCTGGCGTTTGTTTTGGCTGCCGGTTCAGGTCTTCTCTCGAAAAGCTTTGTTCGCGCGGTGAGCGTGAACCCGGGTTTCGACTCACAAAACCTGTACACCACGAACTTCGCGCTCTTCGGCCCCAAATATGAAGATCGCAAGGCCGTGGTGCGCTTCGAGCGAGCCGCGGTGGAACGGATTCGCTCCCTGCCGGGAGTGGAAGCTGCGGGGATTGCGAGCACTTTGCCAAGCGGCGGAGATTTCGATCAGGCAGGGTTCCATATTCAGGACCGGATGATCTCCGATCCTCAAGTTCCTAGCGTGGACAGATATCAGGTCAGCCCGGATTACTTTCGAGCGATGGGGATTCCACTGAAGCGCGGACGCTTGTTCACCGAGGCCGACGCTGCGGGAACGTCCCGGGTCGCTATCATCGGCGAGATGACCGCGCGGAAAATGTGGCCCAACGAAGATCCCATCGGCAAACGAATCCAGTTGGGAGGGCGCCACGAAGATCGGCCTTGGGCCGAGATCATCGGCATCGTGGGCGACGTCCATCAATACGGACTCGATTCTCCGGCAACACCGCAAGCGTACCTGCTTTATACGTATGAGCCGTTTACGCGGCCGTGCCTGGTGATCCGCAGCCGGCTGAACACTGAGGCGCTGACTCGTGAAATCGAAAGCCAGGTAAGAGCTTTGGACAAGAACGTTCCCCTATGGAACCCCGCCCCAATGGGAGAGATTTTGTCTGAATCGCTGGCGCGGAGGCGCTTCACGACAGGTTTATTCGGTTGCTTTGGCTTTTTGGCGCTTCTACTTGCGGCCATTGGGATTTATGGCGTGATGACTTATCAAGTGGCGCAGCGCACAGGAGAGATCGGAATTCGAATGGCGCTGGGAGCGCAGCGTCGCGATGTTCTGACGATGGTCCTGAGTGGAAGCGGGCGACTCGTGTCTTTGGGAATTGGTTTTGGTCTCTGCGGGGCGGTAAGTTTAAGTCGTTTGCTCCGAGGTCAGCTTTACGGAATCAGTCCAAACGACCCACTGACGCTCGGCGGAGTCGTAATGCTTGTGATGCTGGTGGCTCTGCTGGCCTGTTTCGCGCCGGCGCGGCGAGCGACGCGCCTGGATCCGATGGTGGCGTTGAGGTATGAATAAAGATTGGAAGATGGAAATCAGAAATCAGAAATTGGAAGAGCGAAGAGGGGCCGCAATGAGCTGGTTGAGTGGACTCTTTGGCAAACGGAAGAGAGAGAAGGAACTCGAAGAGGAGATGCGGAGTCATTTGGAGATGGCAGCGCACGAGCGCGTGGAGAGAGGCGAGGCCAAGGAGGAAGCGGAACGCGCGGCGCGGCGGGAGTTTGGCAATGTGGGACTGGTGCAGGAAGCGACGCGCGATGTGTGGAGCTGGGGCTCGCTCGACGGGCTAATGCAAGACTTGCAGTTTGGGGCGCGAATGACTGCGAAGTCGCCGGGATTCACGGCAGTGGCGGTCCTGACGCTGGCACTGGGCACTGGTGCAAACACGGCGCTGTTCTCAGTGGTGAACGGAGTGCTGCTGAATCCCTTGCCATATCCCGAGCCGGAGCAGCTCGTCACGCTGCACGAGAGCAAGCCGAACTTTGAGGCGGGCTCGATTTCGTTCCCAAACTTTCGAGACTGGCGAAAGCAAAACACAACGTTTTCTATGATGGGCGTTTCGCGAGGGTATTCGTTCAATCTAACGGGTGCTGGCGATGCCGAACAGGTGCGGGCGGAATTGGTTTCAACCGATTTTCTTCCCATGCTGGGAGTGAAGCCGGTTGTTGGGCGGTTGTTCGAGGAAGGAGAAGACGAATTCGGCGCGAGCCCCATTGTGATCATCAGCGCGGGATTCTGGAACCGGAAGTTTGCGTCCGCACAGGATGTGCTGGGAAAAAGGCTCACTCTGGATGGGCGAAGCTACGCGATCGCGGGTGTGGTGCCGGCGAATTTCAACCTGCAGATCGGAGGGTTTCGCACCAGCGAGCTCTACGTGCCCATCGGCCAATGGACGAATTCGGCATTGCACGTCCGGGCGGCGGGCCTGGGGATTCACGGAATTGGCCGTCTGAAGCCGGGCGTAACGATTCAGCAAGCTCGCGCCGACATGCTACGCGTGGCGGGTCATTTAGCGGAAGAGTATCCAGACTCGGACAAAGGGATTGGCGCAACACTCATCCCGCTCAAGGAACAGATGGTGGGCGACGTACGGCGGTTGCTGCTGGTGTTGCTCGCGGCCGTCGGATTCGTGCTCTTGATTGCTTGCGTGAACGTGGCCAATCTGCTTATGGCACGCTCGATGGGACGCAGTCGTGAGTTCGCTGTTCGCGCGGCCCTGGGCGCGGGCAGGGGGAGAATCGTGCGGCAACTCCTGACAGAGAGCATGCTGCTTGCGCTGGCGGGAGGCGGACTCGGGCTGTTGCTGGCAGCGTGGGGCACGAAGGCGGCGCTGCAACATTTGCCGTCCGGGCTGCCGCGCGCAAGCGAGATCGGAATGGATTGGAAGGTTTTATTGTTTACGGCGGGCATCGCGCTGTTCTGCGGGATTTTGTTTGGTCTGGCGCCGGCGCTGCGGATTTCGAAGCCGAATTTGCAGGACACTTTGAAAGAAGGTGGCCGCGGATCCGGCGGCGGAAAACAGCGCGCGCAGGGAGCTTTCGTCGTCGCAGAAATGGCAATGGCGCTGGTGTTGCTGGTGGCGGCGGGACTGATGATCCGCAGCCTGAACGCGCTCTGGAGCGTGAATCCAGGCTTCGATTCACACAATGTGCTGACGTTCGGAGTTTCCCTCCCGTCGTCGATGCGAGATGCGAACCCCGGGGCGATTCGCGCGGCCCTGCGCGGGATTCAGGACAAGCTAGGCTCGACTCCCGGTGTGAAGGCCATGTCTCTTTCGTGGGCGGCCGTGCCGCTGTCGAGCGACGATGAGGAGCTCTTCTGGCTGGAAGGTCAGCCAAAACCAGCGAGCGAGAATGACATGAACTGGGCAATCAGCTACGTGGTTCAAGAAGACTATTTAAAGGTTATGGGAATTCCGCTGGAGCGCGGACGGTTTTTCACGGGGCAAGATACTGAGCGCTCTCAGCATGTGATCGTCATTGACGACGTTTTCGCGCGAAAGTTCTTTGGCCATCAAGATCCCATCGGGAAACGCGTGAACTTATACACCTTGGGAGGGGCGGCGGAAATTGTCGGAGTCGTCGGACACGTAAAACAGTGGGGCCTCGATTCGGACGACAAGCAAGCACTCCGGGCACAGCTGTACTCCTCCTACATGCAGGCCCCCGACGAGATCATGCATCTGTCATCCAGTGGGACCGGAGCGCTGGTGCGCATCGACGGAAATACAGAGGCAACGACCGGCACCATCCGAAAGGCGTTGAAAGAAATCAGCAGCGAGCACCTTATGGTCAGCGTGCAAACCATGGAAGAGATCATTGCAGATTCCTTGACGGCGCGCCGGGTCTCGATGATCGTGCTTTGCGTCTTTGCCGCGCTGGCGTTGGGGCTTGCCAGCATGGGGATCTATGGCGTGATCTCCTACTTAGTTGGCCAGCGAACCCATGAAATTGGCATCCGCATGGCACTGGGTGCGAGACAGAGCGATGTGCTGCGCCAGATTTTGGGCGAAAGCATGAAGATGACGGTAATCGGAATTTTCATTGGGCTGTTGACTGCGCTGGGCCTCACCCGCCTGATGGCCAATCTGCTCTTTGGTGTGAGCGCCACCGATCCAGTGACATTTGTGGGAGTTGGCGCGATTTTGGCGATTGTCGCGATGGCGGCCTGTTATCTGCCAGCCAGGCGGGCCACGAGAGTTGACCCCATCGTGGCACTGAGATACGAATAAATGGCGTTAACAGCCAGGAGCCGCAACCTAGTAGGAGCGGCGTCTCCGCGCGGAGCCAGATTACGCCTTCCTTTCCGTAGTACCCTAGCGGGTCCCCAGCATGCCCTATGTTGTTGGCGAATAAGGGTCTAAGCCTGACCTAACCGCAAGCCTCGAATTCTGTCTAATGAATTGGATGCAGCAAAGCCTCGAAAGCACCCAGGCTATCGCCGAGAGCGACGCCATCGCCGTGGAGCGCACGCTCGCGGGCGATCGTGATGCCTATCGCGTTCTCGTTGAGCGGCACAGCCACAATGTTTTCCGGCTGGCTTATCGGATGACCGGGAACCGGCACGATGCCGAAGAGGTGGTTCAGGAGGCATTCTTGCGTGGGTATCAGAAGCTCGGGCAATTTGCGGCGCGATCGAATTTCGGGACGTGGGTGTATCGAATCGCGGCGAACTATGCGATTGACCGCATGCGCCAGCGGCAGAAGGAAGA
>Ga0137388_10003240_pt1 | contig 10467 bp, 4 predicted proteins | sample 15con2h14AmetaG_FD_104644 | JGI IMG/M metagenome (GOLD analysis project Ga0137388, IMG submission 104644) | Vadose zone soil microbial communities from Angelo Coast Range Reserve, California, USA - 15con2h1.4A metaG | ecosystem: Environmental > Terrestrial > Soil > Vadose zone > Saprolite...
GGAGTATAGAGCAGCTTAAAGGGACTTTTTTTTTTAGGTCTATACTTTTTGAATAGAAAACATTTTAGATTTTTTAAAAAAGCTGATTTGTTAGATATTCGGGTTATGGTTAAAAAACATTATAGTTTGCCTGCGTAGCATTTTATATATTTACTGTACTCCTTAAAAAATTTTGAGAAGGTGATTATAATATTACTTCTTTTTGGTTATAGTAATGCTTCGACTGAGAGGATTTAGTGTTTTATTGTTTTTTGTGGCACTTTTTAACTTTATATTTTAATAATTTTTAGTTAGATAAATCACACAAGAAATTAAAAATATTTATAGAAAAATATTTATAGAAGTGGAGGAGAAGACTTTTTATAATATTTTTTATAGAAAAGTTAAAGCCGAGGATACTTCTTTTTTTAAGATAAATTTTAGAGAATTTATTAAGATTTTTAATTATAGTTAAAAGTTTAGCTATATTTTTATATTAACTTAATTAAATACTAATTTACTTTTATATAATATATTTTATACTTTTTTTATATTAACTTAAGTTTTTATAAATTTATTTATTTAATATAAAAGTTAGTCTCTTTTTTTTTAATTATTAACTAAACAAAACATGCAAAAAATTAAAAATTTATTGCTTACACAAGGAGTTGGTGCTGTTGGATTGTTTTTATCATATAAAGGTTATAAATTAAGTCAAAATAGTGATAATGCTAATGAGTTATATAAAAAAGCTAAAGAAGAAGCAGCTATTGCTGGTGCTGATAAATTAAAAGCATATGAAGCAAAAATGGCAGCTATAAAAGCTAATGAAAATAATGATGCTAAATCTAGTTCATTTCATGAAGCAGCTACAGAACATCAAAATGCTTTAAATACATATAATAATAATCCTAATGCAGTTAATAAAGAACAATTAGATATAGTTAAAAATAAATTAGATAAAGCATTTGAAGAAATTTCTAAAAGTAATTTTGGATCTTTTTTTACTGATTTATATAATAATTTTGAAAGCTATATTGAATCTTTAAGTCCAGATAAAATTGTTATTATATTTAACCTTATTTTAAATGGTATGTTATTTACTTCATTTATCAGTGTATTAGGTGTTTTACTAAGTGATAGTGTATTAAATAAATTAACATTTTTAGAAAAATGACCTAACTTATTAGAAATCTTAAAATTTAGAAATAAAATAAATAGACAAATAAGTTTATTTATATTGAGTTTACATTTTTCTCTTTTAATTTTAGGATTTATATTAAATATAGTGATGTTTATATCTTAAATTTTGTTATTTATAATTAATTTCTTAATTCCTTTTATTTAGCTTGTTTAGCTTGTTCTATTTATAATTACACTTCTTTTTTTAATTTATTAAGTTAAATTTTTAAAGCCTTATTAACCTTACTTTTTTATTCTTGTTTCTTTTTTTTTTTTTTTTTTTCTTTTTTTTATTTTTTTTATTTTTTTTTTTTTTTTTTTTTTTCTTAATCTTGTAATAATTACTTTAATTTTTAATACTACCTACAGTTTACTACTTATTCAATTTTCCTCAATTACCTCAGCGTTTCCAACCAATTATATTTAAGCAAGCTTTTAATTTAACTATATTATAGTATAAAAAAAAGTATTAAGTTAAATTATTAAAGCCTATTAACCCTTATTAACCCTCCCCCGGTAACAAAGAGATTACCTTCCCGTGGTGTTACTGTTATTTTATTTATTAAAATAAAAACTAAAATCTCTATTTCTATTTTTAGAGGGATAGAAAATAAATATAAATATTTATTATCTATTTGTTATTAGTAAAAGATAGTGTATACTGTTGATACTAATTATATAAAATAAATAATATTGCCTCTTTTTTAAAATTATAAAAATAATATAAAAATGAATAAACAACAATTAATTACAGTATTTTCAATTGCAACTCTTGTAAATGGTTTAGGACAAGAAAAAATTTCAATTATAGGGTCTTCTGTTGTAATAAATAATTTTGAATCAAAATTAAATATTTATAATAAAAATTATTCAGATAAAAATTTACAAAAATATAAAGGTAGAATAATTATAATGGTTAAAAATAATTATAAAGAAAATGACAACATAGTATTAGAAAATAAATTTTTTCTAAAAACATCTTATTTAAATTTAGGAGTTTATTATAATACTTATTCAGATATTTTTTTTACTAAAGAATTTTTTAATACAGTTATACAAGGTAAATTATGAGAGTCTTATGATAAAATATTTATATTTGAAGATTTAGACTGAAAAGGTTTAGTTAAAAAATTTTCAGATATAAAAATAGAATTAAGTGCAGGTTCAACAGTAATGCGACACACATTAAGTATAACTCACCTTAAATTAATAAGATTTATAGTGGACATTGAGTCTGAAGAGGAATCAGCTGAATTAATAATTAAAAATTCTTTTAAATTAAGTAAAGATATACATAAAAACCATTTAATTGAAACTTTCTCTAAAGATAAAAAAATCTGACTTATTAGAGAAAAAATAAGAAGTATAAATCCTAAAATTTATGTACTATATTGTAAATATTTATATTTATATAATAAATATTATCCTAGTTTAATTGATATAATTTTTGATGAAATGGATAAACCTGATTTAATTAATTTTAAATTACATTTAAAAAAAATGAGAAGTAATGAAGATGTTTTAGTTGAGTTTGAGGACTTAAATGAAAAAAATTTTAATTTACCTCTTCAAAAATATGATAAAAAACATAACTCTTTTTTTAAGAGTATTGAAGAATTAAATATAGCTATAGAATTATATAAAAACCAAGGTTTAAAAAATAAAGTTAAAAAAACTAACGCTACGCAGAAAAGAGTAAAAAAAAACAAAAACATAAATAAAATCTCCACAGGCAATATTAATAGTTCCAGAAAATATCACACATCAACATCAATATTTAATACTTATAAAAAAGATTTTTCAATAACCACTACTTTGGATACAATTAATGATGAAATATCTGAAATCAATAATAATGATGTAATAGAAAACCTTGGCGATTTAGGTATAGCAGTTACAGGAAAACAATCAGCAATTTCATATTTAGACATGATAAGAAATGTAGTACAAAATAGTCAACTAGATCCATTTAAAACTCAATTGTATATAGAAAAATCATCAATAGATTTTGAGAAAAAAAAACTTGAAGATGAAAAATATTTATTAACAACCCACGGTCATATTTTATATAAACTTATTTTTGAGGCTAAAAAAACATTAGAAATACTTTATGAAAAAAAAGAGTTAAAATTAAAATTTCCCACTTTAAATGGAGAATTAAATAAAATAGAATACTTATTTTTAGTTTTCTCTTTATCAATAACATACTATGGTAGATTGGACTGAACAGCTATGAGCAGTTTAATTGGAAATACTTTGACTTATAAAATTTATACGACTAGATTAAATAGAGATAGAAAAGCTGTTAAAAAGTTAGGTATTAAAAAAGATGAAATAATTAAAAATATAGTTAAAGAAGGTGGAGATAACAAAGATGAAGATATAAAAACTTATGATAAATTTATCGAAGAAATAGGATTTACCTCTCTAGACTTTATTAAATTAGGAGATTTTTTTCTACAATTACTATCTCAATACCCACACAATATTTTTGAGAGAGAGTTTTCTAAATCTTATTATTATAGTCGCGAAAATGCTAAATTAATTATTAATCCTAAATATTTAAATGATATAAAACAAAATATAATTATACATCCTTCAGCTTTACCTATGTTAACCCCTCCAGGTGAATGAAGCGAAACGGAATTTGGAGGTTATTTAGAAAATATAAACAAACAGACAAATTTAATTACAGGATCACTAATAGGTCAAACGCATCGAACTGAAAATTTAGGCAATCTTTATAAAGCAGTAAATAATTTGCAAAAAATTAAATTTGAAATTAACAAAGAATTATTAGAGTTTATTAAAAATGAGGGTTCTTTTTTATTACATAAACTTAATAATAAAAGTGAGGAGTTACAAAGGGATTTAACGCTTAAAATTGCTGATATTTTTTTAGATATTCCTTTTTATTTACCAGTAAATTCTGACTGAAGAACAAGAGTATATACTCAAGGTTTTTTTATTTCCTATCAAGGAGGGGATTTATCTACTGCTTTGGTAAACTTTAGAGATGGAGAAAAATTAAATGAGGAAGGTAAATATTATTTATATCTTTATGGAGCAAATAATCATAATGAATCTAATCTTTCAAAGAAATCTTTTTTAGAAAGAATAAAATGAGTAGAAGATAATTATGATAAAATAATAAATCTAGATAAAAAACTAATTTTAGAGGCTGAAAATAAATTTATTTTTACTGGATTTTGTTTAAATATGAAGAAATTGGAAGAAAGTAATTTTACTGCAATAATTAAAACTCCTGTATTTTTAGATGCTACTTGTAGTGGAATACAACATTTATCTGCAATGATGAAAGATCTCGAATTAGCTAAAAAAGTAAATCTTACTAAAAGTAATAAAACAGATACACCTTACGATTTATACTCTGAAATAATTGAACCTGTAAATATTCTTCTAAATAATTTTGGAAAAGAGAACATAGAACACGCTGCACTATCTTTAGTAAAGTTTACTCGTAAAGAAATTAAACCTATTGTTATGACTAAAGTTTATAATATCTCAGTTTATGGTATTGCTCAACAATTAAGTTCAAGTTTTAAAAGGGAAACCTTAATTAAAGAAATAAACTCTTTACATGAAAAAATAGTTAATGGAATTAAAGATGGTTTGAAAAAAAAACAACAATCAAAATTTGAAGTAGAATATTATGCCCCGGGAATTGACGGTGAAGTTATTTTAACTCGTAAAAATATTTATAAAATAGCTGAATTAATCAATGATAAAATATTTTTATTATTTCCTTCTTTAAATTACATTTACACTTATTTAAAGAATATTTCTAAATTTATGATAAAATTAAATTTACCTTTAACTTGGATTACTCCTAGTGGGATAAAAATTAATCAAAATTATCTAAAAACTAAAACAAAAAAATTACCAATTAATCTATTTGGAAGCAAAAAAACACTAGTAATAAAAGAGTCTTTAAATGTAACAGATAATTATAAACAAATAAATGCAATTATTCCTAATATTATTCATTCCCTAGATGCTGCACATCTAATGAATTTAATAAATACTAGTAAAGAAAAAGGAATAGGTCCGGTTATTACTGTTCACGATTGTTTTGGGACACTACCTAATAATATGGAAAAGTTACAACTTGAAGTTAAAAAAGAGTTTATTTTACTTTATACACAGCATGCTTTTTTAGAGACTTTTCATAATAGAGTAATTCAAACTATTCGAGATAACAACATAGAAGTAATAGAAATAGATGGATTAGCGAAATACGTTTTATTTTTTAATGAAACAATAGAAATTCCTCAATTGCCTATTAGTGGTAAACTAGATTTGGAGGATGTAAAGCATTCTACTTATATGATTTCATAGTTAGCCTTTTGTAAACTTGCTCACTTTTTTAACTAGCTACTTTTTAAAATAAAAGAAATTATATTAAAACTTTTCTTTTTTTTACCTTAATTTATTCTTTAAAAAAAATAAGAATTGATTAAGGTTTTTTTTAATAAGTATAAGTTAATTAGAGATTAAATTAGACATCTTTATTGGTATTTTTATAAAGTAGATTAGATCTATTTAGATAGTTTATACAAATATTATTAGACAAAAATTCAAGTTAGGATAGGGTTAATATAAGTAATAAGCAGGGATGTAACTAATTAAAATGATAAGTAAAACACGATTGTAAGTAATATAAAGTAAAACTAAATCTATTTAACCCTATAAAACTTGTTAAAAAAAACTTTACCTTATTTTTAATAAGGTAAAGTTAAAAACTTAATTTAATAAGTTTATTATTTTTTTTGTAGCTGTAAAGTATAAAATATTAATTCTAAATATTATCAATAAGCATACCATCAATAAGTTTAAAGGGCGTGGTATCAGAAAATCTACTATGCTCATCATATATTAATTTTCTCTTATTGTCTGTAATAGTTAAAGAATATAATTCGTCTTTAATTGTAATTGTACCCTCACCTATGTTTCTATGTCATTTAGATTGAGAAATTTCAAGAGTTTTATCTTTGTATAATAGTGGTTTTAAATCCTCAAAAGGTACAGGATTTTTAACTCCTTTAGCTCGTACATACTCATATTTATCTGTTTTACCTCCATAAACCTTAGGAGCCAGATAAATCACTTCATCAAATACGTGTTCTAATTTCATTTTTCCTAACTCTTTACCGACTAATTTGGGATCTAAAGGTTTACTCAAATCTATACTATCAGTATCTGAATAATAAATTATAACTCCCTCTAAAAATTTAAAATAACTCATATAAACTCTAGCGTTTGCAGTTACAGCTAAAGAAATAGGAATTGAAATATTTATTGATCTTTTAAAATCAATATTTTCAGGAGCTTCAAAAAATGTGATTAACTCCTTTCCATTTTTAAATGAGATAGAATTTGTAACTACATGTTTTTCAATAATTTTTAAGGCTGTATCAGAGTTTACAATAAGATTAGTTTCCATGTCAGGGCTCATACCAAATCTACCATATAAACTATTTAACAATAATTTAGAAATAGTATAATCAGGAGTACCTTTATCGCTATTCTCTTTAATTTTATATAAAAATTTAACATAGTTACTAAATATTAAATCTTGATTAAAAGTATACCCTCTTAATACTTTAAATTTATAACCATATTTCATAGCATTATATATTTCTTCGGAAAAATAAACACCAGTTCAATTACCTAACGGAGCTACTGTTCTACTACCATTTTTAGTTTTTAATCTTAATTGCAAAATAGGTGTATTTATATTTTCAGGCGCCGTAACTTCAACTTCAAATATACCATACGGTTTATTAATAATATTATTTATTTCAAAACTTTTTAATGTATCGTTCAGCAGAAAAGACATTGATAGTATATCTCCTTCAAAATATATAGGATTACCAACTGGCATTGGACAAGATTCCATAATGCTAGGATAAAGTGAATTAACATCATATCTATAAACCTTTTCACCATAAGGTTTATAAACATCGACAGCTCCTCCAGTATAACCTTCTTTAAAAAATTTATACATTTCTCCGTCTATTATAGGTATTTCAGCCTTACCTAAAAATTTCTTTTGTCTAAATATACCAAAAGCTAACGAAGAAAGGGTTGGATACTTTAAAATGTCTGCTCTAAATTTATTGAATATTCTTTCATTAAAAATTTCGATTACACGATAAAGAACTATACAATCTAATTCACAATATTTAATAGTTTCCATTCGTAAATCTCAATTATTTATCTTGTAATCTTTACAATATTCAGCATATGTTTCTGGACTTACACTTTTATCAAATAAAATTAAGGGTGGGATAGCTCCACAATATTCCAATGAAATGTTTTTATTGTTTACAAATTTATACGGAAACAATCCTTTATTTTCAACGTTAAAATTAATAGCCAATTTTCTTAGAGAATCGGGTAACAATAGATAAGAATCTCTAAAATACAATTTATATTTAGTTTTACCCTTATCAAATCCAAAAGATAAATCTATTATTCTACCATCTCTTATAATTGGTCTAATATTATCTGATAATGAAGATAAAACACTTAATAAAAAAACACTATCAAAATGAGAAAAATTGTGAACATAAACCTTATATCCATGATATTTTTTACGCATTAAAAAAAAGATAGCATCTTCTAACATAGAGTCTGAATCTTTATAATCAACTAAATAAAAAGATTTAGTAATTAGACCATCATAAATAGATACACAATATGGACTCATAATTCCGTTTAAAGTTCGTGTTTCAATATCTAGAGTTAAAAACTTTTTCGAAATATGACTAGATCCTATTATACTACTTATAAATTTACACTTTTTTTCAACTTGTTTGAATACTAATTCACCATTTTTATAATAGTATATTTTACCTTTAAATTCTCGTTTAAAGCTAGATAAGTTAGAAGTAGAATCTAGAATGTCTTTAAATTGTAATATAGTATTTTCATCTATATTAATATTAATATTATGAACTTTTTTATCGTTAGATATATTTACTTCATAAACTATTTTAGAACTAGGTTTGTCTATACGCGCTTTACTGCCGTCATACGAATATACTAATGCACCTCATAAACTTAGCTCCATTGTATTAGGTAAAGAATAGCTACTAATTTTAGTTGTATTTAATTTAGATTTATTTTTTCTTTTTAAAGACTGATGATCATTAATTTTCACTACTTCCCAATTCTTATTTATATCAATTAATTTATAGTTAAAATTAATACTATCTATATCTAAAGAGTGATATTCCTCATCTTTAATCTCTCACATCGTAATAAAATTATCTAAAAGTTTCTTATAAGAATTAACATTAAAAGATTGAACATAGCTAATAGATCTAACTCTTTGATCAGTAATTAAAATTTTAAATTGACATAATGCAGCCATATTTCCGTTTAAATTAGGTATAATAATATCTTTCCAAAATTTATCAAATGTATAGATTATTCTAGTTTTAGTAAGTAAATTTCCATTAATTTTTTCATTATAAGTTTGCCATTTACCTACTTTATCTTTTTCTAATTGTTTTCTCATTTTTATTTTTTAATTATTAAATAAAAAAAAGAGGCAATATTAACTATTAAATTAGTGTCAAAAAGTAACCAATTAAAATAGATAATTAATATTTATTTACTATTCCTCTAAAAATAGTAATAAACTTTATATACTTTTTTAATCTAGTATATAAATAGAGATTTTAGTTTTTAATATAATAGCTATTACGCAGCACGTATAAATATCCAGTAATACCACGGGGAGGTAATCTCAGATTACCAAACCTTGAACATAAAGTACTAGTAGGATTTAAACCAGTTTTAGATTATTAAATCTATGTTAACTTATTATAATACTTTTATAATATAATATTAATTAAAAAGATTATTAGTAAATATATTAATATTTGTATATAAGAACTATTTTTAAAATATTGAAAACTATCATTATTGGAAGAAATACTTTTTATTTCGTTTAATCAATTTATAATAAAATCAGGTAATACTTTTGATATTTTTATATTATTATTAATAAACTTATGTAATAAATATATATTTAAACTATGATAAATAATAATTAAAGAACATGAAATATAAGCATATAATTTTATATAATAAATATTATTTAAAAACTCTATTGAATTATTAAAACCAAATAAATTTAATAAAACTATACTTGTTATAATTATTCTTAATATTCATTTTAATCAATTAGGTATTTTTTCTATAAATTTACTAATCATTAAAAATATTCCACTGCTTTGCTGAGAAATAGTACTTGAAATTTGATTTTCAGTAGGATTTATTTCTATAGATGTCATATCCTTTAATCCTAATGATGTTTTTCTTAAACAAATTAAAATAAGTGGTGCTCCAAAAATAGAAAATAAACCTAAATTACGGTTTCTTATTTTTATAAGGGCTTGTAATTCTTTAGGTGATATATTTGTAGGAAAGGCTCTATTATGAACTGTACTCATGTATCCTTTCATAATTAAACCGTACCCTACCAAATTCATAGCTAAAGGTGCAGCATGAATAGTTAATTTTGCAGAATTAAGAATTAAATCTCATTTTAACTCTTTCATTTGTACTATTACTTCATTTAAAGTCATATCTCCAAATTCACCTAAAGGTTTAGTTATATGAGTAGATGTAGTTTCTGATATAGTATTATTATCTGATTGATCAGTTTTTATTGATTCTAGTAATTCATTTTTCAAGTTTTTATTGTTATATAAATTTGAAACATGATTAAATAATTCAAATACTGTAACTTTACCTTTATCTAAAATTGGTTGTAAAAGCTCTGTTAATTTTGTATCAGATAAATTATCATTATTATTATATTTTTTTTCTATAAAATTATTTACTAAATTTATTGCTTCAAATAGATTTACTTCTGAATTTAAATCAATAAATTTACCTTCTTTATCAATTAATCAAGGAAAAACTTCAGAAGTATTAGAAGTTTCTGAAGGTGTATTTAAATAATCTTCTTTATATAACTCTCATTTAATTTGATTAATTCGATCAGTAACTTGTTGAGTTGTTTGATTTATTGTTGTAGTATTTATAGAATTATTTATAGTATCAGTTAATAAAAAACTTGTACTATGCAAAAATTTAAGCGCTGCACGAGAACCAAAGTTAGAATACTGTGTTGGAAATGTACGTATAGTAAATAATTTGTTAGTTATTATCATTGTCTAAATTAAAATAATTAAAAAAAAAGAGACTAACTTTTATATTAAATAAATAAATTTATAAAAACTTAAGTTAATATAAAAAAAGTATAAA
>Ga0137388_10003244_pt1 | contig 10465 bp, 10 predicted proteins | sample 15con2h14AmetaG_FD_104644 | JGI IMG/M metagenome (GOLD analysis project Ga0137388, IMG submission 104644) | Vadose zone soil microbial communities from Angelo Coast Range Reserve, California, USA - 15con2h1.4A metaG | ecosystem: Environmental > Terrestrial > Soil > Vadose zone > Saprolite...
CGTCGTGCCGGTGCTGGCGCCGGTGCTGCTGGAGACGCCGCCCGAGTTGGCGGTGTTGGCGCTGCCGGCCGTCGTGCCGGTGCTGGCGCCGGTGCTCGCCGCGACGCTCCCGGACACGCCGCCGGAGCTGGTGGTCGCCGTGCTGTTGGCGGTGGTGCCCGTGCTCGCGCCGGTGCTGCCGGAGACTTCACTATCTCCGCTCGCATCGGCTTCGCCTCCGACCCTTACCGTCACCTTCTTCTTGCCCTCGGCGTTGCCTTTGGCACTTACATCGCCTTTGGCGCTCGATTCGCCTTTGGCGCTCGATTCGCCCTTGGCGCTCGATTCGCCCTTTGTGTTGGTGCGCCCATTGGCGCTGGCACTGCCGCTGCCCTTGGCTTCTGTCCCGGCCTTTGCGGTGGCGTTTACATCGGCTTCGGCTCCCACCTTGGCGGTGATGCCAGCCTTGGCGCTTGTATTGCTGGCGCCCTTCTTACCGCCTTCGCCATTCCCGTCTCCGCCTCCCCCACCGCCGATCGGATGGTCGGTCGTGACAGGGGAGTGATCGCTGCGGTTCACGACCACCGAAGCGCTTGTCTTGTCGGACGCCTTCCCTTTGTCATGGTGGGAATCCGCAGCCAGCGCAGGTGACGTGCGCGCCAGCATAAGGACCACCCCGGCCATCAGGACGAAGAGCTTCACAGCGACGCGCTGCAAGAATGGCGGCCGACTACTGATGAATTCGCTGAGCGTATCCAACGAAGGCTCACCTCCACGCGGATATGAGCTATTGCCCTCGCCGCCATCCTGGACACGGACCACTGCCGTTCGCGTCTTTCGCGCTACCGACAAGAGGATATGTCGCAGAACGCCCCGCTCAGCGTTCCCTAACTGGCAATGCTTATCAGGGAAACGCCGAAAGTCTCGCTAGTAACCATGCAGGAGGCCACCGACGAGCCCGCGGTGGGCGCCTTCGTTGCCGAAGTGTTGGGCGAGTCCGGCTGGCAGATCGAGTCTCTGCGCATGCGATCGTCCAGGCTCTCACCGCCCGATGGGTATTGGGCGATGCACGAGGTATCGGTCCGCAAAGACGCCGAGGAACGCTCGCTCAGGCTGGTCGCGCGCGGTGCGTTCGACGTAGCCGCGTGGGATGCGCTATGCGGAATTCTCGAGCCACATTCTGCTCAGCCGTGCGATCCCATCAACGGGATCGGTAGCCCCCGCTTGTTCCATGACTCGCAGCACGCGTTCTGGTTCTATCCGTTCGATCCAGCGATGCCAGGGCTGCCCAGCGCGTCGGACCCTGCCACCGTCACCAGACTGTTGCTAGGGCTAGGGGATCACTCACCCCTCCCTATCGATATGTATCCACGACTCGAGATCGAGCGCGTGCGATACACGCCGGAGATCGGCGCCATCCTGCGCTACACGCTGCAGACATCGGGTGGGCCGGTGACGATCTATGGCAAGATCCAGCCCGGCGATCGCGGGCTGCGCAGCCACCGGATCGTCGAAGACCTCTGGCGCGCGTCGGCCACGAAGCAGGACGGTTTGCTGCGCCTCCCCCGGCCGCTGGGCTGTGTGGACAAGTATGGCCTCCTTCTGGAGGAGGCGATACCAGGAGCGCCGGTGGGCAGCGATCGCATGAGCGCTGAGTTCAAGAACGCCGGTGTGGCCGCGGCGGAGGCGCTTGCGGTCGTTCAGGAATCAGGAGTTGAGACGAACGTCGAAATCTCGCTCGATAGAGAGCTGGACCGTCTCGAGCATGTCGCCGAGCAGTTCGCCTACGTCCACCCGGATGGGCATTTCCTTCTCAAGGATCTCGCCACTCACATGCGTAATCGGGCGCGTGTCGCACTGGATGAGGAATGGCTGCCGACGCATGGGGACCTCAAATACGACCAGTTCGTCTATAACGACGGCACCTACACGCTCCTGGACTTCGATTACTTCGCGGTGGCCGAGACAAGCTATGACCTCGGCAAGTACTGCGGCTACGTCGTTCCATCGGCACCCGCCGGCTGGGAGGATACGGTGGCCGCCGAAGAGACCCGCAGGCGCTTCCTCCGGCGGTATCTCGAGCTGAGACCGCACGCCACGGTCGAGCGATTTCCAATCTACGAAGCTCTCACGCTGGCCCTACGTGCGATGACGTTCATGTGGGCACACCGAGCGGGCTGGGAGCGAACCGCAGAGACGTTCCTCGTGATGGCTCACGAGCGTCTGTACAGCAGGCTTCCCGACACGTTCTGAGTTCGCGCGCCTCCGGTTAAGAACGTAAAAGGAGGCCGCGCGGCGTCTGGCGATTCCTTTTACAACGTTTTACCTCATTGCCGCCGTGTTCCCGCACGTCCATCGTCAGACTCTGCCGCTGGCCATGCGCGTTCTTTCCTGGATTGGAGCCGTCGTTCTCGTCGCCGTGCTGAGCACCGGAGCCGCTGCCGCGCTGCATCCGCACAAGGACACCGCATATGCACTGACGGCTGCCAGGCCGGCCCTTGCCATCCCCCCCAACGGATCGGTAAAACTGGATCCCACCGCACTTCAACGCCTGGTGCCAAGTCCAAGCCCAACGAGCGAACCCGCGCCTCCTCAGCGGGCGCAAGCTGCCCCTTCGATCGTCGTCAGATCGACGCAGCAGGCGCTCATCAACCAGGACCGTGCCGCGGCGGGCCTTGGGCCGCTGAGCTGGAGCAACTGCCTCTACTCGGTGGCCGCGTCCAATGCCGGGCGCCTGTCTCAGCAGGGCTGGGTCCCGCCCTATCACACCAACGGTCCCACCGTCGACCTCGGTTGTGGCCTCGGAAACCACGCCGGTGAGAACGTCGGTTACTGGAGCGCCGGCATCAACGACCTGAAGCTCAACACCATGTTCATGAACAGCGCGGAGCACCACGCCAACATCATGGGTCCCTACCACTACGTGGCAACCGCATGGGCGGTGGCTTCAAATGGATACGCGTACGTAGCGGTCGAATTCAGCTAGCAGGCGGTCCGGCAGCCGGCTCCGAGTAGGCCGTCCCGACCCGGCGTTGTCCTCTCGAAGCGCGCCATATGCCGAGAGGCGGCTATTTGCGGCCCCCTCAAATGCCACGGCGCCAGGAGGAGGAGCGCGAAGGGTGGTGCAGAAGCCAACCAGCCGCGATCCGCAGCGCGCAGCATCCCACCCCCGACTGTTCGTTTGGTTGTCGGAGAGGCGCGCCTTGTTCGCGGCTGCGATCGGGATCATCTTCATCCTGTCGACGCTGTATGTGCTCTGGGCGGTCAAGGATCTTCCTGACCCGAGCCAGGACGTGCTCGCCGCGGGCGACGTCGTCGTGCTCGATCGCAACGGACACTTGATCGAGGACTGGAACCCCGCGGGGCACTATCACCTGAACCTGCACCTCAATGAGATGGGGCGGTACTCACCGAACGCGACGCTCGCAGCCGAGGACCGCAACTTCTATCACCACGGCGCCATCGACGCCGGATCGACGGCGCGCGCTCTGTGGGTCGACGCAACCCATCTCGGCCTGCGCCAGGGCGGCAGCACCATCACTCAGCAGCTCGTGAAGATCCAGCTGCTGACGCCACAGAAATCGGTCCCGCGCAAGGTCCACGAGATGGTCCTTGCGATCGCCCTCGAGGAGCGCTTCTCGAAGGATCAGATCCTGACGATGTATATGAACCGGGTCTATTACGGCCACGGCGCTTACGGAATCGGCGCCGCGGCGCGCACGTACTTCAGCAAGGACGCAAAGGACCTCACGCCTGCGCAGGCTGCGTTTCTCGCGGGGCTGGTGCAAGCCCCCTCGGCGTACGACCCGGAAGTCCACTACGCGTTGGCGCGCGAGCGACAGCTCTACGTCCTCGACGGGATGGTGACCATCGGCACCTTGAAGCAAGACCAAGCGGACAAGGCGGCCGCCGAGGACGTCAAAGCGGAGCTGAAAATCCAGCCCACCATGAGGCAGAGCAAGGCGCCGCATTTCGTCGACTACGTTCTCTCGTCGCTCGAGTCGACCTTTGGCTCGGCAGCTGTCCAGCAGGGCGGCATCGTCGTCCATACCACGCTCGACCTCGACCTTCAGCAGGCCGCAGACGCGGCCGTCAAGAACGGTGTCAAGGATCTCGTGTGGGCGAACATCAACAACGCGGCGCTGCTCGCCGCGAACCCCAAGACCGGCGAGGTGCTCGCCTGGGTCGGCTCGGCTGACTACGGAAACGACACCATCGCGGGCCAGTACGACGTCGTGCTGGCGAAAAGGCAGCCTGGATCGTCGTTCAAGCCGTACGTCTACGAGGCCGCATTGCGCGACCACAAGATCACTCTCGCCACGAAGCTCGATGACCGGAGCCAGAGCTTCAACGGCTACGTGCCGCACGACTTCGACAACGGCGGCATGGGGACGATCCCGGCGCGGACCGCGTTGGTCTACTCGCGCAACATCCCGGCCGTCGAGGTGGGCCAGATGGAGGGCATGAACAACGTGATCGGACTCGCCCACGCGATGGGCATCAAGAGCCGCCTCGACCCCGGGCTTTCGACCGCGATCGGCGGCAGCGAAGTCACGCTCCTCGAGCACGTCCAGGGCTACCAGGTCTTCGCGAACCAGGGCCAGAAGGTGGAGCTGAGCGTGATCAGGTCGATCGACAACGGCAGCGCCCAGACCGTTTACATGCACGACGTCACGGGCGGGCAAGCAGTCCTGACGCCCGCCGAGTCGTACCTGATCACCGACGTGCTCAAGCGTTACCAGTATCAGTGGGGCTTCGGCTGGAACCGGCAGATGGCTAGCAAGACTGGAACGAGCGACAACGGGCACGGCCAGATCCCCGACTCCTGGATCATGGCCTACAACCCCGACATCGTGACGGGGGTCTGGGTCGGCAACACGGCGCCCAACGGCGGCGGCGGGACGATCCGGGCCTTCGGCGAGAGCGTCGGCCAGACGATCATGGCGCGCTTCGTCAACGCGCTTCCAACCAAGATGCGCAACTGGTATTCGCAACCGTCGGGGCTTGTTAACGGCTGCGGTGCCGATTCGTCGGAGATCTTTCTGAGCGGGACGCAGGGCACCTGCTCAGCGTCGCCGACCGCGACACCAAGCGCCTCGCCAAGCGCGTCCCCGACGGCGAGCCCGTCCGGGTCGCCGAGCCCATCTCCACAGCCGTCGCCATCTCCCGCGCCCTCCCCGACGCCGACGCCGACTCCCCCGGCCAGCCCGTCACCCAAACCCTCGCCTTAGCGATGTTCGAGATGGCCGCGGACAGCCCATTCGTGAACAGCCTCGAGCGGCGCAGGCCGGGTGGATCGATGCGCGCTTATGTCACGCGGACCCTGCCCCACCACTCAGCGATCGTGGTGAGCAATCGCGCGCCTCACGAGCCGAGGCCGGAGGGCGGCTTCGCGCGCGGTGCGGGCGGCGTCGTGACCGCGCTCCTGACGCTTGCAGAGGTGACCGCCGCGGACTGGGTTTGCTGCGCGCGCAACGACGCCGAGCGGAAGCTCGTCAAGGAGCAGGGGGACACGTGGACAGCTCCGCTCATACGGTCCGACGCGCGGCTCCATTACGTGACGCCGACGCGCGACCAGTACGAGCAGTACTACTCGGTGATCGCAAATCCGCTGCTGTGGTTCGTTCAGCACTACCTCTGGGACCTGGCGGAGCACCCGATCATCAACGACAGGATCCACCGCGCGTGGAGGGACGGCTACATCGCAGTGAACAGGCAGATTGCGGAGAAGGTCGTCGCGGTCGGACGTCAAGCGCAACACCGGCCCCTGGTGCTTGTCCACGACTACCAGCTGTACCTGGTGCCGAAGATCGTCCGCGAGCGGCTGGCCGGAGCGATCATCCAGCACTTCATCCATATCCCGTGGCCGACGCCCCAGTACTGGAAAGTGCTGCCGATGGAGATGCGGTCGGCGATCCTCGAGGGTCTGCTCGGTTGCGACATCGTCGGCTTCCAGTCAAGCCTCGATGTGCGCAACTTTCTGATGACGTGCGAGGAAAACGCGGGCCTGCAGGTCGACGAAAGGGAACGCGCCGTCGTCATCGACGGCAGGGTCGTTTATGCCCGGGCGTACCCGATCTCGATCGATGTCGCCACCACGACCAGGCTTGCGTTCTCCCACGGGGTCATGGTCGAGGAACGCAAGCTTCGAGACTGGCGCCCCAAGCAATTGATCGTCCGCATCGATCGGACGGACCCCTCGAAGAACATCGTCAGGGGGTTCCTGGCCTACGAGAAGCTGCTCAGCCACCACCCTGAGCTCAGGGGCCAGGTGCAGTTCTGGGCGTTTCTGCAGCCTTCGCGGCAGGATGTGGCCGTCTACAGGACCTACCTGCATCGAGTGCGGCAGGTCACGATGCGCATCAACACGCAGTACGGTGGCAACGGCTGGACGCCGATTCGCCTCGAGTTCGGCGAGAACGTGCGCAAGGCGATGGCGGCGCTGCGCAATTTCGACGTCCTGCTGGTCAACCCGGTCTACGACGGGCTGAACCTGGTCGTCAAGGAAGGCGCCCTTGTGAACAGGGCCGAAGGTGTGATCGTCCTCTCCGAGAACGCCGGCGCCCATGAGGAGCTTCAGCCACATGTCCTCTCGATCAACCCGTTCGATATCGAGGCCACCGCGGAAGCCATCCACGAGGGCCTGGCCATGAGCAGCGAGGAGCGCAGGAAGCGGAACGAGGCGGCGCGCAACGTCGTGCGCGCCAACGACATCTCGCGCTGGATCACCCGGCAGGTGCAGGACATCCGCGACCTCGTGGCGACGCCCGGCCTCCGGGCAGGCTGACATGGCTAATCAGGTAAACGCGGTCATCCCCGCGTTTACATTCCTAGATCTCCATTCGTTTTCGAATGAGGGGGTGCCATGGAGCACAAAGAAACCAACTTCGTACGCGACGAATCGTCAGGCAGCGTTCGCGAGGAATCGACCGTGGTCAACGACACCGGCCCGGCGCCGGTGCGCGAAGCGTCCGTGGTCAAGAGCTCGACTCCGGCCCGGCGCGCCATGGAGGTCATCTACCTCGTATTTGGAATCATCGATGGCCTTCTGCTGATCCGGTTGGTGCTCAAGCTGCTGGGAGCGAATCCGCACGCGGGGTTCGCAAGCTTTACCTATGGCCTGACCGACTTCTTCCTCGCTCCGTTCCGCGGCCTGCTGCCGACCGTCGTCAGCGGGCAATCGGTGCTCGAGCTATCTCTGATATTCGCGATCCTGATCTACTCGCTGATCGCCCTTGCCCTCGTGCGATTGGTGGCGATCACGATGTCTCGCAGCGTGACGGTGTCTCAGCAGAGCCGCTCGGAAGGGTTCAAGCCTCACACCGACTGACGCCAAGCACGCACGGCAATGAGAGAGGGAACCCGGGGGTACCCTCTCATTTTTTATGCGCTCGCGGTCACGGGTACCACAGGCCTGCCGGCCAGCTTCTATGAGCCCGCGCCGGCACCAAGGACGTTGCCGTACATCAGCCCAAGAGCAAACAGACCGAGCAAGCACAGCAGCACGAGTAGTGACGTGCGCGCATACGTGTCAAGCAGGCCGCTCTCATCGCCGATCTCCGAGCCGACCAGCCTCGCGCGACGGCTGAAGATGCCGGCCCTGAGCGCCAGCGCAACAATGACAAGCATGATGATGAAAAGGGTTCCCATCAGCTTCGTTTTTGGCGGCGTGGGCGCTGAGCGGGTCAGCGACCACGCCATCAATACAACGCTCCGGGGGGCGCGATCTACTCTTGGGGCATCGGCGACAAGGTATTCGGAGCCCGCGGGCTTGGTGCATAAGACGGTCGGCGGCCAGGAGGCGTGGTTTCCGCCCGGAACGTAATCGCAGCTCCAGGGGTGTGCTGCCAGACTGATTGAGTGTTTGCAAGCTCCAACTATCCGCCCGACCTGCAAGCGGCCGATCGCTTCGTGGCCGAAATGAGGCACGGGACGCTGATCGCTTGCTCTGCTGAAGGTTATCCGCAGGTCAGCATCCTTCCGTTTGTCAAGACGGGCGATGTGATCGAGCTCCACTGTGTCCAGGGCGATCCGACTTTCGACGCCGTCCGGGCCAACCCCCATGTGACGTTCTTCGTCTCGGACTTCCTTGCCTGGTCGCCGCACAACTGGGTCGATGAGCAGGACGGGGGCAAAGCCACTCTTCATTTCCGCGCGGTTGGATTCGAGTGCGACGTCGAACGAACGTCGACCGATCCCAACGATGTTGCCGACGCGCTCAGCAGGCTGCTGGCTTCATATGAGCCGGACGCGTCCTATAAGCCTGTCAAGCTCGACGAGTTCTACGGCCCTCGACTCAGGCGCCTCGCGACGATGCGACTGCACATCGTCGGCCGCCATATCAAGTTCAAGACGGGCCCGGCCGGCGCCGCGGAGACCAAACGCAAGGTGGTCGGCCGCCTTCGTGAGCGCGATCGACCGGGCGACCTCCGAGCCGCGGACGTCATCGAAGCCACCCTGAGCGACAAGACTCAGGCCTGAATGCAGATGCGAGGCCTGCTCGAACTCGTTCTGGAGGTCAGCGACATCGAGAGATCAGTGGCCTTTTATCGCGACGTCCTCGGCTTGCCCGAAATCGAGCGATGGCCTCCGCCCCGGCTGGGCGTTTGGCTGTCGATGGGGCGGAATGAGGTCCTCGGTCTGTGGCCGGCAGCATCCGGTGGCCGCGGTGTAGCCATCGCAGGGTCACGCGGAGGCTCGCACGTACACTTCGCGATCTACGTCGAACCGGGAAGCCTTCTTGACTGGCAGCAACAGCTGCAGCAAGCGGGCCTCCCAGTGGAGGGACCCATCCAATTTGCGCACCCAAACAGGTCGCTCTTTGTCGCGGATCCTGACGGCAACGTGGTCGAGCTTGCAGATTGGACGGTCGATTGGGCCGGCGAGAAAGTTGTGCAGGGGTGATCGGCTAAGGGCGTTTGGCTATGCGGCTTCGGCTCGGTTTGAGGTCAGGCTTCGCGCCAGCCGCACGAGGCGGCGGCGCAGCGGGCTCCAGGCCGTGCCCCGCTCCGAGCGCCGGCGTTCGTAGCGCGGCGCGTTCGATTCGGCACAAAGCCGGCACCCGCAGCCATGACCGGTGTCAGGCAGGCGCCGCCCTTGTTTATCGAACCTGGCCTGCATGCAGCCGCCTGCGGAAGGTCAGTCGGCCGCGGCCACGCGGCTCGGGACCATGTCCCTGTCGCCGGCCTCGCCGTAGGAGTGCCGCAGCGTCACCCGCAAGCGGTCCTTGGCAACCGCGAGGCGTGAAGCGACCGTGCGCTCTGGGACCCCCAGCGACTGCGCGATCGCGCGGTTCGTGTACCCGTGGTAATGGCGAAGCACGATCGCCGCAGCCTGCTTGGGCGGCAGCTTGGCGAGCGCCTCGGCGAGGTCTCGCCGCTCGACCAGGTTCTGCGGATCGGGGGCCAGCTCCGGTCGCCCGATGCGACGGATCACCTCTCCTACTTCGCGTAGCCGCATCTTCCGCTGATACGAGACACCGGCGTTGATCGCGATGCGGTGTACCCAGGCCTCAGCCGGCGCAATCGGCTTCCAGGTGTTCCACTTCTTGTAGGCGCGCTCAAATGCGTCCTGTGCGCAATCCTCCGCTGCAGCTCGATCGCCGAGCATGGCGGTCAGGGTGCCGAGGATCTTGCCGTACGACGCTTCGTACAGGCGCTCGAAATCAGACTCGTTGCCAGGGGTGTACTTCGTCTTCGGCGCGCGTTCGTCCGCTGAATCGACCGGGTGCTGGATCTCTTCGCCCATGGGTTCCGAATCACCCCCGTTCAAGGTTGGGTACGCAGGTCATGCAGCGCTTCCCCGCGCTTAATCTCCCTCGAAGGGGCCCATCCGGTCGCCGTACGGTTGGGCGGATTTTGCCTCGCACAGTTGAGGTAGGCGATCCTCGGTTCGAGTTCAAGTAGCGGGCTCTGGGCCCCGCGTTGTTCAAGCAGATGACCCCGAGCTCAGCACCTGCCTTTGGAAATGCAGCCGACCTTCTCGGTGTTCTCGCAATGGGTCTGGCCGCGGATGCGGCCCAGACGGGCCGCAAGACGCTCGAGGTCATCCGATCACGCTCACCTGAGCTCGTGCGAGTGAGCGAAGACACAGGGGAAGACCTCATCGCGACATCTGACGGCTTCATCGACGTGCTGCTTATGTCGTTGAGATCCGGCGCCGAGCTCCCGTGGTCCGACTACGAGCAGCGCACGCGGGACTACGGACGGCTCAAGGCCGCGCAGGGCATCCCGCTCGAGGCTCTGATCGACGTGCTCGCCGTATTCCGTCGCGCCACGATCGAGCTGATCACGCAACCCATCGAAGGCACGCAGCGGCGAGACGAGATCTACGCGCTTGCACACAGCCGGCTTGAAGATGTCGTCGAGCGACTCACGACCTGGGTCGTGCGCAGCTATCTCGAGCACCTCGACGTCGAGCACCGGAACAGGGAGAGTGAGCTGTACGGACTCGCCGCGATCGTGACCTCCATGGGCCGCTCCCTGGA
>Ga0137388_10003248_pt1 | contig 10460 bp, 17 predicted proteins | sample 15con2h14AmetaG_FD_104644 | JGI IMG/M metagenome (GOLD analysis project Ga0137388, IMG submission 104644) | Vadose zone soil microbial communities from Angelo Coast Range Reserve, California, USA - 15con2h1.4A metaG | ecosystem: Environmental > Terrestrial > Soil > Vadose zone > Saprolite...
CATCTACAAAAACTGATTGCCAACGGCGTGCGGAAGCTGTTGCTGAACCTGGCAGATGTGACACAGTTGGATAGTTCGGGCATCAGCGCCATCATGGGGACGCATGTTTCCCTTAGCCGTCAGGGCGGTAGCCTGAAATTGCTCCGTCCGTGTCGTCGCGTGCGGGCTGTGCTGCGGGTGATCCGCTTGCCAGACATTATCCCCACCTTTGAGGATGAGACCCAAGCGCTGGCCAGCTTCCGACCGCAGGGTTACTCTGCTAGGCCCTGAGGGGCTTGAGGCGAGGGGGCGCATGACGTAAAGAGAAAAAGAGATTGAAGGTCGGATTCTGGACAGGCTCAAGAATGGCGTGGCGCGACTGGAAATTCAGAACTCCACTTCAGACGCGAAGAATGTGGCCGCCTTACTTGGACAGCACAGACCAAACGTGCTTCACGATACCAGCGCGTGGAATTTGCATCCGAATTTTATGGGAGACGTGATCGGCGGCATGATTCCTGACATCGTTCTTCGTTCCGCACTTTCAGGCCAGAACCGCATCTACATCGAGGTCAAGGACACCGAGCCGCTGGGCTACGGGATCGAGGATTCACAAATAACTCGATACTTTCTTCACCTGCTTGCCACGACGACGCGAGGTCGCAAGGAAGGCGCTGACATCAGACGCGCGGTGCTGCTTTGCGCCCCGGCTGCATGGTTCAAGGTGAAGGGCAACGCAGAGACCTGGAATCATTTCCTAACATGCTTCTCCGGCCTTGCTAGGGCCTTCGACATAACCCTCGGCGAACTGCACGCTGATCGCGTTTGCCCTTAGCCCTTGGGCGCGAAAGTATTCACGAGGCTTGGCCATCGCTTGTCGATCCGCTCAAGGATGAATTCCGCGTCCTCGCTGCCGCCCGCGTGCGTTTTATGTGATAGGCTGGCAGCCCATACCTGAATCAGCATGCGGCCAAACAGTGCCCAGCTTACAAATCTCCGGAGGCCGCCGATCCCAGCGGATTGCTACGAGAAAGCGCGCCAGCCTTGTCATCAATCTCAGTGGAGTCCAGAAAATGCATCCGTGTCTCATTGTCGATAGGTCGCAAGAGGGGTTTAGATTGCGGCGTGACTTCAGACTGAGGCGCGGACAACTCGTCGAACTCCTCGTAGATGACCCCGTGGATTCAGTGAGGTGTGAAGTTATATGGATCGGCAAAGCAGGGTCAGAGCAGGCAGGGGAAGTGGGATTGCAAACTGTGGGCAAATGAGCTTTGCGCAGCATCCGTCGCCGACCATTAGCATGGCCGGTTCGGGGTCAATCTAAACGCGGGTCGAACGCGCCCGGCGCCCGTCACGTTCAGTTTGCGGAATCTTTCGTCCCCGCCTTGGTAATTCGCGCAGCCTATTCCCAGCACACTGGATTGATGCGATAATCGCTCCACTGTCCTTCCTCTCGTAGGTGTTCCCATTTGGAGTGTGAATGCGTCTACCTTATTGCATCCTCAATGTGCTCGGCGACGTGCTCGACGACGGAGAGCTACATTTCGTAGAGGCAGCGCAAAGCATCGACGCTGCAAAAGCACGTGTCAAGGCGCTCGCGGAGTTTTGGCCGGGCGAGTATGTTATTTATGACGGGGCAACGGGAGAGCGGCTGTCCACTAAGATGAGTAAGAGGGAGGAAACGGCGACGTGATTGTTGGTGATCGTTTGCGAGCTTTACGGGAAAAGAAGAATCTTTCCCAAGGGGATATCCAAAAGCGCAGCGGCTTGCTTCGTTCCTATCTTTCGCGTGTGGAGAACGGACACACGGTCCCGGAAATTGGAACGCTTGAGAAGCTAGCGAGGGCGCTGGAAGTTCCCATGTATCAGTTGTTCTATGAGGGCGAGCAACCGCCAGAGGGTCTTGAGATTTTCAAGCGGCGAAGCTTGGATGACACCGCATGGTGCAGTTCGGGCAAGGACGCAGACTACTTGATGAAGGTCCGCCGCCTTCTCGGGCGCATGGACGAAGATGATCGTCGCCTGGTCTTGCACATGGCCCAGAAAATGGCGCAACCCGCCTCTCGACGATCTGCAAAGAGGGGTTGATGTCCGCCCACAAATCTGCGCTTAACATCGCAAAACTTCCGCGCACCGAGCGAGACCCCCGCCACCTCGTGCTATCGGATTTCGACGTGACATTTCTTCTGTCTGTTGGCGTGGCCTGCCGCCGATCATGGAGAGATGCCCAGCATGATAGGTTAATCGTAGAGCATCGCGAGAAGATGCGGCGCATTCGGGATCATCACCGCAAGAATTACAACGTTCAAAGCATGTAATTTCCGCAGACCGCGTTGGTTGTTCTTCGAGAACAGGTCAATTACTTGCCCTATTGTCTCGGACTGAAGAAGGGAATAGGCCGGTGCATTGCGAGCGTTCCGTCATCGCCAGTTTGGAACCTGACAGGCTTCTGCAAGAACACGACGAATCCCAGGAACATCCCAATCGTGGCGAAAACTATGCCAGGAGAGGCATTCGTGAGTTTGGCGCTCATTGTATGAGGGGCCTCGACCACCTAGTTGATGTAACCTTGAAGCCCGGCAAACACCATCACGGCACCAATCAATATGGTGAGCGTTGCAAGCGCCAAGCCCCACGAACGCAGACGATAATCAAGCTTGATGTGAAGCTCATGGGACCGAAGCTGGGCCATCCATGTGCTCTTTTCTGTTGCGGTTGTGTTTCTCACTGGCTTAATTCCTTCGAGAGCTGGCTGAGTTCTGGCCCTCAACTTCATACTAAGCAAACCTAGGCCGTAATTCCGCTGTCCCCGAGGCCAGTTGAGGGACAGATATGGTTGACTGACTAGGCTGGCAAAGAGCTACGGAGCGGCGTGATGCACAAACGATGAGTGGTAGGCTTATCGCAGCCTTATGGTAGATTAGCCGCCCGGACGATTCATGGATATCTTGGCGGCATTGAGGCAGGAAGAAGCGAAGTGGAAGAAGCAGGCGGCGGAGGCTCGGCAACAGTTGAAGACTGTGCGCGCAGCGATGAAGCTCTTCGGTGGCAAGACGACTGGCAAACGGACTGGCGGAAAGAAACGGGTAATGTCTGCGGCTGCGAGAGCGAAGATTTCGAAGGCAACAAAAGCGCGGTGGGCAAAGTTTAGAGCAGCGAAAGCGAAGGGGAAACACTAGGGCCTAATTTTGCACAGCCGTCCACAGGTTTTCCACAGTGCTGCAAAATCGTATTGGCGACGCGAACGAGAAAGCACTATCTTTCACGCGAGATTGAATCGGGAAGCGTAAAGACTTTCTGGCTCGGCTTCAAGAGGGCGCAAAAGCTTAACGGCTGATGCGCCCTCAATTTTTTGTGACCTCGCAGATACTCACGCCGCTATGTACATTGGTTCATCGGTGCATCATTGGACTGGCTGCATGGAGGTGACGGGGTGCAATTCGTTCCATCCGTGATCCGCGTCGTGAACATAGGCACCCGAGACTAGATAGCGCTGGCCGATCTCCGGCTCAAAATAGGGACCGTTGTATGTGCTACAGGCCTCCACCGCGTCGGCCTGCCTTACTTTGCCCTGACATATCGGTTCGAGAATTAGATCACCATGCTGTCTTGAGATGTTCTTCTCGTTCAGCAGCGATTCAAACTGTTGATCCAAGCGAAACAAGATGTGGACATCGCTGTCTGCTTCATTGCGGGTCTCTTCGACGGTGCCAGTTACGGAAATGCATGGGTCCAAGATTTGAAGCCGACCGGGATTGTAGACGTGTTGCCAGAGACTTTGGTTACATTGGATCGCGGTTGTATGTGGGGACGCTTGCGGTCCGGGCGTTTGAGGAGGGTACGACAGCCTATAGGTAACGAAGAAAGAGCAACCTCCAACAAGTAGAAATAATGAGATGGCTCTTACTTGTTTCATGCTTGGGACAAACTGAGTCTAGCACGACATTCACGTCACGGCACGAGGCGGCGAATCAGGCCGTGGCTTTTTTCTTTGGTGTCGAATGGCTGTCGTTTAATCGTGGAGAGGCTTTAGCTTGGCGATTACTTTTTGGGCCTCTCCGGCATCTACCTGCACCCAAGTCTTGAAGCCTGACTTTCCGAGCTTAATCTTGTGGTCGCCCACTGTAAGTCGCAGTGACGAAGGGGTGCTCCCATGAACTTCTCATCGACTGTGATCTCTGCCCCGTCGGGCGTGGATTTGAGATCAACTGTCGAGAGTGCAGGGTCCGCTCCACTCCCATTTTGCGCGACTGTCGCGGTAGCTGTCGGCTGACCAAGTGCTGCACGTGTATATGACTCAGAAGATGGCGCGGAGCTAGGGCATTTGGGGATTCGCTGGGCCGTACTTCACTTTCGCCGCTATTAGAAGCCATTCTTTGAGCACGATCCGAAATTCGTGAGGAACATCGTGGAAGTTCACGCCCATACCGAGATTTGGTTGTGAATACGCGACTGTTCCTGGGGCCTCGAAAAACTTTCCTTCCGAGTGAATCTTGACCACGACCTGCACGCCCTGGCGTGGAGGATTAACCATGTCGATATAGCAACCGAACAAGCTGAGGTCAGTTACTCGCGCAGACGCGCTCGCACGCGACGCTTGGTCGATGACCTCAGCCGCAGCAATGAACGGATACCTGGGAGCCCGGCGTCGTTCTTCTCCCACAGGACTCTCCCGGGAAAGGCTTGCAAGATTGTAACGCAATTGGCTATCTTTACCGGCAGCCTGATGTAGCACCTCGTAGGTGCGACTTTGGTTAGGGGCGCTGGACTAGCTACGATTGGTGAAGCGAAGCAAGGTGAATCGGCATCTGGGAAGCACGAGCGCATGAGCACAGAAATACGTCATCTTATTCATGGAGACCAGTACTTAGTCTCTGTCAAGATGATCCTCAGACTCAGGAACAACGTGAAAAAGCGTGCCATCCGGCCCGGACCGGCTCCAGAAATCAACGAAGCCCTTGGATGCGGTAATCCCCTCAAAGATCGAACCCGGCGATGTGAGGAGTTGGCAACTGACAACGAGAATCCCTTGGCTCCCATCCGAATAACGTATGCGCAGATACGCAAGCCCCGCTCGCGAGTCTGCTACGTTGCCGATCCTGTCGACGAGCGCTGGCCCCGGCCTGCCGGGTGCCACATCGAATCGGACGAGTCGCGTGACCCGGTACGTGCCGCTCCCGGTCAGGTTCCCACCCCTGTCGCGGACTTCCCAGGTTCCCCCTCCAGTCACCTCTTCGGAATCTCCGACCACAAAGGTGCCGGAACCAGTGAGGGTAATCTTAGACATATCCTCAGCCAGCGCCGACGAGCGCCCCCCGGCTTCAACTGTGGGAGGGGTGCGGCTGGTGAAGTGGATTATGTCCCACCGCACCTTAGTCTCCTCCTGGTCACCCTTGGCGATAGAGAAGGTCAATAGGGGCAAAAGCAGAACCGTGATTCCCAGAAACCAACGCCGATTGGCTTTCATTGTTCTCTCCTTTTTTCTATTAACGGGAATTTCCGATTTCAACTTTATCCTTGCGCGAAACCATATGCCTGCCGCCCTCTGGTGTCAACGTCAGATTGCCCTGCCCGCTCGTTGCGTGGCAAACGCGCTCGTTGGGCAGTTCCGCTGAGTGGCTTCTTACCTAAATTCCATATTCCAACCCGGCCCTAGACGGGCATTACGGGAATTTCTGCGGGAATTCTAGCCCCGGTACTTGACAACCTAGGGAATCAAGACTAAGAGTCGTTCACCCTAGTTCTTCCCCGTCCCGGTTTCGGCCCTTCAGTCGCAGCTAAAGATGTAATAAAACGTCTTTTGGACAAGACACCGCAAGTTCTGTTCGGAAATTTTATTAGCGAGGTGAAAAATGAGTACGACAAGGTTGCCAAAAAACATCCGACCTGAATCAGAGGTCCCGGTGATGCATCGAGAAAAGAAACTCAGGAGGATGAGACAATGAAACAAAAATGGCTCGTCTATACATTCGTAGCTTTTGTTATCGCATCGGCATCGGGTGTGGCCCACGCCCAAAACGTCAAGATCACTCCCATCGGGCAGCGCACGGGTGAGTTTTGCTCCTTCGACCGCGCTCTGCTCTTTGAAGATCCGACCGGGGTCAGGATCCTTTACGATCCCGGGAACACGGTAGCCGGCGGCACAGATCCCAGACTTGGGGAAGTACACGTTATTCTGCTGAGTCACGCGCATTTCGATCATCTCGGAAATCTCAAGTTGAATCAGGACCCTGGCGCAGACACAGCGAGTTGCGGCTCTTCCTTCCCAGCACTTCCCGCCACTCCGAACTCCAATGCGGCTGAGATCGCTGCAGCGAAGAACTCCGCCGTCATTGCCGGTGGCCCTCTCTCCACCTTTGTCGGCCTGAGAATCCAAAACATTCGCGGAATGCCTACGCCGATTTGTCCCCAGATCGGACTTGCGAGCGAGTTCACCGTTCCGCTCTCCGCTCCCTGCACCGCAGGCTTGGGCATCGGAGCGAAGCGGACCATTAGGTTTGTCTCCGCAGATCAGGGCGTACAAATCTCCCCGGTGGTCGCCGAGCATGACAACGGCTTAACATCGGATTTTCTGACCGACCCAGAGAAAGCAAACTTGGCCGCCAACAAGCTGAACGCCTACGTCGGCCTTGCGAACGGCTTTGTCCTCACTTTCACCAACGGCCTCAGAGTCTATCTCTCCGGCGATACCGGCGTGACCAGTGACATGAAGACTGTTGTCCACGGCTTCTATGGTGCCAGCCTCGCGGTCTTCAATATCGGTGACGTGTTCACAACAGGGCCGGAGGAGGCCGCCTTTGCAGTGACCAAGCTCATCAGGCCCAATTCTGTCATACCGTCCCACGCCAATGAAGTGGCCACGAGCGGCGGCGTGGTTCTCCCGGACACCCACACGGCACGCTTCATCGAACTGGTCGGAGATATTCCAGTGTTCGTGCCGCTCAGTGGCGTAACTTTGGAATTCGATGGCAACGGCCAGTGCGCCCTCGGCAAGCAGAGTCGTTAGGAAGGAAAAGGGGGGAAAAAAACCGGGGATCTTCCCACATAAGACTTGATGCTGGCATCTCTGAATCCGCGAGCCTTAAGGGAACGATCTCGCCTGCTGCATCTGATGTCATGCCTGTGGGATAGAAGGAACCTTCCCATCCGGCAGCGGTGAACGCACTTGTGCCGATCCGAATTTCTGGCATAGGGCGCGATTCTATCCCGCAAGTGGTGGGTAGCAAAACAGCCTGGTCGGGAAAGCAAGCAAGACTCTCTTTTTTCCTCACGTCCGGCTGAAGGAACCCAAAATACCGGCGATGTTGGGGCGCAACCGGTCCCGCAGTAAGTCGGAACCAATAATCAGATTGCGCTTCGAGGAGGGCTCCCTGATGAGGGGAGCCCTTCTCCACGCTGGCCGACTACTCCCTAGGCTTGACATGAAGTATAGAGCGCAGTAAATACCTCTGCGTATCTTCCGAGGGAGGAGAACATAAATGATTATTGGCGACCGCCTAAGAGAATTGCGTGAAGCGAAAAACCTTTCGCAAGGGGGTATTGAGAAGCGTACGGGCTTACTTCGATGCTACATCTCCCGTGTTGAAAACGGACATACGGTTCCAGCCATCGAAACCCTGGAGAAACTGGCGCGGGCGATGGAAGTTCCCATGTATCAGTTGTTCTATGAGGGCGAGCAGCCACCGGAGATTCCCAAGTCTCTCAACCAGAGAAGATCGGATGACACTGCGTGGGGTAGTTCCGGCAAAGATGCGCGTTATCTGTCGAAGGTCCGTCGACTGCTCAACCGCATGGATGAGGGTGATCGTCGGCTAATCTTGCATATGGTTCAGAAGATGGCGCTACCCGCCGCTCGGCGATCCGCAAAGAGCGGTTGATGTCGCCAAATGCGGGATTTGAGCTGATTCCAATGGCGAGCCATTCTCATCTGACCAACTGGCCGATCCGCGCCAGTAAATAACTGCTACCTTCGTCGATACCGAAACAGGTCAGGGGTTTTATCCTGCGATATAGTTCCCAGCGAGTAAGTGCTTTCGTCTTGACATCCCTTATGAGGTGAGTAATGCAACCCGAGCGGAAGGGTCGCCAAAAGCAGTGCAAGAGGTTAGGGAGGCGCGGGCATACCTCGCTAATGGCGATTGGGAGAAAGTCGTGGCTCATTGTCGGAACACGCTCGAAGCTATTCTCGATTCTCGGCAGCTCCAGGTGCCTCCGGCCAGCAAATTCAGCACGAAGGCGGACACGTTCATCGGTGAGTACCTCGCTACGAAACTCGGAGAAAGGCAATCAAAACTACTCGCGGAAGAAATGAAACTGCTGTGGGAAGTTTGCAGCAAAGCGGCTCACCCCAATTCGCCCGATTATTTCAAACGTGCGGACGCGAACTTCATAGTCCGAAACACGACAGATATCTTGGAATATGTCAGCGGGCTACTCGCTTAAAAGTACGGTGCCGCGCTTTTAGTTCGATCCGAAAATTAAGACTCTCTTGGTGACTTTAGGTGCGAAAGGTGTTTTTTCTTGACGACTGCGAAAATCTACTCTTACATTGGTCGAGCGGCGAGATGGAGGAATCATGCAAGAACAACTGTCCACATACGCCAAAAAACCAAGAGGCCCATGCCCGGTTTGCAATCAAGGCTTCAGTCCAGCAACCGACCGACAGTGGGCACAACGATGGAACTACCACCTATTGATGTCTGAGCGGCACAAGAAATATGTGGCGCTGGCAAGCAAGCCGCCGGCGCGCATTTTCCTGCGCCCTTGGCCTCCTGACAAGACCTTAAGCACTCTGGGAACTCACCATCCGCTATGGAATTCAGAATCAAAGCCCTGACCTTCAGGGGTCGCCCCGATTTAATCTCGTTGCGTCAGGTGTGGGACATCGACGACGCGGAGCTGTCGCCTAACGGGTCTACTGTCTTGGATCGTCTCAAATCATCCGCCGAGCCAATGCAGAAAGTCTATCGTGACGTTTGTTGGCAGGGTCAAGCATTGTTGGAATTCCAGGACCTCCAAGACATGCCTTTGCCGAAGCGCGGGCCTTGGATGATGAATATGCCCTTCCTGTTTTGTGAATCTCTCAGCGTACTTCGGCAGGTTGTCCTATGTGGCCTTAACGGTCAGGTTCACGCGGCACTTGCCGCACTTCGGTCCTCGTTGGAGGCATTTGTCTGCCATTACTGGTGGAGACGAAAGTTGCTTGACGCAGAAGACTACGAACCCTTCTACGATTGGTTTTTCGGCAAGGACCAGGACCGAACTTCGCCCGCGTAATAACCGATACGCTAAATGAGATTGAGCATCCCCCGCAGGCTTTCATTTTTGATGAATTGAAAAGCGTCTATTCGCAATTGTCCTCCTACGTCCACAAGGCTCTATTGGATGAAGCGATCATCACAGTTCGCGGTGGGAACGCAGGGCAATCAAGTGACGGTGAGCTTTTCTATTGGCTCTCGCTTCTACAGAGAACTCAGCGATGCATGATTGATGTGGCGGTTCTGAGCAGCCCGCGCTCTCTCTTCCCCGTGGACCTATACCGTAAGTTTAGTTTCAATCCGCCCGTTGGTGTTTTCTTCGACCTCTCAGGCGGGTACGTCGTGGAAAATGCCCTTGGCGACAGCGCCTTTCGAGCATACCGAGGACATTTTGAAAATCTCGATCCCCCTGCTGGTCAGATCGTCTGGTACAACGGACATCCTGATTTGAAAGACGAGGAAGTTTTGGCCACCTGGGACGAAGAACCTCCAAAAGAGGACTCCGACCGCAGCTTGGAGGATAAGATCACGTTCCGAGCGTGCTTGATGAAGGCTAAACTGCGCGCGATGCTGTGGGGTATTTCTTACCAACGAAATACATTCGAGATGCCGAAGATGCCAGACATCACGGAACTCGTGCGTAACCTCGAAGAGGCGTTTCCCAAAGTGGCCAAGGGGCATCAGTAACCTCGGGTGCTGCGAACCAGATTAAGGAAGTCAGATGAATGAAATGGGAAGACAACAATGACGCCTGAAGACAAGTGCCCAATCTCTTCGGCATCGCCGAGCTTTGCAATTGCAGGGGATACAGAATCGTAATGGGCGACGGCCAGACATCGTGGCTACGGCAGTCATTCTGGTGCCAGAAGCCGCGTTTTGACGGCTGTTCGGCCCAGAGCCCAGAGTGCTTGGAGAACAACCGCGATGACAACAGGCTTGACTCCATATAGCAGCGCTGAAGCCGCAGGCAGCCTGCCAAAATGCACATAGGCCCAGGCGAGGGCCGTAACCATACACGCTGCCGGAAGAATGAAGCAGACACCCGCTATCAAGAGCCCAGCCCAACCGGCACGCAAGTAGCCGGTGTGGATGGCTAATTCGCTTGAACTTGGTCCCGGGATGAGGTTGCTGGCACCTGCGCAGAATGCCCCCTGCTGGAGGCGAGTTAGTGTAGAGTGTATGGCGCTCTTTGGACTTCAAAAGGGGAATTTCAAATGAAAAACA
>Ga0137388_10003249_pt1 | contig 10460 bp, 9 predicted proteins | sample 15con2h14AmetaG_FD_104644 | JGI IMG/M metagenome (GOLD analysis project Ga0137388, IMG submission 104644) | Vadose zone soil microbial communities from Angelo Coast Range Reserve, California, USA - 15con2h1.4A metaG | ecosystem: Environmental > Terrestrial > Soil > Vadose zone > Saprolite...
CAATGCAATGGTGGCCAGCGCCAGCGCTCCGAGCACGCTGACGGCAATCCAGAAAAGAACGCGCAAGATTTTTGGCATGAGGGCTATATGATTTGGCGACGAGTGTCCGGCGAGTATTGTGGCCGAAAAAGCGCCGCCTTCGCAAGCGCGCCGACTAAAACCGATTCTCTCTGTGTTCCCCTGTGCTCCTCTGTGCTCCCTGTGGTGAAAGCTCTTGAAGTAGCTATCTAGACCAGAGCCGCGTGATAATCTAATGCATTCCGGCTCACTGAAACGTGTGGTACGGGCGGAGTGTATCCGCTCAGGGGACGGAGTCATATTCGCACCAAGGAAATTTATATGAGGATTAGGCGATGAAGATTGGAGTGCTGACCGGCGGAGGCGACTGTCCCGGGCTGAACGCGGTCATTCGGGCAGTGGTACGTAAGGGCACCTTCCACTATGAAGACGAGTTTGTGGGATTCATGGAGGGCTGGCGCGGCTTGCTGGAAGACAAGACCATGGAACTCGATCTCGCAACGGTGGGCGGTATCCTGCCTCGCGGCGGCACCATCCTTCGCACCTCGCGCACCAATCCAGCCAAGCGTGAAGACGGCCTGCAGCGATGCGCCGATACCCTCAAGAAGCACGGCTGTGACGCTCTGATCGCGATTGGCGGCGATGACACGCTCTCGGTGGCGAAGAAACTTTTCGATAAGGGACTAAAAGTGGTTGGCGTTCCGAAGACGATTGACAACGATCTGGCGGGCACCGACTTCACCTTCGGTTTCGACACCGCCGTGGATGTGGCCACCGAAGCCATTGACCGTGTGCACACAACGGCCGAGGCGCATAATCGCGTGATCGTGGTGGAAGTGATGGGACGCGATTCAGGCTGGATCGCAACTTATAGCGGCATCGCCGGAGGCGCCGACGTCATTCTCATCCCCGAAGTTCCCTTCGATATTGACCAGGTGGCCGAAACCATTCGCCAGCGCCACGCCCGCGGAAGATACTTCAGCATCGTGGTGGCAGCCGAAGGCGCGAAGTTTGCCGGGGGCAACGAGACTCTGCCGGCAGCGGGCCTGGATGAATTCGGGCATGCTCGCTTGGGCGGAATCGGCTCGGTACTGGCGCAGGAGATCGAAAAGCGCACTGGCTTCGAGTCGCGCTCGGTTGTCCTCGGCCACATCCAGCGCGGCGGATCGCCCAGCGCTTTCGACCGCGTGCTGGCTACGCGCTACGGACTGGGCGCCATCGACATGGTGCACCGCGGCGAATTCGGGAAAATGGCGGCGCTGCGCGGGAACAAGATTATTTCCATCCCGCTGGCGGAAGCCATCGCTTCTAATCGCAAGGTGGATAAAGAAATTCTTGACGCGGCAACTGGAATTCTCGACAAGATCGAAGACAAAGGTGTGAAAGTTTCCTGACCTACTTCGCCGTTTACTGACCTGCTTTCCCGCAGAGACGCGGCTCGCCGCGGCTCCTGCCGCGAATGAGAAGGGGCAAGTCCCGTGTGTACAAAAAGGTTCAGCCCTTGAGCAAAGAGTAACGCCGGCGCGGGATTCGCTTGGCATGGACGCGGGTTTAGAGGATACTAACTCAGCCATCCCCGAGACCTGATTGCGATTTCGAGGCTCTGCCGTGACTATGTTTCAAGACGAAACTCAGCCCGAGAACCAGCTGGAGCGGTCAACTCCGCTTCCCTCGCAACCCACTTCGCAGGATGCGGAAGTGCAGCGCAAGCGGATGCTCATTGCGCTCGGGATATTGCTGGTGGCGCTGGCGGCGGTAGTTCTGAAAGACTGGGATTTCTGGTTTCCGCCGAACGGCGAAGGGCAGGAAGCCACGGTCCGCAGCAGGAGTAAAGGTATGGCTCCGGCAACTGCGAACACTCCGGCGACTCCAAAGCGGGAACACAAGCCAGCCAAGTCCACGGCACCCGCTGCGGCCGAAGCTCCCTTCTCGGCAAGCACCGAGCGCGCAGCGCTACCTCCTCTGCAAGTGGAGGTCGTAGCCGGAAACCGCCATACCAACGTGCCCGCAAAAAGTAATGCCATCCATCTGGACGTGGATTCGGGCGCGACGTCTTCGGCGTCCGGCGCTCCCGCATCGACGAATACGGTGGTCAATACCGGCGATCACGTACAGCTCTCGCCACAAACGACGGAGAGTGTGAGCGTTTCGGTGCCGCCGGATTATCCCTTGCTGGCTCGGCAGATGAAGGTGCAAGGCGCAGTCAAGTTGCAGGCGCTCATCTCGCGAGACGGCACGATCCAGGAGTTACAGATTCTCAGTGGCCCGAGCATCCTGGCTACCGCGGCTCGCGAGGCGGTGAAGCAATGGCACTTCAAACCCTACATCCAAAACGGCCAGCCCGTGGAAACGCAGGCTCGCATCACGGTGAACTTCACCATTTCCACAAATTGAATTCGCTCGTCTGGAGCGGGCGCCCTCGCCCGCTGCTTTTGGTTTTGCCTTTGGTTTTGCACTTGGTTTTCGCGGACAGTGCGTGCCCTGAGCGACGTCGAAGGAAGTGTCCGCGCCACCTAAAATTAAACGGGCGTCCGGATTCTCACGAACCCAGGACGCCCGGGCAGCCCTCCCCCAGAACTGCTCACTGGGGAATGTAAGTCTAAGCGGCGAATCTGAAAATGGCACGCGGGTGCTAATCTGTCCCCCCAAAGTGCCAGCCGGTAAATCGCACATTACAAAAGCTGTATCTAAGCTGGAACCATCGGCTTCTATTCTGAAAGCACCATCTTCCCGGGTGCAGCTCCGGTGGAAAAAGGCGAGCCCGTGATAGCCGTGGGAGCTCCGGTCGATGGATCGTAGGTATATCCGGCAATACCGTTCGCATCCTGACTTCCGATATAGAGATAGTTGCCGCTGGGATCAACGAGTGCGAATAGCCCGCCCGCGGTCAAGCTGAACGGCGAGTTCGTTGCCGCCACCAGTTGTCCGTTCGTCGAAGTGATCGTGAAACACCAGATGGAGAAACTCGATCCCGGGGTCGTCGCGTAAACAAACCTTCCGCTGGGATCGACGGTGACGGCGCTGGGGCCCTTGCCGTTCGTCGCCGTAAAGGGCGAACCGAGTATCGTGGTCAGCGCTCCGGTGACGGGGTTGATGTTAAACCCGGAAACGTTGCCGGTGGTGGACGAAAACGGAGGAGGGTTGCTTGCCGACGGATTCGCAACGTAGAGGAACTTTTCACTCCCATCGACTGCCAGGCCGAAGGCTCCCGCTCCCGAAAATACCGCAGTTGGCGGAGAGAGCACACCGTTTGAGAACGTGAAAGCGGTGACCCTCCCAATGCCAGGATTTGTCACATAAACGAACTTTCCCGAAGGCGTGATCAGGATCTCGGATGGATTCAAATTCGCGGGGAAGGGCGAGCCTGTGACCTCCGACAAAGCCCCGCTGCTGGGGTCGATCGAGTAAACGGAAACGTTGTTACCGAAATTGTTCGTCACCAACAAATACTTGCCTGAAGGATCGATGACGGCATCATTTGGACCGTTACCGGCCGGAGTGGGAGTGCCACTGAGCGCCAGAGTCCCGTCACTGGCGACGTTGAAAATCGAGATCGAGTCGGCGAAGGAACTGGAATTGACGGCGTAAAGAAACTTTTTCGACGGAAGCAACGCAATGCCGGTGGGCGAGGTGTTCTGCACTTGCGGCGTTTCCGCCCCAAGGGTGATGGCGCCGGTTGCGCCGTTGATGTGCAGCAGAAGCACCGAGCCCCGCGATGGCAGAGTGATGTAAGCATTATGGTTAGGCCCCGCCGTGCTATGACTGCTGCTGCCACAGGAAAGGAAAAGTCCGGCCAGAACGACGACAGCGACGACGGCCACAAGAATTTGGGGAAGACAATTTTGACCTGCCAGTGCGGCGCGCGCCGCCCTCAGAAAGCTCATTTGCGAACCTGCTCCTCAATATCCAAGGTGAGAACGAAAAAGTCGTGTTCACTATCGTGCACGAGAAGGCGGGAACTCGCAACCGCGCGCCTCGCCCGATAGTGTCCCAATTAACCACAAAAGGCACGAAGGAAACCGTCCGTGAACCTTTGGGTTGGATGCGCGGTCGGGGCCGCGAGGCTGCGCACGTGTGGTGACGGGGCTCCGCCCCGTCCAAACTCCACCACACAGGCCGAGAAAGGCACGCGGCAGATTGTCCGCGATGCTCCGCGGCGGGAATGTGTTCTAATTGTTATGTTGCAAATCGATTTTTTCCAAGTAAAGACTATGTCGTGATCGACATCCACTGCCACCTACTGCCCGAGGTCGACGACGGCCCCAAGTCCTGGGATATAGCCGTCGAAATGTGCCGCATGGCGGCGGCTGACGGAATTACCCACGCCGTCGCCACCCCGCACGCCAACGATCGTTACGCCTACAATCGCGCTTACCTCTCCGGACTTCTCGGCCAGCTGCGGGAGAAGATAGAGGAGAAGATCGAAGAAAAGATCGAGGAAAAGATCGAGGAGAAGCTCGATTCCGCGCCGCCATTGCGACTAACTTTAGGCTGCGATTTTCATCTTTCCTTCGAGAACCTGGAACGAGTCCTCGAGCAGCCCCACACCTACACGATTGGCGAAACCAACTATCTGCTGATTGAACTCAGCAACTTCAGTATCCCGACCCAGCTTGAGAACTGTTTCTTCCGCCTGGGAGATCGCGGCCTTACCCCAATCCTGACCCATCCTGAACGGAACCCTATCCTGCAACAAACGCCGCAGCGCATCTTGGAATGGGCGGAGCAGGGCTGTCTGATGCAGGTTACGGCGTCGGCGCTGACGGGGTTCTGGGGAGAGCGCCCCGAACTCGTCGCCCGCTGGCTGCTCGACCGCTCCGCCGTCCACATCCTCGCCTCCGACGCGCACGACACAAAGCGCCGCATCCCGAATCTTTCCGCCGCTCGCGCCGTGGCCGCAAAGATTGTGGGAGCCGAGTATGCGGAGGCTCTAGTGGAAGGAAACCCGGGGGCGATCGTCAAGGGGATTCCGATACCTTACTGCCCGCGGCCGGTGCTGGATTAGCGCGTTTCCCCGTCCCGTGTCGTCCGCTCATTCCGTCGCGAAGTCGAGCGCGTAGACTTCCTGGGTGCCGGTGTCGCGCATCAGGAGGGGAGAGCCGTCGGGAGTAACGCCCATCCAAGCCTGAAAAGGAAGGATGACACGACGAAGGTTCTTCAGGCTCGCCACCGATTCCAGCTTGCGGTCGGAAACCCGCACGCGATAGACCGCCGGCTTCGCGCTGGATTGCGTGTCGAAATAAATGTACTTACTGTCGGCTGACCATTGCATGGCACCCACGCTCTGTTTGACTAACTCCGACCATTTCTGGGTTGGGAAATCGAAAAGCAGGAGCTTTTGACCATCCACCGTGGTGGCAGCCACGTACTGTCCGTCCGGCGAAAGGGTTGCCCCGAAGCGCCCGCGTGAATCGGGAAGGGTCGACATCTGCATTGTCTTCAAATCAAGAAAGCGGATGGTGGAGTTTTCCGTTAAATTCGCTTCGAACAGAAGGAGGGAATTGCCATCGGGAGCCCAACCCGCGTAGTGCACGCTAAGCTCTCCAGTGTCAATTTGCCGTGATGCACCTGTCGCGGCCGATACCAGGAAAAGGTGCTCGTGGCTACCAGGGGTCACGCCGACAACAGCGAGCTGGCTGCTATCGGGCGACCACTCTGCCGATTCGACAAACATGGGCGCGGATGTCAGTTGCAGCTTTTCACTACCATCCAAGCGGCAGCGCCATAGCTCGCCCTCAGGCCAAGTGACATAACTCAGCCATTGCCCGTCCCGGGAAAAACCCACGTTCACGGCTGAGATGCCACCGAGGTAAGGAACGAATTGCGCCGACTTAGCGTCGTAACGCACCAGTTCGGCTCGCAACTGGGATCCCACGGCGAAGATTTTCTTTCCGTCCAGGCTGGGCTGCGGCGACTCGAGGCTGAGTGGGCCAGCGGTCAGCCGCACGGGCTCGCGACTTACCTTGTGGAACAGGTCACCTTTTTCCCGGACTGCCCAGAGATCGAAGCGACCATGGTGAGAGGCACGAAACACGAAATACTTTCCGTCCGGCGTCCAATTGCCCTGTCCGGCACCCTTCTCCCCATGCCAATCCACAAGCATCTGGTGAAGATTTCTGCCATCCGGATTCATCTCCCACATGGCATCACCCACCGGGCCGTTGGTTTGGAAGCGTAGTACCTTGCCGTCGGGCGACCAGCGCAGCCAGAAGGTGTAGAAATCGTCTGGTAAAGACGCCAGTTTCCGCTGTTCTCCGGTATTGCTGATGGCCAACAACTGATTGTTCTGGGCGAGCAGACGGTCCCCGTTGGGCATCCACGTGGCATCGTCACCAGGTGGCCCGACGAACCGCCGCGGCGACCCACCCAGCACCGGTATGACCCACATTGGCTGCGTAACCTCTGAACCCGTGAAACTGCTTACTATCAACTCCGATTTGTCTGGGGAGATGTTGTCAAGAGAGACATTGGGAAAAGGCATCGGCATGGGAACCGTGTCGCCGCCTGCCGCCGAAACCTGCGCCACCACATATCGGCCGTTGAGATTCTCTTCAATGTATATGCGGGAGCCATCCGTGAGCACGGTTGCGATGGCTTGGCCCGCGAAACTTTTCGGCAGGCCATCGTGGGTGAGCTGGGTATAGCCGGTGATTCTCGGCGGCGGTAGCGCCGGACGCAACGCATACGCCACAATCCCCGCAATCGCCAGGGCACCCGCCGCGATGGAGATCCACTTCATCCGCGAGCGCGCTTGGGGCTGACCGATTTGCCCGGTTGTGGGTGCAACTGTCGCCGCCGCTGTTCCGCTCGTGTGTGTCGAAACCGTTCCCGTGCGCCCGGAATCGATTTCGCGCCGCAGCCGCTTCAGATCCACGCCCACTTCGGAAGCACTCTGATAGCGGAGCTTGCGATCTTTCTCCAGCGCCTTGTTGGTGATCTGCTCCAGTTCCACCGGAAGATTCAGATTCAAACGTACTGGCGACGTCGGCGCCTTGTGCAGAATCGCATCAAACACCATCGCCGACGTGTTCCCGGAAAACGCCGGCAGCCCGGTCGCCATCTCGTACAGCACCGCCCCGAACGAGAACAGATCGGTCCTCGCATCCAGTTCGTCGCCCGCCGCCTGTTCCGGCGACATGTACGCGATCGTTCCCACCGCCGTCCCGGGACTGGTCAAGTGCAGTTCGCTCATCACCGTCGGCGCTACGCCCAGTGACGCCGCCGAACTGCTCTGCCCCGGGGCTACTTTCGCCAGGCCGAAATCCAGAATCTTCGCGTGCCCATGCTCGGTCACGAAGATGTTGGCGGGCTTGATATCGCGATGGACGATCCCTTTCCGATGCGCCGCGTCCAGCCCTTCCGCAATCCCTACCGCGAGCGTCAGCAATTCCTCCGTCGGTAAAGCCCGGCCCAGGACGCGATCGCGCAGCGTCTTGCCTTCCAGCAATTCCATCACGATGAAGTACTGGCCATCCTGTTGCCCAATTTCGTGGATGGTGCAAATGTTGGGATGATTGAGCGCGGAAGCCGCCCGTGCTTCACGTTGAAAACGTTCGAGAGCAGCCGGGTCAGAACCCAATTCGGGAGGGAGAAACTTCAAGGCCACACGCCGGCCCAGAGTGACATCTTCGGCCTCATAAACCACTCCCATACCGCCGCCACCCAGCTTCTGGAGCACGCGGTAGTGCGAGATGGTCTGTCCGATCACTGGCGCAGAATCTTACGTCGGTGAAATAGGGAAGTCAATGAAACGCGAGAAGTTGGCAGCGCGTCACAACGGTCCTTGACGAAACATCCCCATTTCACCAGCAACCGCAGCACATGAATTCCTGAGATAAGTCCTAGCGAGATTTGGACGCGCGGTACCGGCTAGTGGGGAAGGTTGTTTTCTGGCGGGGTCGGCTTAGCCGCGCCCTTCGGATCGCTCGGCGCGCTGGTCATCGCGCTTTCCGGATTGAGCAGGTGATCGTGGCTGGGGCCTAATCCGAGTTTGATCAGCGCTCGCGAATCTGGAATCTGCTTCGACTGCCATCCCTGATCTGCCTGATAACGCTTCATCGCCGCCTGCGTGGAACTGTCCCACGATCCCGAAGGCTCGCCCTGCATATAGTGCTCGCGGATGAGCGCTGTCTGAATTTGCCGGGCGCGACCCGAGTCAATCGCCTGCTGGCCGCGCTTCTTCGAACTGTACTTGGACCCGTATTTGGAGCCCTTTTTGCCGTGGGAGTTCTTGCTCTTCTGAGAGGAAGCCTGACCTGAGGTGCGCTTGCTGGCCACATGCCCGCTGGTGTGATGCGTTGCTTTCGCCGCTGGTGTCGCGGAAGCCTGCGCTGGTTTCGTTGGCGGAGTCGGCGTATCCGCGATGGCGAACCCATGCACGGCCACGCAAAGCAGGCCGCAAAGCCCTACTCGTTGCCAACTCCGAATTTGATCAGACCGTAGCATGTCCAGAGGCTTCGACTATTCGCGACTCGCCATCAGAATCAGTCGTTAGTCGCTGGTCGTTGGTCGTTCGCAGACTTCAAATGAATGATGCAGCCCGAACGACTAACGACCATCGACCAACGACTGCCTCCAACAAAAAACCGGCGAGACCGCCCACCCTTATGGTCCCCGAAATAGGGACAGAGCGCCAGTCTCGCCGGTCTGCTTACCAGTTACGGAAGTGTACCTGCCAGGAATATCGTTCCATCCTGGGCCCGCGCGCCTCGCGGACGCACGAGGAACACCACATCCTGCCCACTCTTCAGCGACGACTCGATCTTCGTAAAGTCGTCCGGACTGTTAACGGGCTGCTTGTTCACTTCCAGGATCACGTCGCCGCGATTCAGACCGAGGTCCTCGGCAAACGATCCCTGCTTCACGTCCTGCACCACCACTCCTTTGCCCGCCGGAATGCTCAGGCGATCAGCCAGATCGGAAGTGATGCCGCGCACCGTAATCCCAAACTTGCTGGCCTTCGGCGACTCTTCGCTCTGGTTTTCGTCCTCTTCGCCCAGACGGGAAGCAAACAGCTTCGAGCGATCCGCAATCGTCACCGTCGCGTCTTGCTTCTTACCGTTGCGCACGAAGGCAAGCTTGGCTTTCGAGCCGGGCTTGCGGGAAGCAATGTCTGCCACCAGATCATCGCCGCTCTTCACGTCCTTGCCATCCACGGAGGTGATCGTGTCGCCGATCTTCAAGCCCGCCTGGTCGGCTGGGCTGCCCGATACCACGTTCGACACTGTCACACCCGCTCCGTAAATGCGTGCGATGGCAGGGTTCGGCGTGCCTGAGAACTCAATGCCGATGGATCCGCGCGAAACCCTGTGTTCCGGCCCGATCAACTGGTTGTAGACTTGCGTCACTGTGTTCGACGGCATGGCAAATCCCACGCCCGCGTACGAACTCGTCTCCGTCAGGATGGCAGTATTGATGCCGATGACTTCACTCGCCATATTCACCAGCGGACCACCGGAATTGCCCGGGTTAATCGCGGCGTCAGTTTGAATAAAAGACTGGAACTGCCGGTTGGGAACGATGTTGCGTCCCTTGGCCGACACGATGCCCGCGGTGACTGTTTCCTGCAATCCGAAAGGACTGCCAATGGCCAGCACCCAGTCGCCAACTTCCATACCGTCAGAGTTGCCGAGTTTTGCCGCCGGCAGCGGACGATCCACTTCAATCTTGATCACCGCCAAGTCGGTTTCCTGGTCCATACCGATCAATTTGGCGTCATGCCCGGGCGTGGCCGGATTTTCATCCATCAACTTCACACGAATGCGATCGGCCTTCTCGACCACGTGCCGGTTGGTGACGATGTAGCCCTTGGAATCTACAATAACGCCAGAACCGAGCGAGCGTTGGCGGATAGTGCCCGCTTCTGGGCCGCCCTGGCCGCCCGGGCCTCCGAAGAACTTGTCAAAGAAATCCTGGAACGGAGTGTCTTCATCGCCGTTGCCCTGATCCTGGTCCGGATCGGGACGAATAGAGCGCCGCCGGTGAGGGTTCTTGATGGTCGACTCGGTATTGATGTTTACCACGCTCGGCTCAAGCTGCTTGGAAATCTGGGAGAAAGCGTTCGAGAGTTGTTGCGGAGCGGGAATCGTGAGCGGAGTCGCATCCGACGACTTCTGTCCCTCTTTGCCTTTCACTCCAGAGGAGACAACCGTGCCAATCAGAATTCCAACGGTGAGCGTCGCCAGAATCGTAAACGTATAGGCCCAACGGTTGGCCTTGAGACGAGCCCAAAAAGCGCTTTCGCGCGAATCCATTTCTTTCCTCCTGAAACTACCTAATCTTTTATTATACCTTCGACACTGGCAGGGGTCGGGCTGAAGGTCGTCAGATCATTAGACGCAGAAAACCCAGTTCGCGTTACCAATTCGCGCCAACGGGTGGCGATTCGTATCAGGGCATCGCTTTAGCGATGCCGAAAGCAGCACCCTCGATAAGCGCCTTCA
>Ga0137388_10003250_pt1 | contig 10458 bp, 9 predicted proteins | sample 15con2h14AmetaG_FD_104644 | JGI IMG/M metagenome (GOLD analysis project Ga0137388, IMG submission 104644) | Vadose zone soil microbial communities from Angelo Coast Range Reserve, California, USA - 15con2h1.4A metaG | ecosystem: Environmental > Terrestrial > Soil > Vadose zone > Saprolite...
CCAGGCCGCCGGCCCGCCGGGCGGCCGGCTGGTGAGCCCGGCGTACGCAGCCCGGGCCGCCGCGGCGGCCAGCCCGCCGGTGATGGCCGCGGCGGCCAGCGCGGCCGCGCCTGCCGTCCTGGTCATCGGCTTGCTCCCGGACTGGCGGTCGCGCTGCGCCTGGGTGCCGGGCTGTGCCCCGGCTTCTCGCGGGGCCCGGCCGCCGCGCTGTGCCTGGCGGCGGGGCGGGTACTGGACGACGCCGGGGACAGGCTGGCCGACGAGGTGGGCACCGGGCTCGGCGCGGCATCTGGCGCGATGCCGTAGCTGCCGGGCTTCTGCCCGGCGAGCAGGCCGCTCAGCGCCTGCACGACCATGACCTGGCCGGTTTCGTAATTGGCATTGTCCACGCTGGACACCTCGATTCCGGTATTCCCGCTGGCCAGTTCATCGATCGCGCTGCCGGCCCCGGATCCTGGGTAGGACCCGGCCAGGACAGCGCCACGGCTGGCCGCGTTCAGCTGCTGGGTCATGGAGATCAGCGCGACGTTAGCTGGATTGGAATCGCTGGCCGTCGGCGGGGTCGCCGGGATGATCACCACGGCAAGCGTGGCCGGGGCCAGCGTCGGCGTGCTGACCTGCAGGAAGCCGTCCTGCGCGAAGCCAGCCAGGATGGCGTGACTCTGCGCCCCCGGAAGCGCCGGGCCATCCTTCGTGACGATCGCGGCGGCGAGCAGGCTGGCGGCCTCGAACTGGCCGGTGAGCTGCGGATAGGCAGCCTGCTGCGCGTTCTGGCCGGCGCCGGGGAATCCCGGCGGCGTCACCTGCTGCGCGAGGGCGGTCAGGCTGTTCTCGTTGGTCGCGCTGGTGTCGAAGAACTGCTGCTGCAGCACGACCTGGCCGGTCACGGTACCGCCCGCACGATCGACCACGGTGCTCACGCCGCTGATCACCTGCTGCTCGGCGCCCGGGGCGATGACCAGCACGACGCTCTGGCCGTCAAGCTGATGCGGGAGCAGCACCGAAGCCGCCCCCTGGGCGAATGCCTGGTCAGCCCCGACCTGCTGAGTGAGCTGGCCATTTTGCGCGCGGAGGGAGTTGGCCTCGCTGCGCAAGCGCGCCTCAAGGTTCCTGAGGCTAGTCTGCAGCGGGCCGTTAAGGGCCGTCGTGCCGAGCACGATGCCGATGGCCAGGGCGAGGAACACCGCGACAATGGATACCAGGTGGTAGCGGAAGTCGATCATCAGAGCAGCCCGGTCAGCCAGAACCTGAAGGCGTCCCACTGGGCGAGAAGGAAGCCAAGGAACACCTTCGTGGGCTCGGACACGGACGCGGCAGCGACGACGGCGACGAAGGCCGCCAGCACCAGGGTGAGCAGCGCCCAGCCGGAAATGCGGCTCCGGTAGAGCCGGCTCACCCCCTTCGCGTCGACGATCTTGTCGCCAACCTTCATCCGGGTCAGCACCGCGCTCGCCATCCCGGACCTGCCCTTGTCGAGGAACTCAGCCAACGAGAACCGCATGCCGACCGCCACGATCAAGGTGGCGCCCATCTCGTCGGCCAGCAGCACGGCGAGATCCTCGCTCGTGCCCGTGGCCGGGCAGATCGCCGGCGCCAGGCCGAAGTCCCTGACGCGCGCCAGTCCGGGCGCGACCCCGTTCGGATACGCGTGCACGACGAGCTCCGCTCCGCATCTCAGCGCCCGGTCGGAGACCGAGTCCATGTCCCCGACGATCAGCCTGGGCTTGTACCCGCTGTCGATCAGCGCGTTCGCCCCGCCGTCGACGGCCACCATGACCGGCCTGAACTCCCTGATGTAGGCGCGCAGCGCCTGCAGATCCTCGCGGTGCCGGTAGCCGCGGGCCACCACGAGGACGTGCCTGCCCTCGATGCTCGTCCGCAGCTCGGGTACCCGGATCCCGTCGACGAGCAGCCCGGAGTCGCGGCTGATGTACTCAATCGTGTTGGCCGCGAACGCCTTGAGCTGGTCGGCGAGCCCCGCTTTCGCGTCCAGCATTGCCGCCGCGACCGACTCGCCGCATTGCACCGTGCCCTTCGCGATGATCTCGTCGCCGGCGTACAGGGTGCCGCCGTCGAGGCGGACCTGCTGTCCGTCGGACACGCGCTCGAAGACATCGGGCCCCATGTCGTCGACCAGCGGGATGCCGGCCTCTACCAGCAGCTGCGGGCCGATGTTGGGATAGCGCCCGCTGATACTCGGCGCGGCGTTGACCACCGCGACGGCCTCGCGCCTGATCAGGGCCTCGGCGCTGACCCGGTCCAGGTCGGCATGATCGATGATGGCGACCTCGCCGGGCTGGAGCCGCTTGGTCAGGCTCTTGGTCCGGCGACCAAGACGAGCCGTCGCCGATATGCCGGGCAGGTCCTGGGACCTGCTCCGACGAATCCCGGGTAGTTTGCGAGACAGCGCCTTCATCGCACAGTAATCTTGCCAGATCCTGCCAGCCCGGGACGCCACACGACTCTTCGGGGGCGTTATCGTGCGGGCCAGGACATTACTGGTGGCCCCCGCCGCCGGCAGGCCGGGCGGCTCCCGGCCGGGCGGCTCCCGGCCGGGCGGCCGACCGCTCCGTCGCGGCCGCGGCGAGCAGTTCCTCGGCGTGTGCCCGGCCGAACTCGGAGTTCTCCAGGCCCGCCAGCATCCGCGATAGCTCCCTGACCCGGCCATCAGCGTCGAGCCTGGTCACCCCGCTGCTGGTGACAGAGCCGTCGTCGGCCTTCTCCACCATGAGGTGCGCGTCGGCGAAGGCCGCGACCTGCGGCAGGTGGGTCACCACGATCACCTGGGCCAGCCGGGCCAGCCGGGCCAGCCGGCGTCCGACCTCCACGGCCGCCTTCCCGCCGACCCCGGCGTCCACCTCGTCGAACACGAACGTCGGCACGGGATCGGCGCCGGCGAAGACGACCTCGATCGCCAGCATGACGCGGGCCAGCTCGCCGCCGGATGCCCCCTTGTGCAGCGGCAGCCCGGGCGCGCCAGGGTGAGCCGCGAGCCTGATCTCCACCTCGTCGGCCCCGTGCGGGCCGAACTCGTCCTGCGGGGTGACCGCGACCGTCAGCCTGGCGTGCGGCATCGCCAGCGCGGAAAGCTCCGCGGTGACGTCCGCGGCGAACCGCTCGGCGGCCTTCTTCCGGCCCGCGGTGAGCTGGCCGGCCAGCTCGCCGACCTCGGCCGTGAGCGCGGTCTCCTGCCCGGCCAGCCCGCCGATCCTTTCGTCGGCGCCGTCAAGCTCGGCCAGCCGCGCCGCTGCCTGCTTGGCCCAGCCCAGCACGGCGGCCACGCTGCCGCCGTCACCGGCAACGGATCCGCCGGTGTCGCCTGACCTGCTGCCCTCCGAGCCGTACGCGCGGATGAGCCGGGCCAGGTCGGCGCGGCGCTCCTGCACGACCGCCAGCCGGCCGGGGTCGGCCTCCACCGACTGGGCGTAGGAGGCGAGCTCGGCCGCGACGTCGGATACCAGGTAGGCAGCCTCGGAGAGGCTGGCGGCCAGCGCCGCCAGCGCGGCATCGTGCTGGGCCGCCGCTTCCAGCGCGTGCCGGGCGCCGGCGAGCAGCGTCAGTGCGTCGGCGGCGTCGTACCGCCCGCTGGACGGATCGGCCTGCAGCGCCTCGTGCGCCGTCGTGGCCGCCGCCTGCAGCGCGTCTGCGTGCGAGAGCCGCTCGTCTTCTGCGAGCAGCTCGATGTCCTCACCGCTGACGGGCTCGGCCCGCTCGATCTCGGCCAGGCCCCGGCGCAGGTCCTCGGCCTCGCGGGCCCGGTCGCGCGCCTGCGACGTCAGCTCGGCCAGCTCTGCCCTGATGTCCTGGAGCCGCTGGTAGGACCGCTGGTAGCCGGCCAGCGCCGTCGCATGGCCGGGGCCGCCGAACCGGTCGAGCGCCTGGCGCTGCCGCGCGGGCCTGAGCAGCTGCTGCTGGTCGGCCTGGCCGTGCACGGCCACCAGGTCATCCGCGAGGTAGGTCAGCAGCGACACCGGCACCGGCCGGCCGCCCGCGTAAGCTCGCGACCGGCCTTCGGCGGACACCGAGCGGCTGATGACCAGCGCGCCGCCCTCGTCGTCAAGATCGCCGCCCGCCGCATTGACCTGCTTGGCCACCGGGCCGCCCGGATCGACCCGCAGGCGGCCATCCACGCTGGCCCGGTCAGTGCCGGGCCTGACCCGCGCCGGGTCGGCCCGGCCGCCGAACAGCAGGCCGAGCCCGGAGACGACCATGGTCTTGCCCGCGCCGGTCTCGCCGGTGACGACGTTGAAGCCCGGGGAGAGCTCGAGGATGGCGTCGTCGATCACCCCGAGGCCGGTGATACGGACTTCCTCAAGCATCGCCGCTCGGACCCTCCTCTCGCTGCCCGGCCGCCGCCATCGCGTGCCGGGCATCCGCCTGGCCGCGCCAGCCGGTCACCGGCAGGCCGAACTTGGCGACCAGCCGGTCGGTGAACAGCGCCCCTACCTCGACACCATCCTGGCCGGCACCGTCCTGGCCTGCGCCGCGCAGCCTGGCCAGCAGGACGGGCAGCGCTCCGCGCCGCACCTCGACCCGCGCGCCAGCCCGCAGGTCAACCCTACGACGCCCATCGCACCACAGCACCGCCCCGGGTGCCTCGCTTTGGCCGTCCCCGCCGGGCACGGGCAGCCACCTCCCCGTGCCGCCGATCACCTCGGCGGCAAGGACAGACCGCGGCGAGACCACCATCGGCCCGGCGAACAGCGCGTGGGCGCTGATGGGCACCAGCAGCAGCGCCTCGACCTCGGGCCAGACGACGGGCCCGCCCGCCGAGAACGCGTAAGCCGTGGAGCCGGTCGGGGTCGCGAACACCACGCCGTCACATCCCCACCGCGACAACGGGCGGCCGTCGACCTCGGTCACCATGTCGAGCATCCGCTCCCGGGCGGCCTTCTCCACGGTGGCCTCGTTCAGCGCCCAGGTCGCGGCCGTTACCCGGCCGCCGTGCCGGACGGTGACGTCTATGGTCATCCGCTGCTCTACCGCGTAGCGGCGGGCCACCACGCGGTCAACGGTCGCCGACAGGTCCTCCGGATCCGCCTCGGCGAGGAAGCCGACATGGCCGAGATTCACGCCAAGCACCGGCGCGCCGGCCGGCCGGGCCAGCTCGGCCGCCCGCAGCAGCGTGCCGTCGCCGCCGATGACGATGACCATCTCCGTGCCGGCCGCCGCATCGGCCGAGGCGGGCACCTCGCGGGCGGCTGGGCAGCCTAGCTCCCGTGCCTCGGCGGCGAGCACGCGCACCGCCAGGCCGGCCGAGGTGAGCCGGTCCGCGACCAGGCGGGCGCTGCGCACGGCCGCCGGGCGGCCGGTGTGCGCCACCAGCAGGACCGCCCGCTGCGAGCTCACTGGCATCCTTCCGTTCCGCCCCGCCGGGTGCGGCCCGCGGTCCGGCTGCCGTGCCTTGCCCGGCTCACTGCGGCCCGTCCTCGATCGCCCGCCGCAGCGCGGCCGCGTCCAGCGGCGGAGCGCCCCGGCGCAGCCAGAGGAAATACTCGACGTTCCCGGCGGGGCCAGGCAGCGGGCTGGCAACGATGCCGCGGACGCCCAGGCGAGCGCCGCTGGCCGCGGTCGCCACGGACGTGACCGCGGCAGCCCGCCGGGCGCTGTCCCGCACCACGCCGCCCGCCCCCACATTGCCCTTGCCGACCTCGAACTGCGGCTTGACCAGCAGCACGAAGTCAGCGTCCGCGGCCGCGCAGGCGACGAGGGCGGGCAGCACGAGCGCCAGCGAGATGAACGACAGGTCCGCGGTCACCACGCCAGGGGCCGGGGCGACCTGCCCGGGCGTGAGCTGGCGCACGTTCACGCGGTCCAGCACGGTGACCCTCGGATCGGTGCGCAACGGCCACGCGAGCTGGCCGTACCCGACATCGACCGCGACCACGTGCGCCGCGCCGGCCCGCAGCAGGGCGTCGGTGAAACCGCCGGTTGAGGAGCCCGCGTCCAGGCAGCGGCGGCCGGCCACGGCCAGATCCGGGAAGGCAGTCAGCGCGCCCGCCAGCTTGCGGCCCCCGCGCGACGCGTAGTCCGGCTCGCCGCCCGGCTCGCTGACGGCGATCGCGGCATCCTGGCCGACCTGGGTGGCCGGCTTGCCCGCAGTCTGCCCCGCCACGGCGACCCGGCCGGCCGCGATCAGGTTGGCTGCCTGCTCGCGGGACCGCGCGAGTCCTCTGCGTACAAGCTCTGTGTCGAGCCGTATCCTCCTGCTCATGGACTATCGCGGCCGCTCAGCTACCCGGCTGGCGTTGCGCGGCAGCGGGGCCGGCACTGCCGGGTGAAGCTGCCCCGCCGCCCGGCCCGGTATCCAGTTCGCCGAGCACCTCCCGCAGCCGCCTGTGCACCTGCTCGAATACCGCCGGGTGCTCCGTGACCGGCAGCCCGGGCAGGTCATCGAGCCCCGCCAGCGCCGCATCCACCCTGGCCTCTCCGGTCGCCGCGCGCTCCGGCGCCGCGTCCGCGCCGCCGGCCGGCGGCTGCCGCGCCTCATCCGTGCTGACTGGGCCGGCGGGCCGCTGCTGGCTCGCCTGCTCGTCCTGCATTCGCCATCACACTCCCCGGGCGGCCTGGGCCAGTGCGTGCGCCGCTCCTCCTGAAACGCTACCGTCCGGGAACGACGAAGCGGCGCACCTCGTCGCCTGGGCCCGGCCCGCGCGGCGGCCCGGAGCTGAACAATGACTGCGAAAGCGAGGCCATGATGGCGACCGCGGAGGAATGCCGCCAGGCGCTGGGGAGCCTGATCGCCCGCATCTCGGAGATGAATCCGGAAGACCGCGCGGCCCACCTGGCCGACCGCACACTCAGCTGCAGGGTCAGTGATCTGGGCATAACATTCCTGACCCGGCTCGGGCCGCACGGCGCCGACTCCGTCAGGGAGGCCACTGCGGCAGACGAGGCCGCCCAGATCCGGTTCACCGCCAAGAGCGATGACGTCCTGGCGATCGCCAGCGACCCCGGCAGTTTCGCCAGGGCCTGGCTCACCGGCCGGCTGAGAGTCGAGGGCAACCTGTTCGACCTGCTGCGGCTGCGGAAGCTGATGTCGTAGCCGCCGACCGCGCGGGCTGCCGGTCACGTCCGCGGAAGACGCCGGCCTGGTGGTTAGCGTGCGGCGCGGCCGTTCGTCTTCGGCGGGCCGTCCCGGCTCGCCTACGACGGCGTGCCAGCGACCCGGCCTGGCACCGGTGACCCGCGGATCGGACTGCGGTCCGGGCGCCTCAACATCACCTTGCGCGAATCCGGCCTGGACTAGCCGCTGCCGCCCGGGCCGCCAGTGCGATGCTGGGCACATGCCCGAGGGCGACGTGGTCTGGCGGACGGCGCGCCAGCTGAATGCGGCACTGGCGGGCCGGGTGCTGGCCCGCAGCGACTTCCGCGTCCCCCGGTTCGCCGCCGCCGACCTGACCGGGCGGACGGTCACGGCGGCCGTCTCGCGCGGCAAGCACCTGCTGATCCGCACGGACGACGGCCAGACCGTGCACTCGCACCTGCGCATGGACGGCTGGTGGCGGATCCGGCCGGCGGCCGGACCGCCGCCGCGAGATCACCGGGTCAGGCTCGTGCTCGGGAACGATGCCTGGCTGGCGGCCGGCTACCTGCTGGCGATGGTGGAGTTGCTGCCGACCAGCCAGGAGGACCGGCTGGTCGGCCACCTGGGCCCTGACCTGCTCGGCCCGGACTGGGACGCGGCCGAGGCGGTCCGCCGGCTGCGGCTTGACCCGGCCCGGCCGATCGGCGAGGCACTGCTCGACCAGCGGAACATGGCCGGCATCGGCAACGTGTACAAGTGCGAGGTGCTGTTCCTGCGCGGAATTAGCCCGTGGCGGCCGGTCAGCGGAATCGGCGACCTCGAGGCGCTGGTCGGCCTCGCCCGCCGGCTGCTGGCCGCCAACAGGGACAGGGACGGCCACGTCACCACCGGCATGATGATGCGCGGCGCTGAGAACTGGGTCTACGCGCGGCGTGGCCGGCCGTGCAGGCGGTGCGGCGCGCCGGTCCGCGTAGCCGGCCAGGCCGCCCGCCAGCGCGGTGACCCGCAGGAGCGGGTCACGTTCTGGTGCCCGCGCTGCCAGCCGGATGCCGGCAGCTGATCAAGGCTTACCGCCGATGCCCGCCGGCCGCTGTCAGCAATGACCGCCGCCCGGCGTCATAGGAGTATGCCGGCTAACACGGACCGTGCCAGGGGCGCGGCTAGGCAGATACGACCTGGCCACCGGAAAGTCAGTGCCGGTGCCCGTGCCACGCCAATGGGGCGAGGGTTCTCACCAACATCCCCTGGTAGGACTGGCTAGCAGCGACAGCGGCGGTGTGCCGGAAAGTCTCCCGGTACGCCGCCTCAGCCCGCCCGGGCGACGCGGTTACGCGTCGCGCCTGCGGAACAGGATCAGGCCGCCGAGGATCGCGATGGCCGCGTAGCCGCAGAACACCGCGAACCCGGTCCAGGGCTGGAACATGTCCGTCCCGGTGAACCTCTCCCAGATCGCGGCGCCCGCATTGAACGGGATCCACTTGTCGATGTGCGCCGCCCAGTTGCCGGGCAGGAAGCCGCTCAGGATGAGCAGAACGAACAGCAGCCCGATGGACGCGGTGATCGCCCCGGCCGTGTGCCGCAGCACCGCGCCGATGCCGAACGACAGCAGCCCGCACGCGGCGAGGAACAGCCCGCCGCCGATCACCGCGCGTAGCACGCCGGGCTGGCCGAGGGCCGCGTTGACATGCTGGGTCGACAGGATCGCCTGGCCGGCCAGGAACGAGCCGAAACTGGTGATCAGGCCGATGACCAGCGCGACGGTCCCGAATACGATCGCCTTCGCGGCGAACAGCGTTCCCCGCCGCGGCATCGTGGTCAGCGACGTCCTGATCATCCCGGTCGAGTACTCCGACGTGATGACCAGCGCGCCGAGCACGACGATGATCAGCTGGCCGAACAGCAGCCCGAACAGGCTCGTGGCGACCGCATGGACCTTGGCGTCGGCGATGACGGACGCGCTGGCCCGGGTGCCCGCGAATTGCTGGACATGTGATACCTGGCCGAGGCTGAACAGCGCGCCGATGCCGATGCAGACCACCACCAGCGCGAGCAGCGTCCAGTACGTGGACTTCAGGGACCGGATCTTGGTGAACTCCGAGCGCAGCGCGCCGGTGAATCCGGCCCGGCCCGCCGAGGCAGCCAGCAGGGACGCGGAACCAGCGGGCCTGGCCGGCTGAGTCGATGTCATGGTCATTTCAGGCCACCTCTCCCGCGTGGACGCGTTCCCGCTCGTGCGACCCCGGCACGCCGGCGTGGAATTCCACGCTGGCCGCGGTCAGTTCCATGAAGGCCTCTTCCAGCGATGCCTGGCCGGGTGAGAGCTCGTGCAACCGCAGGGCATTCTCGAACGCAAGGTCCCCGACCCGGTCGGCGCTGAGGCCGCGCACCACGAGCATCCCGTGGCCTTCGTCGTGCACGGAGCCGCCCGCCGCCGCGACGACCTTGGCCAGTGCGTCCTGCTCAGGCGTCCGAACCCGGACTGTCTGACTCGAGTTCGCCGCGATGAACTCCGGCACCGTGCAGTCGGCTATCAGCCTTCCCCGGCCGATCACGATGAGATGCTCGGCGGTGTTCTCCATCTCGGACATCAGGTGGCTGGACACGAAGACGGTGCGCCCCTCGGCAGCCAGTGCCTTCATCAGGTTGCGGATCCACAGGATGCCCTCGGGGTCGAGCCCGTTCACCGGCTCATCGAACATCAGGATGGCCGGATCGCCGAGCAGCGCCCCCGCGATGCCGAGCCGCTGCCCCATGCCGAGGGAAAAGCCCTTGGAGCGCTTCTTCGCCACGGCGCTGAGGCCAACAAGCTCGAGCACCTCGTCGACCCGCCGCCTGGGCAGGTTGTTGGCCTGGGCCAGGCAGAGCAGGTGGTTGTAGGCACTGCGGCCGCCGTGCACCGCCTTCGCGTCCAGCAGCGCGCCTACCTCGCGCATCGGGCGGGCCAGCTGCGCGAACGCCTTGCCGTTGACGGTGACCATGCCGTCCGTCGGGCGGTCAAGGCCGAGAATCAATCGCATCGTCGTGGTCTTGCCCGCGCCGTTCGGGCCGAGGAAACCGGTTATCCGGCCGGGTTCGACGCTGAACGACAGGTGGTCCACGGCCAGCGTGTCGCCGTATCGTTTGGTGAGGCCGCGTGCCTCGATCATGAAATCGTCCTTCCTGCCGGCCCGGCCGAGCGCCCGGCCAGCCCTGCCAGTCTCGCCGCGCGCACCGCGGCACCGCATCGCCCGGCCGGCTGATCCGGGTCCGCCCGGGGGGTGATTTCAGCCAGCGATGCCGTAGTCCGGCGGGCGCACGACGGGCCAGCACAGAGCCGGGCCAGCACTGGCCGGCCGCGCGCCGGACAGGCAGGCGCGGACAGGCAGGCGCGGACAGGCAGGCGCGGACAGGCAGGCGCGGACAGGCAGGCGCGGACAGGCAGGCGCGGACAG
>Ga0137388_10003252_pt1 | contig 10453 bp, 9 predicted proteins | sample 15con2h14AmetaG_FD_104644 | JGI IMG/M metagenome (GOLD analysis project Ga0137388, IMG submission 104644) | Vadose zone soil microbial communities from Angelo Coast Range Reserve, California, USA - 15con2h1.4A metaG | ecosystem: Environmental > Terrestrial > Soil > Vadose zone > Saprolite...
CGGGGCGTTCGCGCGGTGCTGAGCCATCCCCCGCTCCTTGGACGTCGATGGGTCTCGCCGGGGCCGCGGGGTCATGGGTCCTCGCTGGACTCGGGACCGCGGCGTCGCTCGCCATCCAGCTGACCCAACTCGGCCACGTCAGCTTGTGGGGCGACGAGGTCTTCTCGGTGGGGCTCGTGGCCCAGCCCTGGTCGGTGTTCGCCCATTACCTCTGGGGCAAGCACTCAAGCATGACGCTCTACTACCTGCTTCTCCGCGAGTGGCTGGGCCTGGTCGCGAAGCTTGGCCTCTTTCCCACCGAGCTGCTGGTGCGCCTGCCCTCGGTGCTCCTGGCCGCCCTCAGCGTTGGCATCGTCTTCTTGATCGGTGAGCGTTTCTGGAGCCGGACCGTTGGGAGCGTTGGGGCGGGCCTCTACCTGCTGAATTACCTGCAGCTCACGGAAGCCGGGCAGGCCCGGGCGTACGGGATGGAGCTGTTCTTGATCAGCGTGGCATGGTACGCGCTGCTCTCGGCCATTGCTACCGAACGGTATCAGCGACGCTGGTTGGCCGGTTATGTCGCCGCCGCCACGCTCGGCCTGTACGCGCACCTTTTCAGCCTGCTGGTCATCCTCGCCCAGGTGGTCGCCCTGGGAGTGTTGCTGGCCGTTCCAGGCCCCTGGCGGGACCGGGTCCAGCGCGCCAGGCGCCCCATCAGCCTGGCCCTCGGCGCTCTCGGGCTGTTAGCTATTCCGATCCTGGTTGATGCGGCCATTCACGGCGAAAACAATGCCTGGGTTCCGGCCGTGACTTCGCGGAGTCTGATTCATCTCCTCGGGAGCCTGAGCGGCCGGGGCGCTCCCTACATCGTGCTAATCGCCGGCGTGTGTGCGGCCGCCCTGCTTCTCCCCTGGCGGCGCCGGGGGTCCGGCCCGATCGGGGATCAAGCCGCCGCCGGCGGTCCGACGCTGGCGCTGCTGGCGTGGCTGGCCGTGCCGGTCTTCATCAGCTATGCCGCCACCCAGCCAGCCCTGAATCTGCACCTTTTCTTTGATCGCTACCTGGTCGTCGTCGTGCCACCCCTCTGTCTCCTGGCGGGCGTCGGAGTGAGCGTCCTGCGCCCGCGAGCCGTCCAGATCGCCGTCGCCCTGATTCTCCTCCTGGTGGCGCTGCCGGCCGTGCCCCGCTACGACGCCGACGTGCAGCGGCAGGACTTTCGAACCGCGTACCACTGGATCGGCTCGCAGTATCAGCGGCAGGATGGCCTGGTCTGCGTCGTCGTCGCCTGTTCACTCGCGATGGACTACTACCAGCGGGCATATCCCGGGTCGGTCGACTTCGGCACCGATTATCCCGGCGAGCGATCCTGGAGGGGGGGCTACGCGACTCCGGTTGACCCGGGATCACTGGCGTTGTATGCGCAGCGGCATCCACGGATTTTCTTCGTGCGGGCGGCGGTGACGCTTGATTTTCCCTCCGTCCCGTTCCAGGAGCAGGCGGTCCAGGATTGGCTGGATGAGCACGACCAACTGCTGGCCGATACGGTGGCGCGGGGTGCCTACGGCTCAGTCGAAGTTCGCCTGTACGCCAGCGCGGCCCAAGACGCGACGCCTGCGACTTCGTGATCAAAGGTACCAGCGAACCTCAGCCGGGAACGCGGCGATTGGGTCAGACTGCCCGATCGGCCGCCTGGCTTGCGCTGGCCATCGCGCTCGGCTTCGTCGGGGGGACCCAGTGGGGGCGCTTCGCCGCCGGCGGGTCGAACCGCGGACCGGACCAGCTATCGCAGCCGACGCCCACTCCTCGGCGGGCCATCGACCACGTGGTGATCGTGATCAAGGAAAACCATTCGTATGACAACTACTTCGCCTCGCGGGAGAACCTGCCTGGTCCGCCGCTTCCGCACTGTGCCAGCCGCGTCACGCAGGACCACTGCCAGTACGTGGAGGCCGACCTTCCCGCCTACTACCGGTACCTGGCGGCGTTTGGCTCCGGCGACCGGTACTTCGTCGACGTGGACGGTCCGTCCTGGCCGAACCAAATGATGATGATCGCAGCCCAGTCTCCCCTCGACCACAACCCGACGGTCCTCTCCGGACCCCAGTGGGGCTGTCCCTTTACGTGCTATGACTTCCCGACCATTGGCGACGCGCTGGGCACGGCCGGTCTCTCCTGGCGGAACTACGGCGAAGCCGTCTTCGACCCATTCCGGGCTATCCGCCACCTGGCCTCAGATGATCGCCACAATCCGCCGACGTCACAATTCTTCGAGGACCTCGCTACCCATCAGCTGCCGGCGGTGTCATGGGTGCGGCCCTCGTACCCGGAAAGCGAACACCCCGGCTACGACGTCCGGGAGGGTCAGTGGTGGACAGTGAACATCGTCAACGCGGTCATGCGCAGCCCGTACTGGCCGACGACGGTCATCCTGGTGGTCTGGGATGACGCAGGCACAGCCGGGGACCACGTCGTCCCGCCGGTGCTGGAGCGGGAGCCCGGAGGGAAGCCTTTCCGGTACGGCCTCCGGGCCCCCTTCCTGGTGGTCAGCCCGTATACGCCCGAGGGGTTCGTGTCTCACCGGGTCCTATCCCACGTGAGCACGCTCAAGTTCATCGAGACCCTCTTCCACCTCCCCCCTCTTACTCAGCGGGATGCAGACGCGAACGGCCTTGAGGACTTCTTCGATCTCTCACGCCCCGCCCGGCCACCGCTCCTGCTGAGCCCGGACTGCGGCCAGCCAACATGCCCCTAGCCTGCTGGGGAGCTGTCCCATGGGCGGTCTTGTGAATTCGACCTAGACTGCGGACAGGCTCGGACTGGCGCCCAAACCACGCACGGTGGGCTCCAAGGAGAATGCTTGGCAGTTGATCACGAACACCTGTTTACCTCGGGGGCGTACCTCCGCGACTTCCAACCAGACACCGAACACAATCCATTCTGGCGAGACTACGCAGCCAAGCGAGCAGCCATCCTGACAAGCGTCCGGGGCCAGGACAGCCGGGTGCTAGACATCGGGGGAGGGATGGGGCGGATGGCCATCCCCCTTTCCAGCCGCCATTTCGTGACGCTCTGCGACCTCTCGCCGCAGATGCTGGAGCAGGCACGCCCATATGCGGGGGAGCGGCTCCAGCTCGCCGTCGCCGATGCCCGGGCGCTCCCCTTCCCGGATGCCGCGTTCGACTATGCCCTCTGCATCGACGTCCTCCCGCACCTCCCAGACCCCAATCCGGCGCTGCGGGAGGCGAGGCGAGTGCTGCGGCCGGGAGGCACGCTGATCGTGGACTCCAGCAACTCGGTGCCATGGTGGACGCTCGCCTACCCGCGCTATCTTGGCCGGCGCCCGCGCCGATGGCTGCAGATCTGGCGAGCCGGCGGTGTGCTTCCGGAGTGGCGCACTCGGGTCTGGCACCGCCGGCGCCCGCTGTTTCTGTCAGCCGTGACGCGGGCAGGCTTTCGAATCGTGTCGGTCCGCGGATTTGGTCCGGTGTACTGTCGGAAATGGCATATGGCGATCGCGGAGGCGGCATGACGGCCGCCGTCTCGCTCGATGGCCGGCGCGTCCTGGTCGTCGCCTACGGACACGTAGCCGACACCATGGCAGCCGTCCCGGCCCTGCGGTCGCTCCGCCGAGCCCATCCGGAAGCGCGGATCGAGGCCCTCGTGCTCCGGTCGGTGGCTCCCATGCTGCGCCGCTGTCCGTATGTCGACGAGCTGATTGTCTGGGACGATTTCCGCCACAAGGGTCTCCGCGGCGCCCGGGTCGAGAAGGCCGCGGTCCTGGCCGGGCTGGCCACCCGGGTGCGCCGCCGGCGCTACGACGCCGTCCTCGTCTTGCACCGCAGCGTCCACTTCTTCACCCGGCTGGCCGGCCTGAGCGGCGCGGCGGTCAGGGCGGGGGTGTTCAACGGAAGCGAGACATACACCCACCCCGCTCCGCCGCCTGCGGAGATCGAATCCTCGCGCGAGGAGAACCGGCGGGTGCTGCAAGCGATTGGCGTAACCGAGGACGGGGGGCCCCTCGAACTCTGGCCCGACGCGGAGGACGAGGGCTGGGCCGAAGCCTTCCTCCCTCGCAGCAACGGGACGCCGGTGGTTGGCCTGCACCCGGGGTCCGATTGGAGCTGCCAGCAGTGGCTCCCGGACCGCTGGGCCGCCGTGGGTCGGCGGCTGCAAGCCGATTTCTCGGCACGGATCGTTATTACCGGCTCGCCCGGCGAGCGCCTGCTTGAAACCGAGATCGCGGAAGCACTGGCGGCGCCGCCCATCCGCGCGACCGGACGGACCACCCTGGGCCAGCTGGTCAGCCTGGTTCGCAGGCTCGACGTGCTGATCTCGGTGAACAGTGCGCCGGCGGCCATCGCCCGCGCCGTGGGGACCCCAGCCGTGGTCCTGCTGGGGCCGGAGGATCCCCGACTCACCGCCCTGGCGGTAGGGCCACGCCTTCGGGTGCTCGCACCTCCCCAGCGTTTCGCCCCAGGCAGCTGGTGTGAGTTCGGCCGTTGGGGCATGCGGTCCAGCTGCGAATCCCCGATGTGCCGCGGAATCAGCGGCCTGGACCGCCTCCAGCCGGAGACTGTCCTGGCGGAGTCAGCACTGGTGCTTCGTCCGTCGACGCAGTCGGTATGGGCCGCCGGGGCCGACCGTGCATGAACCGCAGGCGCTCCACGTGAATCAAAGCCACCCTCTCTACCCGTGGATCTTGGCGCTGGTAGCCGTGCTGGCGTTCAGCGGCGCCCTGGCGTTGTCACTGCATGCGCCGCTCCGGGCTCAGGCCGGTACAACCCTCTTCTCTGATGACTTCGAAGCTGATCCGCTGGGCAGCCCAGCCGCGGGCTGGACCGTCGTCTCTGGCAACTGGACCGTTGCGATGGACGGTTCACATGTCCTGAAGGACACGGATACAAGCACGGCGAGCCGGTACTCGGTCACGGCAGGGTCTACCAGCTGGACCGATTACAGCGTGGTGACGAGTTTCAAAGCCGGGACCGCCATCCTCGGAACCTCCAATGTGCTGGCCGCTCGCTACCAGGATGACAACAATGCCTACTCGCTCATCCTGAAGGACGGACGCTCCTGGTACTTCGGCAAGAAGGTGGCCGGGGTATGGACGACTTTCGCCTCGGGCAACTTCACCTACGACACAGTCAGCTGGTACACGCTCCGGATTGACCTGGCTGGGTCGTCCCTGGCCGCCTATCTAAACGGCAATCAACTGGCGACGGCCTCCGACACCAGTTTCAAGAGCGGGGCGATTGACTTCATGAGCCGCTACGTAGCTGAGTTCGACAACGTCAGCGTGACCAGCCTGCCTGCGCCCGTGCCCACACCGACTCCCACGCCAACCGCGTCCACGACGCCGACGCCGTCGGCCTCGGCGTCGGCAACGCCCACCCCGACCACGTCAGCCAGTCCGAGTCCTACCCCCAGCGCCACTTCGCCGCCACCGGCACCCTCCGGCGCTCTCCTCTTCTCCGACGACTTCGAGCTTGATCCGGTCGGGAGCCCACCGGCCAATTGGACGCCCAACACGCCCACCTGGACGGTAGCGCTCGACGGCAGTAACGTCTTGCGGCAGACCGACACCAACATCGGGACGCTGAAGTCCGTCAAGGCGGGGTCGGCCGGCTGGGCCGACTACAGCGTAAGCGCGACCGTCAAGCCCGGCACGTCGCAGCTGGGGACCACGAACACGATCAACGCCCGGTACATCGATGACAACAATACCTACGCCCTCCTGCTCAAGGGCAACGACTTGTGGTTCTTCGGAAAGAAAGTGGCCGGAACGTGGACTACATTCGCCTCGGGAAACTTCAACTACAACACGATGACCTGGTACACGATGCGGATCGACGCGGTCGGATCTTCGGTAGCCGCCTACCTCAACGGGGCCCTGATGGCGTCAGCCACTGACAGCAGCTATACCAGCGGCGCCATCGCCTTCGCCAGCAACCACATCATGGAGGTGGACAACGTCGCAGTGATGCCACTGACGGCCCCGGCTCCCACCCCAATGGCGAGCGCGACGCCTACCCCCAGCGCAAGTGCCTCGCCCTCACCAACGGTGAGCCCCGCTCCCAGCCCAACGCCGACGGCGACCTCGACGCCCACACCCACACCGACACCATCGCCCACGCCGCCACAGTGCCCCGGCTGCACTGGGATGGTCTCCGGCACCGTCACGAGCGCAGCGACAGGAGCGACTCTAGCAGGCACGGTAGTCTCAACCCAGCCCACTACCAGCGCCGTGTCCACCGATGTGAACGGGAACTATCAGATGACGATCCCCACCGGCAACTACAGCGTGGTGTTCACACTCAGTGGGTACAACAGCAACTTCGTCGGCAATGTCATCGTGAACCAGAACGCCGCGACCACGGCTGGCGTCGGCCTCGCACCAATCACGCCGCTGGCCGCCCAGGACCTGTTCAGCCGTCCCGATCAGAATGGCTTCGGGACGGCCAGCGATGGAAGCGGCTGGGCGGATGATGCCGCCAGCTATCCGACGGGGACGGCCAGCGTGTCCAACCGGATGGGGTGGGTCCAGACCTACTCCGCCCTGGTGGACCGAGACGAGTGGATGGGGATCTCCTACCAGGACCAGGAAGTCTCCGCCGACTTCGACCTGATCAATGTGGACCCCTACCATGGAGCGAACCTCATCGCCCGGCTTCAGGGCGGCTCTTCGGGCACCACGCCGCCCACGTGGGTCGAACTGACCATCCACCCAGCGTCACAGCGGTTGCTCCTCTGGGTGCAAGCCAACGGCGTTTGGACCAAGCTGGCCAGCAGCCCCTCGCCGCTCACGCTCTCGCTGAACGCGTGGTATCACGCCAAGCTCGACGCCGTGGGGCCGAACCTGTATGGGAAGGTCTGGGCATTCGGCACACCCGAGCCCGATTGGCAGGTCACGGCCGCCCAGACATCCGTGACGACCGCCGGAGTTGGCGGTCTGCGCACGACCAACTCCGACATTTACTGGGCTAACTACCGGGAGACATCGGTCGGGATCTCCGGGCAGGTGACGGACGCTACCACCGGGGCTCCGCTTGCCGGGGCGACCGTCACCCTCAGTAACGGCGCCACAGTCACGACCGGGCCGACCGGCGTCTACGTCTTCACCGGGCTTGGCGGCGCGACCTACACCGTCACCGCGTCGGCGCCGGGAAAGGTTACGCAGTCGGCACCGGCCGGTGCGGTGGTCGGGACTGCCGCCCTTGTCAACTTCTCGATGTGAGGCACCCTATGGATCAGACTCCAGCCATCGGCAGCCCGCAGGGGATCGTCCAGGAAGGGATCCAGCGGACCTTCGATGAAGCGGCCAGCTACTATCGTGACCTTCGGTGGGAACGGAACCGGCTGGTGCGCTTCGAGAAGGCCCTGACCCAACGGGTGCTGGAGGAGGAGCTCGGGCTGGGCCCGTTCGCGTCTCTCCTGGAAATCGGATGCGGCCCTGGCACCTGGACCGGGCTTCTCAGCCATCGGGCACGTTCGGTCACGGCCATCGACCTCTCCCCCCAGATGCTCGAGCAGGCTCGGCAGGCGGTCCCCTCCGCAGGCGTCCACTTCGTGCAGGCCGACGCGGCCCGCTTCGATACCGACGACCGCTTCGACGCCGCCGTGAGCGTGCGCGTGCTGGAGTACATCCCCGAGTGGGCAGCCATCGTGACCCGGCTCGGACAGCTGGTTCGTCCACAGGGACGCGTCGTCCTGGTAACGAAGACCCGCTTCTCCGTCTGGCGGGGCACCGGGCGGCACCGGTGGTACTCGCCCCGTCGTCTCTACCGCCGGTTTCGCCATGGTCGCCAGGGCGTCGAGTGGCCGGGCTTCTGGCAGCGCTTGATCCCAGCGCGGGCCATGGAGGCGGCACTCCATCACGCGGGCTTTGTCGATCTGCGGGTCCGCCCGGTCACCTTCGGCCTCCCCATCTACATGCGCGGCATCAAGCAGTACCCAATCCTTCCCCCGTTAGCGGAGCCCGCCGCCCTGGCCGCGACCGACGTGGTCTGGCGGTGGGTCTCGCGGCGCGGGGTGACGATCCGCCGCGCTGGTTTGCTCCTCTCCGAGTCCTATGCCGTGTCAGGACGCCGGGCCTGACGGAAGCTTGAGGGCGGACACATGCCCGGCGCGGGTGGTCCGCGCCGGGATACCGACGGCGGTCGCCCCGGCGGGCACGCTGTCGATCACGACCGCGTTGGCACCGATCGTGCAGTCGTCACCCAGCTGGATCCCACCCAGGATCCGGGCCCCGGCCCCCACGAAAACGCCATCGCCGATGGTCGGAAACTGCCAGGTATTGCGCATGCCCACCGTGATCGCATGGATAAAGCTGGCGTTGGCTCCGATTCGCTGGGCCATGATGACCATCCCCACTGGATGGGGGATGTAGAGGCCTGGTCCGATCGGGATATTACAGCTGATCTGCAGGCCAAACCAGAGGAGGTTGAGCCGTTCCAGCAATGTGGGAAGCAGCCGGATGTGCTGCCGGGCGCACCAGTTGGACAGTCGGTAAATGCCGGTGGCCCAGATGACCGGGTAGGTCCAGAGCAAGCGGATCACGTCCCGGCCACGCAAACGGATGGGGCTGGGAGTAGCCCCCACCGGGCGGCGCCCCTCGTCCATCCAGCGCTTGAGGTCTCCAGCGAAAGCGTTCATGCGGCCTCCGCCCCGGAGGTCCCGGCCAGCCGGGCACGGAGCACGTCGTGGTACACCTCCGTGAGCCGGTGCACCATCGGGTCGAGCGCGTACTCGGCAGCCCGTTGCAGCGCTCCCTGGCCCAGCTGGCGCAGCCTGGCCAGGTCGGCGAGGGCGTGGTTCACGACCGCGGCCAGGGCCGCTGGATCGTCGGGAGGAACCAGCAAGCCGGAGATACCGTCCTCGATGACCTCGTCGAATCCGGATCCCGCAGTGGCGACGACCGTCCGACCCAGGGCCATGGCTTCGAGGCAGGCATTGGCGAGGCTCTCCCATCGGGATGGTAAGACGACGAGACGGGCTCCACTGATGAGCGGGAACAGCTCCTGCTGGGGGAGCCGCGGCAGGAATACCAGCCGGGTCCAGAGAGAGGGATGCCGGGTGCGGGCATACTCCTGGTATGACGTCCCGTGGACCCCGAGGTCTTCGCCCGCGAACACCGCGGTGAGATTCGGATGCCGCCCCAGGACGTCGGGAAGGGCATCAAGCCAGACACCGACGCCCTTCCGCACCTCCAGTCGCCCGAAATAGAGGAGGTAGGGGCGGTTGGTCAGCCGTGCGGGAAGTACCGCCGCCGGGTCGACGCGCGGCGGTTCGATGCCGGTGGGCACGACCACGATCCTGTCCATCGCAATGCGCCAGTCGCGTGCTACCACATCTGCCAGCGCCTGGGAAGGCGAGACGATCCGCGTGCTGCGTCGCGTCTGCCAGCGCTCCAGCCCGGCCTGGACCACGCACCGCCGGCGCATCGCCGGGGAAGCCTGGTTCAAGGCGTTGACCAGGTAGCGAGGGGTAGCCAGCCGCGTAAGGAGCGGGGCAGCGGGGCTCAACGCGTACACTGATGCCTCCCCTTCCCACTCGCAGGCCTGCACGATGTCGAATGGTGCCTCGTGGCGAATGGCCCGAGCGACGTCGATGGCCCGACGGAGCAGGCGGGCCTCCCGTGGCCGCACGCGGGGGTTGGGCAGCCGGTGCAGGCGGACACCGGCGAGCCCGGGGTAGCCGTCGGCACCGGGGCACATCTCCGTAAAGACGTGGACCTCGTGCCCTGCCGTCGCCAGGCCCCGGGCCGTTTTTTCCGTGTAGGTCGCAATCCCACCGGCCTGCGGATGCGGCGGAAACTCGCGAGAAACCAGCGCGATCTTCATCTGGCCGGCACCTCCGAGCGTCTGGCCTCGACCGGCCAGACATTGTCCTCGGCGCGGTAGAGGCGCCGCCGACGGTCCAATGGCCGTCGCCACGACGCCATAGCCGCGGTGAGGTAGGAGGCAACGCTTCGGGCACCGAGCGGGCGCCTACCGGTCAGGCTGCTGCGCAATAAATATCCAAGCCGCCCGGCCACCTCACCCAGGATCAACGCCGCCGCAACCCGGTCACCGCAGCGGGCGTGCTTGACGTGCATGGAGGCGGTTCCCGTCACGTAACCGGCGTAGAGCCGGGTTGCGTCCACCCCCGCCCGGTAGCCGTCGTGCCAGACGCGCGGCGCCGTCAGATGCCCGACCTGGTAGCCGGCCCGGACGACTCGGTAGGCGAAATCCAGCTCCTCGCCGGCGGCCACGGGCGTGCCTGCGCCCAGCCCTTCGTCAAACGGCCCCACACGGTCTAACGCCTCACGCCGAAGCGCCATGTTGGCGCCAATGCCAATTGGAACCCGCCGCCGAAAGAGCTCGATCCCGAAGCTCCGATCGGTCGGGCAGAATTCGGAGACAAACCCGGCGCGACGATCTACCGCCGGAGAGGCGACGGCCCCGAACGCAATCCCGATCATGGGGAGTCCTTCCAG
>Ga0137388_10003253_pt1 | contig 10452 bp, 14 predicted proteins | sample 15con2h14AmetaG_FD_104644 | JGI IMG/M metagenome (GOLD analysis project Ga0137388, IMG submission 104644) | Vadose zone soil microbial communities from Angelo Coast Range Reserve, California, USA - 15con2h1.4A metaG | ecosystem: Environmental > Terrestrial > Soil > Vadose zone > Saprolite...
AGCCCTCAGCGAGCGTCAGGGGTTTTGGGAAACGGAAGCATCGAGCTCCTGTGCCCCGCTCGCGCTGCACGTCGACGTGCTGCCCGTCGCGGGAGCCACGGCGCGTGCCTCGTTCCCCCTCACTCTCCTGCCTCACACTCTCCTCAGTCTGCTCGCCGGTCGCCGCCCGTAAAGGCCTCCGCCCCCGTGCTCGTCGCGCTGCTCCTCACGGGGTGCCCCTCCTTGACCGGCGACGCATGCGGCTCGCGCCTTTCGACGAGGTTCGGCAGTCGTCCGAGCCTCGCAAAGGTCGAAACCCAACACACACACCATACCATGAGCTACATGGATGATTTACTCGCAGACCTGCGTGGGCATTGGGGACTGGATGAGGAAGCGGTCGAGTTCGTAAAAGCGGAGCTCATCCGCTCCTTCAAGAACGGCCTCATGCGCGGTCGGGAGCAGACCCGGGAGCAGCGGGACGGCGGGAAGCGGGGCAACCCGCGCCAAGAGCCCCGCGGCCGCAGCTTGACGGGGTAGGCCGAGGCCGTATGCTTACTAGAAAAGCATGCCCAAGAAACCTATGACCACGGATGAGCTCGGGGCGATGATCGAGCGGTCGGTTGCCCACAAGGAGGACATCGAGTCGCTCCGCAGCGACATGGCCGAGGGGTTCACGACCCTCGCCTCCTCCATCGAGCCGCTGGCTTCGTCCACGCGCGAGGGCTTCGAGAACGTGACCGAGCTCCTGCGCAAGATGCACGGCACCTTGGAGACCATCGCCAAGGAGAAGACCGTCCTCGAGGCCGACCACGGGCTCCTCGAAAAGCGCGTGGCACGCATCGAGAAGCAGCTGCACCTCAAGCCGTGAAGAACGAGCCCCCGCAGTGCGGGGGCTTTTTCTTTGCTCGGCTCGGCCCCACACACCCTCCGTCCCTCGACCGAGCTCGGGACTCGTCCCTCCGGCCATCGGCGCCGCCGTCCCTCCACACTGCTCCGGGAGCGGCTTGCCGCCTCCCCCCGAGGGACGCGAACGCGGCGACTTTTACCCGGGGTGTCGGGAAGGTAAGAGTGACCTCTCGTCCTAACGAAACGGAGACGCTATGCCGACCACGACCATTGACCTCACCACCCAGCCCGCGAGCTTCTTCGTCACGATCGCACCCCGCGCCCACGGGCACCGCGCCGGCCTCGAACTCGTGGACGGCGACCGTTCCCTCACCGTCCTCCTCACCGTCGCCCAACTCGAGGTCCTCGCCCTCGGCGTCCGCGATTTTCTCCGCGACTACGACTTCTGAAGCTAGCCGACTGCATTGGCGCCCGCTACAGCCACGCAGCGACCCGAGGAGGTCGGACCCTACGCACCCAAACTCAACATCTTCTTCTCTCTCGCCTCTCCGCGACTTCCTGCGGAGCCTCCCCGACACCGCCGCGCGCCGCGCTTTCTGCCGCCGCGCGCGCAACCACGCCCGCACAACCGGACAATGGTTCTTCTGGCTGCTCGTCGACTACCACTTCGTCCGGCCGCACGGTGAGCCCGGCCCTCCTCCGCCCCCGACTCTTGCCGGCGGGGGCGGGGACCGAAGTCAGCAGCACGCTACCGAGCGAACACCGTCACGACGACGATGAGGATTACCACCACGCCGACGAGCTCGAAGAGCGTCGGCCACCCATCCGCGTACCGCCACTGGAGCAGCGTGCGCACTCGCTCGCGCGTGACCATCCAGGGCGCACGCTAGCACGTCGTTGTCCCCAGCTCGACTGCGTCCCCGCGTGGTAGACTGAAGCCAGCTCCCTTACCCGCGACCGTACTCTAAGCACTGGACTTGAAGGCGACAGAACCCTTCCACTTCGGTGCTGAGCGGTAAGCCACATCGGATCGCTGTGAAGGTCTCGGCGCCGGTGAGCCTGGCTTCCGAACCTTCCGGGGGCCAGGCGGGAAGGGTGTAACGCGCGCTGACCTCGAGCTGAGCCGCCGCGAAGGTTCTGCCGAGAGGTCAGCGACCACGAACCATGACCATCCGACGAAAACCGAAACGCCTCCCCGGCGACAACCCCCTCCTCCGTCGCGCCTACGCCGACGCGCTCGCCGATGCCCTTGTCTCTCCCGAGCACGGCAGCCTCACCGAGGACTTCCCCTTGAACATCGGGCAGGACTACCGCGCGTGGCTCGACGAGCACGGCATCGACCCCGACACTGGCAAGATGACCCTCGAGGGCCTCGCCTTCTTCGAGCAGCTCGTCACTGTCCAGAACGCCCGCAACCGGGCGGCGCGCGGCAGCCCGCGGGCGCGTGCCGGACGTCCGGCACTGCCCAGGAAGGCAGGTTTCAAGCGGCTTCCCAGCCCCTGAGAGGCGAAAACCCCCCGCGACCCACCCCGCGTTATCCCCAGCACCCGATTTGGAGCTCTCTGGGGCTCCTGTTATAATGCAATCATTAGTCAGTCTGCCGCACGGTGCGGTGGAGGAGTGGTGGGGATGAAATGCGGCAAACACAGACACGCAACAACCGAAAAGTAACCGCGAGCGTCACCCTCGAGCTTGAGCAGCTCGAGCGTATTGATGACCTCGCCCGACGCTCCGGCCTGAACCGCAGCGTCCTCGTCCGCGACGCGATCGACGTCGTGCTCGCCCGCTACGAGAAGAAGGCCGCCGCCCCAGCTCGAGCAGGGCAGGGGATACCCGCCGCTCCCGCGGCCTCGAGACGCCCATGAGCTCGCGCACCATCGCCATCGCGAACCACAAGGGCGGGGTAGGGAAGACCACCACGACCTTCAACCTGGCCGGCGACCTCGCCGCCCACGGGAAGAAGGTGCTCGTCTGCGACCTCGACCCCCAGGCGAGTCTCACCAAACTCTTCGGCTTCAAACCCGAAGCGCTCCGCCTCACGCTCTCGGACCTGCTCATGCTCCCCGAGCTTTGGTCTTCCGTCATCCAGCCGACCTCGATCCCCAACGTTCACCTGATCCCCGCGAGCTCCGCACTCGCCGACACCGAAAAACAGCTTATCTCTCGCATCGACCGCCAACGTGTCCTCGCGCGAGCCCTCGCACCGCTCACCGAGGCCTTCGACTACGTGCTCCTCGACTGCCCGCCGGCCTTGGACCTCTTGAACACGAACGGCCTCGCCGCCGCCCATGAGGTACTGATCCCGCTCGAGAGCTCGACCCTCGCGCTCCAAGCGCTCCCCGAGTTTCTCCGTACCGTCGAAGGCGTGAAAGCAGAGATCAACCCCGGCCTCGAGATCGGCCGCATCGTGCTTACGAAGCACCAGGCCCACACCGGCCACAGCCAAGACGTCCTCGCCGCCGTGAGCATTCAATTCCCGGGCAAGGTCTCACACTCCATGATCCCGCTCTCCGTGCTCGCGAAGGACAGCGTGGCCGCTCGCAAGCCCATCTTTCTCTACGACCCCAAATCATCCGTCGCCGAGGCCTACCACACGCTCGCCGAGGAGCTCACGACCCATGCCACCTAAACGACCCGACATAGCCGCGCTCGCCAAAGACACCTTCGACGGAAGGGAAGGGAACGTGCATCCGCTCCGCGGGGCCCTCCGCGACGAGAACTCCGGCCGCATCGTCCTCGTCCCGATCGCCCTCCTCGAGCCCAATCCCGACCAGCCTCGCAAGCACTTCGACCCGCAAGCGCTCGAGGACCTCACCGCCTCCATCAAAGAGAAGGGGATACTCCAACCGATCATCGTCCGGCAGAAGCCCGGCAGCGCCGACCGCTGCATCATCATCGCCGGCGAGCGCCGCTTCCGTGCCGCGAAGGCCGCTGGCCTCACCGAAATCCCGACCTTGATCCGCAGCTCCGAAGACTCCCTCGAGATCGCGCTTATCGAGAACCTCCAGCGCGAGGACTTGAACCCGCTCGAGGAAGCCGAAGGACTTTGGAAACTCAAAGAAGCGCGCGGCTACACCGACGCCACGCTCGCGAAGGTGGTCGGCAAGTCCCGCCAGGCGATCAACGATTCGCTGCTCTTGAACAAGCTCCCCGAGACGATCAAGGCCGAGTGCCGGACGTCCGGCAAATGGACTAAAAGCCAGCTTTTACAGGTACTCCGGGCTGGCTCATCCGAAAACGTCCAGACCCTCTGGCACGGCCTCCAAGCAGGGGAGCCCGCAACCGTCCGCGAGCTCCGCAAGAAGACCGCCCCGCCGAAAGGGGGACGCCCGCAGCACTACCGCTTCGAGCACCGCCCCGAGGGCAAGCCCTTCGCCGTCACCGTCACCTTCACCAAAAAGACCGCGACGCGAGCAGAGCTCCGCGCGGCTCTAAAGGACGCCCTCAAGCACCTTCCCTAGCCGCTTCATGCCCGACCACTCCCCCAGCGATCCCAAACGCAAGCGTCTCGTCTCCGTTGAGTTTCAGACTGAGGTTGACATCGCGACCGGCCGCGCCGAGCGGCGGATGTTCCTCAAGATGTACTTCGACGCGAGAGACTCCGGCCTCCTCGCTGCGATCGGCGACCGCCACTGGCGGACCCTCTGCGCCCTTGCGACCTACATGGACGAAAACGGCTTCTGCTATCCGAGCCAAGCCCGTCTCGCGAAGGACCTCGGCCTCAGTCGTCAAAAGACGAACCGACGCATCCAAGAGCTCCTTGCCTTCCGCTTCCAAGGCCAGGCCATCATCACCGTTGCAAAGAACCGCGTCGCCAAACCCGGCGGCAGCCGATGGGCGAACAACGTCTACCAGCTACGCCCCGTCACCGGCCTCGCGATCTTCGATGAATCTCGCGTCGCTCCTACCCGCGAAAGCCTACAAACTCCCGCTAAAACCTCTGTGTCACCTAAAGGTGACATACAGCCTCGGACCTCTGTGTCACCTCTCCGTGACACTGGGAAAGGTGACACTAACGAGAACCAAGTTTTTAACAAGACGTTTAACGTTACTGAATCTCTGAAGAAGAGAGACCCAGAAGAGGACGAGCGGCTCAAGCTCCGAGCTCAGGGCACCGCCCTTGCGATCCTCGACGTGTGCCACGACGAGCACTCCCTCGGCTCCTACGTCACCATCGCCCGCACCTATCCTGAGGGACTGATCTTCGAGGCGCTCTCTCTCACAAAGGACGCCAAGGCACGCCGCAAGGTGAGGAAGTCACCCGGAGCCTTCTTCACCGACACCGTTCACCGCCTCGCCCAGGAGCGAGGCCTCGGTCATCCCACCGACCGCTCTGCGACCGCCTAAGACTTCACGGCCGCAGTGGCACCGGCCGGCTTCAGTCAGTGCGCCGTGCTAGCAGCGCTCGCGCTTTGGATCCTCGCCGACTACGGCCCACCACCACTCATGAACCGGAAGAGGTCAACGTCCTCCTCAGCGCCCTCGAAGCCGGTGTTATGATCCAGCCCACCTAACCCGGTCTCAGCCGTTCCCCCGAACGGTATTTTTTGGTATGCCACCGGGCAGTGATGCGGGGTGGGGTCGGCACCGGGGCCGCAGCGGACAGCGCCGAGCTCCGGAAGGCCCGTGGCGCGTTCTTTACGCCCCGTGAGCTCACTCGCTTCGTTGCCGACTGGGCAGTCCGCGCGCCGTCCGACTGCGTTCTTGAGCCCTCCTGTGGCGAGGCGGCGTTCCTCCTCTCGGTCGGCGATCGTCTCGTCCACCTCGGACAGCGCGAGCCGAGCACCGATCAACTCCAAGGAGTCGAGATACACGCCAAGTCAGCCGCAAACGCGGAAGCCCTCCTGGCCGGGGAGGGCTTTGCTGCACGGCTTCACGTCGGAGACTTCTTTGACTCCTCGCTCTCGCCTGGCAGCTTTGACACCGTCGTCGGCAACCCGCCGTACGTCCGGTACCAGTCTTTCGTGGGCGAGGCGCGGACCCGCGCGCAGGAAGCCGCTCTCGCTCAAGGCGTCAGGCTCACAAATCTTGCCAGCTCCTGGGCGGCATTCGTTGTTCACGCAACCACGTTCCTGAAGCTGGGCGGACGCCTCGGCTTGGTCCTCCCGGCCGAGCTGCTGAGCGTCAACTACGCTGCTCCTGTGCGCCGGTTCCTCCTCGAGAGGTTCGCGAAGGTGAAGCTCGTCCTCTTCGAGGCGCGTGTCTTTCCAGGGGTACTCGAAGAGGTGGTCTTGCTGCTTGCTGAGGGCGAGGGACCCACTGACCACTACGAGCTCTACCAGGCTCGCGACCTCAAGGCGCTTAGTAGGCTCAAGCCCCGCATCTGGTCTCCCCGGAGTGCCGAGGAGAAATGGGTTCATGGTCTCCTCGCCCAGGACGGGTCCGATGCCTACGGGACGCTGACCTCGGCGGCCTCGTTCTGCGAGCTCGTTACCTGGGGTGAGACGGACCTCGGGATGGTCACGGCCAACAACCACTACTTTGCGCTGTCGAATGAGCGAGCACGTGAGCTCGGGCTGAAGCAGAGCGACGTCCTACAGATTTCGCCACCGAGCTCGCGACACCTGCGCGGGCTCACCTTCACCGAGAAGGCGTGGGCAGCGATGGGTAAGGCGGGCAGCGCCGTCTACCTCTTCCACCCCGACCAGAAAAAGCCGTCGAAGGCGGCTCTCAGGTACATCTCGCAGGGCGAACGCGCGAAAGTCCAGGCCGCCTACAAGTGTCGCGTGCGCTCTCCGTGGTGGCGCGTGCCGACCGTGGACGTGGCTGACCTCTTTGTTACGTACATGAACCACGACGCCCCTCGGTTGGTCGCAAACCGTGCGCGGGTCCGCCACCTCAACTCGATTCACGGTCTCACGTTTCGTCCCGATCTCAGGCAGCTCGGCCTCGACCTCCTACCGATGGCGATGCTCAACAGCCTGACTCTCCTCGGCGGCGAGCTCGTCGGCCGGTCCTACGGAGGCGGCATCCTGAAGCTAGAGCCGAAGGAGGCCGATCGTCTCCCTGTGCCCTCCCCCGAGACCCTTTCTGAAGTCGGCCCAGCTCTGCGAGCTCTTCGTCCGCAGCTCGCGCGGCACCTTCGCAACGGCGAGCTCGGGGAAGTCATCAAGCAGGTTGATCGGGTGGTGCTCACCAGCCACCTGAAAGTAAAACGCGAGGAGCTCACTGCCCTCCGCACCGCTCGGCAGGTGATGTTCTCGCGGCGCACCGCGCGCACCGGAAGAGCAACGGGTGAGCAAGGCTGAGGACTTCCTCACCGCGGCGCTCAAGAGTCTCCCGACCAAGCCGGGGGACGACAAGGCTGCAAGTGAGAAGAAGCGGTACTCAGAGCAACTATCCGAACGGGTCGCGCAGGCCTTCGCGGAGGAGCTCCGACGCCGTGGGCTTGTAGGAGCACGACCCGGTATGCCTGGGGAGCTAGACCTCTCAGGCGCCGAGCGCCGCATGGCTGGTGGCATTGGGGCGAAGAAGGTCGACGTCACGTGGGCCACGGAGGAGTCCGGGCTCTTGTTGGCAATCTCCGTCAAGTCGATCAACTTCGTCGATAAGACCACCAAGAACTTTCAAAAGAACCTGACCAACCGCCGCGGCGATATGCTGTTCGAGGCCGTTACCCTTCACCGACGCTTTCCGTACGCCGTCCTCGGTGGGTTCTTCTTCTTCGACAAAGGTGCAGGCACCGACGGGTCCGATGCGCGGAAGTCGACATTCCTCAATGCCCACAACCGCTTTAAACTGTTCACGGGGCGAAGTGACCCGAGTGGCCGCGACGAGCAGTATGAGCGCCTCTACCTCGTGCTTCTCGACGCGAACAGGTTTTCCCCCACCGCCAAGATTTACCTGGCCGGGCGAGCCGACAAGGACGTTGAGCTCTCACAGGCGTTCGACGAGCTCGTCGCCCTCGTTGCCGAACGAACCCCGGACTTCTATGAGGCTATCGAAGGTACGCTCCGCACCGTGCGCTGACGGACAGGCCACCCCTTTGTCGCTGAAGGAACTGATAGACGCGGGTATCATCAAGCCACCGCTAGAGCTCGAGAGGACCTACCAGGGACAGCGGTTCACCGCCCGTGTCGAGGATGATGGCTCGGTGTTCTTCGATGGTCAGCGGTATGCATCACTGTCCGTCGCCGGCGCCATGGCGCGCGCCCAAGCCTTAAAGTCGTCCTCCTACAAGGCTACGAACGGCTGGATATTCTGGCACTTCAGAGACGAGCGCGGCAAGCTCGTATCCATCGACGTGCTCCGCAAGACACCAGCGCCGTAATCGCGGCCTACCGTCATTCCACGCACGAACCGAGGGCGCTCCCTATGAAGAGCTACGACTCCCGCACATATAACATCAATGATTTCGTCGAGTGGGACAAGCAAAAGCAGTTGGAGCTGAACCCCCGCTTCCAGCGACGGCAGGTTTGGACGGACAAAGCCAAGAGCTTCTTGATGGATACGATTCTGCGGGGGAAACCGATCCCGAAGTTCTTCATCCGTCAGCGTATTAACGTCTCCACCAAAACCTCCATCCGCGACGTGGTGGACGGCCAGCAACGCCTTCGGACGATCCTCTCGTTCATTAAGGATGGTTTCACCGTGAGTAAGAAACATAACTCAGACCACGGCGGCGTTCACTTCAGCCAGCTACCCGAGCCTGTGCAAGCGCAACTTCTCGGCTACGAGGTGTCGGTCGATCTGCTCATAAACCTTCCGGATCCGGAGGTCCTCGATATCTTCAGTAGACTCAACTCATATGCAGTCGTGTTGAACGACCAAGAACGTATCAATGCTGACCACTTCGGTTCCTTTAAGCTTCTGGCTGACCGGATCGGACACAAGTACGCCGATTATTGGATGACCCAGAGGCTGCTCACGGCGAGGAGCATCATGCGGATGACGGAGGTCACACTGGTGGCGGACCTGCTCATTGCGATGCTCGAGGGCATCAAGTCGAAGAAGCAGATCAAAAAATTCTACGGACTCTACGAGGCGCAGTTCGATCATGACGTAGAGGAACTGGAGGCCCGCTTTGACAGTGTCGTCGGAGGCATCGGCACGATTTATCCCGAAGGGCTCGCCGACACTGAGTTCTGGCGGCTCCACGTCTTCTATTCCCTCTTCACCGCCGTCTCGCACCGGATGTACGGCTTGCCTGTCCTTGACGCTGATCGTGGAGAACCTTTGGTCGGCGCGCCTGTTGAGTCCGCGCGGAACGGGCTCGATAGGGTTGCCACGCTCTTCGCCGCCAAGGACGTGAAGGTGCTCACCGAGGATGAACAGCAGTTTCTCGTTGACTGTCGGCGCGCGACAACCGACGAGGTGGTACGCGCGCGGAGAAGTAAGTTCCTGTTGGGCTTGATGAAGTAGGCGCCCTGTGCCGCTCGCTCAGGTGTTCGCTGAGTTCAAGGCAAGCGTCGGCCAGTGCGAGTCTCTCATCGCCAATGCACACAAGGTAGAGGCAGGCGGGGCCTCAGTCCTACCCGTCATCGACCAAAAGCAAATCACCGTCGCGGCGTTTCTCAACATGTTCATCGCATGGGAGACGTTCCTCGAGGCGTCGCTCGCGGAACTAATGACGGGAAGCCCGACGCTCAGTGGTCGTGCCCCAACCCGTTTCGTATTGGCACCCAGCCGGGCAGCGGCGCGGGCCCTAGTAGTCGGGGTCATGAAGTACTTCGACTACGGCAATCACGACTATGTCGCTAAAATCGCCAGGATGTACTTTCAGGATGGATACCCGTACGAGCCGCACCTGAGCGCCATCAACTCGGAATTAGCGGACCTGCGGACCATGCGACATGCAGCGGCGCATGTGACTTCTACAACCCAGACGAGCCTCGAGAGCCTTGCGCTGCGCATCTTCGCCCGACCAGCGATAGGCATAGAGTTGTACCAACTGTTGACAGCGAACGACCCCAGATCACTGACGGGCGAGACCGTATTTGGTGCCTACAAGGAGAAGCTTGTCGTGGCAGCTGAGCTTATCGTGCGCGGATAAGTCGATCCTGTAGCACTCGGCTAGCGGCCTAGTTTGACGAGGGCGCTCACTACGAGTAGCCTTTACTACAACTGCCGCCGCTCCGCTCTCCCGGGGAGCTCTTCGCGAGAGTTCCCGGGGGGAAGCTTCCTCACCGCACAGCGAGACGGAGCGACGGATGTACGAGCTCAAGGTGGTCCGCGAGCGTAGGCAGGGCTACGGCACCGTTCGTCGTGTCCGGGACCCCCGCCAGGTCTACGACGCCTTCCGTGAGGAGTTCGATCAGCTCGACCGCGAGATGTTCGTGGTGCTACTCCTTGACGGCAAGAACCAGCTCCTCGGGTTCAACGTCGTCTCGATCGGCTGCCTAACCGCGGCGCTCGTTCATCCGCGGGAAGTTTTCAAGCCGGCGATCCTCGCGAACGCCGCGAGCCTGATTCTGGCTCACAACCATCCGTCCGGTGACCCCGAACCCTCGGCAGAGGACCGGGCCATCACCGAACGGCTTCGGCACGCCGGCGATGTCATAGGCATCAAGATTCTCGACCACGTCGTGATCGGCGACGGCACCTTCCGGTCCTTCGCCGAAGAGCACCTTCTCTGATCGCACTTGAGCCAACCCGCCCCTGGGTTGGCTCTTTCCATTCCTGCGA
>Ga0137388_10003260_pt1 | contig 10442 bp, 5 predicted proteins | sample 15con2h14AmetaG_FD_104644 | JGI IMG/M metagenome (GOLD analysis project Ga0137388, IMG submission 104644) | Vadose zone soil microbial communities from Angelo Coast Range Reserve, California, USA - 15con2h1.4A metaG | ecosystem: Environmental > Terrestrial > Soil > Vadose zone > Saprolite...
CGCTATCCAGGGTGTCGCTGCGACGTCGAAAGCATGGAGTATTCGTATTCCTTTTCCGATGAGCTGCAGCAGGAATGGCATTGGCCTGAGCGCTACGGCACGCAACCTGAGATCTTGCGTTACATCAACCATGTGGCCGACCGATTTGACCTCAGGCGTGACATCGAGTTCAACACTCGGGTCAAGGAGGCGTCCTTCGATCGTAAGACGAGCACCTGGACGGTGAAGACTGATAAAGGTAATACCGCGACCGCGCGCTTTTGCATCATGGCGACGGGCAATCTTTCGACGCCTCGGACGCCGACCTACCCCGGTTTGGAGAGCTTCAAGGGGAAGTGGTATCATACCGGCTTATGGCCTCATGAAGGAGTTGATTTCACCGGATTGCGAGTAGGAGTCATTGGAACGGGCTCGTCGGGCGTCCAATCGATACCCATCATCGCAAAGCAGGCGAAGCATCTATACGTCTTTCAGCGAACAGCTAATTTCAGCTTGCCCGCGCGAAATGCGCCGCTGGATAGCGCGAAGGAGCGCGCGCACAAAGCGGAGTACCCCGAGCGGCGTCGCGCCGCCTTCGAGACGCCCTTCGGAATCGCCGGCTACCCGCCGCCCGTGAAGTCTGCGCTCGAGGCAACCGAGGAGGAACGGCGGCAGGCCTACGATGCGAAATGGGCCGAGGGTGGCAGCATCAGCTTCCTATATTCGTTTACCGATCTGTTGCTCAGCAAAGAATCCAACCAAACGGCATCAGAGTTCGTGCGCCAGAGGATCCGCGCCGCGGTCAAAGATCCCAGAACCGCGGAGCTGCTGTGTCCCAACGATCACCCGATCGGCACCAAACGGTTGATTCTCGATACCGACTACTACGAGACCTACAATCGCGACAACGTCACCTTGGTAGATATCAAAAGCAAGCCGATCGCAGAGATTACACCGAGCGGACTGCGCACGGCCGATGCCGACTACGCGCTCGATGCGATCGTCTTTGCAACCGGCTTCGATGCCATGACGGGGGCGATGAAGGAGATCGATATCCATACCGATGCCGGAATGTCGATCAGAGCGAAATGGGAGCACGGCCCGCGCACGTATCTCGGGATCATGATCGCCGGGTTTCCGAATCTATTTATGATTACCGGCCCGCAGAGCCCCGGCGTCAAAAGTCAGATGATATTGGCCTGCGAGCAGCACGTTGATTGGATAGCCGATTGCGTGCAGTACGTACGCAGCCGCGGGTTTTCGCGGATAGAAGCGCAGGAGGATGCCGAGGACGCTTGGCTGCAGCATAACAATGCGGTTGCGGATCGTACGCTCTATCCGCTGGCGAACTCATGGTATGTCGGCGCCAATATCCCGGGGAAGCCACGCGTATTCATGCCGTATGTCGGCGGCGTCAGCGCATACAAGAAGAAATGTGATGAGGTCGCGGCCAGCGGATACGAAGGCTTTCGCTTTGATTTCTACGTCGACGAGCAGCGGTTTGCGGCAAATTGATCGTACCGATAACCTCCTGCTCACGGTAATTTGACCAGAGCGCTGGCCATCACGCTGCTCCAAGTCTCGATTCAGCGTCATCCGCGCTTGCCGACCCCACACGCCGGGCAATTTCGGGGTCGCTCTTGGCCCCACACCTTTCCACCAACCGCGAAATTGGCCTGCTCGTGAGGCGGCTGGTCCCAAGATCGGGGGCGCACTCACATCCTCTTCGCGACCGCGACGAGTTCGAGAAGCCGATCAAACGACCAATCTGGCATCACATTTGCTCGACTGGCCGCGACAGAGCGCGGGACGGCCGGTTTGGCGGGTTATCTGAAAGTGCTGGTAGCGGATTCCAACGCCGAGCGCGCGGCGCTGCTCGAAGAGCGCCTCCGCGAGATCAGCGATGCCGTGATCCGGCGCGTACCGACCGGTGGCTCCCTGCTCGACGCCGTGGCGGCCGAAATACCCGACGTGGTCATCGTCGATATGGCTCGCCCGGATCGCGATGCGCTCGACGACCTGCGCCGAGTCAGCACCGACAATCCGCGACCGGTGGTCATGTTCGTGGATCGCGACGATCGCGCCTTTATGGAAGACGCCATCGCTGCCGGGGTCAGCTCGTACAATGTGGTCGGTGCAGCCTTCCCGGACGTCAAGCCGATCGTCATGGCAGCCGTCGTGATCTTTCGCAAATACCAGCAACTCGCGACCGATCTGCACCAGGCGAGGACGAGCCTGATGGAGCGGGAGACGATCGATCATGCCAAGGCTCTCCTGATGAAGGAGCGCAATGTCGACGAGCCGCAGGCGTATCGCTGGCTGCGACGCAAGGCGATGAACGAGAGCAAGCGCATCGCGGTTGTCGCTGCGGAGCTGCTCGGCTCGGCAAAGCCGGAGGGAGCACAAGAATGACGGCCGGATCGGTATTCCGGATCGGCTTGCTGCGCCTGACCGACGCGGCGCCGCTGATCGTCGCGCAGGAATGCGGCTATTTCGCCGCGGAAGGGATCGAGGTGGCGCTGTCGGTCGAGCCATCGTGGGCGAACATCGCCGACAAGCTTTGCTACGGTCTGCTCGATGGCGCGATGCTGCTGCCGCCGCTGGCCCTTGCGCTGCGGTTCGGTCTGAGCGGCAGTGCAGGGCCCGAGAAGATCATCGTGCCGGCGGCGCTGAGCCTCAACGGCAATACGGTGACCCTGTCCAAGCGCTGGAGTACGGCAATCGCAGGCGGCGACACCGCCTCTCTCGGCGAGCTTTCAGCTGTCGAGACGGCGCAACGGTTTGCGACGGTCCTGCGCCGAAGCCGCGAAAAGCCGCATCTTGCTGTGGTCCACACGTTCTCGACGCATAACTTGCTGCTGCGCTACTGGCTTGCGACAGCCGGGATCGATCCCGATCGCGATGTGACCTTTAGCGTGGTGCCGCCGGCCCAGACTGTCGAGGCGATGGCCGCCAATAGAATCGATGGGTTTTGTGCGGGCGCGCCGTGGGGCGAGGTCGCCGCTCGCGCTGGGCTCGGCCACGCCGTCGCGACATCGCATGCGATCTGGAACAACGGTACAGAGAAGGTCTTTGCGGTGCGCCAGGTCCTCGCCGACCAATCCCCCAGCCGACTCCAGGCGGCATTGCGGGCATTGCTGCGTGCCGCCGGGTATTGCGATATGCCGGCGAACGCTCAGGCGGTTGCCGCGTTGCTGTCACAGGAGAAGTATCTCGACCTGCCGGCAGAGATCCTCCAGACATCGCTGCCCGGCGCGGCCTCGCGCCGGTCGGGGGGATCGTTCGCCAACGCCGACGAATCGGTGTTCTTCGCCAATGCTGCCAATTTCCCGTGGCGGTCGCATGCGCAATGGTTTCTGCGCGAGATGACGCGGTGGGGCTACCTTGGCGTCGACGCCGACCTGGCAACCGCGACCGCGATCTTTCGCCCGGAGCTTTATGCGCAGGCCGCGCGGTCGCTCGGGCTCGCGGTGCCGGCAGCGGGGGTCAAGAGCGAAGGGCAGCATAGCGGGCCGTGGCTGCTGCCGGCGTCGCCGGCACCGATCGCGATGGGACCGGATAGCTTCCTCGACGGCGCACGCTTCGATCCGGCGCCGTAAAGCCATCTCCATTTTTGCACTGCACAAAATTGTGGCCGGCTTCGCTCATTAACTGAGCAGCCGCAACATCGGGCTGCGCGCCGAGCCAGGGATTTCCCGGCAAACACGGCTGGCACGCCATTTGCGGAGAGTAGTGCGCTCCCGGTGGCGCGAATGCCCTGGGGGCTGGTCGGTCCCAATGGCGGGGCTTTCCACCACGGGCGGTTAGCTCCGTCCAGATCACCACTTCGTGGGCCAAGGGCGGTCCGCGGCGGACGATCGGATCCGCCGGTGCAAACGATCGACATTCTCATCGGGCTGGCAATGCGCCGCGGCGCATCGCCGGAGTTTTGGCGCCGCTTGGCGGGCGACTCGCGATCGGCGTCGATGGTGAGGCGTGGCACTGGATGGTGGCTGCGCCGGATGCGCCCCCTTGAACCCAAATTGACCGGAAAAGGACACCCCTGATGCGCAAGCTCGACGCCTGGATTTCGCACTGGAATCCGGAAGATGAAAAGTTCTGGAATTCCACCGGCAAGGCGATTGCCCGTCGCAACCTGATCTGGTCGATTTTTGCCGAGCATCTTGGGTTCTCGATCTGGCTGGTCTGGAGCATCGTCGCGACAAAGCTGCCGCAGGCCGGCTTTCACTTCACGACAGATCAGCTGTTCCAACTGGTGGCGGTGCCCGGGCTGATCGGCTCGCTGATGCGCTTTCCCTACACCTTCGCGGTGACGAATTTCGGCGGGCGGAACTGGACAATCTTCAGTGCGGCGGTGCTGTTCATCCCGACGATCGCCCTCGCCTATTTCGTGACCCAGCCGGACACACCGTTCTGGCTGATGCTGATCGTGGCGGCGACGGCCGGCCTGGGCGGCGGCAATTTCGCGTCGAGCATGGCGAACATCTCGTTCTTCTATCCGGACCGGATGAAGGGCTGGGCGCTCGGCCTCAACGCAGCGGGCGGGAATATCGGCGTCAGCGGCGTCCAGTTGCTGACGCCGATTCTGATGGGGTTCGGTTTTGTCAGCCTCTATTTGGCGGACCCTGGCCCGGGAGGCCTCTACCTGCAGAACGCCGGGCTGATGTGGCTGCTGCCACTGACGATCGCGGTAATCGGCGCCTTTTTGTTCATGAACAACCTGACCGAGGCGCGCTCGACGTTCAAGGATCAGCTCATCATCGTCAAGCGTAAGCACACCTGGGTCATGTCCTATATCTATATCGGGACGTTCGGCTCCTTCATCGGCTACTCGGCGGCGTTCCCGTTATTGCTCAAGACGCAGTTCCCGGCGATCACCGTGGCCATCGCCTTCCTCGGGCCGTTGGTTGGTTCCCTTGCGCGCCCGCTCGGCGGTTTGCTTGCCGACAGGATTGGCGGCGCGAAGGTGACGTTCTGGAATTTCATCGCGATGGGCGCCGCGACGGCCGGCGTCATGTACTTCGTGGAAATCAAGAGCTTTGCCGGTTTCCTGACAATGTTCCTGATCCTGTTCGTGACAACCGGCATCGGCAACGGCTCGACCTATCGGATGATCCCGTCGATCTTCCGCGAGGAGAAGCTGAGGGCGGCGAAGGGCTCAGGCGACGCGGGCCGGCTGGCGGCGATCAAGGCGGCCGCGATCGAGAGCGCCGCCGCGCTCGGTTTCATCGGAGCGGTCGGCGCCTGCGGCGGCTACCTGATCCCGCGCGGCTTCGGCGCCTCGATTGCCAATACCGGCGGACCCCACCTGGCGCTCGCGATATTCCTGATGTTCTACGTCAGCTGCATCGCGCTGACCTGGTGGTATTACATGCGCAGGAGCTTTCTTGCCCGGCAGGCGCCAAGCCTGGCCGAAGCGCGCGTCTGAGGCGGCGATGGGCAATATTCGGCCTTGCCGCGAGCGCCTCGTTGTCATCGGCAACGGGATGGCCGGAATGCGCACGGTCGAGGAGTTGCTGGCCTGCGCTCCCGACCGCTACGCCATCACCGTCGTCGGCGCCGAGCCGCACCCGAACTACAACCGCATCCTGTTGTCCTCGGTGCTGGCCGGCGAAAAGACGGTCGACGAGATCGTCATCAATCCTGCGGACTGGTACGACGAGCACAGCATCCGGCTGATCGCCGGGCAACCGGTTGACGCGATCGACCGCGCCGCGAAAACGGTGACGGTCGCCGGTGGGGAGACGGTGCCATACGACAAGCTGCTGCTCGCCACCGGCTCCAAGCCCCTGGCGCCGCCGATTCCGGGGCTGGGCCTGCCCGGGGTGCGCGCCTTCCGCGACATAACCGATGTCGAGACGATGATCGACGCGGCCGCGACCCAGCGGCGCGCCGTCGTGATCGGCGGCGGCCTCCTCGGCCTCGAAGCGGCCTGGGGGTTGAAGCGCCGGGGCATGTCGGTCGCGGTCGTGCATCTGATGCCGAGCCTGATGGAGCGCCAGCTCGATGCAGCGGCGGGCGAGCTGTTGCAGCGCGATCTCGATGCGCGCGGCATCGCCTTTTTTACCAACGGCCAGACCGAGGAAATCCTCGGAACCGACAAAGCCGAAGGCGTCGTCCTCGCCGACGGGCGCGAGATCCCGGCCGATTTGGTCGTGTTGGCGATCGGCATCCGCCCCAATATCGACTTGGCGCGCGCCGCCAAGCTCGACGTCAACCGCGGCATCCTGGTCGGCGACGACATGGCGACGAGCGACGCCGAAATCTACGCGGTCGGCGAGTGCATAGAGCATAACGGCCAAGTGTTTGGCCTGGTCGCGCCGATCTGGGAGCAGGCCAGGGTGTGCGGGGCGCGTCTCGTCGGCAACAATGTTGCGGTCTATGTGCCGCCGCCGGTCTACACCAGCCTCAAGATCACCGGCATCGACGTATTCTCGGCCGGCGCCCTGGGGGCGGCGGACGATAGCGACGACGAGATCACGCTGCACGACGCCAAGCGCGGCGTCTACAAGAAGGTCGTGCTGCGCGATGGCAAGGTCGTCGGCACCGTGCTCTACGGCAATGTCGCGGACGGGCCCTGGTACGTACGGCTGATGCGCGACAAAACCGATGTCTCGCCGTTCCGCGACCAGCTGGTGTTTGGTCGCGCTTTCGCCGAGCAGGCTGGCCTCGCACCGCCGCCGGTCGATATTTCGGCGATGGCCGACACCGAGCAGATCTGCGGGTGCAACGGGGTCTCGAAAGGGACGATCTGTCGGGCCATTCTCGACAAGGATCTTCAGACGCTCGACGCCGTGCGCGCGCACACCAAGGCGTCGTCATCGTGCGGCTCGTGCACCGGCAGCGTCGAAGCGATCCTGGCGCATCTGCGGGGCGGCGCGGTTGTCCGGCGCGAGGACCCGCCGCTGTGCAAGTGCACCGAGCACGGCCACGATGCGGTGCGCCGCGCCATACTCGAACAAAAGCTTAAGACGATTGCCGAAACACGCACGGCCCTCAGCTGGAAAACCGCGGACGGTTGCCAGAAATGCCGGCCGGCACTGAATTACTTCCTGCTCTGTGCCTGGCCCGACACCTATCTCGACGACCCGCAATCGCGCTTCATCAACGAGCGAGCCCACGCCAACATCCAGAAGGACGGCACTTTTTCGGTCGTGCCGCGGATGTGGGGCGGCCTGACCAACCCGCGCGAGCTGCGGGCAATCGCCGACGCCGCGGAAAAATACGGCGTGCCCACGGTCAAGGTCACCGGCGGCCAACGCATCGACATGCTGGGCCTCAAGAAGGAGCAGCTCCCGGCGATCTGGGCCGACCTAAACGATGCGGGGCTGGTCTCCGGCCATGCCTACGCCAAGGGGCTGCGCACCGTGAAGACCTGCGTGGGCAAGGAATGGTGTCGGTTCGGGACGCAGGACTCGACTGGGCTCGGCGTCAAGATCGAGAAGATGTGCTGGGGCTCGTGGACCCCGCACAAGGTCAAGCTCGCCGTCTCGGGCTGCCCGCGCAATTGCGCCGAAGCGACGATCAAGGATATCGGCGTGGTCTGCGTCGAGGCCGGCTACGACGTCGTGGTCGGCGGCAATGGCGGGGTCGAGGTCCGCGTCACCGACCAACTCGTGCGGCTCGCGTCCGAAGCCGAGGTGCTCGAGCATGTCGGCGCCTTCCTGCAGCTCTATCGCGAGGAGGCGCGCTATCTCGAGCGCACCGCGCCGTGGGTGGCGCGCGTCGGCATCGATTATGTGCGGCGCCGGATCGTCGAGGATCACGACGGGCGGCGCGCCTTGCACGACCGCTTCCTGTTCTCGCAGCGCTTCGTGCAGATCGATCCCTGGGCACAGCGCGCCGGCGGCGCCGCGGCGCACGAATACCGGGTCCTCGCAGAGGTGGAATGAGGCGATGCCGACCAAAAGCTGGGTCGAGGTCGGGCGTCTCGACGACATTCCGCGCCGCGGCGCCCGCCGGGTGACGCGGCCCGGAGGGTCGCTGCCGATCGCGGTCTTCCGCACCGCCAATGACGAAATTTTCGCGCTGGTGGATCGCTGCCCGCATCGCGGCGGCCCGCTCTCCGAAGGCATCGTGCAGGGCCGCGCGGTCGCATGTCCGCTGCATGGCTGGGTTATCGAGCTGGATAGCGGCAGGGCCGAAGCCCCCGATTTGGGCTGTACGCAAACCGTCGAGGTACGGCTGTCGGGGAATCGGATCCTGCTGTCGCTGCCGAGGATCGAAGCGGCTGCCGGATTGCAGTGGGCAGCGGCGTGACGGGCGCAGGGATGGTTCGCACCACCTGTCCTTATTGCGGCGTCGGTTGCGGGCTGACCGTCGCCGCGGACGGCACGATCGCCGGCGACCCGGCGCATCCCGCCAATCGCGGCCGCCTGTGCTCGAAGGGGGCGGCCCTGGGCGACACGCTCTCCCCCGCCGGGCGCCTGTTTCACCCGCAGATCGACGGCCGGCCCGCGACCTGGCACGACGCACTCGACCTCGTCGCCGGTACGTTCGCGCGCACGATTGCCGAGCATGGCCCGGATGCCGTGGCGCTCTACGTCTCCGGCCAGTTCCTGACCGAGGATTACTACGTCGCCAACAAGCTGATGAAAGGCTTCATCGGCACCGCCAATATCGACACCAATTCGCGACTGTGCATGGCGTCGTCGGTCGCGGGACATATCCGCGCTTTTGGAGAGGATCTGGTCCCCGGGTGTTATGAGGATGTCGAGGCGGCCGATCTCGTCGTGCTGGTCGGCAGCAATGCCGCGTGGTGCCATCCGGTGCTGTACCAGCGCCTCGCCGCGGCAAAGGAAGCGCGCGGCACCAGGATTGTCGTGATCGATCCGCGTCGCACCCCGACCTGCGACATTGCCGACTTGCATCTGCCGGTCCGTCCCGGTTCGGACGTCGCGCTGTTCGCGGGCTTGTTGGTACATCTGGCGGAGACCGGTCGATGCGACCGCGACTGGATCGGAACCCATACGAACGGCTTTGCCGCCGCGCTTGATGCGGCGAAGGCGGCCGCGCCGTCGGTCGCCGCGGCCGCCGTCAACGCCGATATCCCGCCCGCCGATCTGGCTAGGTTCCATGAGTGGTTCGCGGCCACCGAGCGTACCGTCACCCTCTATTCGCAGGGCGTGAACCAGTCGTCGGCCGGGACCGACAAGGTCAATGCGATCATCAACTGCCATCTCGCGGCCGGCCGGATCGGCCGACCCGGCATGGGGCCGTTCTCGCTGACCGGACAGCCGAATGCGATGGGCGGCCGCGAGGTCGGCGGTATCGCCAACCAACTCGCCGCTCATATGAGCTTCGCGAGCGAAGGCGATGTCGATCGGGTGCGCCGGTTCTGGAAGGCGCCACGCATGGCTACCCGGCCCGGCCTCAAGGCCGTCGAGCTGTTCGACGCGGTGCGCGACGGCCGGGTCAAGGCGCTGTGGATCCTCGGCACCAACCCGGCCGCCAGCATGCCGCGGGCAGAGCGCGTGCGCGAGGCGCTCGCCTCCTGTCCGTTTGTTGTCGTCAGTGATTGCTGGCCCACCGATACGACGCGCTTCGCCGATGTCGTGCTGCCGGCTTCCGGCTGGGGCGAGAAGGACGGCACGGTCACCAATTCGGAACGTTGCATCTCGCGCCAGCGTGCCTTCCTCGCGCCGCCGGGGGAAGCGCGGCCGGATTGGTGGATGATCACCGAGGTGGCCAGACGCATGGGCTGGGAGGCAGCATTTCCCTACCGCTGTCCAGCCGACATCTTCCGCGAGCACGCCATGCTGTCCGCCTTCGAGAATTGCGGGACATCGCGCCGCGTCTTCGATATCGGAGCGCTTTCCGAATTGAGCGATGCGGCGTACGACCGGCTGCCACCGGTGTGGTGGCCGCTGGCGCGCGGGACTTCAACGCCGTGGGCGAATGCCAAGCGGCTCTTTGGCGACGGCGAAAGATTTCCGACCGATGACGGCCGCGCCCGCTTCGTGGCGACGCCGTACCGGCCGCTGAGCTTCCCTACCGACAAAATTTGGCCATTGCTGTTGAACACCGGCCGAGTCCGCGACCAGTGGCACACGATGACGCGAACCGGTCTTGCGCCGCGGCTGATGGCGCATCGGCGCGAGCCGCTGCTCGATGTGCACCCGGACGACGCCGCGCGGCTCGGCTTGGTCGAGGGCGGCTTCGCGCGGGTCGAGAGCCGCCATGGAGAGACGGTGCTGCCGACGCGGCTCTCGGCTGACCAACGGCCCGGCGAGGTGTTCTCCCCGATGCATTGGACCGATCGGTTCACCTCGGCCGGACCGATCAATCGACTGGTCGAAGCCGCGACGGATCCGATTTCGGGGCAGCCCGAATTGAAGGCGACCCCAGTGCGGGTGATTCCGGTCGCGCCGCTGTGGCGCGGGCTGGTGCTGCGGCATTCCGAACGAGTGCCGGACGGGCCGTATTACTGGGCGCGCGTGCCGCTCGAAGAGGGCCACGCCTTC
>Ga0137388_10003268_pt1 | contig 10435 bp, 5 predicted proteins | sample 15con2h14AmetaG_FD_104644 | JGI IMG/M metagenome (GOLD analysis project Ga0137388, IMG submission 104644) | Vadose zone soil microbial communities from Angelo Coast Range Reserve, California, USA - 15con2h1.4A metaG | ecosystem: Environmental > Terrestrial > Soil > Vadose zone > Saprolite...
CATCTCTGATTGGTCGGCCACCACGACGACGGCGCCAAGCGCGAGCGCAGGCCTCGACCTGGTCATGCCAGGACCGGACGGGCCGTGGTGCGACCGCCTCCTTGCCGCCGTGCGCGGCGGCGAGGTGGCCGAGTCCGCGATCGACGACAAGGTGTCGAGGCTGCTTCACCTGTCCCGCCGCGTGGGCGCCCTGAACGGTTCGAGCGCCGTGTCGGGCGTGCGCGAGCTGGTCGACCCCGCGCTGCTGCGTGAGGCCACCGCGCGGTCGTTCGTCTTGCTGTCCAATACCCGGGGCGTGCTGCCCTTGAAGGCGAACAATGTCCGCAGCGTCGCACTCATCGGCCCCAACGCCATCGACCCTCAAACCCAGGGCGGCGGCAGCGTGCGCGTGCTTCCTTCGGGCCAGGTCGACGTGGCGGCGTCGTTGCGCAAGGCGCTGCCGCAAGCCAGCGTCACCGTCGATGCCGGGTGCATCATCAGCCCGACCGTTGCGGCGCCCCGCGAAGGCAGCCTGCACGATCCCATCACGGGAAAGGCAGGCGTCCGTCTGGTCATTCGCTCGGCCGACGGCGAGACGGTCTACGACGCGCCGTTCCCACGCAGCGTCGTGACGTGGTGGGACGGCCTCCCGCACGAGGTGCACCAGCCCGGGGCCACCGTCCACATGCTGGCCCTGTACACGCCGGACGCCGACGGACCGCACGTGTTCGGCGCCGCGGGCGTCGGCGCGGTGCGGCTGCTGTCGGGAGGGGCGCTCCTGGCCGCGGCGACGACCGAATTCCCAGGCGATGTAGTCGAGGCGCTCTCCCGTCCGCCCGAGCTGCGCGCCCAGCTGGCCCTGGAGGCCGGTCGCGAGGTCGAGCTGGAGGTGGAGCTCGCGCCCGAGCTGCGGTTCGTGACCCTGCGGCTCGGAGTCGCACCGGCGGTCGACGACGACGAGCTCATCGAGCGGGCGGTCCGCTCCGCGAGCGAGGCCGACGTCGCGGTGGTCGTCGTCGGCTCGGCAGACGGGACGGAAAGCGAGGGCTACGACCGCCAGACACTCGCCCTCGACGGCCGCCAGGACGAGCTCGTCGACCGCGTCGCGGCCGCCAACCCGAACACGATCGTGTTCGTCAACTCGGGCATGCCGGTGCTGATGCCGTGGGCGGACCGAGTCGTCGCCATCGCCCAGGCGTGGTTCCCTGGCCAGGCGTTCGGCGAAGCGCTGGCAGACGTCCTGATCGGAGCGGTCGAGGCGGGCGGCCGGCTGCCTCTGTCGATGCCTCGGGCCGAGGCCGACTCCCCGGTGCTCCATGCCTTGCCGAGCGGCGGGGAGCTCCCCTACGCGGAGGCCTTGCTGGTTGGCTATCGGGGCTATGACCACGCCGGGGTAGAACCGCTCTTCGCCTTCGGACATGGGCTCGGTTACACGACCTGGGCTTACGAGTCGCTGGTGGCCGCGCCGGCGCGCGCCGGCGAGGACGTCGAGGTCCGCGTGGCGGTGCGCAACGACGGCCGGCGCGCCGGCCGCGAGGTGGTGCAGGTCTACGTCGAAGGCCCAGTCGACGGACGTGCCTCACCAGTTCGAATCCTCGGAGGCTTCGCGGTCGTGGAGGCAGCACAGGACGAGCAGGTCGAGGCGCGGATCGCGATTCCCGCTCGCGCGTTCATGCGCTTCGACGAATCGGTCGGTGGATGGGCGCCGCGCACGGGCGGTTATACGATCAGGGCGGGGAGGTCTTCGCGTGACCTCAGGCTGAATCTGCGGGTGGAGGTTGTTAGATGAGGCTCGTGTTCGCTTCCGTCGCGACTCTGTTCATGCTGGTGTTGTCGTCGATCGGGCTCGTGGCCGGCGTGGAGGCGGCCGCGCCCGCAAAACCTGACTTCGGCCCCAACGTGCTGATCTTCAACGCATCGACGCCGCAGAGCGACATCCAGGCGGCGGTGAACGCGGTGGCGGCCCAGCAGGTCCCGAACCAGTTCGGCACGCAGCGCTACGCGCTGCTCTTCGAGCCGGGAACGTATGGAAGCGCCGCCAATCCGCTGAACTTCCAGGTCGGTTACTACACGGCGGTGGCGGGGCTCGGCCAGTCGCCCTCGGACGTCGTCATCAACGGTTCGGTCTTCGTCCGCAACCAGTGCTTTGGTCCCAACAACTGCACGGCGCTGGTCAACTTCTGGCGCTCGCTGTCGAACCTGACTATCAACGTCGACACTCCGGGCTTTGGTTGCTACAGCGGTGAGTTCTGGGCGGTGTCCCAGGCGGCGCCGATGCGGCGCGTGCACGTCAACGGTTTCGCCACCTTGATGGACTACTGCACGCAGCCGTCGTTCGCGAGCGGTGGCTTCATCGCCGACTCGGCTTTCGACCGCAGCACCATCGTCAACGGCTCGCAGCAGCAGTGGGTCACGCGGAACAGCAGCATCGACGGCTGGACCAACGCGGTCTGGAACCAGGTGTTCTCGGGCGTGAACGGCGCGCCCGCCCAGAGCTTCCCGAACCCGACCTTCACGACGCTCGCCACCAGCCCGGTGACCCGTGAGGCTCCATACCTTTATGTGGATTCGAGCGGCGCGTACAACGTCTTCGTCCCGGCGGTGCAGCACGACACCTCGGGCCCTTCGTGGTCGGCGGGCGCGACGCCTGGAGTCTCGGTCTCGATCGACCGCTTCTTCATCGCCGGTCCGGCGGATTCTGCGGCCACCATCAACGCCGAGATGCAGCGCGGCAAGAACCTGATCCTGACGCCGGGCATCTATCACCTCGACCAGAGCATCGACATCACGCGGCCGGACAGCATCGTCCTCGGGCTTGGCTTCCCGACGCTCGTGCCGACGGCGGGCAACCCGGCCATGACGGTGGCGACCGCCAAGGGCATGTTGATCTCGGGGATCCTCTTCGACGCGGGGGCGACGACGTCGCCCGTGCTGCTGCAGGTCGGAGGTGGGCACGCGCGAAGCGACCTCGAGGTTGACGACCCGAGCGCGCTTCATGATGTTTTCTTCCGCATCGGCGGAGCGGCTGCGGGCAGCGCGACGACCGCACTCGTCGTCAACAGCAACAACGTGATCCTGGATGACATCTGGGCGTGGCGCGCTGACCATGGCAACGGGGTGGGGTGGACGGTCAACACGGCCGACACCGGCGTGGTCGTCAACGGCGACAACGTCACGGCGTACGGCCTTTTCGTCGAGCACTTCCAGAAGTACGAGGTGATCTGGAACGGCAACGGCGGCACCGACGTCTTCTTCCAGAACGAGATGCCCTACGACCCGCCAAGCCAGTCGGCCTGGACGGAGGCGCCGGGCGTCAACGGCTACGCGGCCTTCAAGGTCGCGGACGGGGTGACCAGCTTCCACGGCTACGGGATGGGCAGCTACTCGTTCTTCAACCAGGGGCTGAACATCTACGCCGAGCGCGCGTTCGAGGTGCCGGCCTCACTGCCGGCGGGCAGCCTGAACGACCTGCTGACGATCTTCCTCGACCCGTCGCATGGCATGGGCGGGATCCTGCACGTGGTGAACGAGACGGGTGGGTCGTCGACGATCGCCAACCCGGACACCCCGGTGACGGTGGTCAGTTACCCCTGATCTGACGGGCCGGCGGTTCCCAATCGCAGGGAACCCCGGCCTCTCTCTGTGTGGGTGCACGCCCCGGGGGAGGTTCGCAGTCGTCGTGCCGGCGGCTCTATTCACAGCCCCCCTGGCGGACGTCGATGTTGCGGCCGGCGAGCCTGGCTGAGCCATGATCGCAATGGCAGTCTCTTTCGGAGGAGTGCTTGGCGCCTGGTCTTGATTCCGGATGCTGCACGTGCCCATTGCGGTGTCCGAACTCTAGCTCTGCGCTCGAGTCTGCAGCATCGCGTGGGCCTGGACCAGAAACGAAGCCATCGCGGGCGCGAGGTTGCCGGCTGTGCCCGAGTCGATCGCCTTCCGCAGCTCTTCGTCTACACCTGCAAGGGGAAGTTCGGTCTGGAGCAAACCACGAATCTGTTCGGCGATCCAGTCAGTGCTCCTCACCTCGGCCAGGCGCTCGAGCGCCGCTCTGATCTGCTGCGTTCCCTCCGCGCCGTCTCCGGCAAAGATCAACGCGCTCGCGAGCGAGATGTGGGCCCTGAACACCACCAGATCATCAGCCGCCAGCATGGGCGCGAACTCCAACGCGTCGCGGAAGATCTTCGCCGCCCCTGTGTAATTGACGCTCCTCATCAGCGCATCGCCTTCGTCGCACATCGACTGCATGCAACGGGAGATGGCGTGCACTCCCTCGGGGAACCGACCCTGCTTCTCCATCAGTCGCCTGTATCCCCGCATCGCGGCGAGCCACTCTCGCCGCGCGCAGTCCAGCCTTGCGACGCCCGCGACGGCGGCGGTCAGGTTGAACGGGCCCCCAAACAGCGTGTCGCGGACCGCGCTGAGCTCGGCGATGGCGGCATCCTCGGGATGCTCGTAGTGACTCATCTTCACCGCCGCCTCCTCGAGGAGACGAGTGTACCCGGGGAGTGCAGACTCGAACTTCTGGCGGTCCCCCGACACCTGCCAGAACGGCATCTCCCGGAGCTGCGACCGTCCGTCCAGTACGTGGCTCAATCGGTTCAGCCGTCTAATTGCGTTCGTGAACCAGTGCTCCGCCGCGTCGCTGTCGCCGGCGCCAAGGGCGGAGCAACCCAGGTTCAGCATCGGGTAAAAGACATTGGCGTCGAACTGGGGGAGCCGCCTCAACTCTTCCAGCGAGAGCTTGTCCGCCTCCGCGTAATGACCGAGGCTGACGCCGGCCCAAGCCTTGCTTATTAGATCGATGTTCGATTCCGCAACGTCCATCTCCCAGACCAACCTGTAGTCCGCGATCGCCTCATCCTCTCGCCGCAGCTGTCTGAGGACCCCGGCGCGAAGGGCTCGATTCCACTGGCTCTGAGGTCGGCCCTCCACAGCTTTGTTGCAGTGTTCGAGGGCTTCTTCGAGCTTGCCTTGATGGAAGAGGGCATAGCCCCAAACGCTGTCAACGAACGAGTCGGGCTGGGTCAGGGTCTGCGCGTACTTGTTGATCGCGTCGATCACCCCCGGGTCGCCTATGTTCGCTAGCGCCGTCGCGCGCTCCATCCGGGCGAATGGGTCCTCGGGGGAGATCTCCACCGCATGCCCTGTCTCCATTGCGGAGCAGTGAAAGAGGCCAAGCTGCGTCGAGTACCGGCCGAGAAACGACAGCGCGGTGGCGTTGTTGGGCTCCACAGCAAGACCACGCTCCAGGAAGGTGCGAGCTTCCATGAGGCGATCGGTCGCGGTTTCCTTGGGAAGCGTGGAATCGAGGCATCGCGCCCTGGCGACGTATGGCCACGTTTCGCCTGGGTCGGGTGGTCGGATTCGATACCCCTCGTCCCAGATGGTGATCGCTCGCCCCATGAGGTCAGCATCTACCTCGGGCCACCGTTCGCTGCCCATGACGCGGACGGCGTCGGACCAGTACCAGTGGAGGCGATCGACGTCAGACTTCAGGCTGCTTGCCCGGGTGAACGTGGAGTCCGCCTGGCGGTAGTTGGAGCCGAAGTAGTACGCGATTCCCGACTGGACGAGCTCTTCGGCTGCACCGTCTCGACCCAGGTGCTCGAGCAGGCTGGCTTTGAGCTCATGCGCTGGCGCGGATAGCGCCGCGCCCGATGACCAAGATGGGTCCGCAAGCGCTGCGTCGACCTCAGCGAGGGCATCCTTCGGACGCCGGAACGCGCGCAAGAGCTCCGCTCGGAAATACCTGTGCTGCGGCGACATGATGCCATCGGGCAACGAGATCAGAGGCGGTTCCTGCCCGCTCGACTCGTGCGCGTATTTCTCCAGCAGGCGGCGGCCCCACTCGAGGTCGACCTGACCCTCGATCAGAGTCTGCGCCTTGGCCAGCAGCAGGTCCTTTCGCGTCGGGTCTCGCTGCAAGGCGGCGTCGACGGTTTCGACGGCGGTGAGGTAGTTGCCGGTCGCAACGAGCGCCAGCGCTTGCTCGGCCAGCGCTTCGATCTGGTCGGGTGAGCGGCTGACCGCCTCGTTGGTAACCTTGAGCGCGTCCTCCCCGAGGCCAAGCCCAAGGCATGCCTTAGCGCGATAAATGGCGCGCTCGGTCGCGAAGGGCGCGTCGAGGTCCGAGGTCGCCGTTAGCTCCGACAACGCTTCGCTCCATTTGCCCAGCTGACAGAGGAGATGGATGCGCTTGGCGACGATCGCCGGAACCCGCTCAGCGTCCGTTCCCAACGTGGCCAGCTGCTGGGCTCGATCTAGGTGCCGCAGCCCGTCTTCAGGCCTGCCGTTGAGACCAAGAGCCTGACCCAGCCCCTCGGCGACGCGCGCGTCCGAGGGTGCCAGTGTGTTCGCTTCCTCGTAGAGGGCAAGGGCCTGCGTGGGTTGATCGGCGTACAGGCAGATGCGACCTACGAAGACGACCGCCTTTACGCGCTCGGCCCCGCTGATCCCGGCGGCCTTGACCGACGGAAGCCACGACTGAACGATCCAGTCGCGGATCGCGAGGGCGGTATCGCGAGTCACGAGATCGTGGGCAAGGTCGAGGTTCTGGCGAAGACGGTCGGTCGTTGCCTGCGCGGCCTCGAGATACCGTCGGATTGCGTTCCGGTCGTCACCCGATCTGTGATAGGCGTCCCCCAGCGCGACGAGGATCGTTTCGCTGGTCGGGTCGGCCTCTGGCTCACGCAGCGCGTCCTCGAACGAGCCGATCGCCTCCTCGAGGCGACCGAACCCGAGGAGTGAGGCACCCAACGCTGCGTACAGGGCGCGAGGACTGGTGGCCTCGGCCAGCCCAAGTCCCGTCGCAGAGGCTGTCACCGCGTCGGGCCCGGAGCGCTGGCGGTCGGCGTCCGGTCGGTGCCTTGGCCGTCCAGCTTGGGGGCAGGCAGCAACACACCGCCATCACCGGACTTCACGCGGTCGTTGTAGTACAGCACCGGAAGGCCAAACGGACGGCCCGCGCCCATCAGGTTGAGGATTGCCTGCCGGCCGATCTTGACCGCCATGTCGACAGGTTGGTGGTTGGCGAGCGCTCCGTAAAAAGCCCCGGCGAACTTCTCCGCGACCGCGTTCCTGACCCGGTACTGCATGCCGACAACGGCGGGGATTCCGTCCTTGGCCACGTGCAGGGCAAAGCCGCACATGGTGTGGTATGGGTCGGCCAGCGCGAGCGCGCTCTCGCACGCTTGCAGGAAGACGAGCCGGACCGAGTCGACGTTGTACAGCCGCAGTTCGTCCTCGCGCAGCCAGTCGGCGTTGCCGTCCGAACCGACGAAGGCGATCCTGCTCACGTCGGTGCTTTCACCGTGGCCGATGAAGTGCACGACATGAGGTCCAAACACCTCAAGCGCGTTGGTGAACTTGATCTTCGAGGCGTTGGCACTCCAGTCGCCACCGCTGACGTCGAGCTTGCCGACGGTGTTTGGTGCGTCGACGAGCGCATTCAGAACGATCTTTCCCTCCGCGGCTAGCTTCTCGAGCACCTCGAGGGTCTTCTCGTACGCGACCGCGTCCTTGTCGTTCGGGCTCGCGGCGACGAAGAGCACCTTCAGCTTTGCATCGATGGCAAGCGAGCGGACCCCCGGCATCGAGAGCCTCCGTGTCAGCACCAGGCTTACGCGGCCGGCAAGAAAGTCGCCGGCCCCAGGAACGTTGGTTTCCCGTGGTATGTACAGATACTCCCAGGGCCAGCTGGCCACGCGTTTGAGCGGTTCTGCGAATTCCAACTCCACTCGCAGCAGGTCGAACTGCTCCTTTGCTTGGAGCGCTTTCAGCAGAAGCTTTCCGACCTCGTTCTGGCCAAACAAGATTGCCCAGAGGTTGCACCCGAGAATAACGAACTCATCCGGCAGCCGCTCGTTGCTCATCCGGTTTTCGCGCAGGATCTTCGCCAGCGCTTCGATCGTCTCCCAGGCGAGCGCGTCCGTGCCGATCGAGGAGGTCCGTCTGTCATCGACGTAGTCATTGACCTCGTCGAGAGTTCCGCGCACTTCGATCTCGCAGTCAGGACGGACGTAAAGGCTCAGGGTGACGATCTTTGCGGGACCGGAGGTCACTTGCACCGGCTCGAGCGTGCCTCCTCTTCGCCCACGTCCTCGTACCTCCGGCACGCGTACAGCGGCGCGCCTTGATTCACAAAGAAGTCTTTGAGCGCCTGTGGGAGATCGTGCAGTGCCTGCCAGAGCCCCGAGTCACCGAGGTTGAAGAATCGGTACGCCGCCAGCTCGGCCTTGATGCTGACGTGCGGCGTCTGTCTCGGTACGCGCGCGATCACGACCAGCTGCGGCTTTGTCTGCCGAAAGAACTCCTGGCCGACTATCTGCCACTTCACGCGCTCGATGCCTGTGTCGGTGCGCTGGATCTGAGCTCGAACGATCCGGTATGTGAAGGGGCCGACCACCGCGCCCACGCCGCCTTTCGCCACGCCGTCGACGCTAATAGCGACTTTCGCCTGGCTGCCTGTCACGTTCGTCGGGACCGCGACTTTCTGGCTCACCTTGAAATCAGAGTCGATGCCGAGGTTCACGTCGAGAAAGTCGGTCGCCTCGAGAAGAGTCTGGAACTGCGGGTTGGGAAGGATGTCATAGGCGGTCGGACGACCCGGCTTACCCTCGAGGTCGGGATTGAACTCGATCTTGGCGACGAGCTTGCTGAATCCCCACTTGAGCTTGGCGTCGAGCCAGATCGGAAGGTGCAGCCACAGAAAACGATACCTGTCAGCAAGCTGCAGAAACGGAACCGGCGCCGCGAGCTTCTTGGTCAGGAAGTCGGCGCTCGTGATCTCGTACGCCTCGACGCTCTCGGCCCAGTCGGCGCCGTCATCGAGGAGGGCGCGCAGCTCGTTCCCTTCGACTGACGGCCCGCCCTTGCCTCCCGTACCGAGGTCGTGTTGGCGCTGGTCCAGGCGCCTCGCGGCATCTTGGAGTAGAGCCGCTCGATTGACGTTGACGTCGAAGTCGAAGTCGAATTCGAGTGCCGATTCAACCTCAGGCATCGCACCTCTGCCTGCTCATAGGAGCAATCGCCCCTGCTGGCAACTCACGCCGGTCCGGGCACTCGGCATGAGGCCATCATTGGAGACTTTTCGCCGCGCTCTGTCAAGTGAACACATCATCTCGGCAGGCGCGGTTTCTTAACCTCGAGCCGAGTTCGAATCTCGCGGGCCTGGAGGCCGCGTGCGTCAATAGCTCACTTGACGCCCGAACGTCGGATAAACAACTACCGGCGGGCGCCGCCGGGCCGAGCTCGCGTTGGTCGTCTGCCGGGACAGGAGGCAATATGCTGCGCACCTCCGCATCTGGTGTGAAAGAGGGCCGGCGGTTCCCGGGCGCAGGGAACCACCGGCCTTTCCGTTACCGCTAACGGACAAGTGCGCCCAGCCGTCCAGACACGCCCAATCGTCGAGCTAAAGGCCGTAAGCCGGGCTTACGGCTCGCGACTTGCCGTCGACGAGGTCGACCTGGCCCTTCACCCCGGCGAGCTGACCTTCCTCGTCGGCCCCAGCGGGGCCGGCAAGACCACCCTCCTGAGGCTCATCAACCGCGAGATCCGCCCCACCAGGGGCCAGGTCAAGGTCGACGGGATCATGGCCCACGCGATCAAGGCGTCCCGCGTCGCTGAGCTGCGGCGCCGGGTCGGTGTCGTCTTCCAGGACTACAAGCTCCTGCCGCGCCTGACCGCGGTGGAGAACGTCGCATTCGGGCTCCAGGTCGCCGACCTGCGGGTCTCCGACGACGAGGCCCGCGAGCGCGCCCTCGACGCCCTCGAAGCGGTGGGCCTGGGCGACCGCGGCAAGGCCTTCCCCAACCAGCTGTCCGGAGGGCAGCAGCAGCGGGTCGCGATCGCCCGCGCGGTGGTCGCCCAGCCGCCGGTCCTGATCGCCGACGAGCCCACCGGCAACCTCGACCAGGACACGGCCTGGGAGATCATGGACCTCTTCGAGGACATCGCCGCGTGGGGCACTGCCGTGCTCGTCGCGACCCACAACGTCGACATCGTCACTCGACTCCAGCGGCGCGTCGTCACGCTGGTCCAGGGCCGTCTCGTGCGCGACCAGCCCGCGGGACAGACCGGGAGGATGGCGTGGCTGGCGACCTTGTGAAGGCGCGATTCCCGCGCCGCCGGTTGGTCCGGATCGTGGCCGCCAACCTCGCCCGGCTCCTTTTCGGCGCCGCGACCCGCAACTGGGCGCGGAACATCGGCAGCACCGCGCCGGCGCTCATCTCGATGGCGCTCCTGCTCCTGATGTCGGGCCTGATCGGCCTGACCGCGTTCACCCTCCACAACCTGGAGGTCGAGCAGGCGAGCCAGGCCTCGCTTCTCCACGTCTACCTGCGCGACGACGCCCCCCAGCCGGACGTCGACTCCCTGTCTGGCCGCCTCCAGGCGGACCCGCGCGTGGCCACGGTCGAATTCGTGTCCAAGGCGGAGGCCCTGGCGCGGGCCCAGAGCA
>Ga0137388_10003283_pt1 | contig 10421 bp, 8 predicted proteins | sample 15con2h14AmetaG_FD_104644 | JGI IMG/M metagenome (GOLD analysis project Ga0137388, IMG submission 104644) | Vadose zone soil microbial communities from Angelo Coast Range Reserve, California, USA - 15con2h1.4A metaG | ecosystem: Environmental > Terrestrial > Soil > Vadose zone > Saprolite...
AGCAGGCATCAGTCCTCCCTCATGCCGCACTCATAACATCGCGCCGAGTATCCGGCGAGGTAGTCCAGGCTTCTGTTATCCTTCCCTCCGCCTTCCTGACAATGGCATTCCGTCGCCGAGTCTCACTCGAGGGCCTTCGCGAGCTCGGCGATGATCGCGGTCCACCCATCCTGATGCCCACGGCCAAGCTCGGTGTCGGGCACGCCCACGTGATTGAGCGTCAGCTGGGTGCCGCCATCGCGCGCGACCAGCTCAATGGTGACGACCGTCTCCCTGCCCTCGGTGCCCTCCGACATCCAGGTGAACTCGATCAGCCGCGGCTTTTCGAGTCGCAGGTACCGGCCATAGTGCGGCCAGGTGCGCCCCTGGTGCTCCATCGCGAGGTAAAACAAGCCGTCGACCTTCGGGTTGACGATCTGCCGGGTCGTGCCGAACCAGCGCTGCATCCGCTCCGGGTCCAGCCAGGCTCGGAAAACGCTTTCCGGGGTCGCGCGGATCAGTCGAGAGACATTCACTTTCAACGCGTTCATGGTCACTCCTTCTTGTTTTGGGTTTCGAGGAACAGCTCCAGGCGGTCGAGGCGGTCATTCCAGAAACGCTCGTAACGCGCGGTCCACTTCGCGACCTCGCGCAGCGGCGCCGGCCGTAGCGCGAGCCGGTGCTCGCGCCCCTTGCGCACCCGCTTGAGTATCCCCGCCCGCTCTAGCACTTTGAGATGCTTCGAGACTGCGTTGAGCGACATCGCGAACGGCTTGGCGACGTCGGTCACCCGGGACGGAGCCTGGGCGAGCCGCTCGACGATCGCTCGTCTCGTGGGATCAGCGAGGGCGGCGAAGGCGTTATCGAGCTCGGAGAGGTTCATGGAACGTTCAACCGTTTGGTTGAATATCCACGCGCTGGTTCCGAGTCAAGCGTTTTCGGCGTTGGTTCACCGCCACCTCCGGTAAGGGTACCGGAGCATTCGCCATTCTTTGACGACCGGCCCGAACTGATAACTAGACAGGGCTCACTTGCAGTTGACTCCGGTGTGACGGCAGTCGTGGAGGTTCCGGGGAACCTCAAGCCAGTGAACCACGCCGGTGATGTCTTGCGTTCCCACCGTCACCGTCGAGGGCGGTGCACCTGGGTCAATCGAGATGCCTCCGTAAGCGACCTGACCGGTGCTTGGGTTGACAGAGATGACCATCGCTGGCTGCTCCGGGGCCACATAAGTGTTCCGCGAGAGATAACGCTGGGTGGCGTTGTATGTAGCCGAGCCCGCTTGACCGCAAGAGATGGCTCCGCTGGTGGCCTCCGCCTGGTACAGGTAAGCTGTGTCCGGCGGTACGCTCGCATTCCCGCAGCCCACCACATTGTTATTGGGGTTCGGCACCAGCGTGTTCCACAGCACGCAGCCGCCCAAGATTAGCGCAGAGCTCGCGGTCTTCTCGTCAGTCGAATTGGCATGGACGAGGTAGTACCCGTTGTCCATAGCAGAAGAAATTCCACCGTCCGTGGCGTTGACGAGGTTTGTCTCCGTCAACGCGTTGTTGTCGTACTGATTGGCCTGTGCGCTGGTGGTGAATTGCGCTCGCGACGCGGTATCGAAGAGTCTGATACCGTAAAAATAGGAGTTCTTGATGGCGATGGCCGGGGTGTAAGGGATCTGAGTTCCCATCGGGCGGCCAACGCCTGCTGGGCATTCAGTGCCGCCGTCCGCCCCCCCGCCCCAATCACAATAAATAGCGCTCGAATAATTCACGGCTGGATTGGCGCCACAGGTGATCTGGAAACTCAAGTTTCCGTCGTCAACGTCGGAGCAAACATCACCCTGCGCAAGGTTATCGGCCGACCAGTTGGTCGCCTCTTGCGTCGCGCCCGCCGTATAGGACCAGTTGCCGCTGAAATAGTGGCCACTCGTTCCCCCACTGGGAGCGGGGCCGACGCGGTATTCACCGGTTGAAACCGATACGCTGCAATTCTTGCGAACGCATGCCTCCAGGTTGGCAAGGCCGCATGTACCGCCATTTGGATCCTTGATCTTATCGCGGTCGCCCGATCCGACGTAAACGCGAACCGCGCCATTCGGGAGCATCGTCGCGGTTGCCCGTTGAAAGAATGGGCTCCGTTGATAAAACGGCTGGCTGTTGAATTGGATCAACGCTCGACCACCGTACCAATTGTTATAAAACCCGTTAGCGCCGAAAGTGCCAGGATTGAACAAGCTAAAAGTCCAAACTTGGCCTCCGACGTCGCCCACCACGGCGGTGTCGAACAACCCGTCGGAGTTGGTGTCGAGCAGTGAGACGGGGGCGACGATCGGACGCATTGAGTTGCGCGGATCCGAGCCACCAGAGGAGTCCCGGCGGCTGTAGCGCCAAATCAGTTGCCCGGTCCATGCATCTAAGACATAGAAACCACGACCACGAAGATAAGCTGGGTCAAATCCACCTCCGGTCGCGAAAATATAGCGCTCACGGGCGTTCGTTCCGTTGACTGCGAACGTCCCGCCTGAGTCGAATTCGGCAATCGGTCCAATGGCGGCAGGGGCTGGTCCAAGGTCATCCCACGACCCTCCAAGGTGGAGATCATCGGTGGTGCCGGCAGGCGGGAAGAGCCACAAGAACTTCGGGTTTAGTGGGTCCGTTACGTCGAGGGCCGTATAGTGCCGACCACCTTCTCGTTCCCCGACGATCGCCACCGTGTGGTACTCGTCGTATTGTTTCTGGCGATCGACTGGGCTTGCGCCGCTCCCATCCACCCAGATGTCGCGGACCATTGGAGTACCATCTACAAAAAGCTCGTGGCGCTCGCCAATCGCGTAACGAATAAGCTTCGGGAGCAGGTCGGGGGGAATGAAAGCCCACAACTCTTGCCCAGTTCCATTGTCGAAGCTGTGAACTCCCCCGACCACCTGATCATTTCCCGCGTTGAACGCGTGAATCATCCCGTCGTTCGCGCCGACCAGAAGGAATTCCGTACGGTACTGGTTATTGGTGGCGTATGTCTGATAGGCGCTCACTCCGCCTGGCTCCAGCTTCGGATTGTAGAGTGATGGAATACATTGCGTCGCGACACCAATGTCGCACAAGTACGTCGGAACTGGCGGAGTCACCAGCATCGGCGTCGAGTGGAAGATGTCGCCGAGAATGTTGGGTCGGGACTTATAAGGACTCGGCTGCGGATAGGTCCGGTTGTATGGGTTTTGGAAAAGGACGTCCTGCCCCTGCATGAAGCCGATCACGTCCTGCGCACAGTCGTTCTCCGTCACGTAGGAGTGACGGGTCAAATATCCCAACGTGGTGCAGAAGTTGCCGTTTACGCCCCCTAGCTTAAGCAGCGGGGTGATGGTGGATACGTTTGCAGCATTAAACGGAATCAGCGTCGGGCTGTACGTCCCGCTGGTGCCATTTGGCGCTACAGTAAAAATTCTGCGAGCGTTGGTTGTATTACCGGCGATCACCGAATCCTCTTGGGTGGTAAGCAACGAGGCAGCCTCCCAAATGGGTATCGCAGGGCTGTACCCGCCGTCCGCGCCAGTGAGGGGCGGCCAGCCGGCATCCCATGGCTTAGTGGTGTCCGCGAGAACAAACTGACCATCGACCTCCAGGACGAAGTTATTGTTCTTGTCCGTGATATAGATGTCGTAGCAGCTGTTGTTCCCATTCGGATTCCGCGCATTCTGTACATTGTAGTCGGCGCTTGTACAGCCGGATGCAAATTCGTTGAAAAGGGAGAAGCGGGTAAGCATTCCTTGCCACTGCGCACCTCCGTTCGGCTTGAAGCGTGGGATGAACGCTGATGTATAGCCGTGCGTTTGCACAGTCGCCACTGCGGCGGAAGAGAATGATGTGGCCTTCGAAATAATCGCTTTCAACACCTGCTCGATGTTGGCTTCCAGGCTCACAAAGTTGTCCGCCGCCAGGTATTGGCCACCTCCGGCCGAAGCGATCTGTTGAAGGATGGTCATTTCACCGTAAGTATTCCCCGGGTCACCCAAGCCAACGACATAAGTCCGAATCGTCTCCGGACTCGAAGAAGAACCCACGTTGTTGTTCGCCATCCATCTTGCGACGTCATCGGCGAAATCCATGTCACAGGTGCCGCCCGGCGTTTGGCGGACGCCAGGAGCTGTAATCACAGACCCGGCACCACCGACGATGGACGGATCCAGGAAATCATTGCCGTCATCTTCCCCGCCCATGCCGAGTGTTGAGCACTGGGCCGCGGCAGTGCACTGCGGCGGAATACCCCCATCCCCGTAGGCGGTGCAGGCCGGGTTCGCAGTGTTGCCACGTCCATCTGAGAAGAGCACAACGAAGTCGCCAGTGCACGAGCTGCAGGGTCCACTTTTCCCAATGGCCATCGAAGCGCCACCCTGGGTGGCGGAGTTGGTGAAGACCCACGGATTGTTCTGGCCGCCCATGTACCAGGCGGTATTGAAGAGCATTTCCGCCATCGGGTCCGCGCTGGCGGTGTAGCTCAGGCCATCGATTGCCCCGAGCTTCTGACTCATCGGCCGACCGGCGCCATTGCAGGACTGGGGCAGCATCTTTTGCACCACTTGGCCACCGACCGCACCATTCGAAGTCACCACTCCCTCTCGCAAGGTTGCGAGCAAAGGCCCATTAACGAGCCGCTTGTAGCCGAGACTGAGCAGTGTCCACTTTGGCGGGTAGAACCGGAGCCAGTTGCCGGAGAAGACGCCAGCCGCGGGTGAAATATTGTTGTTTGCAGAGGTTGGATTCAGCCAATAACCATTGCTACTCACGCAAGCTAAGCACGCTGGTTGATTTATTATGCCGGCCGCATTCAAACAGGCGGTTACGAGTGTTTCGGTTACAACCCCGGCGCCGTTAGCGCCCCAGTTCCGGTATCGGTAGTAACTGCTGTTGCTAAGCCCATCGCTTTGGCCTGAGCCACCGGAGTAGGTGGGGCCGGGATCTGGGTACACATTGCTCGGGTTGTAGAGACCTTGCAGGCTGGCTGCGCCAGCCGGGGGTGTAATCGAAGTCGGCATGAAATAGGTAAGGTTATTTAAGTGGATGTTGGTGCACCCTGTCGGCGACGCGCCCCCTAGATCCACTCGGATTCGATAGAGCTGCTGAGTGAAGTCCATCATCGAGGCCTTGGTCGGGTAGAGCAGCGTCACGTTGGTCGACGAGCTGTTGGTGACCACCCCGGTGAAGAAGGCGTTGTCACCCCCCTCCGGCGGGTTCTGGTAGTAATCCAATCGCTCCAGGTCGCGGTTCCAGCACGCCGTGTCCGTTTGGGCAAGGGCTGAAACTGGAAAGCACAGAACAACTGCTAAGGTGATGGAAATTGAAATTCGCATAAACCTGTCCTTTTACAGACCAAACCTAACTACAAACTCCACCTCGCTTTGCTGCGTGGCTGGATTCAATGATGCCGAGCTGGAACAGACCACCGTCATGCGGTAGACCTGCCCGCCCAACCCGGCACGGGCAATGCGATTGGAAATGTCATTGGCGCCACCACCGGCCCAGGAGCTGTAACCTGAAGCCGCCACCACCGAAGTGACGTTCAGTTGGTCATAGTGCCCGGATGACATGATCTGGTCGCCCACCACCTGAGAGAGCGTTACCAGCGTGGGTGATACCCCGTAGGTGTGAAATTGACTCATCAGAAGATCGCGCGCCGCATCAGCGCAACCGATGGAATGGTCGAAGCGCCGCTTCGCACCCGTGGCATCGTTCTCGATCGAGCCCATCTGCACAATAGCAAGTGCGACAACGGAGAGAATACTGACAATAATCAGCGCCAGGAGAAGAGACGAGCCAGCTGGGTGTCGGCAGTCGCGTTTTAGGTGATTTGGCATATCGGTTTGCAGGCAGTCAGTAAATGAAAGGGGTGGTTGAATCCAAATTACGCAAATTGATCTCGGTTTCTGCCGTGTATTGTCGATAGCCCGCAATCTGAATACTGCCCGACCGATTTTCAGGATAAGGGATCAGATCGCCGGCCCATCCGGTGCGGGAGCGATCCGGCCGGCCTCCGCGAATGCGAAGCGCGACGTGGATCGAGCGCACATTCCCCGCCCACAAATTGCAACGCGTCGGATCGGTCGGACGCGTGCTGTAGAGCGGCCCAGCGGTGGTGAAGGTGGGTTCCTCGGGGGTCGAATAGCTGGGATCATCGCCGAGGACCCCATTGTGGTTGTTGAGATCGCCGAATACGCAGCCACTCGACAAAGGTGGAATGGCGTACGCCACCTGCATGTCTTCGACGTTCTTGGCAACCGGGATCAGATCTGGTGTGTTGCCCCGGGTGCCATCGTTGTTAACGTCGACCCCAGTGTCGAGCATCAGCCAGGGGTCAGAGCCAAAGGTTTGGATGAAGTAGCGAAATCGGTCTACCAGGAAAAGTGCGGCCCCGGACTGCCCATGGCATGCGGCCAAGGATGCGTGGTCGTTGTATGGAACCATGTTGGTGGTATCGGGAGTGAGCAACACGGCGCTGGTCCCACTGATGGTATAGGACTGGGACAGCGTGAGCATGACTGCGTTTTGACCAGCAGAGCACATAGCGAGCACCACCTGGCCTGGCCTGGTCGTCACGATCGCCGTATTCGTTGCTTGGGGTGTGATCGTCAGCGTGGAGGGGGAGCCGCCAGTTGTTACGCTGGTAATCGGCCAAGCGCGTCCGTAGGAACAGCCTCCTACTAAACTGCAACCTGGGTCGCCATTGTTGAGCCAGTAGTAGTTTGGACTGCGCGCTACGAAGACAAGCTCGTCCGGCGCACTGGTGCTATCCCGGCAGGGCTGTGGTTGCGTCGCACAGTTTCCGTATTTGAAGTCGATTGCGTATCTCGGATCAATTCCCCACCCCAGCCGACGCAGGGACTCCTCGATTAGCAGGATCGCCTCTCGCCCCGCACCGTTGGCGCCACGCGTCTGATCAAGCGCATACATCGCGTTGTTTTGCGCAAGCATGGCCAACGAGGCCATCGCCAATGCGGCGATCGCGAGACCGGTCGCCATCAGAAGCTCAATCAGCGTAAAGCCAGGCTGTCGGTAAGGTCGTTTCATTAGAACACGTTAGCGGGATTGCGTTTGTAGGCCGCTGTCATAACCTGGCGGTACCCGACGCCGGGCTGCTTCCAGCGCACGATGATCTGAATAAGTTTGCCCTGTGGGGTGCCGGTGTTCCCGATATCAATGTTGTACACGTTCCAATAACGGATGAAGTCGGCCACTCCGTCTTTGTCCACATCCGAAGAAAGGCCCTGGTAGCCGGGCCCCAGCGCCCCTGGATTGGTGGCATTCGGGTCGGGGCTAAGGTCGGAGTATTCGACCGTATAGAGAGTTGCGCTTGCAAACCCGAGGTTCCAGGCCAGGATCGAAGGAGCGTTGGTTGAGCTCACAGTGGCGAGGGGGGTAAGCCTGGAGTCGTCGTACTGCCACACGTGAATGCTCTCTGCGAGGTCCGTTGCCAGCGATGAAGCTTGGGGCATTCGGTTGCCGAAAAAATTGGTTTGAACGCCGACGACTTGGAGACTCGCCAACCCGACGCATGCTGTAATCAAAACGAACATCGTGATCAGGGCTTCAATCAGCGTGAAGCCCTGCGCCATCTGAGTATGGATTCTTGGGTTGGCCATGGCTATTGCTCGAATGACTCGACAACACTGGTGCGCCCAACGATGGCCACGGCGGTCGTGCGGACGGTGCTTCCATAGCTCCCCTGAACCGTGAATTGCTCGCCGGCAACGGCTGAACTATGGCCCGCCATGAAGGTTGCCCCGCCCGTGGTGTCGAAGAGGATGGCGCCGAAGCCCGCGTTGGGTGCGGAGGTGTTGCAGAAACTACAATAGCTGTAGTTGGGCGAGGGCGTCTGGCTAAACAGAGTGGAAATCCCGCTGAACGGATCCGGCAGCACCACGCCATATCCCGCGGCTGGCCCAAATGTCATACCGGTGGGCAAGCTTCCAGAAATGATCACCGTGCCCGGCGAAGAGGGAACGAAACTGTTTAAAGACCAGGTGGTGGGCGCCTCTACGGCCCACCATCGACCACCCGTGGTGTCGATGACGAAAGCGGTGTTGATACCACGGCCAAATGCTTCGGATCGCGTCCTGCGAACAGTGCCTACGAGGTAGCCTATCGTTCCCGCGTAGTCGGTCCTCTTCTTAAGCAGCGAGATTGCGCCGAGGCCAAGCGCAGATACGATCGTGATGATCGCCAGTACGGTTGCGACCTCCAGTAATGTAAAACCGCGACTGACCACTGCTCTCATACGAAATCTTTAGAGCATAAGCCGTGCCGGAGAAGAGTATGGTGGAAGAAATCCAGAGGAGTCGGAATGCCTACTCTGCGCACCACTCTAAGTTCGCTTGCTTGCGAATATCTTGGGGATATGCATGTAAGCCAAATAAGGATAAACAGCTCTATCTACCGATGGGGCAGGTCTGAATAGAGCCATGCTCCCGACCCTGCAAGGGTTGCGACGTTGCCAACGTCGCTCGACCTCGGGGTGAGTTAAGCAAGCTTCGTTAGAGGTCCTTCGCCAACTCCTCGTACAGGTAGATGGCGCTCTTCACCGCCTTCTCCCAATCGCCGACATGGAGGCTCTCGTTCTCCGAGTGCGCATTGGTGTACGGATCCTCCACGCCGATCAGGAGGGCGGGAACTCCTCCCAACTCACGTGCGAAGGGCTCCACGAACGGAATCGAGCCGCCGCAGCCGATGGTGACCACCTCGTGCCCGTACCCCTTCTTGAGGGCGCGAGACGCCGCTTGAAATGCCTTGTGCGAGGCATCGGTGTACCACCAGCTCACCGCCTGCTCCGCCTTGATGGTCGCTTCCAGGCCCCAGGGCGTTGCTTTCTTGAGCGCCTCGACCAGCTTTTTCTGGACATCCTTGGGCTCCAGATCGGGCACGATTCGAATCCCCACCCGCGCCCAGGCCGAGTCGCAGATGATGTTGCGCGCGTCCTTGCGGGTGCTGGCGACGATGGCGTTGATCGAGATCGACGGCTGGCGCCAGTTGGTCTCCCAAGGATGGCGTCCACCTCCCAACAGCTCGACTCCAGGCAACATCCCCGCCTGTTTCCGAAAATGTGCGTTGTCGCCCGGAAGCGATTGAATGCTTTTTTTCTCCGCCGCGGTGAGCGGCTTCACCTTCTCCTGGATTCCGGCAATGGCGACGCTGCCGTCGGGATTGGTCAACGACGCGAGCATCCGGCAAAGACCCATCACCGGATCCGGAACCGGACCTCCCCACATTCCTGAGTGCACCGATTGCTTCAGCCCGCGGACCTCGACGTCCACCGTGACCAGACCGCGCAAGGCGGTGGTGATGGATGGGAGCCCGGTCTCGAAATTGCCGGTGTCGGTGAGAACGATTGCATCCGCCTTCAGGAGCTTCGCGTTTTTCTTCAGAAATGCTCCCAGATGCTCGGAGCCAATTTCCTCTTCGCCTTCGATGATCACCTTCACGTTGAGCGGCAGCGCCCCGGCGCCCTTGAGCCAGGAGTCGACGGCGGAGCTGTGGACCACGATGCCCGCCTTGTCGTCCGCCGCCCCGCGCCCATAGAGGCGACCCTCGCGCTCCGTCGGCTCAAAGGGTTTGGACTTCCACAGCGCCTCATCGCCGGCGGGCTGAACGTCATGGTGCGCGTAGAGGAGCACCGTGGGCTTCCCGGGAGATTTCAGTATCTCGCCGTAGACGTAAGGATGGGCCCATTCAATCTCGAGAAGCTGAACGTTCTGGAAGCCTTTTTCCTTCAGCAGCCGCGCGGTCGCTTCGGCGCTCGAGCGGACTTGCTTGGGATCGAACCCGGCGAACGAAACGCTGGGAATCCTCACCAACGTCTTGAGGTCTTCCAGATAGGAGCTGCGTTGCTTCGAAAAATGGCTCAGGGCTTTTTCGGTGGACATGGCCGGTAGGCATACCTCGAACTTCCTCGAGGTTGCGAGCCCAAATGCGAGCCTGTCTCTCAGCCCCCAATCCCTTGAAGGTCCAACCGGCTGAGCGCAGGGCCCAAACGGGTTTGGCCGGGCGCGGCGGGCTTTAGGATTAGGTGGTTTGCCCTTGCTTTTCTGCAACCCAGACATTGACCACGCGCTCCAACAAGGAGAGCGGAAGCGAGCCGTGCTTGAGCACCTCGTCGTGGAACTCGCTCAGCTTGAAGCGAGGTCCAAGCGTCGCTTTGGCGCGCTCGCGCAGCTCGAGAATCTTCAACATGCCGGTCTTGTAGGCCAGCGCCTGACCCGGCGCGACGAAGTAGCGCTCGATCTCGGCGGTGACATCGCTCTCCGCCATGCCGGTTTTCTCCAGCATGTAGGCGATGGCTTGTTCGCGTGTCCAGTGTTGGGAGTGGATACCGGTGTCGACGACCAGGCGCACCGCGCGCATCATTTCGTCCCGCAGCCGGCCGAGGTTGTCGAGGGGATCCTTCTCGAAGCCGCGCTCCCACGCCAG
>Ga0137388_10003287_pt1 | contig 10419 bp, 16 predicted proteins | sample 15con2h14AmetaG_FD_104644 | JGI IMG/M metagenome (GOLD analysis project Ga0137388, IMG submission 104644) | Vadose zone soil microbial communities from Angelo Coast Range Reserve, California, USA - 15con2h1.4A metaG | ecosystem: Environmental > Terrestrial > Soil > Vadose zone > Saprolite...
ATCCAGCCATTCCAGAGTCCAAGCAGCCCTACCACGCCAAGATGGGAACATTGCAAACCGACGAAGCCAAAGTTGACGCATTGCGAAAAGTGATCGTCAAGGCGGCTCAAGAATCGGTGTCCGAACTGATGAAAGACTTCCAAAGCGATGACCGACAAATCCGCCGGGCGAACCTGGCCGTCGGAAGCGATATAGATCCAGCGCGAATCGCTAATCCCCACATCCGGGCTCATGCCCTGGAAGGTCGGCTCTTTCGAACGGTGTTAGAAGACGCTCTTGGTTCTCACGGATTGTCCTGCTCAATATTCGTGGAACGGGAAATCTATGAGCGAGGAGTCGCGGCTCTGAACCGATCCGAGAAAGATCTGAAGCAATCGTTGACTCGGCTCGGCATATCATTGGACGGGCCGTGGCGTGCCGACGACAAGCTAGCCTGCCTGGCCGCTTGGTTGGCACTGGGGTAATGGTTTGAGGAACTTAAACACGTGCCTTTGCTTCTCCACGCTCTACCTCGATTTGGCAAACTTCCCGAGCGCCTGGTGGCTCTGACCGAAGTTCTTGTCGTCTTCGCGCTCGTCCATTTGATCTATCGATCATTCAAGCATTTCACGGAGTTGGGCAGACGGGAAGCCGCCGCCGGGCTGAATTTCTCTCCCGGCGCGGCGATGATCTTGATGACGATCATTTTGCTCTGGGCCTGCGGCAGGAGTTTCGAGGACTACGGACTGACTCTCAAGAGATGGGCCTACCACTTGAACATCGGGCTGTGTTGGGGAGTACTCCCCGTCATCGCGGCCGGTATAGTGGTGGTGACGGCCCATCTCCACGTGGATCCCCACCGCGGCCCATGGCCGACGCTTGCTCTCCTTGGGGCGGCCGGCAGACTCGTGTTCACCTTGTTGCTTTTGTTGACGTTGCGGAAGGAAAGAGCACTGCTGCGGCGAACGCCTCCTTGGGTCAGCCTGGTAGTTCTCATCGGTTTGCTTTCCTTGCCTTTGGTCGTTGCCTGGCATTATGACCGCCCTTTCTGGATCGTGGTGCTCACGGTTCTCTGGTTGTTCTTTGGCGCCGGTTTTGGAGAGGAGGTCTTCTTTCGAGGATACATTCAATCCAGAATCAATGCGACTTTTGGTCGTCCGCTCCGATTCTTAGGAGTTGAATTCGGCCTTGGGTTGATCGTTTCTTCCCTTATGTTCGGACTCATCCACGTTCTAAATACCGTGGATTACTTCAGCGGCCGATTTGATTTTTCGTGGTCGTGGGGTATCGCGAATTTCTGTGCCGGACTGTTCTTCGGCTGCATGCGCGAGAAGACCGGCAGCATACTCCCCGGAGCCATCGCTCACGGACTTGAGGATGTGTTGCAGGAGATTCCCGGTCTTTTGCCATAGAGTTGTACATTGATAGCCGTGACGGAACTCGCAACAGTTCCGGATTTAGCGATGTCGTTTCTGAAAACTCGGAGGCCCGCGATGGATGAACCGAGCATGATTCTCGAGCCGGAAGGCATCTTTCGCCCTCGCAAGCAAGCAAGCTCGCATGCCGTGCTTTGGCTGCTCGGCGGTATCGGGCTTTTGGGGTTCGCGGCGTTCGGATTTCTGATAGCTATTTTCCTTGGTGTCAACCAAATCTCCCTTCATGGCATGACCACGTTGCCGACGATGCTCGGCTTGGGGGCCCTATACGCGGCTTGGACCAAGTTCCATGCCCCTCGCGAAGTGGGCGTCGGCCCTAATGGAGTTCGTATCGACATCGGTCGGGAATCGCGGACGTATGGTTGGGACCGGATAGGCTGGTCCACAGTCCAAATGGGCGGCATGGGCTTTCAGCGCTCTCTAAGACTTTACGATGTCAAAGGTCGAAGGCTCGCCGATTTAAGTGATGCCCTCGAGGATTTCGATGCGCTCGTGGAACTGATCAAACAACACATCGCGGCCAAGAGTGACGCAACGGCGGGTCAAATTCAATTGTCCAAGGCTAAGCGGACGGCGATGCTATCCGCCGTGGTCGGTGTACTGGCTTTGGCCATAAGTGGGGCGTTGGCTTGGAATAACCACCGCGAAATTCGAGCGGCGCGAATGCTGGAACAATTGGCCGTGCCTGGCAGGGCGGAAATTGAAGAACGTTTCTTGGCCCCCAACGGTATCACGCCTCGACTGGTCTATCGCGTCACCACTCCCGATGGGCGGTCGGCCACGCATAACGCCGAAGTGGAACGCCGCGTCTGGGATAAGTTGGAAGGCGCCAAAAGCGTGCCCGTCTTGTATGTGCCAGAAGATCCGAGTATCAGTCGACTTCTGATTGGAGAAGTGAAGTCTCGCGACTCTTCTCAGAGCCCGCTCGTGGGTTACGGCGTGCCGGCGGCCGGAGCCGCCTTGGGATTGTTTTTCATTGGCGCCGCCGTCCTTTTGTCCTTTGGTTGGAGCATTGATCTGGACTCCAAAACCGGCCGTCTATCGATCAAACGATTTGGAACTGGCAAATGAAAGCAAGAGGCTCTTGAAACCGTGAACACCATCAACATCATTGCCCCTTACAAGTACCTCGGCATGTGGGTGTTCGATGATCCGCGCGTCGAGGCTGGCGCTGATAGCTAACCAAAAGGAAATTGGCATGAGTTACGACCTATTCTTTCGTGCCCGTTCTCCAGGCCGGACGATTTCCCAGGAGAAATTCGCTAGTTTCTTCGCCAAACGGCGGTGTTACGAAGTGAAAGAAACTCAAGCTTGGTATTCCAACGAGAATACCGGCGTTTACTTCAGTTTCGATTTCAAAACGCCCGGTGAGGAGTTGGAAGACGAACATGGCTCTTCTTTATTGCCGGTTTCCTTCAATCTGAATTACTACCGACCGCATCCCTTTGGCTTGGAAGCCGAGCCCGAGGTCGCTGCGTTTGTAGAACATTTTGACGTGACAGTAAGCGATCCTCAGAATTCGGAAATGGGAGACGGTGAATACACGAAAGACGGTTTCCTGCAAGGTTGGAACGCCGGCAACGAGTTTGGCTACGGGGCCATACTCTCCCAGGAACCAGAGAAAAAGGTGATGACACAACCATCCGATATGATAGAGTCCTATTGGCGCTGGAATTACGGAATCGAAGCACGTTACGCCGAAATCGGCGTGGATGCTTTTGTGCCAAGGGTTTTCTATTTCGACCTTGTAGGAAGGGTCGCGACAGGAGTTGCTTGGGGCGACGCGATTCCTATTCTTCTTCCAAAAGTTGATCTCGTTTTATCGCCTCGCGACCGGCTGGCGCCTCGAAGACTGTTGGGTTCCGCCAAGAAAGATATCGTGGTATTCGCCTGGCATGAACTTGATGCAATCCTCAAACAGTATTCCAAAATGCCAGGTGATCCAATTTGCTATCAACTCTATTATGCAAAGCCTCCTGGTCACATCGGAAAGCTCTTTCGCTCTAAGCAGCCGCCAAACGACTTGCCGAAAAGCATCGCGTTCGACGAGATCTTGAATCAAGAATTGGTAGAAAAATGCAGGCCGACGAAGATCAACCCATGAACGCGATCAATATCATTGTCCCTTACAAGTACCTCGGCATGTGGGTCTTCGATGACCCGCGCGTGGGCCTAGTGCAGGAGCCGTTCGTAGCTGGGGCCGATACGATGATTGACCGCGTCGTCGCCGATATTCCTGAGGCGGAAAAGGGGTTTCTCATGCTGTTTTCGACCACGCCGTTTCCCGGACATCAAGTCAAGTTGGAGTGGCGGCGCGGCGACGGCGGCGGCAACTGGTATTACGCGCCCCAGCTCGATATGGAAGGCTGGCTCTGTCCAGCGCTGTTCAAGTACTTTTCGGAAGCGCCCAGGGAAATTTACGTCCAAGTGAAGGCGAAGGAGCCATCATGATCCGAGCCAAGAGAACTCTTCGCAAGTCCTCCGAGCGTCAAGCGCTCCACAAGAGAGTGAATCGGATGTACGAATTCTTCAATAAGCAAGCCTGGACGAAATGCTTTTCACTCCTGGATCCAAGGCTTCGAAAGCAAAAAAGAGTGGAGAAGCAGCCGTACGTCGAGTCCCTCCGCCTTTTCCGAAAAGTCTACGGAGATTTACAACCCTGGTATATCCGGATTAGTCTGCATCTGGATGAAACAGCCAGCAGACACGATGCCCGGCCTTTCGCATACGTCTACGTCGTTTGGCAAGATCAAAAGCATGAGTTCCATATGTTTCGAGAACGATGGGTGCGGCATTCGGGACGCTGGTTTTCCCGCGTAGTCGGCCTCGTGCCAAACCAAAACGGATCCGATGCTGTTCGGGACTAAGTCCCGGTCACATTCATCTTTCCCCCTTCGTCACCGCCAACAGAAACGTCGGGTTCACCGCTTCAAAGCGCAGCGTTTCGAGTTGCTCGGTGCCGCGAGAAATATTCACGAGTAGCACTTGGACGGGACGGGTTAGATTTTTGAGAGCGGCATAAGTGGTGTTAAGGCTTTCCAGCGTAGCGACATTGATCGCGAGCCGGCCGGCGGGGCGCAATGCGGTGAAGGCTGCCTCCAGAAGTCGGCCGATCTCCCGGCCCGTGCCACCGACAAAAATGGCGTCCGGCGCGGGTAGCTCGCCGAACACGGCCGGGGCGGTTCCGTGAATCGTTTTCAAGTTGCGGACGCCGAAGCTTTGAGTGTTGGCCAGTATCAAGTGATAGTCGGCGGCGTCTTGCTCGATGGCGTAGACCATGCCCGGATGGGCGAGCTGAGCGGCTTCGATAGCGACCGAGCCGGAGCCGGCGCCGATATCCCAAACGACGCTGCCCGGCTGGATATCGAGCTGGGCCAGGCTAATAGCCCGAACCTCGGCCTGGGTGATCAAGCCGCTCTTGGGCCGGCTCTGGGCAAACACGTCGTCCGGATTGCCGAAGCGCCGGAATTTATGTTGCTCTTTGGGCAGAGGCGGCGCATCCGGCCGTCCCGGCTTGCGCTTGAGAATCATCACGTTTAGGGGCGAGAACTCCATGCTTTGGATGTCCGTCAGCTCGCCTTGCGTGACCCGCTCGTCGGGCGCCCCCAAATTCTCGCAGACATAGGCGTGGAAATAGTCCAGCCCGCGAGCCAAGAGCTGACGGGCAATCGTCGGCGGATCATCTTTTTCACTGGTGAACAGTCCGACTACTTCCGCTGTGCGAATGCGGTCGAGCACCTCGTCCAACGAGTGCGTGGCCAGGTTGGTCAGGTACGCCTCTTCCCAACTTTCCTTGACGCGCGCGAAGGCGAGCTGCATGCTGCTGACGTGCGGCAATACCTCAAAGCGGTCCTTGCCGAGCCGATCGCACAGGTACCGGGCTACCCCGTAGAAAAGCGGATCGCCGCTGGCGACAATCACCAACTGCTTGGAGGCGTTGCCTTCCACCGTGCGGACGACTTCTTGCAGATCGGCGCCGATGCGATAGCGCTCGGTCTTCAATTCCGGCATCAGGCTCAGCGTGTTGTCCGAGCCGAGAATCAGATCGGCCGACAAAATCAGATCGCGCGCCTTGGCCGTCAACCCTGCCAGGCCGTCGTTGCCGATGCCGATGATGTAGATTTTGGCGTTCAACGTGTCGGATCAATTGAATCGAGGAACACGAACACTCGAACTGATGCTATTTTGGGGAACCGAGCAGGAACATTCAACTGCATAAGAGCAGAGGGGTACTGCCTCGTTTAAACCGGAGCCAACGGCGAGGATACTGCACAGATTGATTCTCCGTCGCCGTTGGCTCCGGGTTAAACGAAGAAGGCGATGAATCTCTATGGATTTTTGGTTATGATTGGACTGGCTTTCGTGAGGGATCCATGGAATCAAGAATCGTTCCTATTATCGAACCTTCTTCCGCCGGCCCTTGGGAGAGATACCGGATGGCTCTCGACGATGTCACTAGCCGGCTGGAGCGAATCACCAAAGCTCTAGAAGAAGCCGGCGTCGCTTACGCTTTGGTAGGAGGTCAGGCGGTCGCGATTTGGGTGGCCACTCGCGACCCCGCAGCGGTTCGAACGACCAAAGATGTTGATATTCTTGTAAGTCGCCAAGACCTTGCTCGCGCGCGAGCCGCAGCTCTGGCCATCGGCATGGAATACTTTGAAGTAACGGGGGTGGGGATGTTCTTGGAAAAATCCGATCCCAATCCTCGAAAGGCCGTCCACTTGCTCTGGGCCGGGGAAAAAGTCCGGCCCGAGTATCCTTTGCCTTCTCCAACGGTTGACAAGAGCGAGATGTTGGAGCCAGGCAAGCACGTCGTTTCCTTGGCGGGATTGGTGCTTATGAAGCTGATGTCCAATCGCGATCAAGATCGAGTCCATCTCCGCGATTTGATTGAGGTCGGTCTGGTGGGGCGGGATATGATCCCCGGTCTTCTGCCCGAGTTGGCCGCGCGGCTGGACGCCTTGCTGACGGAAGCAGGACAGTAAATCAATCCTTGGCTCTCGCCAGTTGCACGACCAGCCGCTCCAGGATCGTTCGCCCCGGCAGTTGGCTACCGCCTTTGAGTCCGCTATTCGCTTCGAGAAGCCATTCATATAGCCGGTTCAATCTTCGGCGCCCCAAATGGCGGAGCTGCTGCTCGACTTCATGCTTTTTGAAAGGCTTGAAACCAGCCCGTTCAATCGCCCGAGGCAAAGGTACTCCTTGTTGACTTAGCCGCCCTGCTTTGGCCAAGCCCCGCAACTGCCAGCTAAATGCCCCCAAGACAGCCAATGGGTCCTCGCCTTGCTCAAACAGCCGATCCATCATGATCAGCGCCTCCTCCGCCCGACCGCCGCCAATCGCCTCGAAGACTTTCCAGGTATTCTGTTCCCGGCAGCTGCCCACCAGGCAATCGACATCCTCCGTTTCAATTTTCGCTTTGTCCCCAACATAAATAGCTAACTTGGCCAGTTCTTGATCCAGAATGCCCATTTCGGCGCCGACCAAATCGACCAGCAGCCGAGCCGCCGATTGCGAGAGCTGCTTGCCGTTTTGAGTCGCCGACCACTTCACGCACCAATCGGCCAGCCGATAAGGCTCAGGCGCCTGGCAGGCGATCGACCCAGCACTGGGCGCCATCTTGTAGAGCTTGGTGTTGCTCGGCCAGGACTTGACCTCAAGGACCAGAATTCCGCTCTCGGCCGGCTTGGACACGTACTTTTCCAAAGCCGAACGATACTGGCTCACGAACGGATCGGCCGCCTCAATCACGACCAGCCGGCGCGGACTAAGGAACGGCACCGTCTCCAGCTCGCCGCGGACGGCCGCAAACTCGGCCTTATCGCCCGGCTGTGTGGAGAATCCAAATTCGTTTTCCTCCGAGCCGAAAACCACCTTCCGGAGAACGCTCAGCACCTGCCGCTTCAGAAAATCTTCATCGCCGTGCAACACATAGACCGGCGAAAGCTTCTTCGCCTCCGACGGCTTTTCGATAAAAGTGAGAGCGTCCATGATGGTATCTTATCAAGAATGTGGAAGAGCACACGTACGTTGATGCCTGCGTCCGAGCAAGGTATCTTGTATAAATGAGCCCGTCGATTCAGGAGGTCGATCCGAGCGAGTTGCGGTTGCCGCCGAGTCGGGCCAGCGGTGCTGACCCTTGGAAGTTGCATCAGCAGATTCGACAGTTCGGATCTTCCAAGGATGGGATGCCACCGATTTTCGCGTACGAGGACCCAGACGGTCTGCTTGAGATCTCCGACGGCGTTACTCGGGCCATCCGGATAGCGAAGCTGGCACCCGGGGAAACAGTCCCGGTCATCGTGATCGGGCGGTATCGCCGCAGTCGGGCCGGTTCTCCATGGGTGAGGGATCGATTATGAGCGAGAATGATACGCGGGCGGAGTTATTCGACGCCTTCCGAGAGTTGTCTGATATCGTCCCCGAGATGCGCGCGGGTCAGCTTCTGGCCGCCGTTGGAGAGTTGTGTGCCGATCTTCACGGCCGCGGTCTATGGGAGGCATCCGACGCGGAGCTCCTTGAGGCGGTATGGCAGTTCCGCCGCAACTTTGAGGCTGCGACTGCAAGGGCGAGGCCAGAAGAGGCGTGACTAGTTTTTGGCCGCCGTACCAAGCTCTTTTGGGTTTACTCCTCAGGATATCAATCGACTGGCTTAAACAATGAACGATTGGTTCGAGCGAGTTCGTCAGGTAGAGGCTTCACATGATAAAGATGGCGATGAAGAGTGGGCAATCACGCAGCAGCTGAAGAACGACCTGTTGGTTCACCGGAATCCGGTGCGTGGTTTAACGCTCCCGCTCTTTGATCGGATCCTTGATTGGAAGCTTCGAAGACAGCGAGGACGCACCGAACACCACCGTGACAATGTCGAAGAGCAAATGCTTAGAGACATAACTTGCTGCGCCTTTCTGCTTACCCACAAGGATCGCCGATATTTGGCTGCGACGCGCCTCAAGCTTCTCTCTTCCTTGCCAGGTGTCGGCTACGGTGTCGCATCCTCGATAATGACGTTGGTATTCCCCGAAGAATACGCGATTATCGATTTTCGCGTTTGGAAAGTAATCTTCAATGAGGACCGAAGATCATTCACTATTCGCCAATACCTCTCATATCTTAATGCCATCTGGGAATGCTCGCAGTATCTCTCTTGGCAGCCTCAGAAGGTTGACTACTTCGCCTGGAAAGCATATGAAGCGCAACAAGCCGACGCACCCACAGATTAACTTTGACAGTCCCGCGGATATCAATGTCAGGCGGCGGGGAGTAAGTTCATCGGGAGGGTGCCAACGAGCTGCTCACGCATCCGTCAGCGATACCATGAGCCGCTTGCCCACGGCCTCCGCGTAGCGCACCAAAGTCTCCACGGTGGGGTTCGCGCGCTGACCGGTTTCGAGCTTCGAGAGCGCCGAACGGTCCATGCCGGTGAGTTCCGTCAAGTCGGCTAGGCTGAGGCCCTTCGCCTCTCGCGCGGCTTTCAGTTGCATGAGCAATTCATGCAGCTGGTCCAGAGTCGCCATGCGCTCGTGGTGGCGGGCGATCAGGTCGGGTAGCTCCTCGGCGACCTGCTCTCGAATTGCTTTGTACTTAGCAGCTTCTTCGGAGGTAAGTCGCTGGTTGCGGGTAATGCGTTTCATGGTCGTTGCCTCTTGGGAACATCGTAGGCCGACAGCGGATAAACCGTGTCAGCGTCAATTTCTTCGTACACCACCATGAGGTGACGGTCCGTGCTGGTGTCGCCGAAGACCACGGGCGACCAGAGGACCGGCTGATATCGGCGTCCGTCGCGTTCTGGAACACCTCTTCGACCTCTTCCTTCGTGACACCATGTTCAGCACAGTGTTGCACGTTGCCGTGAGGATCGTCATCGAGGTCCCAGATAATCGAGTGGAATGGCATGGCCCGGTCCCCTTCCCTCGTGGTATTATAGTACAACACGTCGCGATGGGATGTCTAGGTGGCTTGAGCGTGGGCGATGCCGCCTTGCTGAGCCTATGCAATCGTGAGAAAAACATAAAAAAGGAGTCTAGATAATGCAAGAACACGTCCAATACCACAAAGACGGCACTATCTGGGCGAAAGGAAAAATCGCCAATGGGGTGCCCACCGTTATTGGGAGTGGTTTCGCAAAGATGGAACCAAGCTGCGCTCGGGGTACTTCATGAACGGCGAGCAGGTTGGTGAGTGGACCACTTACGACAAATCCGGGAAGGTCCACAAAGTGACGGTGATGAAGTCCAAAAAAACAAAAACGGTAGCCTACCCATCATGAAGACCACCATCTCCACAGAGGGACAAATTATCTTGCCGGCCACAATCCGGCAGCAGGACGGCATTGAGCCAGGCCAAGAATTCGAGGTCCACCGCATCGAGCAGGGCATGTATCTTCTGAAACGAACGAAACGCCGGCGCAATGAGGGGTTGGTCCAACTCCTGCTCGCCTGTCCGGTCAAAGGCTGGTTCCGGCCGATGGATCGGACGGAGACGACCGACGACATCGAGATTCCGAAACTCTGATGACCTTCCTCGTCGATGCGAATGTTCTGAGCGAGCCGACGAAGCCCGGTCCCAACGCCAAAATCGTCGAGTGGCTGACGAGGCACGAGAGCGAGCTCGTAGTCGACTCGATCATTCTCGGCGAGCTCTTCTTGGGAGTGCTCGCGCTTCCCTCTGGTCGCAAGCGCGCGCGGCTCGAGCGCTGGTTCGAGACGGTGGTGCAGACGATCGAGTGTCTGCCGTGGGATGCCGCAGTGAGCCGGCGCTGGGCGCAACTGGTGGTCCGATTGAAACGGCGTGGGCAGATCATGCCGCTGCTCGATGGGATGATAGCCGCCACCACCCTGGAGCACCGCCTGACCCTCGCTACACGAAACGTCCGGGATTTCCAGGAGGCGGGCATCAGGGTCGTCAATCCATTCGGCTGAGCGGACGGCCCACCAGAAGGGCGGATCCGATTGCGGCCGGATTCGTGACGCGCCATCCTACATCGCATGCCCTCGGGCCGACG
>Ga0137388_10003288_pt1 | contig 10419 bp, 18 predicted proteins | sample 15con2h14AmetaG_FD_104644 | JGI IMG/M metagenome (GOLD analysis project Ga0137388, IMG submission 104644) | Vadose zone soil microbial communities from Angelo Coast Range Reserve, California, USA - 15con2h1.4A metaG | ecosystem: Environmental > Terrestrial > Soil > Vadose zone > Saprolite...
CGGATCCCTATACGGCTGCCTTCGGCCTCACGCGAGGCGTGGGCAAGATTGAGCCGGTCATCAACTTTGACGGCGGCGAGTACTCGGTCCCGGATGACTACGTCGGCCAGGACGTCTGGGTGCGCCAGCAGAATGACGAGATCGTCATCGTCCACGTTAGTCGCAACGGCGCACGCGAGATCGCGCGTTGGGAGCCGACCGTGGCTGGGCAGCCACGCCACGATCCTGCTCACTTCGGACCACCACCGGAGGGTCCGCTCCACCGCACGCCGCGGGCGAGAACGCCAGATGAGGCCGCCTTCCTGGCGATCGGACCGGGTGCTCAAGGGTGGCTGATCAGCGCAGCAGCGGTCGGCACAGCGCGCATCCGCACCAAGATGATCGCCGCCGTGGCGCTGGCAAAGATCTATGGCCCAAGTCCGGTCGATCGCGCCTTGGCGACCGCGGCTGAGCTGAGTCGCTTTGCCGACGAGGACCTCGCGCAGCTGATGCGCCACCAGGCCACCGCACGCCCCGGTGAACTCGTCCGCGTGGACGAACAACGCAGCTTGCAGGCGGGCACTTCGAGCTGGGCGGGCTTCGGCTCCTGAGCGGCCCGACGCCTCCACCGCTGCCACCCGACCTGGAGTTGCTGCTACGTCACATGCACTTGCCGTATATGCGACGCATGGCGCCGGAAGTGCTGGCCACCGCCAGAGCCCAGCGCTGGGATCCGGCCGAGGTGCTCAAGGTGCTGCTCGGCGAGGAGGTCGCTGGATGTGAGCGTTCGGCTCTGGCCACTCGGCGTGCACAAGCGGCTTGTCCGACCGGCAAGACCTTCAGTACCTGGGACGCGAACCTCTCCTCCATCCCAGCACCCACCCAGACGGCGTTGGGCACGCTCGAGTGGATCGGCCGCCATGAGAACCTGGTGGTGTGCGGACCATCTGGCACCGGCAAGACGTTCTTTTTGGAAGGGCTCGGTCAGCTCGCCGTCGAGGCCGATCTCAAAGTGGCCGGGCCGTCCCGCTTGCCGGCCCGTCGGTGCTGGGCGCAGGAGAGAGGCGACGCTGACTGCGCCGGCACGCTGAGCACACCCACATCACACAGCCAGGAGTCGGGTGCACGAGCTTCGCCGCCCGGACGCGCTTTTTTCATTTCGCGCGGCTGTTTCCATTTCTTTTGCAGCGGCGTGCGCGGACTTACTTGATGGCGCCGATTTTGAACATCCGGGTGCCGCACTCCGGGCACGGCATTGACAAGTTGAGCGCTGCGACTGGTTGGACACAACCACGGGTGAAGTCGTGGTCGGCTGAGCGTGTCTCTCTCAGGCCATCGGTGCCAGACGGGTGATCTCCCGCCATTGTTGGAATCGCTCGCACATGATCTGGCGGTAGCGCTCAGCCGAGAGACGATGCCGCCGTGGACGGAAGTGGTTTCATACCGCGCTGAAGGTCTCCAGGAATCGCTTGCGCCTGCTCCGGCGATTTGAACCGCTGCATCGCCTTCTCCCGCTTGCGGACCGGTCGATGCGAGTTCTCGGCTCCATTGTTCAGTCGCTTGTGTCGACGGTGATCAGCGTTTGGCATGGCCCGCTTGATGGCTGGCATATAACTGGCGAGCTTGTCGGTGATGATCACCCGCGGCTCGACGCCAGCCTCCGCGTCCAGCACACGATGCAGGAAGCGCTCTGCGGCGTGCTGGTCACGCCGATTCTGGACCAGGATGTCCAGCACCGTCCCCTCCTGATCCACGGCGCGCCACAGCCAGTACCGACGCTTGTTGATCGTGAGCGCCACTTCGTCCAGATACCACTTGTCGCCGCGACGCGGATGACGCCGGCGAAGCTCGCTTGCCAGCAGCGGGCCGAACTTGCGGCACCAGAGCCGTATGGCCGCGTAACTGTCCTGGATCCCACGTTCGGCGAGCAACTCCTCGACATCACGGTGGCTGAGGGAGAAGCGGTGGTAAAGCCAGACGGCGTGACTGATGATCTCGGGCGGGAAACGGTAGCCTCGGAACGCGGAGACGGTCGCGGCGCTGGCGGACACGAGACCGATCCTACTTTGCCTGCCGCTCCAACTTGTCAATGCCTCGGCTCGGGCTTCTGCGCACGAACGAGCCACGGATCGAAGTCGCCGAGCGCGTAGCAGACCGACTCAGGCAAACTGAGCGACGGAAGCCGTTACTGCGATCCGCGCGCCTGGCGGGGGTGGCGCTGGCGCTCGTTGCGGCCGGGCTGCTGGTAGCCAGTAATGGCAATTTGCGACGGACAGTGCGGCGACTTGGTGTGAGCGTAATCACATAGCGGTTTCACGACGGGGCGGACCCGTCATGGTGGCCATCACCGCATTGACGCGCTCGACGTTGATTCGGACGAGCTCCTCCGTTTGAAGACTCCAGCGGCGTTCGGCGAGCAGAAACGCGCCGAGCTCTTGAGCCTCGCCAAGCACCTCGAACAGAGCGGGCGTCTCGGCGATCAGGCGGCTATTGGCCTCGACGATCTCCGGGTCGACCTCGGTCAGGATGAGTGCCACCCGTGTGCCATCGGGCCCGGTGACAGTGCGGGTTGTCGGATCGTAGTGCCACGGCCCTGGCGTCCACATGGCCATGGCTGTTCGCTCTCTAGCGCTCCGGCGGGTGGGGTCGACAACGGAGCGAACTCCTCCAACCGCGGGTGCAGGTCCGCGGCCCTCACGGTGCTAGGGTACCGCGCGCTTTGCTTTACCGAAACGCTTTGAGGTTCGCTGGGCCTGGCGTACAATCTGACTACAAGGGGCGAAGGCGTTTCGGTTCCGACAGGGATGGTGGCATGGACATCCGGGGACACTCCTTCTCCTGGTCGGACTCTTCTACGGCTTTGGGCGGCTGTGCCGTGACCGCTTCTCGTCGCCCCTTCTACCCGGTAAAGGCATGGCATCAACCCGGAAGTCCCGCGCTTGGAAGAGGGTGACACCATGCAGTGCAAGGACAGATTGGAGTCGTATCTTCGCGGCAACGATGTGCCTTTTCAGGTCCAGCACCACGTCAGGGCCTTCACAGCGCAGGAGATCGCTTCGACTGAACATGTTCCTGGCAAACTCATCGCCAAGGTGGTCATGGTCATCGCCAACGGGAAGACAGTCATGCTGGCGATGCCCGCCTCCCATCGGGTCGACCTAGCGGCGGTACGGACGTACCTTGAGGCCGCGGACGCCCGCTTGGCCCACGAGAGCGAGTTTGCTAAGACTTTTCCTGACTACGAGGTCGGCGCGATGCCGCCGTTTGGAAATCTGTACGGCGTGCCAGTCGTGGTCGACACATCTCTGGCCGAGGACGACACAATCGTCGTCCAGGCACGCACGCACACCTTTAAGTCTCAAGTACGCCGACTACGCGCGGCTTGTTCAGCCGTCCGTGGCGGGGTTCGGCCGCCATCGCTAGGAGGTCTGGGCCATGAACCCGCGGCCCGCAACAGGCACGGCTGACGTAGACGCAAGCACAAGCAGGAGGTGCGGCGATGCCGCTTACGAATTTGAGTGTCGTGCGTGTAATGAACGTTTCGAAGTCAACAGGCCGATGGCCGAACATGATCGGCTGAAGCAGGAGCCACCCGTCTGTCCCAAGTGCGGGGCGACAGACACCCACCAGTTAGTGTCGTTGTTCGGCTGGAGGACACCGGCCGGCTAAGTCACCGGCCACCAAGGTGCCGAAAGACCAATAGCAGCGTCGCGTTGAACGCTGGGAGGTACAGTCGGCTAGAGAGACGCTGCAGCCGTGTCATCTCTCGAAGTCTACCACCTGACCGGAGCCGCCGACCCGCGAGCGACGCCACCTGTCTCGTGGCGCCACGCAGCGCTCTACGTCGGGCAGGGTGTGGGCGGCAAAACCTCGGTCGTGCTCAGGCGGCCCGTTCGTAGACGTGGTGTAGCCCGTTCAACACTGGACGCGATCGGACGATGCCTGGGGTGGGACCCACCTTCGGCTGTGAGGTCTGCAATCCAAGCGTGCCGTGCGGTCGCTCCTGGTTGTAGTGCTGCACGAACTCTGTCAGCACGGTCCCGTTGGCCGTTGGCGCGTGGATAGGGGTGGCGACTGCGTCGATGCCGATACGCCGCGCGCGCTTCCGAAAATCGCAGCCATATACGGCGTCGCGATCGCAGAGGAGAGGGCGTGGTTTCTGGCCCCAGGGCATGGCCTCGATGATCTGCCGCCAAACCCAGCCTGTCGTCCGGTTAGCCGTCACGTTGACGTGCAGCAGTTCGCGCCGACCGTGGGCGATGCACACCAACACGTACAGCGTCTTGAACGTCAACGTGGGCAGCGTCAACAGATCGACGGCCCGGGCATGTTGCGCAGGTCGCCTATGATCCGCTCGGTGCCCCACAGCCGGTTGTCGCCGGACTTGGTCGCGATTAGGTCCCCGTAGCCCGGGACTGAGCGGCGGACGTCCACCTCGGGAGCGGGACTTCCAACGCCAGAACAAGCGCCAGCCCTGCCGATGCCCGCGCTCGCGCCGTCAAAACCGAGCGCAGCCAGCCGGCGCCGCAGTCAGTGTCACGTCAGGAGACTGAGACTGTTTCCCACGTGTCAGAAACCGCCGATGCCATTCGGCGTCCCGTTCCCGGTCGGTCCGTCGTAGCCACTCACGCTTGTGCACAGGTACTGCGTGGTCCGCCGGCAGCCGCCGTTGCTGCCCGAGATGACGTCGTTGAGTGACGCTGTATGGGTGTACGGATAGGAGCCGTAGGTCACAGTGCTCGTGTTGCCGGCCAGTGCGTAAACTGAAGCGATAATCGGCGAAGCGACACTGGTGCCGCCGAAAATAGTCCAGCCGCCGGAGCCGGTCGTGTCCAGAACAGCCACCCCAGTATTTGGATCCGCCACTGCAGCGACATCCGCCACGGTCCGACGCCCGCAGCCCGCGTCCTTCTGCCACGATGGCTTGCCGATGTAGCGACTGCACCCGCTGCCCGCACCACTCCACGCCCTCTCGCTCCAACCACGCGCCGTGCTTGCAGTGGTGAGGCTTGTGCCGCCTATCGCCGTCACGTAGCGTGACGCGGCCGGAAACTCGACACCATAACCGCCGTCACCTGAGCTGACCGTTACGGCGATCCCGGGGTGGTTATACGGGCCTTCGTAGCTGGTCTCCAGTGCAAACTCTCCGCCCCCGTAGCTGTTGCTGATCGCCACCACACCCGGCACGGTCGCGGCGTAGTTCGCCGCGGCGCCCAGGTCACTGAAGGCGTTGGAGTTGGCTTCGACCAAGAGGATGGAGCACGCCGGACAGATCGCGCTCACCATTTCGATATCCAGCGCGATTTCGGATGCCCAGCCGGTGTTCACTACCGGGTAATTCGTTCCACCAGATTGATCCACCTGTCTGAAGCAAGGACCGGTACATGCGGAGAGCCCGAAAAAGGCGCGATAGTTGGCGAGATCTTGCGCCGCGGTGGGATTGTGGAAGGCATCGACAATCGCAACCGTGCGACCACTGCCGTAAGATTGGGCCGCCGAAGCCAGCGCATACGCGGACTGGAGGTCGCCCGGCTTGTACCCGCCAGCATAGGTTAGGCTGCCGGCTGGCGTGGGCCCGCCCGCCCTGCGGATCCGTGCGTGACAGCGCGCGTGGCCCTCAGGGGCCGGGCCGGGACAGGCCGGGACGACGTCGGGCAGGTCGGGTAGCGAGGGGAGACTTGGACTTGGCTCCGCCAGGCCGGCCGCCCCGGCGCTCGAAAAGGTCAGCGCCGCCAACGTCACCGCCCCAAGTAGCGACATCCCGCGATGCGCAAGTCGTGAAAGACGCAGAAAACTAAGCACTTCCCCTCCTCCTGAACAAACCGAATAACCGCCCGCAAACGCCAGCGGCCGTCAGGGGACGCGTTTATAGCTCATCCGAGGCAAAAGTACAAATGCGTTCTGTCGCCTCGATCGGGCGACCGCAGTCAGAGCCGAGGAGTCACGATCATTGAGCCGCGTCGGCGTGACGACCGGTCAACTCTTTTCGACGTTGCCTGCGGCCCGCGACTGGCGCGACGCTTGCTGGCAAAAGGTGCTGCGCAGCCGGCTGCTGACCAGCGGACATCACCCGAATCCGGACGGGGCCTCAGTATCGAGCCGCATGACCCGCGCCCCGAATGACTGCGCAACCAGGAGATTTGGTCCGCTCTGCGACGAAAGGGTCTGCGTCCGGCGCGCCGCCCGGCGGACGTTCCCGGCGCCCCGGTTGACCACGCTGGTCTGGTACTTGACTCTGGATCCTTATTTCACCGTTACGCGACACCGCGTGAGCGGAGCCGGCCGGAGGTCATGGCGAGCGGAGGTGACCGCTCGATGTACGGACTGGTCAGCCAGGATCCCTGCTGGGTCTATTTGAGCTGAGTTACCTGGATCTGGAACTCGCCACGTAGGCCGGGGCCAAGGCCGCCAAAGTTATAGTGGCCGGCCGCGGCAGGTATCCCGCTATCCACGTTTGTGAAAGTCGAGCTTCCCGGGAAGAAAGCCAGACACGGGGCTGTTGTCCCGGTCGGAGTCACCAGAGCGGTCCCCGTGATGTGGAAGCTGCCCCCAGCGGTATTCCATGAGGTGATATCGAGGTCTTCGTGACACGTGAATGAGCCGCCGGAGGTCGACTGAAAGTACTGCGCGAAATTGCAGTCGCCGGTGTCGCCGGAGGTGACACCGCCGCCGAACGCGCACCATCCCCAGAAGCCGAAGCTTTGACCAGAACCGGCCGCGACTCCGGTGCCAGCGAAGCCTATCTGCCAGTTTTCGCGACCATAGTCCGCGGCCGCCGGAGACGCACCGAATAAACCGACGGATGCCGCGAGGAGAACGCCGAGAACGGATCGTCGAAGGGCCATCTTGATCCTCCCAACTGTTGCTCAATGGCGGGCACGAGTTCCCGCGAACCCTGAAATCGGTCGTTAACCCCGCAATGGTACGTGTGCCTGGGTGGAGGAACCGTTGAGAAGCGGTTGAGCTTCGGTTGCTCTCAGCGCGGCCGTGCCGCACGTTACCCCAGCTGTCAACGGTACGTGAGCAAGAGTAGGGGCGGCGAATCCGCGGTTGCGCGGAATTGCAGGGTGGACTAAGCCGCCAGAACGGACCAGTCGCCGTGTTCCGGGCTGGGAAGCAAATGCCTGACTTCGAGCTGGGCCTCGACGGCCGCCGGTACGGAGTCTGCGAGTTCCTCGTGACCGATAAGAATCGCGCCGCGGATACGTCCTTTAGAAACAATGAGCTTCTGGTACTGGCGACCATCGCCGCTGTCGACGCGCACCACGCGCCCATCCTGCCCGCGGGGCTCGATGTCTCCCACCGACAGGAGGTCAATGCCGGCGACTTTGAGCCTGGTCGGCGGCGTTGCGCCCGCGTATCTGCATTCGCTTCCCAGAAGATTCACCACTGCCGCGTGAGCCTGCTCCATTGCCGCCGGCTATAGTCCGAGCGGACGTTCTCCGAATTCCACCGCATCGCCTGCGGCGAAGATGTGAGGATCGGACGTGCACATGCGATCGTCGACGCCCCACGCCACGTCGTACGACCAGCCCGGCTGACTCCGCGAGGGCCGCATTTGGTCGAATGCCGGCCGCGACCAGGCACAGGTCGGCGCTGAGAGTGCTGCCATTGGACAGCTCGACCGCTTCTACCCACTCCGTCCCGAGTATGCGCCGGGCCTCCATCTGCGGAAGGATCTTGACTCCCAGATCGCTCAAGGCCCTGCAAGCCTCCACCCACCACGACCGCCGTGCGACAGCGTCGACGCCGGATGTGCTGTTGAAGTTGCACGGCGTCGTCGATCGTGCGCATCACGAAGATGCCTCCCAGGCCGAAACCCTCAATTGTAGGCACGAACGGAAGCGCACCTGTTGTCAGAAGCAGGCGATCGTAGGCAATGGTCTCGCCGTTCTGCGTGAGTACCTCACGATGGACCGCGTTGATCCAGCTTGCCGCGACTCCGCGCCGGTAATCGATGCGTCTGACGTGAGCCCAGTCACTGGGCATGAGGTAAAGCTGGCGGATGGCGGCACGAGACCTACGTGAAGATCCCGGGCAAATGGTACTACCTGTATCGCGGTGTTGATCTCGATGGCCAGGGGCTCGACTGTTGGCTGGCAGCCACGCGCGACTTGCCAGCAGCCGAAGCGTTCTTTCGCCGCACCATCGGCTCGACCATGTGCACGCCTGTGCACGTAGTCACCGACAAGGCGACGTTCCACCCATCCGCAATTCGCGCCTGGGCGCCCGACGCCAAGCACACGGCGACCGGCTTCTACAACCGGGTGATCTCGACCAATCGCTGCGAGCGGAGCCACGGCTACGTCAAGTCGCGCTTGAGACCCATGCGCGGTCTCAAGAGTCTCGACTGCGCCAAGCGGTTGCTCCCAACCCTCGACGCGATGCAATTGATCGAGCGTGGCTTCGTCGCTGCGTCATGTACCGGGCTGCCACACGCTGGCGGACGGAGCTATGTGCGCGCCCGCTACGTTGCCGGCATCGTCAACCGGCTCGGCCAGGGCGTGTAGAACCGGCCACGAAAGGACGAAAAGACACTGGCCCACCTCTCCTCGCACGACCGACCCCACGCTAATGTCGGAGAACCCTCGGGAACGGTCTGCGTCGGCGGTCCTGGACAACGTTCCAGTCGGGGTGGCGGCAAACATCAAATAGCAGCCAGAGCCGGCGGCGTGGAGTTTACGGATCCAGTTAGCAGGCCTGCAGCACTCCACTGGCAGCCACGCAAAACGGTCGCACCGCGAGCACCTAAGCTCGTGATAACCGCCACGGACACCTGGCGCGTGCTGACCGAGCGTAAATAGGACGCATGCGACGACGTGCGGTACACGGCTTCTCAACGAAGAAAAGTATCGGGCCATACGATGATTCGAGAACAAATCGTTCTTGGAGATCACCCGCATGACCCCCACGAGTCAAGGACCGCCGTTCGTTAGCGAGGATGAGAGTCGCGGTTGGGAGGCCGCACTCTTGGAGTTTGCACACCAGGCGGATCATCTCGAGGCCCGTGGCGCCTACCGCACCGCCACTGTCCTGCGCGAGGCGATCAAGCTCGCCCGCGCGGGCGGCCTTCTGTGCGAGCATCGGCCAGCGCCACGGCACTGAGCCCGGCCCGGCGGATCCGTCGAACACCCATACTGTCAAGCGGCTGTTGGCTCGCGCAACTGGAACGCAAGCCGTTCCTCTAGCTCGTCCAGATCGAACGGCCTGCTGAGCCACTCGGCCACCGACGTTTGGCCCCGAAGTTCCTCAGGGATGCCGGCGTGGCGAGCACTGCAAACAATGATACGCAAGTCGGTGCGGGCCTTGAGCCGTGCGGCGAACTGGAGCGCAAGCTCGTCCCGTACGCTCAGACTTAGAATCACCACGCCCGGGCGTAGCCGAGTCAGCGCCGTTCGAGCGGCGGAAGTGGTTGAGGCACTGCACACGGAGTATCCGCTCCGCTCAAGGGCCTTCGACAGTGCACCCTGTGCAGCAACGTCGTCTTCTACGAGCAGAATGATCGGAGTGCTGGGTTCCGGGCGCGCTGCCATTTTGGCGTCCTCCCGCCGTTCCAAAAAATCGCCCGTCATGCAAAATCGTTTCCCTCAGAATGCAATTCCCGACCCGAACCAGCCGTTCGCGCATCTCGAATTGGTAACGCAACCTCACAATCCACGCCGCTGTGCCTGCCGTTGCAATGCGAGTTGCTGTGCACTAACGAAGAGCTAACAAACTCCTCAAGACTTCTTCCGAGAATTGTGAGTGAGGCGCGGTGATTTATGGGCTCTTTTGTGAAGGTTAGCTTGCTATGGTGTTGCACGACATCACTTATCGGAAGCACTTATGCACAACCAGGCCAAAAATGTCTCGTATCGGCTCATGGGCTATCGTACAAAAGGCGTGTGGACCAAAGCCGTGGGGCGGACACTGATCTCTGCGACGATCCTGCTGCTCGCGGCGACATCAGGATCTGCGCAGCCAGCATTGACCGATCACTTCCGACCCAGCCACGGGCCTATGATGGCTGACAACATCCCTTGGGATTAGCCCTGTGAGCTTTTACGCCTAGCCGGCCAGTTTTAGGGAGCGGTCGGACCGCCTGCAGCCTGGTGTCTAACTGGCGGGTTGCGGCGCTTCAGGCACCGATTCACCACGTGGCAGCACAAAGCAAAACGAGCTGCCGTGACCGTGGCCTGCGGCCTCGACCCAGATACGCCCTCCATGCGCTGCCACGATCGATTTGCAGATGTACAGTCCGAGACCGTCACCCTCCAATCGGCGAGTCGACTTTGCACGAAAGAAGCGTTCGAACACGTGAGGCGCCTCCTCAGGGGCGATTCCCACGCCATGATCACGGACACACACCGTTACCCGATCACGGCATGTTCGGATGTTCACGTCGATCGGCCCGCCTTGCGGTGAGTATTTGATGGCATTGGATAGCAGGTTTACCAGCAC
>Ga0137388_10003291_pt1 | contig 10414 bp, 10 predicted proteins | sample 15con2h14AmetaG_FD_104644 | JGI IMG/M metagenome (GOLD analysis project Ga0137388, IMG submission 104644) | Vadose zone soil microbial communities from Angelo Coast Range Reserve, California, USA - 15con2h1.4A metaG | ecosystem: Environmental > Terrestrial > Soil > Vadose zone > Saprolite...
GGCTGGGACGGCTGTGCCATTGGCGAGCGCTTCCATCGCTCCCGCGACGAAGACGCGGCCGACGACCGCAGCACACTGGAGGACTCGCTTCGTCTCCGGCCGGAGACGGTCGACTCGCGCGGCGATCAAGCCCTGCAGAGTGGGCGGTATCGCCAGTGAGGCGAGCTGGCGTGTCGTGACCCACCGGCCGTTCTCAGGCGCGATCGCACCGGCATCGATGAGCATGCGTAGAAACTCCTCGACGTAGAGAGGATTGCCTTCGGCTCGAACGACGACCTCTTCGCGAACGGCGTCAGGCAGGTCGTCAACGGTCAGGAGCGCGCCGACGAGCTCGCGGGTCTCGGTTGAAGTCAGTGGCTCGAGCGTGATCGCCGCCGCGTTCGTCCGTCCTCCGCCCCACCCGGGACGCTCATCGAGAAACTCAGGACGCGCGAGGCACAACAGCAGTAGCGGCGCGCGCAGGCGCTGCCCGAGATCCTCGATCATGTCGAGGAGACGGGGCTCGGCCCAGTGAATGTCCTCGAACACCAGCACGTCGACCGCGGCGATCCGCCCCTCCAAGTAGCGGCGCAGCCCCCAGCGCAACTCCACCTCGACCTGCGACGCGGTCACCTCCAGCAATGCCTCGGTCGGTTCGGACAGGCCAGCGAGGACCGCGAGCCGCGCCGTGACCGCATCGGCCTCGTCCGCGGCAACAGCACCAACGACAGAGCGACGGAGCTTGTCGAGCGCGGCGTCGCGCGCATCTTCGCGGTCAATGCCGACATCGGTGGTGAGGATCATGCGCAGTGGGTAGAACGTGATGCCTTTGCCGTATGGGAGGCAGCGTCCGACGCGGGCGCGCCCCGGCGCGATGCGCGACAAGAACTCTGCGGTGAGGCGAGACTTACCGGAGCCTGCTGGCCCGAATACGGTGACCACATAGGCACGGTCCACCGAGGCGCGGGCTTGAGCGTCGACGAGGAGGCGCAGCTCTTCGTCGCGGCCGATCAGCGGCGCGCGTAAGCCTTCGAGGCCGCGACGCGCCGTGGGCACCTCGCTGAGGACAACCTGCGCCGCGCTCGCCTCGATCATTCCGATGCCCTTCGCCTCGACCGTGCGCGGCTGGCCATATTGGATCGCGGACTCGGTGAGACGCCGGGTGAGCGCGCCAACAAGGATTTCGCCGACCGACGCGGCCTGCTGCAGGCGACTGGCGGTATTCACCGGCACGCCGGTAACAAGCAGTTCCGTCGCCGCGCCAGCACCAGCAACGACCGCGCCTGTACTCACCCAGATACGGAGCGAGAGCGCCAGATCGCCTCGCGTCGCGACTGCCTCACGTAAGGCGAACGCCGACCGGACGGCCCTCTCTGCGTCATCGTCGTGCGTCGCCGGGATCCCAAAGACTGCCATGACTGCGTCGCCGATGAACTTCTCAACAGTGCCACCGTGCGCGATCAGGATCTCGCGCAGCTGCGAGAAGGTCGACGCGAGAGTGCTGCGTACGAGCTCGGGATCGTGCGCGGCTGTCGTCGCGGTCGAGCCAACGATGTCGGCGAAAAGGACCGTGACGAGCTTCCGCTCTTCGGTCACCGGCGGAGTCTAAGACGACATCAAGAGGAAACAGGGCTTATTCCGCGACCGGGCGCACCTCGACGATCCCGCCGGCCGGCCAGCGCTTCGCGATGGCGAGCGCCTCGTCCTCGCTCTCGACGTCGACGACGGCGTAGCTGCCGACGCTCTCCTTGGCCTCGATGAACGGGCCATCAGTCACCATCGGCAGATCCTTCTTGTGCACCCGGCCAAGCCGGACGGTCTTCGCGCCGCGACCGAGGCGTCGGCCTTCGACGATCTTGCCTGAGCGCGCGTGCTCCGCGAACCACTGACCGATCTCGGCGATCCCGGCGTTCCGCTCTCCTTCCGGAAGCGCCCTCCATTCATCCTCGACCGCGTAGAAGGTGAGCATGTAGCGCACTGCGAACCTCCGGCGAGCCTCGTTCCGAGGCTGCACGATACCGACGAAGGCCGGCAAGCAGAATCGACAAAATGACAGGCGTCGAACGGACTTTCTTCACCGCGGTGCAGCTTTGGTCGACCCATCCTGGTTCGTGGGTGTCGCCGGCGCGGTCGAGCCTCACGCGTCGAGAAAGAGATCGTCGCCCTTGACCTGCACGGTCCGGGAACGGACTGGCCGCTCCGCCGGTCCGCGGAGGACAGCACCAGAGGTCACGTCGAACTGGCTACCGTGGCATGCGCAGGTCACGACGGTCCCCGTCAAACGCCCGTTGGCGAGCGAACACCCCATATGAGTGCAGGTGTCGTCGAAGGCGTAGAGATGACCGTTCGCATTGGCGACGTTTACGTTTGTTCCAGCGACATCAAAGACGCGCATGTGTCCCTCTTTGACGTCCTTCGAGCCACCAACTCGTGCCGACATGTTGGTCACCTCCACCGACGCACCCGCCGCTGAACCGCGAACTTCTGCTCTAACCGACCGCGAGGAGCTGCCGCGCTCCCTCGATCCCCTTCAGTTCGTGCTGGCCGCGGTCCACGAACACCAGCCCCGATCCGGCCACCAGGTCGCGGACTGTGCTCGACACGAGGACCTCGTTGGCGGCAGCGAGCGAGGCGATGCGCGCCGCGGTGTGGACCGCGATCCCGCGCAGCGCCGTCTTGTCGCGCTCGACCTCGCCGGTATGCACCCCCGCGCGCGCCTCAAGCCCGAGCTCGCGTGCGGCGCCCTCGATCGCGCGGGCGCACTTGACGGCGCGACCGGGTCCGTCGAAGTGCGCGAACAGCCCATCGCCCGCCGTGTCGACCTCGACACCCGCGTAGATCGCGAGCTCCCGGCGGGCGTCCGCGTAGTAACGCGCGAGGAGGTCACGCCAAGCGCCGTCGCCAACTTTGGCGACGCGCTCCGTCGAGCGCACCAGGTCGACGAACAGGATGGTCGCGAGGAAGCGATCGCCGGGGGCCGCCTCCATGACGTCGGTGATCCATTCGCGAAGCGTCTTGATGAAGTCCGGCCCGCTCCGGCCGACGAGGTGGCCTTCGCCAGAGAGCTCGACGAGCCGCGCATCGCGGATGCGGGATGCGAGATCCTTCGCGCAACCCGGCGGCTGAAGAGGGTCACCGGTCTTCGCGATCACCAGGGTCGGCACCCGGATGCTGGCGAGAATGCCGCGGACGTCGATGAGCTGATTCATCCGCGAGAGCGCGATGCGCGCCGCTGGGGTCGCCGACATCCGCCACATGTGCGCGAAGCTCTCGAGGAACTCCTGATCGTCGCGGAGCCCCGGCCCAAGCCACGTCCGCATCGCCTCGCTGGCGAAGTCGAGCTTGAACCCACTAGCGATCGCCTTCTGGAGATCCGCCTCGGCCTCCTCCGCGGTCGGGCCCCACGGGTAATCGGGCGCTCGGGTCCAGCGCGGGCGGGTGCCGTACAAGATCAACGACCGCGTGCGCTCCGGATACGTCGCCGCGAACAAGCACGCCATCGACCCGCCCTCGGACAAGCCGAAGATGTGCGCGCGCTCGCTTTCGGCGGCGTCCATGACCGCGCGGATGTCGTCGATGCGCTCCTCGAGGGTCGGGATTCCTGCCGGCCGATCGGACATCCCCGTGCCGCGCTTGTCGAAGAAGATGACCCGCGCGAAGCGCGCGGGGCCGTCGAGCAGGCCGGCGAACTCGGGCACCTGCGGAAGCAGCTCTTGGTGCGACAGGCTGCCGGGGCACCAGACGAGGTCCGGCCCACTGCCGCGGACGGAGTACGCGATGTGGATGTCGCCGCTCTTCGCGTAAAGCACCGGGGGAGCCATGCGCCGAACAGACTAGACCCGCCGGTAAACGGGCCATCCAGCTTTCGTACTGCGAGCGCGAGGCAAGTATCGAGGCTGTCCGGAAGGCCGCAGCGACGACCGATCGAGGCTGCTCAGTGGCGGCGCGTAGTCCATCGAGCGGCCGCCGACTGCCTGCCCGGTATCGTCGCGAATCCATGCCTGCCGATGCTGTCTGGTACGGAGTACGCGTCACCGTCGAGATTCGCGTCGCGGACGACCCACCCGGCAAGAGAACCTATGAAGACCGGGTCGTAGTCGTTCGGGCGTCATCAGACACCGTCGCGCGCCGCAAGGCCGAGAGGCTTACGCGCGCGGCCGAAGAGACCTACCGGAACTTCAAGGGCGACAAAGTGAAGTGGCGCTTTCGGGAGGTCGTCGATGTTTGCTGGCTCCTCGATGACAACATCTCAGATGGCGCCGAGGTGTATTCCGCGTTCATGAACTATCGCTTCTACCGAAGCCTCGCGAACAAGAACGCGACTGGCCTTTGGCAGGCGTACGTGAGAGCGCACCCTCGAGCCGATCCGGCGAACATCACTGTCAGTCGGGTGCTGGCGTGGCACGCACGACGAGCGCCCCAATCGGTCGCCAAGTTCCGCGCATTCGCACCGCACTTGCTCGACGATCCTCGTCTCCGCAGGCGACTGAAGATGGACCAGAAGCCGAGGCGGAGGAAGTGAGGCCCGGCCACCCTAGTCGTGGCGAACAAAGCGAAGGCCCGCAGAGCGCTTGCTCTTGCCCAACTGCTGTCAACGTGTCGCGGGTAACGGCGACGGCGGCACCAGCCGCCGCATTTGCTCGGGAATTTCTGAGCCGACGGGCAGACTCGAACTGCCGACCGGCGGTTTACGAAACCGCTGCTCTACCGGCTGAGCTACGTCGGCGCGGATTTCCGAGTGATTCTCGCATGTTCGGACCGTGAACGCGACGGCTCTCGGAACTGTTGCTCTTGCTCTCGAAATGCCCCGACCGTAAACCTCCTGACGATCTCAAGAAATCTACTGAGCGGTCACGCAGCAGTTCGGCATACGCGCCCCAAGCGAGACGCAAAGTGGCCTGCACAACAGGTCGGTGTGACGGCGACCTCTTACGATCTATCTTCTTCGCGTCTATCTCTTCGCGGCTCCCATCCGTTCAGCCGCCTCGTACGCCGCGGCGTCCATTGGGCTCATGAGCTGGAAATAGTTGTTGTCGGGATCGGAGAACGTTGAGATCAGCATTCCGCTCCCATCGGCATTCCCCTCGGCCGGGTCATACGGCTCCCTCACCACGGTCGCGCCGGCTGCCTTGAGCTTCTTGAACTCGCCCTGCACGTCGGTCGTCTCGACGTTCCAGATGATCCGACCGGGCTCGCGGTTCTGGCCCTTCACCTGGTCGTGCGGCCCCACGGTCACGGCGCCGCTCCCGAGCTGCCAGCCGAAGTAGCCACCATCGTCCCACGTGGGCTTGCCAAACAGCTTCGTGTAGTAGTCCTTGAGGCGCTGCGGATTCTCGGAGCCGATCAAGATGCTGTTCAGATTCATTTCTGCCCCCTTGCGTTTCGCTTTCGATGTGGGTCCAGCCTAGGCCGGACGGCACCGTCATGCGCTCCATGGGAACAGCGAGCGCTAGGCCGGGAGCTCGGCCGCGTACGGCTCGCAGTCGCTTGCGCCCGCTAACGACGGTTCGCGGGTCCCTCAAGGGCGGCGTTGCGTGCTCGTCGCGCTACCGCGCCGACGGCCAGATTAAGGACGCGTGGCGTAGTTAGGGCTCGTCAAGAGCTCGTGCCGCCGGAGATCGATGACCAACGGCATCCCGCGCCGGCCCGTCGTTGCCGATTACGACGCTCACGCGGATCGAAGCGATCCGCGCAGCGTTCCGCGGTGACGCTCGTACCTCGTGTGCGATCTGCGTGTCTCGACTCGGTGTCGCGCCGACTTGGTTCGTCCAGTGGAAAGCAGATCGTTCACGTCTGCGTCTCGTTTCGCTCGACCTCGGACGCGGGCGATGTTCACGCCGAAGACTGCGGCGCGCGATGCCCCGCAAGAAAACCCGTCACGGTCGCCACATCCACCTCCGAGATTTCCACGTATCTGTACCTCAGCGTGGCGCATGGATGACGGGCGAGGGAGGCCCCCGAGCGAGGGCCTCCCGTTCCGCTCCTAACGCAGGGCCGCGAAGTTCACCACCGGGCAGCGCACCAGGACGTTCGTGATCTCGAGGGTGCCCTTGCCCGCGGCGAGGGCCGATGCGATGTCCATATCGCTCGAGAGCTCGTAGGCGGTCTCGACGGCGTTCCAGTGGAAGATCTGAAGGTTCCAGGCGCCACCGGCGTAACCGACGTCGGTCGGGATGAAGTTGAGGACGTTGCACGCGGTCGCCTCGCCCGGAAGCGCCGTGAGCAGCCGGGCGCATTGGACCGCAGGCGTAGCCCCGGACGCGTCGACGACGTGGAAGACGATGTTCCCCTGCGCGAGTTGCTGCGCCGCCTGCGGCGACGAGGTCACCTGCGCCGTGGCCTCGTACTCGATGATCTGGTTGTCGTAGAAGCCGGAGTTCCGCGAGCTCGCCGAGGCCGGCGCGGCGAGCGCGAGGAGCATGCCGACCACCAGGACAATGCCGATGCGAAGACGTCTCATGGGTTATCTCCCTTGTTGAATTGAGGGGAGGTTCGCTCGCCACCATGACAGGGTGATGACGACTGTCACGTCCCTGTCACACTCCTTCGGCAGGCTCATGCCCACGAAGATGGCGCCCATCCTGGTAGTGGACGACGACGCGAAGATCCTGCGGCTCGTCCGGACCTACCTCGAGCGCGAGGGCTTTCCGGTCATCACGGCGAGCGACGGCCGCTCGGCGCTCGCCGCGGTCAGGGAATCGCGCCCGCGTCTCCTCGTACTCGACGTCATGCTTCCCGAGCTGGACGGCATCGCCGTCCTGCGCGCGGTGCGCGAGAGCTCCAACATCCCGACCCTCATGCTGTCGGCCCGCGGCGCCACCGCCGACCGCGTCTACGGGTTCAATGAGGGCGCGGATGACTATCTCGCCAAGCCCTTCTCGCCTGCGGAGCTCGTCGTCCGCGTGAAGGCGATCCTCCGACGCGCGGAAGCCACAACGGCGAGCACCGCGCGCGGTGAGCTCCGCCACGCCGATCTCGTCATCGACCTCGACCGCCACGAGGTGCGCCGCGACACCGATCGCATCGCGCTCAGCGCCGCTGAGTTCCGGCTCCTCGTCGCCCTGGTCGAGGGCCGCGGACGCGTCTTGTCGCGCGAGTTCCTTCTCGACACGCTGCACGGCGCGGGCGAGAGCGAGGCGCTCGACCGGACGGTCGATGTCTACGTTGGCCGGCTCCGCGAGAAGCTGGGCGACGACGCCGAACACCCGCGCTACGTCGCGACCGTCCGCGGCGCCGGCTATCGCGCCGCGCCCGAATGAGCGGCATCGCCGGCCGCATCGTCCTTGCATCCGTCGCCGTGGCCGCGACAGCGATAGGCGTCGTGGCGATCGGCGTGCTCGTGTTCGGCGGAGCGGCCTTCGAGCAGCTCATGGTCGAGCACGGAGAGACGGTCGCCGCGGCGCGCGCCATGTTCGACCAGACCGTGTCGGCGACGGTCGTGCTCGCGGGGATCGCTGCCGCGGCCGTGAGTGTCGCGCTTGCGGTGCTGCTGGCACGGCGGATCGGACAACCGCTGACGCAGGTAGGACGCGCGGCCCGGCGCGTCGCCGAAGGCGACCTCTCCGCGCGTGTCCTTCGCACCGGCCCCGAAGAGATCCGCTCCCTCGCGGACTCCTTCAATCAGATGGCCGAGCGCCTGGCCGAGCAGGAGGTCCTTCGGCGCGAGTTCATCGCGAACGCGGCCCACGAGCTGCGCACCCCGCTGACGAACCTCCAGGGCTACCTTGAGGCTCTCCGCGACGGGGTCATGCCGCCCGACCGCACCATGTTCGAGTCCTTGCACGAAGAGGCCGATCGCCTCGTGCGACTGTCACGGTCGCTCGACGCTCTCGCCGAGGGCGAGCTCACGAGCGGGCCGCCGGTCCTCGTCGAGATCGACCTGGGCGAAGCGATCGCGAGCGCGGTGCACGTCGCGCGCGCGTCGTTCGAGCTGCGCCGCATCGTCGTCGCGATCGACGTGCCGCGCGGCCTCTGTGCTCACGCGAACCCGGACCACCTCGCACAGGTTCTCGCCAACCTGCTACAGAACGCGGTGCGCTACACGCCAGAGGACGGACGCGTCGCGGTGAGCGCTCAAAGCAGGACCGCTGACGTGCTCGTGGGCGTCACGAACACCGGTGAGGGCATCCCTGCCGGTGACCTGCCGCGCGTCTTCGAGCGTTTCTACCGCGTGGAGAAGTCCCGCGATCGCGCGCGAGGCGGCGCGGGGATCGGGCTCGCCATCGTGAAGCGGCTGGTGGAGCTCGGCGGTGGCAGCGTCGGCGTGGAGTCGGCCAACGGGCTGACCCGCTTCTGGTTCAGCCTCCCTCGCGTAACGTGAGGATCCTCGATCCACGGCTGCTAGGCCCGGCCAGGGAATTGGTTCGCTCGTCGAACGTGTTGAGAAGGCATGGCTGGTGACTGGAACAAGCAGACGATCGACCAGTTCCACGCGAAGGGCGGCAAGGGCATCGGCCACTTCGGCGACAAGCTCCTGCTGCTGACCACGCGCGGAGCGAAGAGTGGACAGGTCCGGACGACGCCGCTGGTCTACCTCCGCGACGGGGATCGGTACGTCATCGCGGCCTCGAAGGGCGGTGCGCCCTCCCATCCCGGCTGGTACCACAACCTCGTGAAGCACCGCGAAGCGGAGATCGAGGTCGGGACCGAAAAGTTCAAGGTGCGTGCGACGCCGATCGCCAAGGGACCGGAGCGCGATCGCCTGTACGAGGCACACGGGGACAATTTCGCTGGCTTCCGCGACTATCCCAAAAAGACGAAGCGGATCATCCCCGTGGTCGTGCTGGAGCGTGTCGGCTAGCAGAGCCTCCGTTCGCTAGTGTTCCGCTCCGTTGTCGTCACGCATCGAGGTCACCTTCCTCGGCACCGGAAGCGCGTCGGCACCCGGCGGCCGCCAGAACAGCTGCATCGTCGTGCGCGACGGCACGACGACGCTGCTTCTCGACTGCGGGAGCGGCGCCCTGCCGGCGATCACGCGGACGCTCGACCCCGCACGGATCGACGCGGTCCTCGTGACGCATCTCCACGGCGACCACTTCGGCGGCATCCCCTATCTCGTGATGCACGAGCGCTTCGCCGGACGAACGCGCGAGCTCGTGATCGCCGGACCGGCAACGCTGGACGAACGCCTCCACCGGCTGAGCCTCGCGCTCTACGCCGACTACTACGAGCAGCCCCTGCCATATCCGCTGCGCCTGGTCTCGCTCGCCGATGGCGAGCTCGCAATCGGCGGCGCGCGCGTCGCGGCCCTTCGCGTCGCGCACGCGCCCGACTCGGATCCGTACGGTCTCCGCGTGCGCCTCGGAGGAAAGCTCATCGCCTACACCGGCGACGCCCAGTGGAGCGACGCGCTCCCGGCGCTCGCCGACGGCGCCGACCTCTTCATCACGGAGTGCACGACCTGGGAGAGCCTCTGGCCGGGACACCTGAGCGCGCGCGAGCTCGCCGCGCGGCGTGACGAGCTGCACTGCGGCCGAATCGTGCTGACGCATCTCGGTCCGGAGGCGGTCGCGCACCAGCGCGAGCTGCCCTACGAGGTCGCCGCCGACGGGATGACGATCGCGCTCGCCTGACCGCGCATCGGCGCGCGCCGCTACGCGGCGGTCCTCCGGCAGACCTCTTCAGCGAACAGCTGCCACTGCTCGATGAGCTCGTCGACGCTCTCCGCCGGGAACGCGAGCGCCGCGCAGTGATCGACACCAGCCTCGGCGAGCGCGGCGACGCGGTCGCAGATCACATCCGCCGAGCCCACGAGATTCGAAACGGTCATCGTTGAGGGATCCCGCCCGGTGCGATCACGCGCGCGACGGTGGCGGACGAAGCGGCTCGACTCGTACCGGGCGATGGCGTCCTCGTGGCGCCGCGCGATCGTCGCGCTGAGCTCGGGCGCGATCGCGACCGCGCGCGGGTCACGGCCCAATGCCGCGAGGCGCTCGCGGAGGACGGCGATGCGCTCGCGCAGCTCGGCGAGCGGGCGCCAGCCGGGCATCCAGCCCTGGCCCCAGCGGGCGGCGCGCGCGATCGCCGCGGTGCCGTGGCCCCCGACGTAAATAGGGAATGGACGCTGCAGCGCCGCCGGCGCGAGCTCGACATCGGCGAAGCGGACCGTTCGGCCGCCGTAGGTACCGCCTCCCTGGTCGAGCAGCATGCGGAGCGCGCCGAGCATCTCCTCGAACCGCTCCGCGCGCCGGCCGGCCAGGTCGGGTCGCGCGTCGGCGAGCTCCTCCGGATACGCGCCGAGGCCAACGCCGGCGACCAGCCGTCCTCGCGAGAGCACGTCGAGCGTTGCCAGCTGCTTGGCCAGCAGCACCGGGTCGCGGAGCGGGAGCGCGAGCACCGCGGTGCCGAGGCCGATCCGCTCGGTCACTGCGGCGAGATGCGCGAGCGTGACGAGCGGCTCGTAGAACAGCGGGCGATCGCCGGCGCCCCGGAGGAA
>Ga0137388_10003292_pt1 | contig 10414 bp, 9 predicted proteins | sample 15con2h14AmetaG_FD_104644 | JGI IMG/M metagenome (GOLD analysis project Ga0137388, IMG submission 104644) | Vadose zone soil microbial communities from Angelo Coast Range Reserve, California, USA - 15con2h1.4A metaG | ecosystem: Environmental > Terrestrial > Soil > Vadose zone > Saprolite...
CGGCGGCGTGCACTACCGCTCGCACGTGGACGGACGCGCCGGGCACCTCGCCCCCGAGGACGCGGTCGCCGTGCAGGAGGCGCTCGGTGTCGATGTCGCCATGTCGCTCGACGAGTGCGTGCCAGCCGCGGTCCCGCGCGAGCAGGTGGCTCGCGCCGTCGCCCGCACGAGCGCGTGGGCGGCGCGCGGGCTCGCGGCGCGCACCCGCCCGGCCACCGCCCTCTTCGCGATCGTGCAGGGCGGGTTCGATCCGGCGCTGCGTGCCGAGAGCGCGCGCGCTCTCGTCGCGCTCGGTTTCGACGGCTACGCGGTGGGTGGGCTCTCGGTAGGGGAGCCGCCGGAGGCGACGGCGCGCGTGGCGGCGGCCACGGTCACGCTCCTCCCCGGCGAGCGCCCCCGTTACCTGATGGGCGTCGGCACGCCGCGCGATTTGCTTCGCTTCACGGCGATGGGATATGACCTCTTCGATTGCGTCCTGCCCACCCGCAACGCCCGGAACGGGACGCTCTTCACCCGACAAGGCAAGCTCATGATCCGCAACGCGGCGCACGCCCGGGACGCGCGTCCGGTCGAGGACGGCTGCCCGTGCTACACCTGCACGCACTTCAGCCGGGGCGCGCTCCGGCACCTCGTGCTGGCGCGGGAGATGCTGGGCGCGCAGCTCGCCACGCTGCACAACCTGCACTTCTACCTGCATCTGATGCGCGAGGTGCGCGCGGCGCTCGTCGAGGGCAGCTTCCCGGCGCGCGCGGCCGCGGCCGCCGGGGCGTGGGCGTAGCGTGGGCGGTCTCTTCGCGCAGGGGGCGGACGGCGCCGCGCCGCCCATCCTCCAGATGCTGCCCCTCCTCCTGCTCGGCGTGGTGTTCTACGTCGTCCTCGTCCGCCCCGAGCAGAAGCGCCGCCGGGAGCACGAGCAGGTGGTCGCCGCGCTCAAGCGGGGCGACCGGGTGGTGCTGGCCTCCGGCATCCATGGTCGCGTGACGGTGGCGGCGGACAAGACGGTGAGCGTAGAGATCGCGCGCGGCGTGCAGGTCGAGGTCGACCGCGGCGGCATCCAGACGGTCGACAAGGCGCCGGCCCTCGAGGTCCGGGAGAAGGAGCGGGAGAAGTCGTGAGCCGATCGGTCCTCACCCGCGCGGCGGTCTACGTGGCGCTCGCCGTCGCGGCGGTCGTCTTCCTGGTGCCCACCTTCGCGCGCCCGGCGCCTGGCTTCTGGCCCTGGCACCAGCCGATCCGGCTCGGGCTCGACCTGCAGGGCGGGACCCACCTCCTCTACAGCGTCGACATCGATCAGGCGGTCGACAACACCATCGACCGGCAGATGCAGGACGTCGATCGCATGCTGCGCGAGGAGCAGGTGGGCGCGGTGTCGGTGGAGCGCGAGGGGCGCACCATCCACCTGCGGCTCGCCAACAAGGACAAGCGCGCCCAGGTCGAGGAGCTGGTGAAGGGCCGTTTCCAGAGCCTGGTCGCCGTGCCGCAGCCCGATGTCGAGGTGGGCGACCTCGCCTACACCCTCGACCAGCGCGAGGTGCAGCGCCTGCGCGACAACGTGCAGGAGCAAGCGCTGAAGATCATCCGCAACCGCATCGACCAGTTCGGCGTGTCGGAGCCGACCGTGCAGGCCCAGGGCACGGACGAGATCGTCGTGCAGCTCCCCGGCATCCAGGACCCGCAGCGCGCCAAGGAGCTGATCGGCCGCACGGCGCTCCTCGAGTTCAAGCTCGTGGCGCGCGGGCCGGAGGCGGGCACGGTCGACCACCCCGGACCGAACGTGGTGGTGGTGCCGGGGAAGAGCGAGAAGGGTCGCCGTGCCGACCGGGTTCTCGTCGAGCGGCGCACGCTCATGACCGGCGACGTGCTCACCGACGCGAGCGTCGGGCAGGGAGCGGCCACCGAGGGCATGGTGGTGAACTTCGTGCTCGACGGGCGGGGCGCGAAGGAGTTCGGGGAGATCACGAGCAACAACGTGGGCCGGCAGCTGGCCATCATCCTCGACGGCGTGGTCGAGTCGGCGCCGGTGATCGAGGATCCGATCACGGGCGGCCGCGGCCTGATCCGCGGCCGCTTCGACTTCGCGGAGGCCCAGGACCTGGCCAACGTGCTGCGCAACGGCGCCCTGCCGGCGCCCCTCAAGCTGATCGAAGAGCGCACCGTCGGCCCCACGCTCGGGCAGGACTCGATCCGCAGGGGCGTCCTCTCCTTCGTGGTCGGGGCCGTCCTCGTCGTCCTCTTCATGGTCGTCTACTACCGCGGCGGCGGCGCGATCGCCGACGGCGCGCTGCTCCTCAACGTCCTCTTCCTGGTCGGCGCCTTCGCCGCTTTTGGCTTCACGCTCTCGCTGCCCGGCATCGCCGGCATCGTGCTCACCATCGGCATGGCGGTCGACGCCAACGTCCTCATCCTCGAGCGCATCCGTGAGGAGCTGCGCCTGGGAAAGACCCCGCGCGCCGCGATCGAGGCGGGGTACGAGCGCGCCTGGTACGCGATCCGTGACTCCAACGTCACCACCTTCTGCTCGGGACTCATCCTCTTCCAGTTCGGCAGCGGGCCGGTCCGCGGCTTCGCCGTGACCCTCTGCCTGGGCATCCTCACCAGCCTGGCGACCGGTGTCTTCGGCACGCGCGTGGTCTATGACTTCCTCACCGCGCGCCGGCGGCTCGCCACGGTGAGCGTATGAAAGGCGACACCGGCCGCGCGGTCACCGGCGGCGCCGCACGCGGCGCGGAGCCGGCGGTCGAGCACCGTTTCTTCGAGCTCATCCCGCCCGGCACACGGATCGATTTCGTGGGTTTGCGCTTCAAGATGCTGCTGCTCTCCTGGACGCTCATCGCCTTCGGGCTCGGCTGGGCTTACCTGCGCGGCATCAACTGGGGTATCGACTTCGTGGGCGGCACGATGGTGCACGTCAAGTTCGCGCAACCGACGCCGATCGGCGACGTGCGCGCGGCGCTGCAGAAGCCGGAGCTCGGTGAAGCCCTGGTGCAGGACGTGGGACGGGCGGGCAACGAGTTCCAGATCCGCGTCCGCGGCGCCGAGAAGGGCGGCAGCAGCTCGGTGTCGGATGCCATCAAGGCCGAGCTGCGCGAGAAGTTCGGCGAGGGCTCGTACGACGTGCTGCGCGTGGAGACGGTGGGGCCGAAGGTCGGGAAGGATCTGGGGCGGAGCGCCACGCTCGCCGTCCTGGCCGCGACCCTGGTAATGGGCCTCTACATCGCGCTCCGTTTCGAGCTGCGCTTCGGCATCGGCGCGGCCATCGCCCTCCTGCACGACGTGCTCATGACCATCGGGGCCCTCGCCATCGCCCACATGGAGTTCGATCTGACCACCGTCGCGGCGCTCCTGACCGTGGTCGGCTACTCCGTCCACGACACGGTCATCGTCTCCGACCGCATCCGCGAGAACATGAAGAAGATGCGGCGCGACAACCTGGCCACGGTCATGAACATCTCGATCAACGAGACCCTGTCCCGGACGCTGATCACGAGCGGCACGGCGATCCTCGTGACCGCGGCGCTCTTCGTGCTGGGCGGCCCGGTGATCCACAGCTTCGCGTTCGCGTTGCTGGTCGGCTTCATCGTGGGGACATACTCGTCGATCTACGTGGCGAGCCCGGTGGTGCTCTACCTGGAGGGGCGGCAGGCCCGGCGCTAGCGACGGCCGTCGGCACGCGCCGGCGGGGAGGGGAGGTGGGCGGACGGTGGTGCGGCGATGGGTATGGCGGGGCGACGGGGCGGCCCTCCCGGGGGCGTTCGCCGAGGCCGTCGCCGACCTGGGGCCGGCGCACGCGTCGCTGCTCGCGCGGCTCCTGTGGAACCGCGACATCCGCGACCGTGACGCCGCGGCCGCCTTTCTCCGCCCGACGCTCGCCCACGGGCTGCGCTCGCCGCTCCTCTTGAAGGACATGGGCCGCGCGGCGACGCGCCTTGCGGACGCACTCGCGGCGGGCGAGCCGATCGCCGTCTACGGCGACTACGATGTGGACGGCATCACGGGCGCCGCGCAGCTCGTCCTCTGCCTGCGTGAGCTGGGCGCGGAGCCCCTGCTCCACGTCTCGCACCGCGGCCGCGAGGGCTACGGCCTCCACGTCGACGCGCTCGACCGGCTACGCGCCGCGGGCGCCCGGGTGGTGGTGACCGCCGACTGCGGCACCGCGGACGAGGCGGCGCTCGCGCACGCGGCGGACGCGGGGCTGGACGTGATCGTCTGCGACCATCATCACGTGCCTACGCGGCGACCCGCCGCGTACGCGCTCTTGAACCCGCTCCAGGCCGGATGCGCGTTTCCCTTCAAGGGGCTCTCGGGGGCCGGCGTGGTGTTCTATCTGCTCATGGGCCTGCGCGCCGAGCTGCGCGCGCGCGGCCACACCGGGTTGCCCGACCTGCGACCGTACCTCGACCTGGTGGCCCTCGGCACGGTGGCCGACGTGGTGCCGCTGCGCGAGGAGAACCGGGTCCTCGTGGCCCATGGCCTGCGCGCGCTCGAGCGCACGGCGCGGCCGGGTCTGGTGGCGCTCAAGGGGATGGCACTGGTCGACGCCGTCTCGGTGCGCAGCATCGGCTTTCGCCTGGCCCCGCGCCTGAACGCTGGCGGCCGGCTGGCCGACGCGCGCGTCGCCGTGGAGATGCTCACCACCGCGAGCACCGAGCGGGCGCAGGCGCTGGCCGCCGAGCTGGAAGTGCACAACGCCGAGCGGCGAGCCCTCGAGGACGCCATGATGGCGGAGGCGCTGGCGGCGGCCGAGGCGGATGGGGATCCGCTGGCGCGCACGGTGGTCGTCGCGCGCGAAGGGTGGCACCCCGGCGTGGTCGGCATCGTGGCCGCCCGGTTGGCCGAGCGGTTCCATCGGCCCGCGCTCGTCATCGCGCTCGAGGGAGCGACGGGCCGCGGCTCGGGACGGAGCGTGCGCGGCGTGCACCTGCACGCGGCCCTCGGCGCGTGCGGCGCGCTGCTCGAGGCGTTCGGCGGGCACCGCCAGGCGGTCGGCTTCACGGTGCGTCGCGAGCGGCTGGGCGAGCTCGCGGCGCGCTTCGAGCAGGCGGTCGCCGCGCACACGGTGCCGGCCGACCTGGAGCCGGTGCTCGAGGTCGACGGCGAGGTGCCGCTCGGGGTGATCACGCCGGGGCTCGCCGAGGCGCTGGCCGCCCTCGAGCCGCACGGCACCGGCAATCCCGAGCCAGCCCTGGTCGCGCGCGGGGTCGAGGTCGAGGGGGTCCGCCGCGTGGGCGACCCGGCCCGCCCCCATCTCCGGCTGCGCCTCAGGCAGGACGGACGCACGCTGCCCGCCATCGGGTTCGGGCTGGGCGACCTGCCGGTGAGGGTCGGGGAGCGCATCGACCTGGTCTTCCGGCCGCGGCTCTCGCGCTGGCAGGGCACGGAGCGGCTCGAGCTGGAGGTCCTGGATGCGCGCGGGAGCGCCCGCCGGGACACGTTTCAAGCGGCCGAGAACGCACGGGAATTCAGCGTTCCTTGACGCCGGAAGGCCGCCCTGCTAGCACACAGGCCGTCTCGCGTCTGCCGCGGACGATGTCATGTTGGACGCCGAAGATAGCTTGCTGAACAGCAAAGACGTTGCCGAGATCCTCGACTGCAGCCCGGACGTGGTCAACGAGCTGGCGCGGAAGAGCGTCCTCCCGGCCTTCAAGAACGGCCGGCAATGGCGCTTCCGCAAGCGGGACATCGCCTCGTTCAAGCGGCAGCTCCGAGGAACGACCGCCGCATGAGCGGCGCGGCACCCCGAGGGGAGCGTTCGCGGTAGGGGGCCGGCGTCCCGGACGGTGCATGTCCGGGGTGCCCCACGACACGAGGGGAGGCGTATGGCTCTGGCGAACGCGCAGCCGCACGAGAGTCGACTCTACTACGAGTTCTCGCACCTCTACGACCTGCTCTTCCGGCGCGTGTTCTATCCGCGCATCGCGCGGGTCATCCGCTCGCTCGCCATCGAGCCCGGGGCGCGGGTCCTCGAGCTGGGGGTCGGCACCGGGCTCTCGCTGGACGCCTATCCCTCGCACTGCCAGGTGACCGGGATCGATCTCGCGCCCGACATGCTGGAGCGGGCGCAGGACAAGGTGAACCAGAACGGCTGGCGTCACATCACGCTCGAGCAGGGCGACGCGCTGGCGCTCAAGTTCCCCGGCGACAGCTTCGACTACGTCATGGCCTTCCACGTGGTGAGCGTGGTGCCGGATCCGGACCGCATGATGGCCGAGGCGCAGCGCGTCTGCCGCCCGGCGGCGTGATCGCGATCATCAACCATTTCCGCAGCCCCAAGCCCGCGATCGCGCGGCTACAGCGCACGATCGACCCGATCACCCGCTGGCTCGGCTGGACGACGCTCCGGCTGCCCGACGTCCTCGATCACCGGACGCTGCACGTCGAGCGGCAGTGGAAGACGTCGTCGCGCTCGCTGTTCACCATCGTGGTGGCGCGCAACGCCAAGGTCTTGCCGGCGGCGCGCTGGGCGCCCGGCGCCCGGGCGCACTCGGAGGCGGCGCTGGCGTAGCCGGCGATCCGCACGCCCGGCAGCTAGTGGCGGCGGTGCGTCGGCGGGGCGAAGGGGATGATGCCGCGTCGCAGGAGCAGGTCGGCCTCGCGCTGCCCGCGGGTGTGGAGCCAGCGCTTGTAGAGGCGGAGCGTGTCCTGTTCGCGGCGGAAGAGCTCCTGCGCGCTGATCTCGGTGAGCACGCGCACGAACTCGGGGAACCTCCCCGCGAGCTCGTCGAACAGGCCCGCCAGCGCGGCGCGCGATGACTGTGCAGAGAGGCGCGCGTAGGCGTTCTGGCCGAGCGCCGCGTAGTAGTCGGGCCCGACCAGACTGCGCTCCAGGCTGTCGACGAACACGCCGGTGACGAAGAGCGCGGTGTCGGCGACGCGCTTCAGCTTCTCGTAGCGCCTGGCCGCCGGGAGATGGAGGGCCTCCAGGTAGTCGAGCGCGAGCGGCGGATCGAGCAGGTTCTGGCGCGCGGGCCGCGCGAAGGCCTCGAGCAGCTGGACCAGGTAGAACTCGGTCGTCTCGGTGGAGGCGACCTGCTGCGTCGCCATGGCGGAGCGCACCATCTCGTGGAAGAGGGTGGTCAAGTTGCTCGTGGAGAGCATCTCGGCTCGCTCAGCGCGGCCCCGGCCGCAGGTGCGACGTCATGGCCACCATTGTGGTGACAAAGTGCCGCATTATCAAACGTTCTCGCATTGAAGGGAGTACGGGCCTTTGCTACAAGCCGTCGTTCACCCCGTTCGTATGCCGGCTCCCCGCGCGATTTCCGCCGTCAAGGGCTTCCGGGACGTCCTCCCCGAGGAGAGCCGGCGCTGGCAGGCCCTGGAGGAGGCGGCCGGACAGGTCTTCGGGCGCTACGGCTTCGGCGAGATCCGTCTGCCGGTGCTCGAACGCACCGAGCTCTTCGCCCGTTCGCTCGGCGAGACGACCGACATCGTCGAGAAGGAGATGTACTCGTTCGCGGACCGGGACGAGACCGGCCTCACCCTGCGTCCGGAGGCGACGGCCGGCGTGGTGCGCGCGTACCTCGAGAGCGGCCTCGCGCAGAGCGACCCGGCGGCCCGGCTCTTCTACCGGGGGCCGATGTTCCGCCGCGAGCGGCCGCAGCGGGGGCGCTACCGGCAGTTCTACCAGATCGGTGCGGAGGTGCTCGGCCGCGACGACCCGCTGGCCGACGCCGAGCTACTCCTCATGCTGGTGCGCTACCTGGCGGCCGTCGGCGCGCGCGACACGCGGCTCGAGCTCAACTCCGTGGGCGACCGCACCTGTCGCCCCGTCTATCGCGAGCGGCTGCGCGAGTTCGGGCGCGCGCACCTGGAAGGACTCTGCGCCGACTGCCACCGACGCCTCGAGCGTAACCCGCTGCGCATGCTCGACTGCAAGGTGGAGTCGTGCCGGGAGATCATGGCCCGGGCGCCGGTGGCGGCCGAGAGTCTGTGCGAGGCGTGCCGCGCGCATCTGGACGGCGTGCGCGCCCTGCTCGAGCAGGAGGGCGTGACCTACACCATGAATCTCCGCCTGGTGCGCGGCCTCGACTACTACTGCCGGACGGCGTTCGAGGTCGTCGGCGCGGGGCTCGGGGCGCAGAACGCGGTCGGCGGCGGCGGGCGCTACGACGGACTGGTGGCGGCGCTCGGCGGTCCTGACGTGCCCGGTGTCGGCTTCGCGCTCGGGCTGGAGCGCCTCGCCATGGTGGCGCCCGACGCCGGCGGAGAGCCGGATGGTCCCACCGCCGTCATCCTGCCGCTGGAGCCGCAGGCGGTCGGCCCGGCGCTGGCGCTCGCGACCCGGCTCCGCGACAACGGCCTCGTGGTCGGACTCGAGCCCGCGGGGCGGAGCCTCAAGGCGCTGCTGCGCGCCGCAGACCGGCGGCGTGCCCGGCTCGCGGTCATCCTCGGTGAGGAGGAGCTGCGGACGCGGCGGGGGACGGTACGCGATCTGACGCGCCACGAGGATCGCCGGGAGGCCTTCAGCCTCGACGCGAGCGGAGCGGAGCTGGCGCGTTCACTGCGTACGATGATCGGAGCCGTGGAGTGAGCGTCCGCGTCCAGCCGCTCGGCGACTGGCGGCGCAGCGACCTGTGCGGCGCGCTTCGTCCCGGGGACATCGGCCGTGCGGTGACGCTCTGCGGCTGGGTGCACGCGCGCCGTGACCACGGTGGCCTGCTGTTCATCGATCTGCGCGACCGCAGCGGCCTCGTGCAGGTCGTCTGCAACCCGGCCGAGAGCCCGGTCGCGCACGCGAGCGCGGGCGACGTGCGGCTCGAGTACGTGATCGCGCTGTGCGGGAGCGTGCGCGCCCGCCCGCCGGAGACCATCAACGCGGAGCTGCCCACGGGCGCGATCGAGGTGGCCGTGCAGGAGCTGCGCGTCCTCAACACCGCGCGCCCGACGCCGTACCCGATCGACGACGCGACCGAGGTGAACGAGCCGAACCGCCTCCGCTACCGCTACCTCGACCTCCGCCGGCCGCGCGTGCAGCGGAACCTCCTCCTCCGCCACGAGGTGACGCGCGCCGTGCGCGAGCACCTGAGCGCCGCGGGGTTCATCGAGGTGGAGACGCCCGTGCTCACGCGCTCCACGCCCGAGGGGGCGCGCGACTACCTGGTACCGAGCCGCGTGCAGCGCGGCAGCTTCTACGCGCTGCCGCAGTCGCCGCAGCTCTTCAAGCAGCTCCTCATGGTGGCCGGGCTCGACCGCTACTACCAGATCGTCCGCTGCTTCCGCGACGAGGACCTGCGCGCCGACCGGCAGCCGGAGTTCACGCAGATCGACCTCGAGATGTCCTTCGTGACCCCGGCGGACGTGATGGCGGTGGTCGAGCCGATGGTCGGGGATCTCTTCACCGCGGTGCGCGGGCGCCCGACGGCGCGGCCGTTTCCGGTCCTCGGCTACGCGGACGCCATGCTGCGCTACGGCACCGACCGGCCCGACCTGCGCGTCGACCTCGAGCTGGCCGACTTCTCCGCCTGCTTCGCGGGGACGGGCTTTCGCGTGTTCGCGGAGGCGCTCGCCGCCGGCCACCCGATCCGCGGGCTCGCCGCGCCCGGCGCGGGCGCGACGCTCTCGCGCCGTGAGCTGGACGAGCTGGTGGGGTTCGCCACCGCGGAGGGCGCGGGCGGGCTCACCTGGATCAAGATCGGGGCCGACGGCTGGCAGTCGCCGGCGGTCAAGTTCCTCTCCGACGCCGAGCGCACGCGGCTGACGGCAGCGGCCCACCTGCAAGCGGGCGACCTGCTCGTGCTCCTCGCCGAGCCCGAGACCAGGGCCGCGCCCATCCTCTCCCAGCTACGCCTCCAGCTCGGCGAGCGGCTCGGCCGCGTGGCGCGCGACGCGGACCGCTTCCTCTGGGTGGTCGACTTCCCGCTCCTGCAGCACGATCCGGACGCGGGCCGCCACGTCGCCGTGCACCATCCCTTCACCGCGCCCGCGGAGGAGGATCTCGACCGTCTCGAGGGCGAGCCGCTCGCCGTGCGCTCGCAGGCTTACGACCTGGTGCTCAACGGCACCGAGCTGGGCGGCGGTAGCATCCGTATCCATCGCCCGGAGGTACAGCAGCGCGTGTTCGCGCTCCTCGGCATGTCGGAGGGCGAGGCGCAGGCGCGCTTCGGCTTCCTGCTCGAGGCGCTCACCTTCGGCGCGCCGCCCCACGGCGGGATCGCGCTCGGCCTCGACCGGCTGGTGATGCTGCTCGCGCGCGCCGACTCGATCCGCGAGGTGATCGCGTTTCCGAAGACGCAGCGCGCGGTCTGCCTGATGACCGAGGCGCCGACGCCGGTCGATCCGGCCCAGCTGCGCGAGCTGGGCATCCGGGTCGTGACGTAGGCGCCCGGGCCGATTCGGGGCGCGGGGACGGCGCCGGGAGTACCCCGCTCGCTCGCGCTGCGCGGCGGACCAACTGACGGCTCACCGCCGAGCGGCACGC
>Ga0137388_10003293_pt1 | contig 10411 bp, 9 predicted proteins | sample 15con2h14AmetaG_FD_104644 | JGI IMG/M metagenome (GOLD analysis project Ga0137388, IMG submission 104644) | Vadose zone soil microbial communities from Angelo Coast Range Reserve, California, USA - 15con2h1.4A metaG | ecosystem: Environmental > Terrestrial > Soil > Vadose zone > Saprolite...
AGGGATCTGCTTTGTGGGACGACTACGCTGCCCAGGGAGAGGAGAGCGCCCGGTCGAGAGGCGCTGCAATTCTCGTTTGATATTGCCCATACTAGCAGGCCGCTTCTTCGGGTCCATATCAAGCATGCACGATATCAGTATATGCAACTGAGGATACCCAGGAATATGAAGAGGAGGGAGATTAAACGGCTCTTCAGAAGGATCAAACCCACTGAGCATCTGGTGCAACATTACACCCAGGCTATACACATCTGTCTGGGGTGTTGTCTGGGATCGGCCATATTGCTCGGGAGCGGCATAGCCAGGCGAGCCCAGTGCAATAGTATCCTTCGTTTGCCCTGGCTTAAAGTGCCGTGCGATGCCAAAGTCAACCAAGTAGATCTGCCCATCATAGGTGCGCATAACATTAGAAGGTTTCAGGTCGCGGAAAATAATGGGCGGTTTACGCGAGTGGAGATAGCTCAAGACCGAAGCAAGTTGGATACCGATATATAACACTTTATCAACTGAGAGACGACCATTTTTCGACCTGTTTAAATAAGACTCCAGCGTCTCTCCTTCAATAAAACTCATCACCAAATACCAGCGATCGTTTTCTGTAAAATAATCATAAATGCTAGGTAAACCTGGATGGGTCAAAGCGGCCAGCATAAAAGCCTCACGCTTAAAAGCTTCACTTGCCTCGCTAATCTCCTGCGGGCTGAGGCCATTCTGGCTCATCTCTTTGATTGCTACCAGCCGATCAAACTGGCTATCGATCGCCTTATAGACATCGCCATAGCCACCCGAGCCAACTTTCTTTTGCAAACGATAGCGCTGCTTGAGTAGCACATTTTGCACGAGTGACTGGGTCTGAGAAGGTGTGACAGGTACAGGAACTTCTAGAGAGGAAGAAGTAGTGGGCAACACAGCCGAAACACTACCTGTATCCTGTAAGCCCAAAGCATGCCCACACACCGGGCAGAAACGTGCATGTGGTGGATTGGCTGCCCCACAGTGTAAACAGAACAGATGGGAGGTAGATCCCATGCCTATTTTCTCCTCAAATGAGTACATTAGTAGTCTTCAGCCACACTACTGACGTGAGCTGTCTTTGGGACGAAATGGTCCACTGCTAAACCTCTTTCGCATTCCCCCAGAGGAGCACATGCGCTGGCGGAAACACTCGTACATTGGCCCACTGCCGTTGGAGCACCTCACTTACTAGCCAACGGTAATTTCTCAGCAAGTTTTCATTGATGTCTTCTAGACTTTGCAGTGCTTCATCATGCCTGGGGAACAAGTAGAATGGCGTCTTCGAGAATACCCGTGAGATTTCATGTGCCCGTTCTAAATCTTCACTAGTCAAGATACCAGCTTTGAGATAGACATCACGTGTATTCGCCTGTATACACGCCCGCAGCACATCCCATGATGGTGCATAGAGATCTGGAGAGAGAGACAAGATATCTACTTGATCTATCCAGATTGGGACTTTTATTCCTTTCGTTTCTATCTTTATAGAATGGCTTCTTGCGTGCAACTTGTCCAAGAGGTCCCCTATCTCCTCATAGAGGCTAGGCTCTCCACCAGTAATAGTGACCAGATAGGGATTGTGGCCACACCTAGTCTCTACATCCTTGGTCAGGTCTTCCACAGACATTAATTTTGATTGTACGGCCGGTCCTGTGCGAATGTAGGCAACTGGCGCTCCCACCAATGCTCCCTCACCTTCGATGGTAAGGCCAAACAATTCCTGTATTTCAATCATTACTATGGTCCTTCTATGCCTCTATCTTTGGGTAGTTTTCTGCTACAGCATTGATAGGAAGCGAGACATACAGTAGTATATCACTATCGAAGATTAACAAGGCATCGAAGACAGGGAAAGCCATCTAAAATGTCTATCCTTGCTTTTTGATAGTTTTTTTTCAGGAGAAATGTATTATGTTTGTACGTATCATTATCATGGTCATGCGCCTTTGTGTGCTCATCGCACTTATTCTTGGCATTCTTTTCTGGATCAAAGGGACTAATGTAGCTGGAGGTCGACTGCTTCCACTACACATGGGACTTGGTATCCTTATTGCGCTCTTACTGCTTCTACTAGGCTGTTTCATTTTAACAATTAAAGGACGCAACATCGGTCTGGCCATTGGAGCTTTTGTGCTTGCCATCTGCATGGTCGCTCTGGGATTGAGGCAACAGTTCATTCTGACTGATCCGTCATTCCACTGGATCATCCAGGTTGCACACCTGCTACTGGGCCTGCTAGCCCTGGGTATGGGAGAAATGATCGCAGGTCGCTACAAACGCCTCCGTGCAGCGGCGGCATAGTGAAGTTGACCACTCTTTCCCCGAAGGTGCTTTTTTAGTGCTTGAAGTTGTCCCTATTTTCAGGGAAGCTGTCCTATTTGTCCCTAGAAATAGGTCCTTCTATTAGGTATCATTATTAGGTACAATCAGCCAACCAATATGGAAAGCTACTCATGATTGTGAGAGAAGGGAAAGAATGTTGCGAACCATGCTCCACTTTGGCAGAGGTCTGGACGCGAGTTGCCTCACCCTTGTGCTTACATTGTGCTTCACAGCGGTGACTTCAGTCCAGTGCCAAGCTGTAGCAATCGCACCGCCCCAGGCCTCTCTCCACCGAGTGATTTACTACTACCAGACCCTGACGGACTTGTCGCCAGTCATCAACAACCTGAATCCCACGACTAGGAGGCCGTATGCCACGAACATTAACCTAGCCGCCTTCCACCTCGGCCCGCAGAGCGACGGCACCTTTATCCATCTCAATGACCATCCGCCAGACGACCCTACGTTCAACACCCCTTGGCGGCAACTTGCACAGATGCAGAAGATGGGCGTGAAGCTGCACATGATGCTGGGCGGTGCTGCCTGCTGCTCCTACCGATCGCTCTTCAGTAACTGGAACAAACTGTATCCGGTGCTCAAGCAGACGCTGCAGAAACACTACTTCAACGGCATCGACCTAGACATCGAGGAATCGGTGGCGCTGAGTAATGTCCGGCGTCTGATCGACCAGCTGAGCTTAGACTTCGGAAGCAGATTCGAAATCACCCTCGCCCCGGTGGCCTCCGACCTGACGGGCGAAAGGGGCTTGTCGGGATTCAACTACAAGAGCCTGTACCAGAGCCCCGAAGGAGCGAAGATAGCCTGGTTCAACACCCAGTTCTACAGCGGGTTCGGCTCCCTCGCCTCCACGTCCGACTACGATAGAGCCATCAAGAATGGCTTCCCGCCAGGCAAGGTGGTGGCTGGCATGCTCGGCAATCCACAGGACGGTGGCGGCTATATCAACGTGAACCAGATCGCTAGAACCGTCAAGCTACTGACCAGCAAGTACTCCAACTTCGGCGGCGTCTTCTCCTGGGAATACTTCCGCACGCTGCCAGGGGGAACCTCGAACCCCGATCGGTGGTCGCGGCTCATGACTCAGGCGATGGGTGGCATTGTAACCTCGAGCGTTGCTCCTACCTCATGACCTAGGCAATGGACAGTACATCCGAAATCAGATGGTGTATAATGACCATGGGCTCTCCAGTTTTGTACAAACAAGTGGATACAATGTTCCCTTTTTGATGTATACATCAATGTATCTAGATGTTTGAAAGGTGGCTGAGAATTATGCAAGTTGTTCGAACGGTTCAAGCAATGGTGAAGGAACGTGCACGATGGACTGGTCAGGTCGGCTTTGTGCCCACGATGGGGTATCTACATGCAGGACACCTTTCTCTGTGCCAGCAGGCCCGTGCTGAAAACCAGATTCTTGTCGTGAGTAATTTCGTTAATCCCGTACAATTCGACTCTCACGACGATCTGAGCCGCTATCCCCGTGACCTGGATCATGACCTACATATGCTCGAAACGCTCGGGGTAGACGTTATGTTTGCACCTCCCACCGAGGAAATGTACCCTCCCGGCTTCACAAGCTATGTCGATCTGCGTGGTCCTCTCTCGGAGCAAGGCGAAGGAGCATCTCGTCCCGGTCATTTCCGTGGGGTTGCTACTGTCGTGCTCAAATTATTCCAACTTGTCCAGCCGCACCACGCCTATTTTGGTCAGAAGGATGCCCAGCAAGCAGCAGTCATCTCACGCATGGTGACCGATTTCAATCTCCCAGTTCAGCTGCACATCTTGCCAATTATCCGCGAGGCTGACGGCTTGGCAATGAGTAGCCGCAACAGCTACCTGGATGTTACCTCACGAGCAGCCGCAACAGTGCTCTATCGGGCACTCCAAGCTGGTCGTGCGGTCTTTGATACCCATCCATCGGCAGCTGCGCAGGCAGTCATTCAGGCTATGATCGACATCGTTACGACAGAACCATTAGCTCACCTGGATTATGCACAAGTGCGTGACCCTGCTACGTTTCAGCCCTTAGAGACACTGCAAGCTCCAGCACTTTTGCTGATTGCTGCCTCTGTCGGCCCAGCGCGTTTAATTGATAATTTTGTCTTACACGCCGATGGCGCTTGGGATACCGGGCGACTGGCTAGCGAAGAGCGGACGCGACACCCAAAGGGTGCACGGTGAATCGGGTCCCTAGGGGTAATGATTATGGAAAACAAAGTTACTGTACCATCTATTTTGGCTCGCAAGCATGGTCCCAAGCTCACGATGATTACGGCCTATGATGCTCCTGGCTCCCAGATCGTCGACCGCGCTGGAGTTGATATCATCCTGGTTGGTGATTCGCTGGCAACTACGGTGCTCGGTTACCAGGATACGCTGCCGGTAACTATTGATATTATGATCCACCATGTGGCCGCCGTGACACGTCCGCAACCACGTGCTCTGGTGATTGCCGACATGCCCTGGCTCAGCTACCATATCTCCGTCGAAGAGACTGTACGCAATGCAGGTCGTCTGGTGCGTGAAGGACGCGCGGAGGCAGTAAAGCTAGAGGGTGGTCGCAAACGACTGCCAGTGATTGAAGCAATCCTTGCCACAGAGATCCCGGTCATGGGACACTTGGGACTGACACCACAATCTATCCACATGATGGGGGGATATCGAGTCCAGGGCAAGAGTATAGAGGCTGCGCGTGTACTAATCGAGGATGCCAAGGCCCTGGCTAAGGCTGGTGTTTTCGCCCTAGTGCTTGAGGGCGTTCCTACAGCACTCGCCCGCATCATCACACAGGAAATCCCAATCCCCACAATCGGTATCGGTGCTGGACCTCACTGCGATGGACAGGTGCTGGTATTTCACGATATACTAGGATTTCAGCAGACGAATCATGTGCCAAAGTTCGTCAGGCAATATGCTCACCTGTCAGAAAGTGCAACAGCAGCTCTGCAACAGTATTGCACAGATGTCAAGTCTGGAACGTTTCCAGCAGATAGTGAGAGCTATCACCTGGATAAAGATGTATTGCAGGCTTTGCTGGCACCAGAAACGGATAAGCCTGCAACAACAGAATAAGCATTATGGCCCCGCCACGACGCAACCATGCCGAAGATTATCGTACTCTTCTTGAACTATATAGGTATGGCCTTGCCAGGTTACATTTCCACGGGTCCTTGGATTAATCGTAGCAGGAGAGATGAACTGACACTTATCAGCCATCTCGAAAGTATGGGCTCTCCATGCATTTAGCAAGGGATCGGATACAGCCTCCATTATCTCATGTGAGAGGGTATCGACGGTAATATCAGCAGTGGGGTCACTATTGGGCGACTGTGGTGCGTCAGCGCAGTGTTCTTGACCAGTACTCTTATCATATGGAAACGATATATATGCCCATGGGGAGCCTATTTGACCACCGTCCTTAAGGACATTGTGATACCCACATGCCCCCCAACGCATTGTTGGCAATAAGACAAAAACATTATGATAGTCTTGCGTATTCCAACCCTGTTGTGTTGCGACACTTGCTAGTTCGTCTCTCCATGTCGAATCACTAAGCTGATCTGGCTGGGTGACGTTACCAGCTCCGTTTTTCCAAGCCGCCACTAAATCGGGAGGGAAAGGTCGCGTATCTATAAAAGTGCCTGCCAGTACAGCACATGTAGGATGGAGATTTTGAGCATCATGGTACTGTGAAACATTGGCATAGAAAGGGCTCTGACCTACATCTTGCACAAATTGCTCAGTCAGGCTTACAAAAAGAGGGGATGCAGGTTGGAAAGTAGCATCGATCCAGAAGACAAGGTAGACATTCGCTTTGCCATCGATTACGTGACCAGATCCATAGATCATGTCCCCCTTAAAGCCAGGCGGAGCGGGATCAACGTGTGGGGGAGGATTATTCGCAGGCGGATTCACATTCTGACAGCTTACTGCAGAGAGGAATTTTTGGGTAACACTTGCTGAATTGTATGCAATGCACCCACATAAAGTTAAAGATAACAGAAGCAATAACAAGATGAATCTATTCATGCCTTTGTCTGAGCACACCAATCCCTATATGGACTTCAGTAGACGAGAAGGGGGGTGCCGCCTCCTTTACTGGGTTGGTTCTTTTCAAACCAACTGCTGAGGTAAGAGAACACTTGGACATGACTATGGCTACAGATTATGAACTAGGAATATCGATTGTACCTTCATTTCCGCAATCGACAAAATGTAATCCAGTTTCCGTATTCTCTAGCCGTGCACAATTATAGATATCCTGTTGACCGGAAGGTTGACCGACGACGTTGTTCAGCGCTGCATCTAAGACGACACAACTGCTTTGCTTTTGTGTCGTACTAAAGGTGTGCGAACTAGCTCCATCCGCCACATTGATGGTAAGCATGAGCGATGCTGGGCGGCATTGTTGATATGCTTGCCAGAAGCAATTTTCTTCTTGCCGTGCATTAGCGGGACCTATAAGGTTACCACCTGGTGATAGATTGACATTGCCACACTGGGTTTCTGAGCCGGCGGTAGATGTTGTGGCCGTGGATTGCCCACTCGTTCCAGCAAGAGGAACTGACGTGGCCGTTGGTTGCTCGTTCGTTCTAGATACTGTAGGCGATGCGACTATTGTCTGCTTACCTTTTTCTAGAGTGGTTGCTGGTGTAACCGATGGCCGCCCACGAGCCACCAAGCATATAGTCAAGAGCGCTATCATAAGGATTATGCCTATGGCATAAGAAATTAATCGTTTCCTACTCATCATGTCTTCCTTAAGAAAAACCATCAGGGCATGATCATATCGTAACAGAAGTTTACATGCTCTTCTAGGGAGAAAGAGGGACAGTTCCTCTTTTTTTCTCAAGGGATCGTTCACTCAAAGTGTCGCAAAAGTGTTGCCTTATTTGCTTTGACTACTATCCATCAGCGTCCATGCCATAAAATCAGCATGGTTGCAATGAGTCCGATTGCTAGAAACAAGAGAAAGATGAAGCCGATCATAATGATAGCCAGTAGCAGAGGGATCTGAAGCATGCGTGCTGGGAGCACCCTCCGCAGACCAGTGAGCGTCGGAATGCCTGAAAGCATCGCAGCCTGATTCGTCATTGTACTACCATTTGTGGGTGATGCTGGCTGCTGGTTGTGCTCAACAGGCTGGTCCAGCATTGCTACCTGCGCGGCGGTCAGAGAATATGCAGCAACCTGCTTAGGGAGCTTGATCGCAGCTTTATCAACAGCTGGCAAAGGGAATGTTGTCGACTCAGGTCGCTTGTTGATGCCAAATGCTTTTGCCATTTTTTCCTTTGTTGCCTCATACTGGACTACAGCGTCATGACCATACCCTTGTGAGATAGAACGCGACTGCTGCATCTCCTGAGCCTGCCGTGTTTGGAGAGCGGACTGTAAGGCCGCATCATACGCCTGGGCAAATTCCATAATGGAGGGATAGCGCTGTTCCGGCTTTTTGGCTAACGCATGCAAAAATACTTCATCTAACTCTTGGGGCAAAGATGGATTGGAAGTACTAGGACGCTCCGGAGGCGTATGGTGATGATGGTGCAAGAGCTGAGCAGCCGTTCCCTCGAAAACAGCTCGCCCTGTCACCAGTTGGTATATCATAACGGCAAGAGCGTACTGATCGGCTGATGGCCCCACATGCACTGAGTTTGCCAGTGAAGGGTCATCAAATTGCTCCGGTGCCATGTAGAGGGGTGTACCAACCGAACGATGTAACGAACGCCCATGGCGGTAGAAGGCCGCCAAGCCAAAATCTGCTAGCAACAGATGGGGGCGTCCCTGAGGAAAGATACCGGCGAGATAGGCCCGTCCATTTTTGGAAGTGTTCCGTTCAACGCGAATTAAGAAATTAGTTGGCTTGATATCACGATGAATAACGCCATGATCATGTGCATGTTGGAGTGCAGAGGCAGCCTGTAGCAGATAATAGCCAGCCTCTTCAGCGGAAATAGGCCAACCAAACCCAAACTGCTGTGTACGTCGCTGCAACCAGTTCCAGAGCGATCCCTCCGAAAGATAGGGCATGACCAGATATGTGATCGGCAAACTCCCATCTTCAATCACTTCATCACCAAAATGGTAGAGCGGTAAAATATGTTCATGTTCCAATTCGGCAACGGCACGAGCTTCGCGCTCGAAACGTAAAGCTGCTTGTTTGCCTTCTGGAGTATTTGGGACTGAACGTAGGTCTCCACACACCACTTTAATAGCAACTTTACGCCCAATACGCGCATGTTGAGCTAGATAGATATCACCCATACCACCACTCTCGATCAACCGTAGAAGACGATATCCACCGAGAGTCTTCCCCACCAACATGTTCATCGAGAATCCCTCTTGATATATAAAAAAAGACAAATGCATTTTAAGGGCAGAAAGGCTATCCTTTCTGCCCTGCTACAAACAGTATAATCCCCCTAGAGAAAAGCTTGAAAAGATCTGAGACAAACGTGCTAGCAAGATGCATGCAAGGATGTTATTGTCCGAGCTGGCGAAGAGCATCTTGTCCGATATATGCGAGTTCAGCACGAGTCTCGATAAGCTGCCGCAGAATAGGAACTGCCTCAAGATCCCGGTATTGCACTATAAGCTGACTCGCACTACGCACAATCGACTCCCGTGGATCATGTAAGGCTTCCCGAACGGCTATGCGAGAATGCATATTCTCACCCTGCGGATCAAGACGCGTGATTGCCTCATAAGCCTGACTGCGCACATAGGGATCAAAGTCGCGAGTAGCCCGCAATACCCACTCCAGCGCAGCACGATCTCCTAACAATCCATAAGCGCGTACAACAGCGGCATAGACAATGCTACCGGGAATCTCGGGATCTCCTGGCGGCAGATTGTCCTTAAACTTGGTTTGATGCATACGTGACGGCATGTCAATCACACGATTGACCAGTTGTTGTAGTGAAGACGGAGCGCGTGGTTCGCCCAGTTGCCCCAAGGTTTCGCACATTGTACCTATCGTCAGTGCATGTGAACGGTCCTTTAGTGTGGTAATGGCATCGAGACGTGTAATCAGTAGCGACGAGACACGCTGATCACGTAATTCTCCCAGAACTTTGACTGTTGGCGTCAGAACTTCTTCATCGGGATTTGCCAACGTGTTGAGCAGAGTATCGCGTCCTGGTCCCTGCATCCAAGGCTCAATTTGATTCATTATAGGCGCGCACTGATAGACCTGATCAATAATGCGGCCATCTTTTACTCTCCCCTGAGATATTTCACTCCAGTAGCGACCGAGCAGGAAACCGAGACGATGAACGGCCACAGTATTCTGCCATAGCGCACAGCGCTGGGCTCCAGCAAACAACGCCTGCGCCAGGGTGGGAAGATGACGTTCAAAAACAACCGGAATTGTGTCTATCTCAGTAGTGGCTGGTGGTAGATTGGTGCTATCCTGCAAGACCTGACTAAAGATCAGTGCAGACTGCTCTAGCAAGCGCGGACTTGCTTTGTTTTCGCCGGACAGGTAGTTTTCGAGCGGGACAACACAGTAGATGGGAGTAGCGAGATAACTTTCCAGACCGGGAGCATCATCCAGTCCGCTTGCTACCAGCAGATGATAAAGCTGCTCTTGTTTCAACTCCAAACAGGCTTCGACTACATCAACCTTTGCCCAACCTTTAGCACATTTCAGAGCACCAATTAGTGCCTGTATGGCTGGAACAGTGGCATGCTTGACGAGCGACTGGGTAGCATATAAGGATGTATTGGGATCGATGGCCAGATCGCCCAGGATTTCTGCCACATTCCTCTCGCTGCTGGTAGTTCCATTTATGGATGATTTGGCGAGCTTGGATGTCTGCCTCAGACCAGAAATACCCATCATTTTGTAATTACCTAGCATGAGGATCGCAAAACGTCTGGCGCGTCCTTCTCGTGTTTCAGCTGGGTTTGCATCTTGAGGAAGATCGGAAGGATCTCCCCGCTCAATAATGTTGAGCCAGGCAGGAATCAGCGCACCGCCACGATCAATCTCATACAGGAAAGGGATCAATACGCTTTTCCACTGCTCTACAGGACCCACATTGAGCAGAGG
>Ga0137388_10003295_pt1 | contig 10409 bp, 5 predicted proteins | sample 15con2h14AmetaG_FD_104644 | JGI IMG/M metagenome (GOLD analysis project Ga0137388, IMG submission 104644) | Vadose zone soil microbial communities from Angelo Coast Range Reserve, California, USA - 15con2h1.4A metaG | ecosystem: Environmental > Terrestrial > Soil > Vadose zone > Saprolite...
CGCCACGTCGACATCGCTCTTCACTGATCCTCTGACGCGATGGGATGCGGAGGCAGGCTCGTTATGGCTGCACGCGATTCGCTCCGGAATCCGATCGGATGCACCGTTCGTCACGATCGGCAACGAAACGACCTTCCCATCGCTTGGCATCACGACTCGAGCGTCGCTCGGCGTGTTGCGTTATCCGGACGGTGTGGCGCGACCGATCGGATCGGCGGCGATCTCACTCCGCGTTTCCTTGCGATCCGCGGTGACCGCCGCCGTCGAGCAGCGCGAAATCCTGCGCACCGCCACCGCCGTCGATCGTCACGTCTACGCGCGCTCGACGTCCCTGCAGTGGCGGAGAGAGCACGAGAACGAATGGAGTGCCGCCGTCGAAGCAAGACGCATCCGTTACTCGGATGCGAACCGGGGGTGGTCACTGACGGGCTACGCTCTCGCGCCGTTCGCGACGTTTCATCGCGTGCTCTTCACTGCAGGAGCGTCCGCGGCGATCCGAGATACGGCCGACAGCCGGTTTTACGTCGAGTCGGTGTCATCGAGCGCGGCACAACACGCATTCTCATACTCGTACCGCGGCGCGTACACACCGTATTGGACGCCGCGAGCCTTTCACGAGATCCGCCTGGTCCTCGCCGCGGACACGATGATTCGCCACACGCGGCTGCGTGCGCAGGCAGACGTCGGAGTGACGCGGGATCGCGGCAGCAACTTCGGACCGGATGAAGGCTCGACCGCGCTGCCGTCGAGCATTTTCGAATTCGAGTTCAGGCGCGTTTACCACCCGCGACATTTCCAAGTGTCACTGACTGCGCCGGTGACCTCCCGTATGTCGATCGAAGTTGCAGCCGAACGAAGCGGAACGGTTTTCTATCAAGCGAATGGCATCCGTGCGTCCCTGGTCCGACGACGCTGAGATCTTCCGGCACCGCCGTGCTGCACCCGTGCACACGTGGGAGCGCTGGCTGCTCGGCGTGATGCTGTTCCTCGGCGCGCAGAGTGTCTTCTACTTCGCGACGTGGTGGTTTCGCACCGAGCACGTGAACAATCTGCCGCTCTTCATTCTCCTTTCCGGGGCCACGTGGTACGGCATCGTGCGTCTGATGGTGGGGTGGTACAACGCGTTCCACGTCGAACAGCCCGATCCTGTCGTGGCACCCGATGGGCTCTCCGTCGCCATCTTCACGACGTCGGCGCCCGGTGAGCCGTACGACATGTTCGTCCGGACGCTCGCTGCGGCGCGCGAGGTCACCTATGCACATACGACCTATCTTCTCGACGACACTGGCGATGCTCGATTTGCACAGCTCGCGCGGGACATGGGAGCGGTGCACATGGAGCTCATCGGAATTCCGGGAGCGAAGGCGGGAAAGATCAACGCCGCCCTCGAGCGCACTACCGAGGAGTTCATTCTCGTGCTCGATCCCGATCACATTCCGCTGCCACCATTTCTCGATCGCGTGCTCGGCTACTTCGCCGATCCGAACGTCGGATTCGTACAGGTCTCGCAGGCGTACTACAACGCAGGCGAGTCTTTTGTGGCGCGCGCTGCCGCCGAACAGACGTTCGCGTTCTACGGCCCCATACTCCAGGGCATGAACGGGACCGGGACGGCGGTGGCGATCGGCGCGAACTGCACGTTTCGGCGACAGGCTCTTCAATCCATCGGTGGCCACGGTCTCGGCCTCGCCGAAGACCTCGTGACGTCCATTCGGCTGCACGCGAAGGGTTGGAAGTCGATCTACGTACCGGAAGTGCTTTCGCGAGGGCTCGTCCCCTCCGATCTCCAATCATTTCTCAGGCAACAGCTCAAGTGGTCGCGCGGCGTACACGAGGTTCTGTTTCGTGAGTACCCGCGAGCGTTCCGGGATCTCAGCGGACACCAGCGCATCTCCTACCTGATGATCGGCAGCTACTACCTCGTCGGATTGACGACGCTGATCTACCTGACGATCCCGCTCCTCTACTTGTGGGCGGGAAAGCAGCCGGCCGCGTTTTTTCTCTCCGAGTACGTGCAGCATGCGGCTCCCGTCGGCATTTTCGGGATACTCATCTACCAGTTCGCGCAGCGATGGTTTTGCGATCCGGATCGGGAGCGCGGGTTCCATTGGCGGGGAACCTTGCTGAAGATAGGGTCGTGGAGCGTTTTCCTTCAAGGTTTCGTTCTCTCGGTGGTGAACGTCGCCGTTCCGTACATTCCGACGTCCAAGGAACGAAAGCGAGGAAACTTCTGGAGGCTCGCGCGAGTGCCTCTGACCGTTCTGATCATTTCGGTGCTCACGGCGGTCTGGACTGTTTTCCGGCAACTGTTCGTCGTTCCCGAAGCGGAAGTGCGAATCACCACGGAAGTCACTGCCGGAATGCTGCTATTTTTGATCTGCAACACTGTGCTCATGAGCGGACGGATTTACGCAGCATGGGCGGATCGTGAACGCGTCGACGAATGAGCGCTCGTAACCGATATCAAATCGCGTTCTTCGCTCTCGGGTGGCTGATCGCGTTCGGCATCCTCTTTCAGATGGGCGTCGGCAGCGGGTTTCACAGTCTCTACGATGCTGTGAACGATCGTCTGCGCCGCCTTGCGCAGCGCTTCTCCGATTCGGAAGGGAACGCGGTGCGCGACGTCCGTGGTTCGTCGCGAACGGACTATCTCGCGCCGCTCCGGCCCACACTCTCGACCGTCAATGGTCTGAAGAACCCGCCGACGATGCTGTTCGGTGTCTACGATGGCGGGCTTCCAAACACATTCGCCGGCATGGACAGGCTCGAGTCGCGCGTTCAGTACAAATTTCCGATCATCTCGTGCTACGTCGCGTGGGGCGATAAGCCGACCGAGAAATTTCCGACACGGCTCGTCGAGACGATCAACCGCATGGGGTCTGTCCCGATGATCACCTGGGAACCGTGGGTCGTCGACTTCGACGAGACCCTTCGCCCGAATTTACCCAAGCGTCCCGAACGTGAGTACGCCAGCCTTGCTTCGATCGCTCGCGGCGACTACGACTTCTACATCGTCGAGTGGGCCAAGGCCGCTGCGGCGTTCGGCAAACCGATGTTCCTGCGGTTCGCTCACGAGATGAACGATCCCTATCGTTATCCGTGGGGACCGCAGAACGGCAACCGTCCGGATGACTTCATTGCGGCGTGGAAACATGTCCATCTCGTCTTCCAGAAGATGAACGCGACGAATGTGCTGTGGGTGTGGTCGCCGCACATCTCCATGCCATGGTTCGAGTACTACTACCCGGGAGCCGATTTCGTGGACTGGGTCGGCATCGGCGTTCTGAATTACGGGACGATCGCGTCGTGGTCGCGCTGGTGGAGCTTCCACCAGATTCTCGAAAAGGCGTATCCGGCACTGATGAAGCTCGAGAAGCCGATCATGATCTGCGAATTCGGCACGCTGCCGGCCGGCGGCGACGAGTACGAATGGTATCGGCAAGCCTTCTACCACATCGATCACACCTACAACCGAGGGATTCGGGCGGTCGTTTTTTTCAATCAGGAATATGACATCACGATGTCATCAGCTCCCCTGAACTGGAGTTTGCTGCAGGACCAGCGCGCTGCTGGATACGTCGCCCAGGCGCTCGCGGCGCACTCGGGCCTCTAGCTTGCGGAGACCGCCAACCGGCTCAGGAACAGCTCCTGAATTTCCACGGGCGGGCGCGGCTTGCTGATGAGATATCCCTGTAGGAGGCGGCAGTCGTTCTTTCGGAGGAATTCGCATTGCTCCTCCGTCTCGACTCCTTCAGCGACCGTTCGCAAGCCGAGCTGATTGGCGAGGAGCAGCACGGCCGTCACGATCGATTCTGCATTCGTGTGGCGCGGGAGGTCTACGACGAAGCTCCGATCGATCTTCACGGTGTCGACGGGAAACTGCTTCAGATACGTGAGCGACGACTGTCCGGTTCCGAAGTCGTCGATCGCGATGCTGATGCCCATGTCGTGCAGCTGTCGAAGGATGAGCATCGTGCGGTCGCTTTTCTGGACGGCGACGCTCTCGGTCACCTCGAGCTCGAGCGATTTCGGGTCGATCCCGGACTCATCGACCACGCGCTCGACCATCCCGACGAAATCGCGCTGATAGAACTGCCGTGGCGAGACATTCACACCGACGAGAACGTCGGCGTAGCCGAGACGCGTCCACTCACGGATCTGTGCACATGACTTTCGAAGGACCTGCTCGCCGAGGTCGGTGATGAGACCGGTATGTTCGGCGAGAGGGATGAAGCCCGCGGGCTCGATGAGTCCGCGCTCGGGATGGTTCCAGCGGACGAGCGCTTCGACGCCGCCAAGGCGCCGGTCGTCGGCGGTGACCTGCGGCTGATACCACACGGTGAACTCGTCGCGCTCCAGCGCGGCACGCAATTCCTGCTCGAGCATCAGGCGGCCGACGCTCCGGGTACCGCCACGACTGCACAACTGATAGCTGTTCCCGCCGGCCTCCTTCACTCGATACATGGCGCCGTCTGCGTTGTGAATCAATGTTTCGGCGTCTGTGCCGTCCGTCGGATAGACCGAGATGCCGACGCTCGTGGTGACATGGATCTCGTCGCGGTCGACCATGAACGCCTGCGCCACTCCTTCAAGGATCTTCGTCGCCACGACTTCCGCATCGGCTTCGCTGTGAATGTCGGGCAGGAGAATCGTGAACTCGTCACCGCCCACTCTGGCAACGGTGTCATCCGGCCGAAGGAGAGTGGCCAGGCGAACGGCCAGCGCCTTGAGCAACTCATCGCCTGTGGTGTGACCGAGGGTGCCGTTGATGCTCTTTAATTCGTCGAGGTCGAGAAACATCACGGCGACGGATTGCTTCGTACGCTCGGCGCGCGCCAGGGCAACACTCATGCGGTCGAGGAAGAGGGCGCGATTCGGCAGTCCGGTGAGCGAATCGTGGTACGCCTTGAAGATCATCTCTTCCTCGGCGCGCTTCCGATCGGTGATGTCGAGGAGGATGCCTTCCAGAGTCGCGGATGTGGCGTCATCCGGCGAGGGGATCAGCCGCGCGTTTGAAAGCGCCCAGACCGCCTCGCCGTCGCGCCCTCGAAGCTCGACCTCTTCGTTCGTCAGCGCGCCGAATTCGCGAAGCTGTCGCATCAGCCGCAGTTTGTCGCGGCCGTGCATGTAAGCGATCACACCGCCCTCGGTGAGAAACTCTTCCTTCGAACGGTATCGAAACAGGCGTGCACATGCGTCATTGCAATCGAGAATGCGGCCGTTGACGGTGGAGATGTAAACACCGGCGAGATTGCGCTCGAACAACAGCCGGTACTGTTCCTCGGTTTTTCGCAGCGCCAGCTCCGCGCGCCGGCGCTCCGTGATCTCTTCACGAAGCTCGCGCGCACGCTCCTCGACGCGTTGCTCGAGCGTGAAGTTGAGGTTTTCGAGCTCGTATTGCGTCGCGGCAAGACGATCGAGCATCAGATTGAACGATCGCGCCAGCTGTCCGACCTCATCGTTCCCCTCGATCTCGGCGCGGTGACCGAGATCCCCGTCCGCGATCTTTTCAGATGTGGCGGCAATGCGCTTCAGCGGACTGGTGATGAGAGTGCTGAGCGCAAAGACCGCGGCGACGCCGATCGCGAATGCGATGAGCGTTACCAGAGCAACCGTCGCGCGGGTGCGCGTCATGTCGCCCGCAACGCGTGACAGGGAAAAGCCGGCAATGAGCTCGCCCACCACGCGTCCGCGATCGCGAATCGGGCTCTTCGTCTGATACACCGAGCGATTCGCGGACATCCCGCCGACCGTCGCCATCGTCGCCGCGAACGATTGCGCTTCGTCGGGCATCGATAGCTCCGGCTGCTGCAATGAAGGGGAAGCGACGGCCATCGGAATCCACCGATACCCAGAGTCTTCTGCAGCGAGCTGGTTATAAGCGGCAAAGATCTGGCCGCTCGCGCTCAAGACCAGAAAGTAGACGAGGTCCGGATCGCGTCGTAGTACACCGAGCGCCTGCGCCGCCGCAGCCCGGCCGTTCGTCCGGATCGGGCCGACGAGGACGTTTGCCGTCATCGACGTCGTCGAGATAGCCTTTTGGGCCAGGGCCTGAACGGCCTGCCGTCGAAGCCGGGTCGGGAAATAGATGAATACGGCGACGGCGAAAACCGCCAGAACAACCGTCATCAGAAAGGCCAGCCTCGTCCTGATCGACAGCTTTGATGAAAGGGGCATGTTCAGTCCGCGCAAGGGAATGACGCCGGTCGGATGCCGCTTCTTATAACCGCTCCCCCGGTCAACATGCCATCCTACTTCAGGAACGTCACGGTCAGACGTCTTCACCCCACGCAATCGCGGGGGTTCAGCACGTCTCGACCTGGCCGGCGCGTAACCGCGGCCGCACGGCTCGCGATCGGCGCGGTCGCCTTGATCGGGGCGCTTTCAGCGCGGGGTGCAACGGTGAGCGGCATCGTCACGGACGCCGGGACGGGATCGAATCTTCCCTCGATGATCGTCCGCGCGTACACCAGTGCCGGCGCCGATCCCGGCCTGCTCACCACCACCGACTCCACCGGCAGGTACACCCTCGGAGTGCCACCGGGCGACTACCGCATCCTCGCCTACGACCAGAACGGCATCTATGCCACGACGTTCGCGGGAGATGCGGACTCGTTCGAGACTTCCGCTGAACTCTCCGTTGGCGACAAGAATGTCGCGAATTACAACTTCGCGCTTCGAAGAGGTGGCGTTGTCACCGGCAGGGCGCTTGCGGGATCATCACCGATCGGCGATGGCGTCGTCGCCGCGTACAACCTCTCCGGCACGCGGCGCGGGTTCACGGTGCCCGACAACAGCGGCAACTATTCGATCGTGCTGCCACCGGGTCCCTTCAAACTCGTCGCCTTCGATAACAACAAGTTGTACGCGCCACAGTTTTTCTTTCTGATGAGCTCCTTCAATGCAGCAACACCCGTACAGGTCAGCGAAGGAAAAGTCGTCCCCAACACGAACTTCGCGCTCGCCCGCGGCGGCCGCCTTGCCGGCTTCGTGATGGACTCCGAGAGCGGCGCGCCTGTCGCCGGCATGCTCATCGCCGTCTACGACGACAGCGGCGCCCTCATCGCTTCGCAACAGAGCACTTCCGACCAGTTCGACATCACTGTTTCCGCCGGCACGTACAGGCTCGTCGCCTCCGATCCCGCGCATTCCTACGCACCGGCTTTCTTCGGAGGAGCGTCGAACTTCGACGGAGTCACACCCATAAGCATCCGCGCCTCCGAGCTACGGTCCGAGCTGCGATTCGACGTCGTGCCCGCCGCACATGTTCGCGGTCGAACGTTGTCGGAATCGGGCGCGCCTCTCAAAGACATCACGATCGCCGCCTACAACAGAGATGGCTCGCTCCGAACGAGCGTCCGGACGAGCTCGAACGGCGAGTTTCAGCTCGATCTGCCCGCCGGGACATTCAAGCTCGTGGCCTCTGACGAAGCACTCGTTTACGCGGTGGAGTTTTTCTCGAACGCTCCGGACTTCCGATCGGCAGAGGAGATTACGGTCAGCGCCAGGCAAGACTTCACAGCCGACTTCGCGATGGCCGTCGGCGGTAATTTTTCCGGCGAGGTCACGGACGCCCAAACACACACTCCGCTGGGATCGATCACCGTTGGCGCATACAACGCGACGGGTGATCTGATCAGCTCCGCGAAAACGAACGAAGCAGGTCAGTACAAGCTCGTCGTTCCCGCCGGATCGTTCCGGCTGGCCGCATCGGATCCGTCGCTCAGATATGCGGCGTCGTACGACGGGGGGTTCATCGCTTTCGAGCCCTCGCCCGAGGTTCGCGTCGAATCCGGCTCCTCGGTCGACGTCCCGTTCCAGCTCACGACAGGCGTGCTTCTCCTCGGTTCGGTGAGGGACTTCGCGCAACGTCCGATCAATGGTGTCGATGTCGGCATTCTGGATGCCGCGGGCGACCGCGTCGCGACCGCGCGATCGAGAAATGGAGGCTTCGAGGTGACGCTGCTGCCCGGGACGTATAAGTTCCTCGCCGTCGACCCGCAGCGTCGCTACACGCCTTCCTTTTATGACCGCGCGCAGACGTTCCGCGCCGCGGCGGCACTGACCATCCGCAAGGATGGTCCCACCCCCTCCGTAACATTCCTCCTGTTGCCCACGCTCCGGCATCGAGCGACTGCGTACTGACTCGTTATAATTGCTCGTCCCCATGCCCGAACATCTGCAGCTTCACTACATCGATCTCGGAGTGCCGCGGGTCAGCGATCTTCGGACCGATATGACCATCGGCCGCACGGAAGGCAACGATCTCATCCTCAATCATCCTTCGGTGTCGCGAAAGCACGCCCGATTCGAGAACCGCCTCGAGCGCTGGTGGATCGTCGATCTCAAGTCGACCAACGGTGTGAAAGTGAACGGCAACATCGTCACCGAGGCACCCGTGCACGCATCGGACAAGATCCACATCGGCTCGGTGCAACTCGATCTGAAGGCCTTGCCGTCCGTCGACTTCAGCGGCGACTCGATGTTCGACAACCCATCGGGAACCGTGATCCGTCGCATCTCCGACTTCAATGCCGACTTCGGACTCGACGGAAGCGCCGTCGAGCCGGCAGCAGTGCGTCCGGTGTCGGAGCCTGGTGTCGTCAAGCCCGAATCGCAAGAGACGCGAGAGAAGATTTTTCAGGTTCTCATCCAGGTCGCCAAGGCACTGCTGCAGACCGAAGATCTCAACTCCATGCTCAATACCGTGATGGACATGATCTTCAAGTACCTGCCGGTCGAGCGCGGGCTAATCATCCTGTTCGACGAGAAGGGCGAGCCCGTTCCCAAGCTGACCAAGTTCGTCGACGGCGCAGAACAGCAGGACATCCCGATCTCTCGCACGATCCTGAAGATGGTGAAGGAGCAGCAGGTCGCGCTGATGACTTCGAACGCACTCGAAGACGCCCGGCTCCTCGGCGGAAAATCGATCGCGATCCACGGTATTCGTTCCGCGATGTGCGTTCCGCTGTGGAACAAGCAGCGCGTCATCGGCGCCGTTCAGGTCGATTCACCGATCCACGTGGGCAGCTTCACCGAAGAGGATCTCGATCTCATCACCGCACTCGCCAACTTCGCGGCCGTGGCGATCGAACGTGCGCAGCTCTCGGAGAAGATCGAGCAGGAGCGAAAAATCCGCTCGAAGATGGAGCGGTACCACTCGCCCGCAGTCATCGATGAGATCGTGAAGGGCGTCATCACGACCGACGAGACCGAGATCCGGAACGCGGAACTGTCCATCATGTTTGCGGACATCTCCGGCTTCACCAGCATTTCCGAGACAAAGAAGCCCGAGGAGGTGTCGGAGTTTCTCTCGCATTTCTTCAATTGCGCAGTGGAGTCGATCTTCACGTACGGCGGAACGCTCGACAAATACATCGGCGACGCCGTGATGGCGTTCTTCGGCGCACCGATTCCTCAGGAGGATCACGCCGATCGCTCGGTGCTCGCGGGCCTGATGATGCTGCGACTCGTCGAGGACTGGAACGCGGAACGCGCGAAGCAGAATCTGCCGGCAGTGAAGATACGCATTGGAATCAACAGTGGGCCCGCGGTCGTCGGCAACGTCGGAACCGAAAAGCGCGTCGACTACACTGTCCTCGGCACCTCGGTGAACATCGCGTCGCGCCTCGAGAGCGGCGTCGCCAAACCCGGCCAGCTCGTGATCTCGCAGAACACGCTCGACCGGATGATCGGAAGCTTCAATACCGAGCCCCTCGGCGAGTTCGCTCTCAAGGGTCTCCAGCAGAAGATGCCCGTCTTCAATGTGTTGGGGTCCGTCGACCTGAATGAGCCGTCAACAGACGCGATTCCGCGCACGACGACGTACACTCCCCGCTGAGACCGGCAAACACTGGAACGCGGGAGGCCGCTCGTTCGTTCTATACCGTGTGGCGGTGGGCGCCACACAACGCTACGTGATGCGACGTTCCCGAAATCTCGCAGTTCTCATCCTCGAGCCGATGCTCGTCGTCGCTGCGCTCGCACTGATCGCGCGCAGCGCGCTCGTCGGCGTGTACTCCATTCCTTCGATATCGATGGCTCCGACGCTGCAGGCCGGCGATCACATCCTCATCACGTCCTACCGGATGCCGTTCGGCGAGAGGCTGCCGCGGCGCGGCGATGTGATCGTGTTCCGCGCGCCGGGCTCACCGGACGAGATTCTCGTCAAGCGTGTCGTCGGGACTCCGGGCGATCTCGTCGATGCCGCGAGCGGAGGCGTGCGCGTCGGCGGACGAACGATCGCAGAGCCGTACCTGATGCAGCATGGGTTGAGCGGGGCGATCGCTCCGCAGATCGTGCCGCCCTCATCGTTCTTCGTGATGGGCGACAATCGCGCGCATTCATACGACAGCAGAAGCTGGGGCGCGGTCCCCGCGGATCTGGTGCTCGGCAGAGCGAGAATGGTC
>Ga0137388_10003300_pt1 | contig 10399 bp, 9 predicted proteins | sample 15con2h14AmetaG_FD_104644 | JGI IMG/M metagenome (GOLD analysis project Ga0137388, IMG submission 104644) | Vadose zone soil microbial communities from Angelo Coast Range Reserve, California, USA - 15con2h1.4A metaG | ecosystem: Environmental > Terrestrial > Soil > Vadose zone > Saprolite...
CTTTTTTACCCCGCTCGACGGTGCGGTCGCGACGACGTCCGACCGGACCCTCTTCATGGTCCGCACCGAGGTGCACTGCCGCCGGTGTGGTGGTCACCTGGGACACGTGTTCGACGATGGTCCGCGCCCCACCGGGCTGCGCTACTGCATCAACGGCGTCTCGCTGACCTTTTCTTCGGCGCCGTAGCGGTCGATTACCCAACAGCCCTCGCGGTGGGGAAGGCAACGCGATACCGCCGTGCGAGCTCGACGAGGCAGGCGTGGTGCTCCCCGTCGATCGCGATCCCGTCCCGAGCCTGTCTTTCGGCGCGCTCGGCCTCCGGTTGGCCGGGATACAGGACCGGGCCGGGCGCGCCGGGGATTAGCGGCGCGCCGGTGAGCTGATCCAGGAGCCGCTCGAGCCGGGCCCCAAAGGCGGAGGGCTCACCGATGGCACCGGGGTCGATCGCCATGAAAAATTGTCCGAGGTCGGGGCGCCCCTCCGTCGAGAAGAGGCCGACGATGTCCCGGCCGAACGCGGCACCGCCGAGGATTCCGGTGAAGACCTCGACCAGGAGCGCGAGGCCATACCCCTTGTAACCGCCGGTCTCCTCCGTGCCGCCCAGCGGCTGGAGCGCGCCTCGAAGAGCGACTTCCGGCGTTGTCGCCGCGGAACCGTCGGGGCCGATCGCCCAGCCAGCGGGAAGAACCTCGCCTCGCCTGGCGGCAACTTCGATGCGGCCGCGAGACACCGTCGACGTCGCCATGTCGAGGACGAGAATTCCGTAGCGACCCGCGGGCGCGGCAAGGGCAATCGGGTTGGTTCCGAGCAGGCGAATTCGTGCCCGGGTCGGCGCCACCATCGGAGAGGAATTGGTCAGGCTCAAGCCAATCAATCCCCTTTGCGCCACCCGCATCGCATACCAGCCGGCGATTCCGAAGTGGTTCGCATGGTGCAACACCGAGATCGCCGTCCCCGTTTCTCTGGCGCATTCAATCGCGTCATCGGTCGCTACGCGTCCCGCGTGTTGCCCCCAGCCGTTGTTCGCGTCAAAGCGCGCAAGCGCCGGCTTTCCCGTCTCCTTCTTCGGTCGCGCCGCCGGATCAAGGGCTCCCGACTCGACGAGCTTGAGGTATTGCGGCAGCCGCGCGGTTCCGTGCGAAGCGATCCCGCGCAGGTCGGAGGCGAGGAGAACCTCGGTAACATCGGCAGCAATGTCGTCCGGAGTGCCGACCCGGCGAATCAGCGCATCGGTCCAGTCACGCAGGCCGTCCGCGTCGATGACGAATCCGTGAACCGGGTCGGGGTAGTGGGGCATGGGAGAGTCTAGGCTAATGCCCGCGATGGCCCTTGAGCGCTTGTTCGCGGATCGCGGAAATCGTCGTGATCGGCGTGATGACCTCCTCGGGAAGGCGCAGCTCCAACAGCGCGGGCACGCCCGAACCCATCGCGCGCTCAAAGGCGGGAGCGAACTGCTCCGTGGTCTCGACGATCTCCCCGAACGCGCCGAACGAGCGCGCATAGGCGGCGAAATCCGGGTTGGTCAGCTCCGTGCCGTGCACCCGTCCGGGAAAGCTGCGTTCCTGCCACATGCGGATGGTACCGTAGATGCCGTTGTTCACCAGCACGATGATGATTGGAAGGCGGTGGCGAATCGCCGTCGCAAGCTCCTGTCCGGTCATCAAGAAGTCGCCGTCGCCGACGAAAGTGACGACGGTGCGATCGGGATGCAGCGCCTTCGCCGCGATCGCGGCCGGGAGTCCATAGCCCATCGCCCCGCTGGTCGGGGCGAGCTGGGACTTGAACCCCCGATAGCGGATGAAGCGGTGCACCCAGGCGGAGAAATTGCCGGCGCCATTGGCGAGGATCGCATCGGTCGGCAATCGCTGCCGTAGGTTCGTGAGAATCTCCGCCAGCTGCAGGGAACCCTGGACGTGCACCGGCGCGTTCCATGCGACATAGTCGGCGCGGGCTGCCGCGGTCTCGGTCGACCAGGGCGGCGTCGCTGCGGGGCGCAGCTGAGCGAGGGCGGCGGCGATCTCCGGCATACCCGAATTGATGGGCAGGTCCGCCGCATAGACGCGGCCGAGCTCCTCCGCGCCGGCGTGGACGTGCACCAACGTCTGCCGCGGAACCGGGATGTCGAACAGCGTGTATCCACTGGTCGTCGCCTCGCCCAATCGAGGGCCGATTACCAGCGCGACGTCGGCCTCCTTGATGCGCCGAGCCAATTTTGGATTTATGCCGATGCCGACGTCACCCGCATATTGCGGATGATCGTTGTCGAACAGGTCCTGGAAGCGGAAGGCGCAGGCGATCGGCAGCCGCCATGCCTCCGCGAACCTTCGCAGGTTGGTGCAGGCGTCGGCGGTCCAGCCGCTGCCGCCGAGGATGGCGATCGGCCGCCGGGCGCCGCCGAGAATCGTCGCCAGCTGCGCCATCTGCTCGGCAGACGGCGATGCTGCCACGCGATGATAGTGGGGAACGCCGGGAGCCTGCGTCTCTTCGGCGAGCATGTCCTCCGGCAGTGCCAGCACCACCGGGCCGGGGCGGCCGGAGGTCGCGGTATGAAAGGCGTGGCTCAAGTACTCCGGGATGCGCTTCGAATCGTCGATCTGCGCCACCCACTTCGCCATCTGGCCGAACATGCGGCGATAGTCGATCTCCTGAAACGCCTCGCGATCCGCAAAGTACCGCTGTATCTGGCCGATGAGGAGAATCAGCGGCGTGGAATCCTGGAATGCGGTGTGGATGCCGATCGACGCGTTGGTCGCGCCCGGTCCCCGGCTGACCAGGGCGATTCCGGGCCGGCCGGTGAGCTTGCCGTAAGCATCGGCCATGTTCGAGGCGCCGCTCTCGTGCCTGCACACGATCAGCTCCACCCGATCCAGCACGTCGTAGAGCGCGTCGATGACGGGTAGGTGGCTCTCCCCGGGCACGCAGAAGACGTGACCGACGCCCTGCCCGAGAAGAGTCTGCACGAGGATCTGAGCGCCGCTCCCGGACAGCGTCGATTGTCTTCCCATCGGCAGGTCTCCGGTCACCGATACGCCTTTGCCTGCGCGGCGATCGCAGCGGCGTCGAACCGGTTGATTTCGTCGATCAAATCGTTGGTGACGAGGTCGGTTGCCGGGACCTTTGCGCTGATCACCTTCCATTTGACGAGGAAGTCCTCGTACGCATCGAAATCCTTGACCGAGCTCTCGCCCCAGCGCTTCACCCCGCCCGCCTCGAGCCGCCAGTGCTCGGCGCGGGCAAGCAGCGTTTTGACGTCCTCCCGCAACCCTTGCTCGTCGCTTTTTCCGCTCGGCTTGGTGAAAGGATAGACCTCGTAGAGAATCTTCACCGCTGCCTCCGGATTGGCCATCGCGAAAACGGTGCCCATCGCGTAGCCCTTGCCCAGCGCTACCGCCTGTGCGCGGTCCTTCTTCAGCGTGCTTTCCAAGACGAGGAAGCCATTCGACGGAAAGCGCGCGACCGGGCCGGAGTCGAGCAGGCGCACCGGCACGCCCGCGCTGTCGATCAGAGCGTATTGCGTGTCATAGAGCGAGAGGGCCGTCACCTGCCCGGCGCGCAGCAGCGCCGCGGCTTGCGCGGCCTCGCCCACGACGACGATCTGTACGTCCTTCTCCGGATCCAGGCCGTTCATTGCCAACAACCCGCGAGCGACGGGAACACCGCCCGACGCCATCGAGGCCACCCCGATCTTCTTCCCTTTCAGCTCCTTCATCGAGACGATCGGGCTCTGCTTGGGCACCGCGATGCCATAGATGTTCCCCTGGTACGCGGTATAGAAGATCTTCGCCTTCACGCCCTGCTGCAGCAGCGGGGGAACCGGCTCTATCGAAGGCAGCGAATAAGGCAGATCGCCGGTGGCGACCAGCTTCGCGCAATCCGTCGACCCCGGCACCGGAACGAGCTGCACCTTGATGCCCGCCGAGGAGTACCAGCCCATCTTGGTCGCGATCGCGAACGGCGCGGCGGCGGAGGTGATGGTCTTGGCGCAGAACCCGAATCGGACCACGGTCTCCGCCGCGCGTGCGACCGGGGTCTGCTGCCACGCCAGCGACCCGACCGAGGCCACCACCATTGCGATCGTCGACTTCCTCATAGGGCACCTTTGATCGAAGCGGCGTTTGCCGCCGCCTTCTGCGAGGGATCCCAGAACAGCACCCGGCGGCGTATGGATACCAGGATCGCGTTGAGCGCAAGGCCCATCACGCCGAGAATAAAGAGAAGCGCGAATTCGCCCGCCACGTCCATGCTGAAGTTCCGGCTCTGGATCAGCATTCCCAGGCCCGCCTCGGCCCCGACGAACTCGCCAACGATCGCGCCCACCAGTGAGAAGACCATCGCCACCTCCAACCCCGCCATGATGAACGGGAGCGCCGACGGCAAGCGCAACATCCTGAAAATCTGCAGCTCGCTGGCGGAAAGGGAGCGCATCAGATCTACCCGGTCCTCGTCGGCCGAGCGAAGCCCGACCACGGTGTTCACCAGCAGGGGAAAGAAAGAGATCAGCGCTGCGCTCACAACCTTGGAGGTGATGCCCAACCCAAACCAGATCACCACCAGCGGCGCGAGAGCCACCTTGGGCACCGACTGAAACATCACGATGAAGGGGTAGAGGTAATACTCGATCGATCGGCTGGCGGCCAGCGCGGTGCCGACCACGAATGCGATCATCGACCCGAGCGCAAAGCCGAGCAGCGTCTCGGCGAGGGTGATCCAGAAGTGCTCGAGGTAGATGCCGCTCACCGTGCCGCGGTAGAGGGCGGCACCGATCTGCGAAGGCGGGGGGAGAATGAACGCCGGAATGCGCAGCAACCTCACCGCGGCTTCCCAGACCGCGAGGGACGCGACCAGCAGCACGATTCTAAGCGCCGGGCTGCGCGACTCCCTCATGCTTCCATCCCGTTCTTCGCGCTGAAGTGCGACCGGATCCGCCGGACGATTCCGCCGAACTCGGGCACCGAGATGACATCGAGCGCCCGCGGACGCGGGATGCTGACCGGGATGTGTTCGGTGATCCGGCCCGGCCGGGGGGTCATGATCAGGACCCGATCGGCGAGGAAGACCGCTTCGGCGATCGAGTGAGTAATGAACAAGATCGTCTCGCGCCGCTCGAGCCAGATCCGCTGCAACTCGAGGTTGAGGCTCTCTCGGGTCATCGCGTCGAGTGCACCGAAAGGCTCGTCCATCAAAAGCATCGCCGGGTTGTGGATCAGCCCACGGCTCAGCGCGACGCGCTGCTGCATGCCGCCGGAGAGCTCCCAAGGGTACCGGTGCTCGAAGCCTTGCAGGCCGACCACCGCCAGGAGCTCGAGCGCGCGCGAGCGGTTGCTCTCCCGGCCGAGTTTTTGCACGTCGACAGGAAGCAGCACGTTGTCGAGCACGGTCCGCCAGGGGAAGAGGACCGGCGACTGGAAGACCATGCCGATGTCCCGCCTCGGGCCGGTGATCGAAACGCTGTGCAGCTTGACCTCGCCGCGCGTCGCTGGAACCAAGCCGGCGAGGATCTTCAAGAGAGTGGATTTCCCGCAACCGGACGGCCCAACGATCGCCACGAACTCGCCCTCGGCGACGTTGAACTCGATCTCATCGAGCGCGAGGACAGTCCCGCGCGGAGTTTGATACTCCTTGCGCAGCCCCTTGACCGCGATCACGTCGGCCGAATGCCCCATCGCGCCTCCCCTCGGAAGGTTATCAAGGGTCGCCTCAAGCAGTTAGCGTTACTTTCGAGACGACCAGAGCACCCAGGCGCCAATGAGTACGAAGCTGGCGCCTGCCAGCCGTTTCAACAATGCAGGGGCGACCAGACGAGACACTGTTTCGCCGGCGAGCACGGCAATCGCAGACGTTGAGACCAAGGCGAGAGCCGAGCCGAGAAAGACGGCGACTCGCGACTTGCCCTCGACCGCAAAGCCAAGGTGGCGAGCTGGGTTTGGTCGCCTACTGCGAGACCTACGCCGTTCTCCGCGCGCATCGGGAGTCGACCGGCGTGACGTCGCGCCTGAATCGGGCAAGGGTCGGGCAGGTTGTGGCCCAGGTGTCCTCACCGACCCATGGCGATGCGAATCAAGGGCCGAGCCTTCTGCGCAGTGGAAAACAGTAGCTCGACACTTCGTAAACAAATCAGGATTTCTTAAGCGAGCAGGCTGGCGGCGAAAGACTTGCCTTGACTTCACGCCCTCTCCCGACCTACGAGGTTGGTCGCCAGGGGGGGAAAGCCCGAGGGGGCGATCCAGTCTGCTGGCTCCTTGTTGAATCATTTAACGACACCAATGGAGGTCGTATGAGTAGAGTTCTCACTGGCACAGTCGCCCTTGTTGAGGTTGCCTTGTTGTATCCGGCGACGAGCCGGGCAGGCATGCAACGCACGGCGACGTTAGAGGCGATCAGTTTGGATGCAGAGCAGGTCACGAGCAACAGCATCAACGGGACAACGACAATCGATTGCAGCTCGATCATGGATTGCCAAGCGATACCGATAGATCCCGCGGAAGGCCTTCACAATCCAGCAATCGTTTTCAACATGCTTGCGGACGACACTGTCCATGTTGAGGCCGGAATCTGGAGTCCCGATCTTGGCTGCCCCGGTGACCCACCCGGTATGGCCATTGGGGATCTCGCCCGACCGGCAGGACTTTCTCGCATTCGAATTGTATTTAATCCCCCTCTGGATGACGGCACTCCGCTCTCGATCGTATGGTTCCTCGCCTCGTCCGATGGAACGTCGTGTCCGATAACCGCGTGCCAGGACTACGCAAGCCTGGGCGATCCGCCACCGGACGTCTGCCCAATCTAGGCTGAACGAAGCAACTTCGAGCTTCCACTGAAGAGCCGCGGCGACGCGGCTCTTCGACTTTCGAGGCCGACCTACTTCGTGGCTGGCCCCTTTTTGAACTCGGCGAGGTCGTGCTCGAGCTGGCCGCGTAAGCCTACCGCGGGGCCCGCTTTTGCCGAAGCCGGCATCATCGCAATCGCCCGCTCCGCCGCTTCGACCGCTTTCGCCGGATTGCCGGATCGAAAGTGCGCCCAGGCGAGGGTATCCAGGTAGAGGGCATTCGGGTTCGGCGACGACTCGACCGCGCGGGAAGCGTATTGCAGCGCCCGCGCCGGATCCCGGAGCTCAGGCACATCGCAGGTCGCCAACCCCCAGGCGTATTCATTGAAATCCTGCGCCGTCGCCTCGGGCCGCTCGGCGTTCTCCTTCAACATCGCCAGCCCCTCCTCCGCCGACGCCACCGCCTCCGACCGCCGCCCAGCCTTGAGAAGAAGAGCAACGCGGCGAAGCAGCATGTAGGTCATGTCGGTACGGTAGCGGACGTTTTTCGGATCCGCGGCGTTCAAGCCCCGCATGAGCCTCAGGGCTACTTCGAAACTGGCGACGGCTCCCTCCGGCTCGCCAAGCGAGGTCTGGGTATTGGCCTTTACCGCGTTCAGCATCGCCAGGCTCCGCTGCACCCCCGCATTGGTGGGGTCGCGCTCGAGAATCGACTTGTATTCCTTTTCCCCGGTTCGAAAACTCTCCTTGGCTTCGTCCAGTTTGCCGCTCAGGCGCAGGGCGTTTCCCAGCAACGTCATGTTGTTCGCCACCGCGATGCGCAGCTTGAGATCGTCCGGACTGCGCTCCAACACGGGCGTCACCAATTCGCCATACCGGCGGCAACTGTCGACGGCCCCCTGGGTGTCACCGGATGGCAAGAGGAAGTTGCACAGCCGGCCGATGGTCTCCGCGAGGTCTCGCTGCAATTCGGCGCGATCGGGGTGAAGCGCGATCAGCGCTTCGGTCATCGCAATCGATTGCCGGCAGTCGGCGATCGCTTCCGCCAGCCTGCCGTCGGTGAACGCGCCGTCCCCCAACTTTCGCAGGCTGTAGGCCAGTCCGCGCCGGAACGAATAGTTGTCCGGTTGCTTCGAGACGAGCGCCTGGCGGATCTGATGAGCCTTTCCGTAGCTTGCCACCGCGCCCTTCACATCTCCCAGGTTCGCGGTGATGCCCCCCTGCACATCGCCCACTCGATCGTACGCTGCCGCAAGTTCTTCTTGAAGGTCGCTGTCCCCTTCTGCTTCGCCCGCCAGCCCATCGAGGTACTCCAGCGCCTTGGAGACGACCAGCCGCCGGGCCGGCGTTGAACCAGGCAAGGTCGCAATCGCATCGTGGAACTCGAAGAGAAACGAGCTCGCCAAGCGACGCACGTCATTGAAGCGCCGCTCCGCCTTGACCCGCTGCGCGTCGGCTTCGCGCCGCTGCCGCTGAGCGATCCGGGCCTGCCAGCCGGTCGCAATCATCCCGCCGATGAGCGACAGCCCAAGCAAGCCAACCGCGACCGCTCCGGCGGTGTGCCGCTTCAGGAATTTGCCCGCGCGGTAGCGGAGGCTGTCCCTCCGCGCCAGAACGGGCAGGCCTTCCAGATATCGCCGCAGATCCTCCGAGAGCTGCTCGGCGGTGCCGTAGCGGCGTTCCGGGTCCTTGCGAAGGGCCTTCAACACAATCGTGTCGAGGTCGCCGGTAAGCTGCCGCCAGTTAATCTGGCCGGCGCCTGCGATCCCCTGTGACAGGGGCTCGGTGCCCACCAGCGAAGCATCTTGGGTTCGCTGGGCGCTGGTGCTGGGTTTGGCCGGTTCTTCTTCGCAGATGATTCGCACCGCTTCATTGTCGGGGCGCTGGGCGACCGCGTAGGGCCGGCGCCCGGTCAAGAGCTCGTAGAGCACGATCCCCAGCGAATAGACGTCGGTGGCGGTGGTGATCCTTTCTCCAAGGACTTGCTCCGGGCTGGCATAGTCCAGGGTGATCAGCTGGAGGCCGGCCCGGGTCTGAGGAATCACCGCGTCCGCTACGAGGAGCTTGGCGACGCCGAAATCGAAAAGATGAGGGACGCCGTCCGCGGATACGAGGATGTTGTTGGGCTTGATGTCCCGGTGGATGATCAAATTCTGATGCGCGAATTGCACTGCGGAGCAGAGGGTCCGAAACAGCTCGACCCTTTTCGCGATCGGCAGCGAGCGTGACGCGCAGTAGCGGTCGATTCGCTCCCCTTCGATGTAGTCCATCACGAGATAGGGCAGCCCTTCCTCGGTGGTCCCTCCGTCGAGCAGGCGAACGATGTTCGGATGCTGCAGGCTGGCGAGAATCTGCCGTTCCTGCCGGAAGCGCTCGATCATCTCGGTGCCGTCGATGCTCGCGCGCGAGATCTTGATCGCCACCCGCTTGCGGTAGGCGTCGTCGGCTCGGAAGGCGAGGTACACCTTGCCCATCCCTCCGCTTCCAATCTCCTCGATCAGCTCGTAGACGCCCAGCCGGCGTCCAATCCATGGCTTCGGGCTTTCAGCCAAGAATCCCTCCTCCGACTTGCTCGCCAACCGTCCGATCCTGCTCGCCGGTCATCCCGATGCTCCCTGTCTTGAAGATGCGCGGCCGTCGCTCCCAGCCCCGAGCAACGGTCGTCTACTGCTCTCGGTTCTATCGGGTCCCCAACGAGTGCGGATTTTGCTCGCAATCGAGCCGGCAGGCAACGGCGGTAAATCGCTTCGCGCGGAAGACTTGTTCCAACGAGCTTGCGATCGGGCCGCGGGCCATCAGAGGCGGACACTTCTCTTGCGGCGCGCGAGTGCTTAGCCATTCGATGAAACCCTGCGAAAGCGAGAACCCATGGAAACGACGCAGCAGATCGAGCTTCGAAAGTTGGCGCAATTGGACGTGGATGCAATCGAGGTCTACGAAGCCGTGATCCGGCGGATCACCGTTCCGCTGTTGCGCGACAAGCTATCGGAGTTCAGAACGGATCACGAACGGCACGTGGTGAACCTGAATGCGGAAATCGTCAAAGCGGGGGGAAAACCCATCGAGGCCAAACCCGACTTGAAAGGCTCGGTGCTCCGGGGCTTCACCGCCGTCACCAGCATGATGGGGGACCACGCCGCATTGCTGGCGATGACTGCGAACGAAGACCTCACCAATCGCGCCTATGAAAAAGCACTCAAGATCGATTGGTCGGCATCTCAGCGAGAGCTGATCCTGCAAAACTACGATGACGAAAAGCGCCACCTGGCGTGGATCAAGCTGGCGGCAAAGGAGAAGCCCTGGGAACACGAATCCCAGGCCTCGGTCCACTGACCGATTGGGCCCTTCAAGCCGCTGAACGATCAGAGGTCGCGCTTGCCAAACAAGCGCAGGGAAAGAGCCAGGCTCGCCAGGCAGTACACAGCCGCGTAGGCGATCATCGCCGCGCTCGGCGTTGCCCCTCCCCCAAAGGGCGAAAAGCCGAGCGCCCCGACCAGCGGCGATTGCATCTCGAATGCCGCCCGGCGCCAGAGCGCTTCGCTGGGCATCACGATGCTCGCAATCACCCCGATCGTGGCGACGCGCTCGCTGTTGGTGAACAACGCGAATTGCTCAATCCAACCGCCGAGAAA
>Ga0137388_10003309_pt1 | contig 10389 bp, 9 predicted proteins | sample 15con2h14AmetaG_FD_104644 | JGI IMG/M metagenome (GOLD analysis project Ga0137388, IMG submission 104644) | Vadose zone soil microbial communities from Angelo Coast Range Reserve, California, USA - 15con2h1.4A metaG | ecosystem: Environmental > Terrestrial > Soil > Vadose zone > Saprolite...
ACGACCACGATGATCGACGATCAAGGACGCAAGATCAAATCAGGCACGCCGCCACGAAACCTGCCAAGCCCGGCCAGCCTCAAACACCCAGCTCAACCGACCCCGTGAATGGACACCCCCGCGAACCCGGCGCGTCGCGACATCCGCCGATCCGTCACCGCAGGCGAGCGCCAGCCCCAGCGAGCAGCAAAAGGGCGAAACTTCAGTCATACCTCACTGCTCTAAAAGCCCAGCCAGACTGCAGCAGGCAGGCGCAACGAGTCCCCGCTTCCCTCGCTGATCTTTAGGTGGCCGAATCTCGGCAAAGGACTGGTCCGGGATCTGCGTTGGCCAGTCAACTCGATGCCACCGGCTGGCATCTCGCCGTCAGTTTTGTAAAGCTCGATTACCTTTACAGGGTGGCCTGCAACTAGCACTCGGACAGTTTTCGGCATGACGTCTATCGCAACGGAGTACCTAGATTCCTGCGGAAGGTCGCCTCGGGCAAGAAGATGCTCAGAGTTGTCAAGACCCTGACGAATCTCATAGTAGCCCGCGGAAACCGTGACCTGTACCTGTTGCGGGTCATCACTAAGGACACGCAATCCAGCAGTTGTGCCGTCTCCCCGGCGTCCAAGGCCGCCTAGTTCGCCACGGACGGTGTACTGTCGCCAGAGGCTTGTCCGGGAGCGGGAGAATAGCCGTCCTAGCCACTTACCTGGGCCAGGTCTCAGGGTAGCCCAGCCGCCATGAACCTTCATGCGCACAGGTTGATCGTTCGCTGCGGTCCAAGAGTCATGCAAGGAAAGCGGCAAGACCTTGGCCGGACTCAGCGGACTGGCCGCGCGTATGTTAGCTGTCCACGTAGTCAAATCATTCCCCCTAGTCACGTCGACCCGGTGCAGATCGTGTGCTGCCACGTCTACAACCGAAGTAACCGCAGAGCCACCTGACTCGTCCAGCATGGCAGCACGAAAATCTGCGCCAATGACGCGGTGAAGAATATGAGAAATTTGGGGTATACCTTCATAAGATGAGAACGGATAGGCAAATAGCTGAGGTGACGGGATGCCATGACTGATCAGTATCTCTTTTGACTCCGCGAGGTCAGTCTTAATTCGACTGGCATATTCATTAATTGTCTCGGAGCGATGCTGAGCTGCCAAGTATCGCAAACTGGTCAGGAACGGCCCACGACCGCCAAGAGCATTTGTGACGACATAGACGTGACCTCGATTTGTATGTGACTCGATATCCCAACGATGGGTAGATTCCAGATATTCAATCTGCGGCCATGTCATATAGTACGGTTGATGCGTGCCCACAAATCCGGTGATAACAAAGGCGATAGCATGAAAGCCATACCGCGCAAGGATCGGATCGGCATATTTCCATACTCCCGTGGCGCCATCATCAAATGTAATCGCTAATGAATGCGGTGGCACCGGAGTGCCATGAAGCCAGGCAACCAGCTGGGCTGCCGTAAGTGTTTTATAGTTAGCGTCGTGTAGGAGCTGCATCTGAGAGGCAAAAGCCTTAGGCGTAACACTATAGAGCTCTGGATGATCCACAACATCATGATAGGTCAGAATAACTGGAGCACCCTGAGCGCTTGAATGGATAGTCCGAAGTTCTCTTACAAGCGCGGCCTTCTCAGGCGGCGGAGAAATCAGCGTCTGAACCTCACGGACGGCGGGCTTAACATTACTGGACCACTGCCACCAAGCGGGTAGTATTAAATATAGTATTGCCAACATGGCCGGTATTCCAGCCGATACGAACTTGACTGCTCGCCTCATGCGCCCGCGCGATGGCCGCCTTGGCGCATCTAATTGCGGCCTCCGCAATTCCGCCGACGTCATCGAGTGCCCCACTTGGAATCGCGGATGGTTGCCAGAGCATAAGGCAGCTGCCAGATCAATACACTTGCGTAGAACAGCGCAAAGAAAATACCGTGATACCAAAGACCTTCACGCCGATGTAGCCTGTAATAGAGTCCGTAAAGTGCCGCCATCGCCAGCACGCCGCACAGATACCACACAGGCATGGCATTGATAAAGTGCGGCTGTATTACAAAAGCGCGAAAGGCAATCTGCGGTGATACAAGAGGCAGGGCTAGGCCAATATAAAAGGACAGCGCCATGATCGGATGCTTGCGCCAGATGAAGGTGGCTGCGCGCAGTGATTCGCGTATCCAGCTCTTCTTCCACCGCAGTTGCTGGCGTAGGAATACTGATAGCTTTTCCGGTACGTTGGTATGAGCAAAAGCATCAGGGGCATACAGTACACGCCAGTTCGGCAGCAGGAAGTTGGTCAAGCTGCGATCGTCGCCGTACGTGCTTGGCTGACCTAGGAATTTCTGATTGAGCCAAGGCTCCAGCACAGCGTCGACAGCGGCCCGGCGATAGCCCGAGAAGCATCCGGAGCAGCAGGTCACACAGCCGAAGAGCGCTTCAGCAGATTTGTATACCCGAAACGCGACGTAGTATCGAACAGCTTGCATACGAGTGAGCAAGTTCGTGTGGCGGTTCAAAACATCCGTATGTCCTGCTACTGCCCCAACGCTTGGATCAGCGAAATAGCGCACGAGGGCCCGGACCGCTCCTGGCTCTACGCGCGAATCTGAATCGATAAATACCAATATCTCAGCGTCAGTCACGCTGCGCACACCTGTTGCCATCGCGTGACGCTTACCTCGATTCACTTGTGATGCAACGACTACGAGTTCCGGATGGATGGCTTGGACTGCACGTATGCGATCCAGTGTGTTGTCGGTTGAGCAGTCATCAACCACAGCAACTCGTAGCAGGTGAGACGGGTAGTTGATCCCTAAGCACGCTTCAAGCGTGGCGCCGATCTCCGCCTCCTCATTGTAGGCCGGCACGATAATGCCGACTGATGGCAGCTCATGCGCTTCCAGCCTCGGGAAGCGCGGCCGGTAGAACCACGCCAGAGCAAAGCGCGAGAATATGTACGCTGTTACTACAACGCTGTATATGCCCCATAGTGGCGCGCGAGCAACTTCACTAGCCGTATAGACCTTGATCATACAAATTATCACAGCAACAGTAGCCAAGGCGCAATATACGATTGCACGATCGAGGTAGCCGCCGTTTGGATTAGCATGCCGCGAGGGTGGCATAGACCTTCACCGGTTCAGACTGATGATGTACGTGATGAGTGCCGCTGGTGCTGCAGGGACCACGTCGTCACAACGTGGCAATGTTTGGCCCAGCAAGACGACCGCGGGTGTCAAGCAAGAGATTCGCTGACAACGCGATTCTGTCCAGGTCGTAGGAGCTATGGTCCTGCAACAGTAGTACAAGGTCCGCCGCTGATATCTCTGTATTAATGTCTAGTGCACGCGGGACTTGCTCGTTGTCTACCATCCACTCGGTGACATACGGGTCATGAAAGGCGATTCTAGCTCCTCGCGAACGTAGCTTGGACGCTATAGCTTTCACAGGAGATTCGCGCTGGTCTGCTATATCTTTTTTATAGGTCACGCCTAGCAACAATACGCGTGAGTCCTTGACCGGCTTAGCCTGTCCGTTCAGTAATTCGGTGGCACGTTCGACGACATAACTGGGCATTCGCGCATTTATCTCTTGAGCGAGCTCGACGAAGCGAAACGGAAAGCCCAGCGTGCGAACTTTGTAGGACAAGTAATTTGGATCGATGGGAATGCAGTGCCCACCTACACCGGGTCCTGGGCAGCAGGGCTGGAATCCGAATGGCTTCGTCGATGCACACGATATCGCGTCATGTAGATCTATGCCCAGGTCATGGCAGAAGATTGCCATCTCATTTACGAGGGCGATATTTACATGCCGGTAGGTATTTTCGAGCAGTTTGGCCATCTCCGCCTCCCGCGGAGACTTAGCGCGCACAATATGATCACAGACTTTGCTATAGAAGCGTGTCGCGGCGTCAGCGCAGGACTCCGTATGTCCGCCGACGACCTTTGGAGTATTCCTAAGACCGTATTGGCAATTTCCGGGATCAATTCGCTCTGGAGAGAATGCCAAGGCAAAGTCAGATCCGGCTGCGAGACCTGACGTGGATTCCAGGATCGGGCGAACCACCTCGTCGGTGGTACCTGGGTAGCTTGTCGATTCCAGAACCACCAGTGCTCCCGGCCGAAGGAGCCGTCCAGCAGTTAGGGCCGCTCCGCGGACTGCCGTTAGGTCAGGGCTGTTGTCGGCCGACAGAGGCGTAGGTACGCAGATGACGATTACCTCTGCGTCGGCTGCTAGGCGTTCTTCGTTGGTGGCCACGAAGCCGCGCAAGTGCATCTGTGCTATGTCGGCATCCGAGATGTCTCCGACATGGGAGTCGCCCGCGTTCAGGCCGTCGACGATCTCACGATTGAGATCAAGACCTACGACGCTTAGGCCCGACAACGTGGCCTCACGGGCAAGCGGCAACCCCACGTATCCAAGTCCGATAACAACAACATCAATAGGCATCCAAATCCCCCTAAACATGGCCCTGCAGGCACTTAGGCATGCCTGTGAGCCCATCGTCTGATGTGCGCCTACTAGACAACGCCGTTACCGAATGTAAGGGAACGCCAACAGTTGGTAGTGGTGCCGTTATCAATCTGTTATGAAGGCGGGCTTGGAGAAATGGGCGAAACGGGGCAATGACGTCCATATTTGCGTGGGTAAGGGAGACATTGAGATTAGCTGGATGCTTGAGTGCACCGAATCGATCGTGCAGTCATGGCGACTATTGCTACGAACTCTCTTGATAGCAGAGTATGTCTAGGTTTCTACGTGTCCATTCACGGGGTCGGTTGAGCTGGGTGTTTGAGGCTGGCCGGGCTTGGCAGGTTTCGTGGCGGCGTGCCTGATTTGATCTTGCGTCCTTGATCGTCGATCATCGTGGTCGTGCCCGCGGGCGCCCAGCCCTCGCCCTCGTATGAGGAGCTTGCGGGGCTGGTCGCTGTTTTAGCGGTCCGGGTGGATGCGCTGGAGGCGGAGAACGCGGGGTTGCGGGGCGGAGAACGCGGAGCTGAGGCGCCGCCTGGGGATGAACTCGGGGAACTCTTCGGTCCCGCCGTCGAAGGAGCCGATCGCGGCGAAGGCCGGGCGTAAGGCGAAGCGCTCGGCGGACCGTTCCTCGCGGGAGCGGTCCGGGGACCGCAAGCCGGGAGGCCAGCAGGGGCATCAGGGGTCGGGGCTGACGCCGGCCGCGGCGCCGGACCGGACCGGGACCGCTGATGCGCCGGCCGGGTGCCGCGGGTGCGGCGCTGACCTGGCCGATCCGGCCGCCGGTGCGAGTGACGCCGGCGCGGCGTGGGCGCAGGTCTGGGACACCCTGCCGGTGATGGTGGAGAAGGTGCACTGGTGGCTGCCACCGCGCCGGTGCGGCTGCTGCAAGAAGATCACCACCGCGACTGGCACATGCCCAGGCCGGGTCCGTGGTGTACGGGCCGAACATCAACGCCGCCGCCATCCTGCTGTCCTCCGAGGGCAACGTCCCGGTCGAGCGGACCGCCGCGCTGATGGAGGCGCTGCTGGGGACGCCGGTCTCGGCCGGGTTCGTCGCCCGCGCCCTGGCCCGGCTGGCGCAGCGCCTGCAAGTGGCCGGGTTCGATGCGGCGATGAAGGACGCGCTGCAGGCCGAGGACGTGCTGTGGGGTGACGAGACCCCGGCCAATGTCATCAGCAACGACCGGCCCTGACGGCGAGGCCGTGCCGGGCGCCCCGCACGCGGTGACCATCCGCACTCCCGATGCGCGGCTGATCTGGTACACCGCGCCCGGATCACGCTCTGGCGCCGCGATCGCGGGACTGGGCGTGCTGGAGGGCTGGCACGGCTACCTGGTCCGCGACGACTACGCCGGCTGGCACCAGTTCGATGCCCAGCTCGCCAGCGCCCGGCAATGCGCAGCGCACCTGATCCGGCACTGCACGGGCGTGCTGGAGCTGCGCCCGCAGTGGCAGGCCTGGGCCGGGCAGGTGCGCGACATCCTGCGCGAGGCCACCGACGCCATCCACGCCGCCCTCGCCGGCAAACCCTGGCTACCAGTGCCCGTAACCGCCTGACATCCACGGACCCGCACCCGTGAATGGACACGTTTCTACGCTTTGTCTCCCGTCCCTCGCACTAGCCTGCGAAGGCACTGAGTACCTTACTGAAGGCCCAGTTGTTCTGGGTTAGGCCAGAGCACACGCTGCTGTCGCTAATGCCCGGACAGCCGCCGTTATCGCGCTGAATTGACCAAATTGAAATAAGGCCGATGTGGTTCAGCTGACCAAAGGCGAGAACTCGAGAGGCGTCCGACAGCGAGGTAACTTCTGCTTTCGCTGGAGCGCTGTCAATCCCTGGCAGAAGCGTAACCCCCTCCATGGCCCACAGGCTCGCTGAGGTTGCCCGAGGATAGAGCTTGCTGAGCTGGCCATGCAGATCTTGAAGAGCGTTCATGGCGGTTCCACCCATGTCGACGGTGCCTTCGTGTGGGGAAAGATAGTCAAATGTCATAATGTTAACGATGTTAACTTTTGTGCCTTCGGCGATGGCGTTGCTTAGAACAGCGAGGGTGTTAGCCTTCAGTCCTGACTGCGCTGTCGGCAAAGTGTACTCAACCTGCAAGGACCTGCCATGCTGCGCTGCCCACGACTCAGCGATCTTCAGCGCCTCGTTACGGCGATTAATTCCAGCAGTATCGCTTAGTGACTTGCCTTCGACATCCATATCGAGGCGAGTTATATTGTAGGTACTGATGACAGACTCGTAGGCTGCGGCTATCTGACTTACGTTGCTGCATGAGTCTGCAATATCTGTTCCGGAGTTATCTGCAGCGCTTCCCCCGAAGGAGACAATCACATCGCCACCCTGGTTACGTAGCTGATTGATGGCGCCACCAAGGTTACTTCCACTTACCGGTTGCTTGGGGTTTCCATTCCAGGTCGGGACGCACGAACCGACATTGGCTGTCTGTATGAACGCGAGCGTGAAGTAACGAGCGCCAGAAAGTTGTGCCATATTGGCGAGATTGTCCGGTCTCCACGTCTCAAAATACGGTGCGTACATGCCCTGGGCAAGCGAGACTGCAGGAGCGACGCGGACCTGGACGGTATTACGGGAAGCTGCGGTGCAACTCACAACCGCGGCCACCACAAGCCCCGTCACAGCACGCGTATGCAGATTGCGGCAGACCCGGTTCACGGCGCTCCCCTTATTTGCCCAGGTTCATCGAGGTGTAGACGTCTTTCAGAGATGCCCGGTCCGTGCAGTATTCACATCTAACCTGCAAAGTAAACCTGTGAGTTTCCGCCTCTGCGGTCTCCTGGTGTATGAAACAAACAAGACCGACATACCGGGCTTACCTGCGCAGTACAGCTCACGCTACCCGGAAACCGGCGATTACCACCTCCTAGCCATGCAATCAAGCTAGCAGAAGACTGCCCTGCATTGAATGTGGAGCTATTTGTGCAAACTGCCTCGCCATGATATAAAAGGCAGATGCATATGCTTAGACCTTAATTAGACATACGACATATAAGGCAAGAACTGAGGAACCTAGGAGACAGACAGCAGCCGCGCAAAGGATTTAGTCTCTGCAACACCGATCATGGCCATCTTGGACGAGGACGCCAAGAGACAGCCCACTACGCTGGAGACTCCCCGGATGTTGCAATTAACCTTGCTGTTTCGTGATCTTGATTTGAGCGGCTGAGGCTGCGGGGTTCCGCTGTTTTTAGCGGGTGGCCGTGCTCCTCGACTTTCGCGGTTACGCGGCTGTGCCCTCCCAGGCCAGCCGGACGGCGTGGATTTCTGCTGGGGTCGGCTCGGCGGGGTGAAGTGGCCGGTATTTCGTGGCGATGAGGACCGGGCGGAGCTTGGCGATCATGTCGGCGGTCGATGGCTCGGCCTTGGTCCGGTACCAGGGTGCGCGGGCGCGGTGCTCATCGACGTCGGCGGGGTGGTGCCCGGCGGTGGCGTACCAGAGCACGGCCAGGCTCTGGCAGGCCGGGGTGAACGGGATGGTGCGGTGCACGGCGGGGGCGAGGCGGTTGCGGGCCTGCCCGGCGCCGAAGAACTGCTTGGAGTCCTCGATCGCGACCTCGATGGTCTAACCTCGATCCTCGGTACAGAAAATCGGTTGAGGTCCTGGGCCGGCTCGTCGCCCGTGTGGCTTGCCGCGGGGATCGTGTCGTTTGGCAGGTGTCATCGGGGCGGGAAGCGGAAGCGCAGGGGCCGGTCGTTCCACCAGGGGATGGGGACTTCGAGGTCGGCGAAGCCGGCGTCGATGAGGACGGGGTGGTGGCTGCGCAGGTTGAGGGCGCAGGTGACGGCGTCCGCGGTGATGTGCAGGGTGCCGGTGGCGTCCAGGAAGTGCCGCCAGACGGTGTCGGGGGTGGCGCTTTCGTAGCGTGGCAGCTTGCGGGCGAACAGCCGGTAGAGGTTGCCGGCGACGACGGTGAGGGTGGTGTCCAGGTCGACGTTGAGCGAGACGCTGGAGGACAGCGCGTTGAGGCCGAAGCCGGAGATGCGGGCATCCAGCTCGTTCTCGATGAGCATCCGCTCGGCGTACCGGGCGAACAGGTCTTTGGCCGGGGCGGCATCCTGCAGGTCGTTGGTGATGAGCAGGGTGGGCTGGTCGCGGCCGATGTTGCGGATGGCGATCTGGCGGGCCGGCGCGCTGATGCCCTTGAGAGTGATCATGTCTTCGTGCAGATGAGGGTGGCGGTAGCGGCCGGCGCGGTCGATGGTGTGGTGTTTCCACGCGCTGGCGGGCAGGGCGGCGAGGCGGGCGAGCTCGGCCTTGCCGCGCTGGCGCAGGGTGAGCCAGGTGATGCGGCGGGCGGACAGCTCGTCGAGGATCTTGCGGGTGGTGAGCTGGGAGTCGAAGACCAGCAGGCCGGGCTCGGCTCCGGTGGCCGCTTTCCAGTAGTCGGCGAAGGCGATGATCTCGCGGGCCTGCTCGGTCTTGGTGATGTCGGCGTTGGCGTAGACCATCTCTCTGGAGGCGTGGTCGCTGGCGAAGAAGGTGAGCACCGAGCGGGTGCGCTGGGACCGGGCGGGCACGTAGTGCTCTTCCAGGACCGGGTCGTCGCCGTGGTGGCGGATGGCGTGGAAGTCGCAGTCGAAGCCTTCCTCGCCGCCGGCCAGGCCAAGGGTGCGCAGGCGGCGGATGAGCCCGGTGAGCAGCTGCTGGCTGGATTCGCGGCGGGCGCGGTAGGAGTAGGTGGACAGGTGGGTGGCCTTGGGCAGCGCGGTCAGGCCGAGGAAGAACGCCAGTCCCTCGTCGTCGGTGATCTTATCGATGTGGTGGGCGCGGGGCACCCGGGTGGCCGCGGCCAGCAGCAGCGTGCCGGCCGACTGCCAGGCTGACAGCCGGCTGGTGGCGGGGTAGCCGCACCCGGCGATCAGCTCGTGCAGGTGCAGCTCGGTCATGGCCGGGGCGAGCAGCAGCAGCCCGGCGTGATCGCAGGGGAGATCGGTGGGCTCGGCGGGCCAGCCGGGCAGTGCGGCTGCCCGGACGGGTGCCAGCTGGGTCGCGGGGCCGCGGGAGGCGTCGTCGTCGCCGCGAAGCCGCGGCAGGCCTTCGGCGGCGCAGATCTTCCACACGGTCTGGGCGGAGACCGGGGTGCCCTCGGTGGTGAGGATGCGGGCGATCTCGGTGACGCTCAGCCGGCGGGCGCGCAGGCTGATCACCTTCTCCCGCAGCGGCCCGGTGGCCTTGACCGGGCCCTTGGGGCCGGGCCTGGGATCGGCGAACAGGCGCATCCGGCCCGACCGCAGCAGCGTTGCCATCTGGTGCACGCTGGCGGTGGAGTACCCGAACTGGCCGGCCACGCGCCCGGCGGGCTGCTCGTCGACGAAGTAGGCCCGCATCGCCTCATACCGGCGCTGCGCGGAGCCGGAGGGCTCGGTGAAGAACTCCGCTCCCGGCCGCATGCTGATACCTCAACGTGTCTAGGTGAATAACTTCCATCTACGGTAATCCTGCAGCGGCAGCGGGCCCGGCACGACACGCAGGAAGGAACAGCGTGAACAGGGAGATTTCTCACGGGAGCAGCTGGCAGCCATCACCGATGTCCGGATTCAGCGCTGCGGAACGATTGAGATTCCTTCACTAGGACCGGGTGAGGTCATCGCAGCCCTGCAGCGACGTGATGCCATGAGCAGCGCGAACGCCACGGCCTCGCCGGCGAGTAAGACTCAAGGCGGGCTCACGCCCGCCCCCCGAGAATCGAGGTTAGGCAGGTCATGCCTCGTTGCGCGTCTGTTGGAGTCGGGCCGGGTCCATGCCGTTGCTGTACTTCCGCGCTGTACGAGTTCCCCCGGTCACACGGGAGCCGCCAGGAGATAGATAACCTGACGGGCTCCGTGTGGCGATAATGTCGCGGCGTCTATTCGGCCGAGATCAGGGCACGCACCGCTTTCAGGTCGTTC
>Ga0137388_10003313_pt1 | contig 10385 bp, 9 predicted proteins | sample 15con2h14AmetaG_FD_104644 | JGI IMG/M metagenome (GOLD analysis project Ga0137388, IMG submission 104644) | Vadose zone soil microbial communities from Angelo Coast Range Reserve, California, USA - 15con2h1.4A metaG | ecosystem: Environmental > Terrestrial > Soil > Vadose zone > Saprolite...
AGCACCGTGTACTCCTGCGGGCGGATGACGCCCGCGGCGAGGAGCCGGCTCAGGCCGGCCGCGGCCACCGCGGAGGTGGGCTCGACGTAGAGGCCGCGCCGGGCCAGGTCGCGGAGGGCCGGGACGATCTCGGCTTCCTCGACCGCCACGATGCTGCCGCCGGTGTCGCGCACCGCGCGCAGCACGTCGACCACGCGGGTGGGCTTGGGGGTGGCGATCCCCTCCGCCACGGTGGGCGCGATCTCGGAGGCCACGAGGTGCTCGACGCCCGCGCGGAAGGCGGCCGCGTAGGGCGCGCAGCGCGCGGCCTGCACGCCGAAGAGCCGCGGCCGGCGCGCGATCTCGCCCGCGCGGAGCAGCTCGTCGAAGCCGCGCTCGGCGCCCAGCACATTGCTGCCGTAGCCGAGCGGCACCACCACGTTGTCGGGGGCGCGGAAGCCCGCCTGCTCCCACAGCTCGTAGGCGAGGGTCTTCGTTCCTTCCACGAAGAAGGGCTGCCAGTTGTGGCTCGCGTAGAAGATCTCGGCGCTCTGGCGCAGGGCCGCCTCCGCCACGTCCTGGCGCGAGCCCTTGATCGTCACCACGTCGGCGCCGCAGGCCGCGATCTGGGCGATCTTGGGATAGGACGCAGTCTCCGGCACCAGGATGCGGCAGGTGAGGCCCGCCGCCGCCGCGTAGGCCGCGAGCGACGCCCCCGCGTTGCCCGAGGAGTCCTCCAGCACCCGGGTGACCCCGCGGCTCTTGAGATAGCTCACCATCACGGTCATGCCGCGGTCCTTGAAGGAGCCGGTCGGCATCATGAAGTCGAGCTTGTAGTGGACGGGCGCGCCGTGCCATTCCCCGGCGAGCAGCGGCGTCCACCCCTCGCCCAGGCTCACCGCGTGCTCGACGCCGACCAGGAGCCCGCGCGCGTAGCGCCACACCGAGTGGCGCGCGGGGTCGATGTCGCGCCGCTTGAGCCCGGGGCCGGGCGCGAGGTTCAGGTAGTGGCCGTTGTCGGCCCGCCAGCGCGCCTCGCTCAGCGGATAGGTCTGGCCGGTGGAGGGATCGACGTAGTGCACGGCGGCGGCCGCGTCAGCGCGTCGCTTCGAGCGCAGTCAGGGCCAGCACGCGCGTGCACAGGAAGAGATCCTCCAGATCCACGTGCACGTCGTGGTAGTCGGTGTAGCCGCCGCCCGGGCCGTAGAGGCAGCAGGGGATGCCGGCGGCCCAGAGGTGCGTGGTGTCGTTGCCCGCGTAGCTCTGGGGCAGCCGGACCCCGAAATGCTCGGGCTCGGCCCCGGTCATCAGGTGGAGGTTGCGCCGCACCATCTGCACGACGAGCGAAGTCTTCGGCACGTCCACCGCGGCCTTGGCGAGCCGGCCGAGCCCGCGCTCGAGCCGGGGCGGGAACTCGATCTCGTACTCGAACTTCGGATCCGCGGCGGCCAGCGCGTCGAGGGTGTGGCGGATGTCGGCCACCACGGTCTCGCCGGTCTGGCTCGCGTTGAAGCGCACGTTGACGTAGGCGGTGCAGAAGTCGCTCACGGTGTAGGCGCCGCGCAGGTTGTGGTCGCGGCCCCGCCCGCCGATGATCGAGCCCACGTTGAGCCGCGGCAGGCCGGGCAGGTCCGGGTCGTGGGTGTGGGTGAAGCGCAGCGTGTCGAGCGCGGCCACCGCCCGCATCATCATCGCGATGGCGTCCACCCCGTGCTCCTTCTTGCTGATGTGGGTGGCGCGGCCCACGGTGTGGATCACCACGTCCACGGTGCCGGTGTGCTTGGTCAGGATGGTCCGCGCGCCGTAGGGCTCGGCCACCACCGCCATGTCCGTCTTCTGGCCGTGCTCGAGCGCGTGGATCGTGCCGATGCCGCCGTTCAGCTCGGCGGCCACGCAGGCCAGTACCACGTCGCCGCGGAGGGGCACCCCCGCGCGCTGGAGCGCGAGCGTGGCCACGATGCAGGCGGTGACCCCGGCCTTCATATTGTAGATGCCGTGGCCGAAGAGCTTGCCGTCGGCGATCCAGGGGTCGAAGGGGTCGCGCGTCCAGCCGGAGGCGAGCGGATCGATGTCGATGTGCCCGTTGAGCATGATGGACCGGCCGCCGCCGGTCCCGCGCAGGCGCGCGATGGTCTGCTTGCGGCCGGGCTCGATCTCCTGCACCGTCACCGGGAGGCCCTGCTCGCCGAGGTAGTTCGCCAGCCACTCCGCGAGCCGCGTCTCCTCGGTGGTGAAGGAGGGGATCCGGATCAGCTCGCAGGCGAGCCGGACCACCTCGTCGTCGTCGATCTGGGCGAGGACCTTCCCTCTGAGCTCGGCGGGCACCGCGTCGGCCATCGCGTCACATATGGGCCGATCACCGGCGGCTGTCAAGGCGGTTGACAGGCTCTCCCGCGCCGCGGTAAGACCGGAGCGCGCCGGGAGGGCGCGAGCCATGTCCGCATCCGACTCGATCACCATCGACGCGCCACGCTTCTGGTCCACCGTCATGCGCTCCGGCGAGATCGGCCCCGGCAAGGCGGGCGGCCTCCGCCGCCTGGCGCTCACCGACGCGGACAAGGAGATGCGCGATCTCTTCATCACCTGGTGCACGGAGGCCGGCTGCACGGTCGCGGTGGATCGGGTCGGCAACATCTTCGCCCGACGCCCCGGCACCGACGATCACCTGCCGCCGGTGCTGATGGGCAGCCACCTCGATACCCAGTTCGCGGGCGGCAAGTACGACGGAATCGTGGGCGTGCTCGCCGGCCTCGAGGTGCTCCGCACTCTCGACGACCGCCGGGTGCGCACCAAGCGCCCGCTCGAGCTGGTGTGCTGGACCAACGAGGAGGGCGCCCGCTTCACGCCGCCGATGGTGGCCTCGGGCGCCTTCGCGGGGGTCTTCGCCGTGGACTGGGTGCTCGCCCTGCGCGACGACGACGGCAAGCAGTTCGGGGGCGAGCTCGAGCGCATCGGCTACCACGGCAAGGCCGCGGTGGGCGGCCGCGCCATCGACGCCTACTTCGAGCTGCACATCGAGCAGGGCCCGATCCTGGACCGGGAGGCGGTGCCGGTGGGCATCGTGGTGGGCGGCTACGCCACGCGGGGCATGCATGTGGACGTCCACGGGGAGACCGCGCACGCGGGGCCGACGCCGATGGACCGCCGGCGCAACGCGCTCGTGGGCGCGGCGATGCTCGCGGTCGCGGTCAACGAGGTGGGCTGGAAGTATCACGCGACCGAGGGCAAGGCCACGGTGGCCCGCTTGATCGCGTGGCCGAACAAGGCGGGGATCCTCTCGGAGTACGCGCAGCTCACGTGCGACGTGCGCCACGCCGACCGCGGGATGGCCGATCAGATGTGGGCGGAGGTCAAGGCGGCGATTCCCGAGTGCGCCCGGCGCGCGAACGTGGAGATGGCGATCGCGGGGGAGTGGCAGTTCGGCAGCGAGCGCTTCGATCCCGGCTGCATCCGACTGATCCGGGACGCGGCCCAGCAGCGAGGCGTCGCCCACCGGGACATCCTGAGCCAGGCCGGCCACGACGCCTACTACATCTCCCGGATCGCGCCCACCGCCATGATCTTCACCCCGTGCCGCGACGGGATCTCGCACAACGAGGCCGAGCACGCCGAGCTCGACTACACCTCGCCGGGCGTGAACGTCCTGCTGGACGCGGTGCTCGCCCGGGCCAACCGCTAGAGGCCGCGAGATCTCCGAGCCGTCGCGCTCGCTCCTGCTCCACCCGCCGTTCGCCTTCCTGTCGTCCTCCCGGGTCCTGGCCAGCATGGGCTTCCAGATGCTGGGCGTCGCGGTGGGCTGGCAGCTCTACGAGCTGACCGGGCGCGTGCTCGACCTCGGATTGGTCGGCCTCGTGCAGTTCGCGCCGATGGTCCTGCTCACCCTGGTGGTCGGGCAGGTGGCCGACCGCTGCGATCGGCGGCTCATCGTGATCGTCTGCGAGATCGCGAAGGCCGCGGTCGCCGCCGCGCTCGCGGTGGGATCCCTCGGCGGCTGGCAGAGCCGCGAGAGCATCTTCGCCCTGGTGGCCCTGCTCGGCGTGGCCCAGGCCTTCGAGAATCCCGCGATGACCGCCCTGGTGCCCGAGGTGGTGGCGCGCCCGCTGATCGCCCCCGCGATGGCCTGGGTCATCTCGGCCGGGCAGACCGCCCAGATCGTCGGCCCCGCGATCGGCGGCGTGCTCTACGCGTTCGGGCCGGGCCCCGCCTATTTCGCCGCCGGCGCGATGTTCGTCCTGGCCGGTGCGCTCGCGGCGGCGATCCGGGTCGCGCGCGTCGCCCGCCCGCGTGAGCCGATCACGCTCGAGACCGTGTTCTCGGGGGTGGCCTTCATCCAGAGCCGGCGGGTGCTGCTGGGCTCGATGTCGCTCGATCTCTTCGCGGTCCTGCTGGGCGGCGCCACCGCGCTCCTCCCCGTGTTCGCCAAGGACATCCTGGGCGTGGGCCCGGTCGGGCTGGGGCTGCTGCGCTCGGCGCCCGCGGTGGGCGCGCTGGCCATCTCGGTGTTCCTGGCGCGCTTCCCGCTCGAGCGGCGGATCGGGCCGAGCCTCTTCCGCTCGGTGATCGTCTTCGGCGCGGCCACCGTGGTCTTCGGCGTCTCCACCAGCTTCGTGCTGTCGCTGATCGCGCTCACCGTGCTCGGCGCCGCGGACGTGGTCAGCATGGTCATCCGCATGTCGCTGGCCCAGATCCGCACCCCCGACGCGATGCGGGGGCGAGTGAGCGCGGTGCACTCGCTCTTCACCGGCACCTCGAACCAGCTCGGCGCCTTCGAGTCGGGGGTGGCCGCCGCGCTCCTCGGCGCCGTGCCCGCCGTGCTGCTGGGCGGCATCGGGACCATCGCGGTGGCCGGGCTCTGGATGGTCCTCTTCCCCGAGCTGCGGCGGCTGGGCCGCTTCGAGGAGTAGGCGCGCGGACGCCACCAGTGTATAGTCCCGCTCAGCCGCGACCGCGACGCGGCATCTCCGTCCCGAACCGTGTCGGCGAGGGCTTTCCAGGATCTCTGGATCGTCCGTGGCCGCGGCCCCGGGCAGGTCAAGGGCGACTGGGGCAGCATGGACGTCATCGCCAAGATCGCGGCCAGCGAAGAGCTCGACCGCACCTGCGCCGAGAAGGGGCAGGCCTGAGAGAGGACGCCATGATCAAGCCGATCCGACGGCTGGTGACGGGGCACGACGCGCGCGGCCGCTCCATCTTCGTGAGCGACGGCCCCTCGCCCCACGTGCTCACCCTGCCGGGCCGCCCCGACTTCGCGCTCACCGACCTGTGGGTGAGCGACGGCGCCCCCGCGTCCAATGCGGGGCGCGCCGACCCGGCCAAGCGCCGGATGACGCTGGAGCCGCCGACCAACGGGAGCATCTTCCGGATCGTCGAGTTCCCGCCCGACGCGGCGGGCGGCGGCTTCGATCGCACGGCGGCCTTCCGCGCGATGGGAGCAAGCCACACCATGGACCCGGACGCCTCGCGGCATCCGGCCATGCACCGGACGGACACGGTGGACTACGCCCTCGTGGTGTCGGGCGAGATCTGGGCGCTGATGGACGAGGGCGAGACGTTGATGCGGGCCGGCGACACGCTCGTGCAGCGCGGCACCAATCATGCCTGGAGCAACCGCGGCGATCAGCCCTGCCTGGTCGCCTTCATCCTGGTCAGCGCGCACCCGCTCGGCGCCAAGCCGGGCGCGAAGCCGGTCAAGCGCGCAGCAGCCCGCGCCGGGCGAGGCTCGCCATCAAGGCGCCCGTCCCGAAGGACCACGGCTCGGCCGCGTCGCAAGCCACGACCTCATTGACCAAACGCCCGATCTGGGGTGAGTAAATGCTGACGTTGTCGCCCGCCTTGTGGGTGAAGCCGCTGCCCGGCGCGCCGCGGTCGGCCACCGGTGCGAACATGGTGCCGATGAAGAGCACGAGCCCGTCCGGGTAGCGGTGGTACTTGCCGATGGCCTGGCCGGCCAGCTCGGTCAGGTCGCGGCTGATCTCGGCGACCTGGGTCATGTGCGAGATCCGGAAGCCGTCCGAGCCCTGGATCACGGTCTCGAAGGTCACGCGCCGGGCGTGGTCGAGCGTGAAGCGCTCGTCGAGCACTCGGAAGAACGGCCCCATCGCGCACGAGGCATTGTTGTCCTTGGCGCGGCCCAGCAGGAGCGCGCTCCGGCCCTCCACGTCGCGCAGGTTCACGTCGTTGCCGAGCGTGACCGCCACGATGGCGCCCTCGCGGTTGATCACCAGCACCAGCTCCGGCTCGGGATTGCTCCACACCGACGCCGGGTGCACGCCCACGCGCGCGCCCGATCCCACCGCGGCCATCGGCGGGCACTTGCTGAACAGCTCGGCGTCCGGCCCGATGCCGACCTCCAGATACTGCGACCACATCCCCTTGGCCACCAGGACGTCCTTCACGCGCGCGGCCTCGGGCGAGCCGGGCTTGATGCCGCGCAGATCGGGGCCCACGATGGCCTGGATCTCGCGCCGGGCCCCGTCGGCCAGCGCCGGATTGCCCTTGGCGCGCTCCTCGATCACGCGCTCGAGCAGGCTCGCCACGAAGGTGACCCCGCTGGCCTTCACCGCGTGCAGGTCCGCGGGGGCCAGCAGCCACGGCTTCGAGGCGTCGCGCGCGCCCTCCACGCTGTTGGCGGCCAGGGCTTCCAACGTGGCGAGGCCCGCCGCGGCCTTGATCGCGCCGCGCACGTCGGCGGGCGTGGCGATATTCAAGAGGTGGCTCGTGGTCGGATAGGCACGCGTCAGATCCACCACCTCGTCGCCGCGCACCGCGACGACGCTCGGGCCGTCCTCGGCGGGGACCCACGCGCGGCCGACCAGCAGCGCGTCGCCCGCGTCGCGGGGCAGGCAGTCGCGAGCGGCCAGCGCGGGCGCCGGGCTCATCGGAGCGCCGCGTAGACCGCGTCCACCAGGCTCAGGACGCGGCGGTCGGGATGGTTCGCGGTACCGGTCACGTACTGGTTGGTCACGTAGCCGAACCCGATGCGCGCGTCCGGGTCGGCGAAGCCGATCGAGCCGCCTTGGCCCGGATGGCCGAAGGTGCGCCGGCCGGGTCCGCAGTTGAAGATGCCGCCCGGCATGCCGAGCATGAAGCCGGTGGCGAAGCGGGTGGGCAGGGTCAGCACGGTGTCGCGGCCGCGGGACTGCTCCTCGATGGCGCGGTCGATGGTGGCGGGGGCGAGCAGGCGGACTGAGTCGATCTCGCCGCCGCGGGCCAGCGCCGCGTAGACACGGGCCACTCCGCGCGCGCTGGTGTGCCCGTTGGCCGCCGGGATCTCGGCCGCGCGCCAGGCGCGCGTGTTGATCAGATTCGGCGTGCGCGGGGGATTCAGGAAGGTGCGGCCGGAGACCGACTCGGGATCGGCGAGAATCGTGTCCCAGATGGTCGGCTCGCCGGGCGGAGGCGGCGCCAGGACCTCCGCGGCGCGTCCGTCGGCCTCCTCCGGCACGCCGATGAAGAAGTCGGCGCCGAGCGGGGTGGTGACCTCCTCGCGGAGGAACGTCCCGACGGTGCGGCCGTCGACCCGCCGGATGACCTCGCCGACCAGGTGGCCGTAGGTGATCGCGTGGTAGCCGTGGCGCACGCCCGGCGTCCACCAGGGCGCGGTCTCCGCGATCGCCTCGGTCATCGCGGTCCAGTCGAACAGCGCCTCGGCGGGCAGGGTCCGCCGGATCGCGGGGAGCCCCGCGCGGTGGCTCAGCAGCCACCGCACCGGGATGTCCTGCTTGCCGGCGGCCGCGAACTCCGGCCAGTAGCGCGCCACCGGCGCGTCCAGGTGGAGCTTGCCGCGCTCGGCCAGCATGTGGGCGCAGAGCGCCACCATGCCCTTGGTGGTGGAGGCCACGCTGACGATGGTGTCCGCCGTCCACGGCCGCGCGCGGGCCAGGTCGGCGTGGCCGCCCCAGCAGTCCACCACGCGCGCCCCGTCCACGTAGACGCACACCGAGGCGCCCCAGTCGCCGCGCTCCGCGAAGTTACGCTCGAACGCCTCGCGGACGGCCGCGAAGCGGGGATCGCAGGTGCCCTCGGCCGTGATCATGCGCGCAGCCGCGGGGCGCTCAGCAGCGCGTGACGTGGGCGGAGACCGCGAGCCAGCGGCCGCCCTGGCGAGCCCACACGTCGGTGTAGCGGCCGGCCCCCGGCTGGCCGTCGGGCCGCTTGTAGGTCGTGGTGGCGTGGATGATCGCCACGTCGCCGAGCAGCCGGATCAGGACGTCGCGCGCTTCGAGCCCCGAGATCGTGACGGGCCGTGCGGTCTGCGCGAGGAACGCGGCCCGGTCCACCAGCGAGCCGTCGGGGTTCGAGCAGTAGAACTCGGGCGCCAGGATCTCGTCGAAGCGGCGGACGTCGCCGTTCTGGACCGAGCTGATGTAGTCGCGGTTGAGCGCTTCCAGGGTGTTGAGATCGGACATGGGATGCGTCCTTATCTAGGCGGCGTCGTAGCCCGGTGGCTTGCGGAAGCCGCCGATCTCGCGCGCGAGGAGCGCGGCGAAGCGGATCGGGGTCAGGTCTTCGAGATAGGGCCCGACCGCCTGGAGCCCGATGGGCAGCCCTTCGCGGGAGACGCCGATCGGGAACGCGGTCGCGGGCTGGCCAGGCACCGTGGAGAGCGCCGGGTAGCAGAGTCCGTGGAGATACGGCACGGACTGGCCGTTGACCGTGAAGGTCAGCGTCAGATCGCTGTTGTCGGCGGGCCACGCGCGCTCGATGTGCGGATACGCGAGCACGTTGATGGCGGGGGCCAGCAGCACGTCCCAGTCGCGGAAGAAGGCCCGCCACGCCGCGCGGTGCTGCTCACGCCGGCCGTGCCAGAGGATGTAGTCGCCGGCCGTGCCCTCGAGCCCGCGCGCCGCGCCGAGCGAGAGGTCGTCGCCCGCGCCGCGGAAGGTCGCGATGCGTTGCCGCCGCGTCTCGGCGTCCACGCGCGCGCCGGTCACCGCGGACAGCAGCGTGCGGTAGAAGCCGTGGTACTCGCGGTGATCGCCGAGGCCGTCCGGCTGGACCTCCTCGACCACCGCGCCCATCTTCGCGAGACGGCCGGCCAAATCTTGAAGTGCCGCGGTGATCTGCTCGTCCACCGGATGCCACGGGATCGGCGGCAGCACCGCCACCCGGAAGTCGCCGAGGCGCTCGCGCCGGGCCGGGGGCAGCGAGACCTTCCACGCCACGTCCTCGCCCACGTCGGGGCCGGCCAGCACCGAGAGCGCCAGCTCGAGGTCCTCCGCGCTCCGCGCGATCGGGCCCTGCACCCCCATCACGGTAGCCGCGTTGGGCATGGGCGGCATGGGGAACTGGCCACTGCGGGGCAGCAGCGTCTCGCTCGGCCGGTGGCCGTAGGTGCCGCAGAAGACCGCGGGCACGCGAATCGAGCCGCCGATGTCCGAGCCGACTTCGAGCGCGCTGAGCCCGGCCGCGATGGCGGCCGCGCTGCCGCCGCTGCTCCCACCCGGGGTCCGGGTGAGATCCCACGGGTTGTTGGTGCGCCCGAAGATCGGGTTGGCGGACTGCCAGTCGGCGAGCATGGGCGGCACGTTGGTCTTGCCCAGCAGCACCGCGCCGGCCGCGCGGGTGCGGGCGGCGATGGGCCCGTCGTGCGGCGACACGTAGCCCTTCCAGTCCGGCACGCCGCAGGTCGTGCCGAGGCCGGTGACGTTGATCGACTCCTTGAGCGTGATCGGCAGGCCGAGGAGGGGAGCCGACTCGTTACGGGCCCGCGACTGGTCGGCGGCGCGCGCCTGTTGCCGCGCGCGATCGAAGTCGCGCACCACCACCGCGTTGAGACGGCCGTCGTGGCGCTCGATGCGGCGGATGTAGAGCTCGGTCAGCTCCGTCGCGCTGACGCCGCCGGTACGGAGCGCGCTGAGCAGCGAGGTCGCGGTCGCGAATGCGTCCACGTCTGCCATGGTCTGATCTCCTTCGCCCGGCTAGCGGACCCAGCCGCCGTGGACCGGGTGGTGCGAGCAGATGAACTCCACGAACGCGGGGCGGCCCTTGGCGTTCTCGTCGAAGGCGCGCTTGAGCGCGGGGATGATCTCGGCGGGCTGGGTCACGTCCTCGGCGTGGAAGCCGACCGCGCGCGCCATGCTCGCCATGCACGCGTTGCCGTGGTCGGACACCTTCCAGGTATAGGGATCGTGCCCCTCGCCCCAGAAGCCGGGGCCGTAGCCCGAGTAGCCGCCGTTATTGATGTGGATCGTGGTGATGCCGATCTGGTAGCGCGCCACCGCCTCGAAGTTGCCCATCATGTAGCAGACGCCCGCGTCACCCGTCACGAGCACGCACTGCCGCTGCGGGTAGGCGAGCTTGGCCGCCACCGCGCCGGCCAGGCTGAAGCCGAGCGTGGAGACGTTGCCCCAGCCGAGATAGCCGCGCGGGATCTGCGCCTCGTACACCGTGCTGGTCTGGTCGCG
>Ga0137388_10003317_pt1 | contig 10381 bp, 7 predicted proteins | sample 15con2h14AmetaG_FD_104644 | JGI IMG/M metagenome (GOLD analysis project Ga0137388, IMG submission 104644) | Vadose zone soil microbial communities from Angelo Coast Range Reserve, California, USA - 15con2h1.4A metaG | ecosystem: Environmental > Terrestrial > Soil > Vadose zone > Saprolite...
AGCGTTTATGTCAAACCCAAAATTGTCAAAAATACGTTTTGGCAGGATTAAACGAATTTTTCATTGGTAGAGTATTTCCATGGCCGGCGTTTAGCGATTGGGGGCTAAGCTAGGCGTTAAATTACCCAATGGGATAACGGCTTCTTTTCAGAAAAAACCGGTGCCCCGATTTGTTGAAAACATTGATAGTTCGAACACGACAATACATTCAGGGCTGACCTTGGCGCACTCGCTGTGTAATTAAAAACTAAACCACATATGGTGCGCAGCCGCAGCTACCCTCGAAGAAGCCAATGTCATACGCGCTACAATTAAACGCTGCCGCCCAAAGAGTCGGACTCACGGATATTCGGTTGCCCGTTTTCTGACTCAAGACCAGGTACTTGCACGGATCAGATTCCATAGCTGCTGCGTCGACGTGGTTGTACGTCACTAATCGAGGGGAAGCGGCTCGCCGGGAAGCTCGCTTGAGCGGTACAGGGCCTCGACGAGCGCCATGGTTTGAAACGCATCTTCAAAGTGCGACGGCAATGTGGAAATGGATCCTTCAGCGAAGCACTGTAGAGCGCCCATGGTTCCCATGAAAGCGTCGGGGAAATTGTTCCCGCTCACCGGGATATCGCGCCAGCGTGGCGCGTCTGAGCCACGCTCGGCGTACTCGGCTGTGTCTGTTTTTCCTTTGGGGTAGTCCAGGTTGACGCCCATCGTGATGCGCGCACCGCCCTTGAGTCCCTCCCATTGAACGAAGCTATGCTGGCGCTCTGGGCCGAAGTTGTGGTTGTGATTAGTCGCAATGAAGACGCGCTTAGAGTCCCCGTAATCGAGGATGGCGATGGTCTTGGTGGCCGCGAGGTTTGACGTGTGCGGGTTCTTTACGGTTCGTGCGTAAACGCTCTTAGGATTGCCCAGCCACGATCGAATAAGGTCGAAGTAGTGAATGCTGTGATAAAGGATTTCGAGCCTCGGTGAGGTGGCAAGAAACGTCCAGAGATGCCAAGGGGTATACGTGCTGGTTTGGACTTCGATGTCGTGGATTTCACCAAGCAGACCACTACTTGCCAATGCGGCAACAGCGAGGTTATTGGGAGAGTAGCGCAGAGAGAAGTTTACGGCGGCGGTGAAACCCTTGCTCCGGCAAAGGTCGCGAATGACGCGAGCCTCTTGTAGGGTTTCGCCCATGGGCTTCTGGATGAGCACGGTCACGCGGTCGGGTAACTGCGGAAGGATGTGGACAAGCTGTGAGGCGGGAACCGCCACATCGAAGATGGCGTCAAGTGGAGCGAAGCGCACCGCTTCAGCAATGGAGCCGCACGCATGTTGAATGCGACGCTCGGCTGCGAGCGATGCTGCTTTGTCTCCGTCTTGATCCATTAGGCTGATGACGGGGAAACCCGCCTTTTCGTAAGCAGGCAGATGTGCGGCGCGGACGATGCCACCGGCTCCGATGACAACGATGGGACGAACCCGCTTTGGGCGGGGTTGCCGGACTGTTTGAACGGCTGCGGCAATCCGCGCATCAAGACTTTCCGTGGTGGGTGGATTGGGCATCGTTGGATCTCCGTGTGAGATGTCTTTGAAGGCTGCAGCAGGCAGTGGTTCCGCCGAGTGTATCGGCTAATGTTGACCGGGCCGCTCGTGTCCGGAGTTTCTCGAGAGCCCTCCTGATGCTCGTCGCTGCCTGGGCGCCCATGATTGCCGAGCCAGCCTTGTTGAAATGGAAGGCGTCCTCATAGAGGTCGGCATGCTGGGTCATGAGAGCGTGTTGGTCGTCGATGGGAATCCTCTCCGCTTCGATGAAGGCTCGGGCGATCGCATTGCGTTCGTTGATGCGAGGATTGGTGGCGCCATTGGATGCCTCGGGTTTGACCGGGGTGATCGTAGTCCAGATGAGCTTGGCGCGACCTGGGAGTGCCGAAATGGCTCGGAGAAAGATGGGAAAGCCGGATTTGAATTGCGCTTCGGAATATCCCCAACCGTGCAAGCCGTTGTTGAAGTGAACTACGGCGAAAGAAACACTCTGTAGGGCGGCGAACTCGGCAATTTGGCTGGGAAGGCGGGTATCGCCCACGGATGTCGAAGACGCCATGAGGTAGACATTCGCGATGCCGCCGAGATCTTTGGTTACCTGCGGGAAATAATTGCGCGTGATAGAGTCGCCGAGAAGAAGGACGTTGGGCAGCTTGGGGTCAGCGAGTTGCGGACGAACTTCCCAGGTCCACTCGATCTCCTCGGGAATAGAAGTCTGGTCCTGGGCGCAAAGGAGTGTGAACCGAGCCACAAGACTGATAGAAAAAATAGCAAACGTTCGAAAAACGTGGGCTGCAGAGATTTTCTGGAGTTGCGTTCCAATGTGATCTTTACAGCCGTTGTTCATGACGGTTTTCTCACAGCATCTACGCCTTTCAAAGAACGCCCTACACGCTGCTAGCTGCGAGCAGCACAATGGCAACGGTCAGACCTGCGATGCCTGAGCCCAAGAACAGTCTTGCAGAGCGGCAGGCGTGCTTCCACTCACCCGTCAGAACTCCCGCCATGGTAGCGGTCATGATCATGAAGATCTGTAACAGGCCCCATCCTACGGATGTGCCCAGTGCACCGAGGTAGGTTGCGCTCATTCCATACAAACCAAATGCTCCCATCCAGAGAACACCCATCAGGGAAGACCGTAAGAAGTCTGGCGGCGTAGAGCGGAACAAAGCCCAGGTCCGATTTTTGACAAGCAGCCACAAACTGTAGGCAGCGTTGGGAACGAGGCCTCCCGCTAGTGCAACCGGCCAAACTGCGTAAGCGGCGTGAACGGGCTGGTTTCCGAACGATACGGCCGCCTTGGCAATATCTTGCCCAAAGGCAAACGAGTAGTTGAGCATGGGTGCCATGAGGCCACACAGCACGGCAAGAAATATGGCCGCAAAATAGGATCCGTGCGGTGGTCTCTGATGAACGGCGGCCGCACGTTCTTTGATTTGACCGCTCCATGCGGTCAAAAAAATTCCGATCGACATTACGACGACACCACTCAATATCAGCCTTAGTGCATGTTCGTTGGTGAGCGCCCGTTGCTGAACAAAGAGTGGAACCAGCGTTCCGAGAACTGCGCCGAGGCCGACGATGATCGCGTACGCGATACCCAAACCAAGGCGCTTCACAGAAACGCCGAAAAGAATTTGCGCGATTCCCCAGCCGGCACCCAGCAATATCGGAATGGCAAACTGCTGAAGGGTCAGAACTCGATACGTTTCGAACAAACGGCCCACAAAAGCAACGGCGAGTATCCAGGGAATGATTACAAGAGAGACCACACTGAAAACAAGCCACACGTTCTCCCATTTCCAAGCACGTACAAATTTCGACGGAAGCATGCAACTGCCGGACATTAACCCCGCGACCATTACGAGAGAGACTCCCGCCACGACAGGATGTCCCATCAGTGATTCCCGCGCCGGGACAAGTGCAAGTCACAGGATGCACCTGGTTCCTGTGGGGTCTTGTAACAGCCGTCCGCAACCGACGCCGGGAAAACGAAGTGACTGCGCAGGTGCGGAATGTGCTCCAGGAATGAGAGCGCGTGTCCCAGCGCAATGTGATTGAACAAGACGAGGTGCTGGTGCAATTGCCCCATGTCCCCTACGTGTGGAACTACTGGAAGTGAGAACTTTTTCGCAAGTAGACTGACGGTGAGAAACTCGCTCACGCCCGCCAGCCTGGTGCAGTCGTCCTGTGCGTAGTGAAGGGCCGAAGCCTGCATAAAGTTCTTGAACACGACTCGATGCGGAATGTGCTCGCCCGCCGCGATCTTAGTGGGGGCGATTTCGCGCGCCAGCACGGCGTGTCCATGAACGTCGTCGGGATGTGTAGGCTCTTCGATCCACGAAGGCCGGTACACGGCAAGGTCGCGCGACATCCGGATAGCGCGTGGAAGACTCCAGCGCTGGTTGGCATCGAACATGAGAGCGCCAGACTCACCAATGCATTCCCGAAGCACGGCAGCTCGTCTTAGATCGCGACGCCCATCGTCGGATCCTACTTTCAGCTTGAAAGCTTTGAAGCCCGAGTCAAGAGCACGTTGGGTCAGATCCCGGACCTTTTGATCGTCGTATGCCATCCATCCCACGGACGTGTCGTAGCCGGGATAGCCACTCTGCAGAATCGGGATGCGTCGGTTGCGGCTGGCAAGTTGGCCCTGCAGCAGTTCGATTGCGTCTTGTTCGCTCAACACCTCTTCCAGATAGCTCAAATCCAGCAGACGAACGACTTCGCTTGGAGCGAGATCGAGAAGCAATTTCCACAAAGGTTTGCACCGGCTTTTGGCCCACAAGTCGAAACAAGCGTTGGTGATGGAAGCCAGCGCGAGATGAACCACACCCTTGTGTGGTCCAAGCCAGCGGAGCGATGGATCGTCTGCCAGCTTGCGAGAGACACGCCCAAAGTCTGCCATGAGCTCTTCAATAGTAGAGCCGGCGAGAGGCTTGGCGAGCATCTCAATCGCTTCGCACACTAGCTTGTTGCCATTGCCGAGTGTGAGTGCGATTCCGGTTCCTCGAAGGCCGTTCTCACCCGCCAACGATGTGACCGCGAAGCTGTATTCAGAATTGGTGTGGACGGAGTCTGTACCCGCTCCAGGAGGCAGCGGAAATCGTGCGTCGTACGTCGAGACCGAACGGATCGCCGCGTCAGGCATCGCCGTCTCCGTCATTGGTTAGCGCGATGCCTTCTCGTTCGAGGTCATCCGGCATGAGAAGTGCGATTCTCCCAGTTGTCGTAAGCTGTCCTGGCAAAGCGGGCCATCGCTTTCTTCACATACTGCTCTGCCACCTCGCCCTCCGCTTCGCGCAGAAGATCGATGATTCGTTGGTGTGCTTCCAAGTCCTTGTCCCACGGAGAGGTTGTTTGCCCGCTGGCGGCGACTCGCATACGCACGAACGCAAAGAACGGCACGAGAAGCCGCCGACTCTGCTCGACGATAAACGGATTGCCGGAGAGTTCACACAGCTCAAGGTGGAATTGAAGGTCATATTGGAGCAGCGCTTCGCAATTCGCCTCGTTTGCGGCGTGTCGCATACGATCCACAGCAGACTGAATCTTCGAGAGGTCGGGGCGAGTTTGCACTGCCAAACGGGCCGCCAATCCTTCCAGTGCTCCGCGGAGTTCATAGAGTTGGGCGACATCTTTCTCAGTCAGATGGACAACTCGCGCACTCCGTCCTGACTCCTTGTTAACAAATCCCTCTAGCGCCAGAATGTTGATCGCTTCGCGTATGGAGCCCTGCGCCACACCAAATTTCTGGGCCCACTTCCCCTCAATGATTCGGACCCCTGTGGGCAGCGAGCCATTCATGATTTCCGTTCGTAAACGATCCGCCAAGTCGTGCTTTACGAAGCCATTTCCCGTAAATGAGGAGTGAGCTGGCATGGGAAGTGTAAGTGCTTAAATCTTGACATTACGAACTATAGTCACGTATAAGCTCCAGTCAAGCGAATTCTAAGCGCTTAAATGAAGCTATTTTCTTTCTCAGTTTCGTAAACCTACGGAGGACCGAACCTAGGGATGGGAACGATGAAGCGCTTTGGAATGATGATCAAGCTCAAGCCAGGCAGCGAGGAAGCCTACAAGCGTTGTCACGCGGCGGTTTGGACCGAGGTCCTGGACAAGATTCTTGAATGCAACATTCGGAACTATTCCATTTACTTGAAGGACGGCGTGCTCTTCAGCTACTTCGAATATCACGGAAGCGATTTGAAAGGTGACTGGAGCAAGATGGCTGCGCATGTCCAAACTAAGGAGTGGTGGGCTCTGGTCGGGCCTATGCAGGAACCTCTTTCGACACGAAAACAGGGCGAGTGGTGGGCGGAGATGGACGAGGTTTTTCATCTCGATTGACCTGCCATGGCATTCAAAAACTGGAGATCTAAGGGATATGAGCGCTTCCTCGCAGGATCGACGGGATTTCATAAAGCTCGCGCTTGCCGCGTCTTCGCTTTCCTTTGCGCCAAGTGTCGGATGGGCCTTCGGCCCCGAGGAGGAGCGGACGACTTGGTATCGCAACGCGAAATTCGGGATGTTCATTCACTGGGGACCCTATTCGCTGGCAAGCGTCGAAGCCTCGTGGCCCATTATAAAGCCAACCGCCGGCGGCATCACGGAAGCGGAGTACCGGGAGCTTCCCAAACGATTCAATCCGACTAAGTTCGACCCGCACGCGTTCGTTGACCTGGCCCGCGCTGCCGGCCAGCAGTACATGGTGTTCACCACCAAACATCACGACGGCTTCTGTATGTTCGATTCGTCCTTCACGGACTACAAGATCACGAATACTCCCTATGGCAAGGACATCGTGAAGCAATTGGCCGACGCATGCAAAGAACGAGACATGTCGCTTGGTTTCTACTATTCTCCGCCGGACATGCATCATCCGGCATTCCGTGATACATCGAGGCTGGCCAAGGAAAACTGGAACGGTGAACCCGCGCGCCCGGAATGGCCTCTCTATTTGGACTACATGCAGTTGCAATTGACCGAGCTCCTGACCGGCTACGGTCCTGTGGTGTTGATCTGGTTCGATGGATTACATCACAAGGAGAAATATGGCGGGGTTCGGTTCTTAGACCTAATCCGGAAACTGCAACCAGCTACGCTCGTGAATGATCGAATTGGTCCCCCGGGAGACTACCAGACGCCGGAACAGTTCATTCCCCGTGCCATCCCAACCAAGGATGTCCGCTTTAACGAAGTCGATACGAGCGTCCAACAGAAATTGAAGACCACGATTCCCAAGCCCGAGGACTTTCAGTTGTGGGAAACCTGTATGACCATCAATAACACCTGGGCTTACAACATGCACGATCACGAGTACAAGTCAGCTCAGATGCTCATTCGATCTTTGGTGGAAGTGGCCAGCCGTGGCGGGAATTTTCTTCTAAATGTGGGTCCGCAACCTGACGGTGTGATTCAGCCGGAGTTTCAGGATCGTCTCCGCGCGATAGGAGACTGGCTCGCGGTCAATGGAGATTCGATCTACGGAACTACGTATGGGCCAATACAGGGCGTTCCGTCTATTAGGGTGACGGCTAAGAGAGAGAAGATCTTCATCCACGTTTTCGCATGGCCATCCTCGCCCCTCGAGATCAATGGCCTGCAACCAAAAGTGCTTTCAGCGTATCTGCTGGCGGACGGCCGGCCGCTGAAGATCCGCCAATCAGAGGCCAAACTCCAGGTCGACCTACCCGCGCAGGCGCCCGACCCGAACGTAAGCGTTATAGCTCTCCGAATCTGAGCGTAGCGACTCTTATCGTCGCTCTTGAAGTGGGCCAAGACGAGACGGATCTGCAGGCTCGTCATTTACTCAATTTCTCGATTAATTGAAGGGCAGCCGTGATATCCGGATCCTTAGGTGTGAGCTTTAGCGCCTCGAGTAGCTCCGCGCGGCCATTCTTTAGATCTCCGGACCGGCAGTAGACTAGCCCTAGGTTTTTATGCAGGAGTTGCAATGCGCTGCAGTCGCCGCAGATACTCAGCCCTTCTTGTAACTGGGCGATAGCCTGCGGCCAGTCATGAGCAGCTGCCGAAGACAGCGCGAAATTTCCGAGTGTCTGGGCGCGATCCATGATGTGACGCTTGGCTTGCAGGGCATCAAAGCGATCCTGAAGGAGCTTCGCTTCCGTTGCGTCCGTTTGCGCCAGCAGGCGAGATAGGTTGTAGAGCGTCTCACCGTGATCAGGATTCATTTCAATCACTTTGCGCCAACACTGGACGGCCCTGGGACGATCCCCGTTGCGCAGCAATGCCTGTCCCAGCATAAAGAGCGCGTCGGCGTTGTTCGGATCGACAGTAACGACCTTTCCGAATAGATCAACGGACTTCTGCGTCTCTCCCGCCTGTTTCGCGATGATCCCCAACAGATACCATGCATCCGCGAGGTGGGGATCGAGCCGCGTGGCTGTTTCGAGTTCGGGTTTCGCTTCCACGTTTCGCTGCAGGTCGACGAGAGCTCTCCCTTTGTTGTAATGTGGAGCTGCAACGTCTGGAGCAAGTTTCACCGCTTCCGTAAATTCCTTCAGTGCAGTCTCGAGATCAAATTGATCGGCGAAAGCGATACCCAGATTCAGGTGTGCATACGGGGACCGCGAATCAAGCTCGACGACTTTCCGAAAGTCCGTGATGGCTTCGGCAGGTTGACCAAGGCGAGTTAGCACCATGGCTCGAGAAGAGAGTGCTTTGGTGTTATTCGGTTCAAGATGAACAGCCGTCTCAAGAGCTTGGTTGGCTTCCGGGAATCGAGACTGACCGGCCAAGATGAGGCCAAGATTGACAAATGCTTGAGCATATTGAGGATTGTTCTCCACCGCTTGCCGGAATAGCTTTTCCGCATCAGCAGATTTGCCCTGCTGCCCATAAACGACGCCCAGATTGTTCTCTGCTTCGGCGTATTGGGGATCCAGGGACGTTGCGGTCTTGAACCGCATCTCAGCCTCGTCGATCTGGCCCGCCCGCAGACTCAAGAAACCAATCTGATTGTGCAAAGGAGCGAACGCAGGATCGACAGCCACGCCTTTCTCCAATGTGTCCCGCTCGCTGCGATAGTCCCCAAGACGATCAAATGCCAGACCAAGGTTGTAGTAAGTCCGTCCATTTTTTGGATCATCGGCAATGGATTCGCGATATAGGGCCACGGCACGTTGGACCTCACCGGTCTGCAAGTACTGATTTGCCTGGTTCGCCTTGGTTTCGGCGACATTTTGGCTGATGCTCTCTCGTTTTTCGGTCTGGAAGGTTTGTAGTTCAGCGCGAGCTTGCTCCGGCTCTCCTATGGCCCTGAGTACAGCAGCTAGTTGAAAGCGCGCATCGCTCGAGTCCGGCCTGAGCTTCAGCGCGATCTCTAGTTGCTTCCGCGCTTCTGCGGTCTTTCCCAGTTTGGCAAGAACAAAACCAAGGTTGTAGCGACTATCGTAATCATCCGGCTTCAGCGCAACGGCTTGCCTGAGCGCGGCTTCGGCATCCGCATAATTTCCCAAACCGCGTCGTACGACCCCGGTGAGAAACAGCGCGTCGAAGTCACCTGGCTTGCGTCGCGCGTACTCTCGGATTACAGGCAATGCGGAGGGGAACTCAGCGAGAATTGCCAGTGCCTTCACCAGAGAAACCCGAGCGACATCGTCATTCGGATCAAGACGTAGCACTTCCCGAAACTGGTCGGCCGCCTCTCGATAGCGGTCCTGCTGCGTGTAGACGATTCCGAGATTCAAGTGAACTAGAGCAGACGAGGGCTGTTTGCGGGCAATCTGCGAGAGGATTTGCAGCGCTTCGTCATTGTTTCGATTTCGCGCGTACGCCGTGGCCAAATTCAGTTGCAACGTGTCATCCGGCGGCGCGTTTCGCAGATAAGCGATAGCCGCTGAGTAGCGCTCCTGTTCGATCAAAGCCTTGGTCAGGCCATCAAGCGCGGGAACAGATTGCGGGTCTATCCGGAGCGCTGCCTTGAACTCCTCGATCGCAGCGTCGGTGTCATTCAGGTGACTAAGCGAAGTCCCTAGTGCTGCATGCGACTGCGGCAGCTCAGGTTTGAGTTGCACCGCGGCTCGGAATTCGAAGGTGGCGCGTTCCGCATCGCCACTCTCCAGGTACGCGAGGCCAAAGTTGTAGTGCGCTTCCCACGAGTTGGGCTCAAGGCGGAGCGCTGACTGAAACGCTGAAAAGGCGCAAGAAAACTCCTTGCGCTGCCCAAAGTACGCACCCAGCGCATCGTACGCCGCCGCTGATGGCTGTTTTGCCAGAGCCCGCTCCAATTCAGCAGGTCGCTTGCAGCTCTGATCTCTTTGAGCCGCGGCAGTTCGCAGACAAGTACCGTACATGATGATAACGAACCACAGTATCGTCGAAATCAATTTGCCGGTGCTGGCCGCGGGAAACATTCTCGATCCTGGTACGTGATCTCTTTACGAAGGCCGACAAGCTCAACGTCGATTTGTTTCGGTGCGCTCCTTTCGAACGCAACAACACCAGATTATCGAATACTTGTCAAACGCGACAGAAGCAAAGCAAACTACGCGGTCGTCGTCGTTGCGTTGCGGAGTGTTTCGACGAACAATCATATCGAGATGAGAAAAATAAGATCGGACGAGCGGTCGGCCAAGAAGGCCAGGACCTATTTCATTATCTTTGCCTGTGCGATTGCAGGTTTGACCTTCAGCGCTTGCCAAGCCGCCTACGCACAGGGAGTCGCCACTGGCGGCACGGCGGTTCCAGCCCGGCCCCTACCTCCCGGTATGAAGGCGCCGGTCATTCAATACGAGGATGTTGCAGCGCGAGCTGGTTTGGCAGGCAAAAATGTTTCGGGAGCAGACCGCGGCAAACAGTACATCGTGGAAACAACGGGCACAGGAGTCGC
>Ga0137388_10003319_pt1 | contig 10381 bp, 10 predicted proteins | sample 15con2h14AmetaG_FD_104644 | JGI IMG/M metagenome (GOLD analysis project Ga0137388, IMG submission 104644) | Vadose zone soil microbial communities from Angelo Coast Range Reserve, California, USA - 15con2h1.4A metaG | ecosystem: Environmental > Terrestrial > Soil > Vadose zone > Saprolite...
CCCACCGCGATACCGACTCGATCACTATACTCGATCACTATAATGGAATGCGAGCGGTCGGCTGTTGCGCCGCGAAACTTCGTTGATGGCCGCGATGAGACTCGCGAGGTCGTATGGCTTCGGCACCCGCCCGCGGCAGGGCCCGGAACTTGACTGCCAGGAGCCAGCGCTCGCCGCAGGTGAGCGGCCGCAACCGACGCCCGGGCTAACGGCTGGGTCCGTTTCAGCCAGGTCGGCGCGCAGGCCACGCCGTCTCGGTGCTCATGAAGATTCCCATCGACTTCACGATTCAGAAGTAACATTGGCGCGCGGGAGGCGAGTGGCTGTCGACGCGGGCGGGCTTGAGGTACGCTCCCTGCGTCGCCCGGCACTCTGACGCGGGGCGGCCCGGCGTGCGAACGGGCATCGAATCGTCCGTCACCGTGTCGCAGTTTAGGACCTGATGCAGCTGCGCAGCCCTCAGTTGGCGCCGCATGCCACCAGCCTGTATCTGGCGGTGATCCTTGCGGCCTGCGCCCCGACGGTGCGGGAACGCCGCTCCGCCGCGAGGTATCCGGCGAAGGTGGTCGTGCGTCAAGATAAATCGTCCTCCTTCATACGCCGCCGGAGTCAGTGCTCGGAAAGCACCCACCCGCGTCCCCGCAGACGCGGCACTGCCTCTTTGCGGCGGACGGGAACGTTTGCAAAGTGGACTTCGTGCGCTACTCCGCCGTTAAGCCCGACGACTGGGTGGTGTGCGATTGGCAGTTCGCCGCGCCGGTGCGGGCGACCCGACCCGCCTGAATGCCCTCACACGACGGGCGTGGGGATTCGGGCCGCTCCGTCACACCGCTTCGTGAGCTCCCTAGCCGCCCTTCGATCCGCCCGGCCTCGGCGACCCTGCCTCCGATTGACGGAGTCGGCAAGACTCGCCCGCCGCGCTTGCCATGGTCTGGCCCCGAATCGCTCACGCCGCGTTGGTCGTGGCGCCGCTGATTCGGACGGCCTGCGCTCAGGACAGTCGGCAAGCAGGGAACCCGACGCACTACCAGAAGCCGGGCGACGCCGAGCCGCGGCAGGTGCTGACGCTACTGCAGTACGAGGTAACCCAGCATCACGCGACCGAGCGGGCCTTTGCGACCGAGTATTGGGACAACCGCACCGTGCCGTGGACGAGAATAGCGGCAGCCGTCGGGAGGGGACCGATTCAGCGTGGCAGGCTCGTTTCTTGGATGTGGGGGGAAACGGCACGAGGAACAAAATCCTACCGCGCGCCGTTGCGACGTGTGAAGCGGTACCGCGGACCAGCGGCGACACCAAACCCCGACACCGAGGTCTAGGGCCGGGGCTTCACGATGCTTCGAGCCTCGCAGGCCGTTTCAACTGCCAGTGAGGGCCGATTGCTCTCCCCACTTGTCGATGTGACAGTTGACCCTGCAGCCCTTTGTTGCGCCGCCCGGGGTCAAGAAGGTGCATTCGGCGATCGTACCGTAGACGACCAATCTCGGTAATTCGTACGGTTTCTTCACTCTACACCTCTCGGGCCAGTAGTTTGGAACGTACACCTATTTCCGTCAAGCCGGTAGGTCCGCACTCCTGTCCGTAGCTACCCGCAAATTCTCTGCCTTCGAGGCTGATCGCTCCGCCTCCTGCCGGAGGCCGTCAAATTGCTGCGTCCATGCAACACTGAGGCAAGGAGCCTGCAGCAGGGGCACTGCTAGCGATGGTGGTCGAAGTGCTCCGCAATCCGCGCTACGGTCGCCTCGAGACTCGTAAGGCGAAGCGGACGGTACAGGTTCCAGGTAGGGAGCGCGCCGGCCAGTCGCGTCAGCTGGCGAAAAGATCGGGCTCGGGCCCCATCGTTCGGGAGGCGGAAGCTGAGGGACCAGAGATCGGCAAGCGCGGCCGACGCGGCAGCGCGCTCGATCCGCACGTCGTCCGCCGATTCGCGCAGGAATACGATGGCCCTGATCGGGATGGGGCCGCTGCTGCCCCTGCGATCGTCGTCGAGTGCCACGTAGACGCGGTCGTGCCGCGCCACGACGATGTGAGTACCTCCGGGAGCGTGCCCGTCAAATACGTCGGGCCTGATGCGCAACAGCGCCGGACCTGGGAGCAACTCGGGCCCGCGACTGAACCGGCAGCACGTGAGATCTTCGCTCAGGATGCGGTAGCCGAACCTGTGAAAGGCGAGGGCCAGCGTGGTCTTGCCGTGCCGGCGGGGCGCGGCGAGGACGACCGCTCCCCCACCGACTTCAACTGCGGCAGCGTGCAGCGGCACGTCGCCGCGATGCATGAAGCAGAGCGCGGCAGGGGTTCCCCACAAGCGCTGCTCGCGCACCACTTCATCGTCGCTGTCCGGAATCTCGATGTATCCGCCTTCGGGCTCGATGTGAAAGGCTCCGGCGTCCGTAGCCCAGAAGTCGAACCCCCGATCCACTTGATACAACGTTCCCCGTACTTGCTGGTCATCCCCCGCCAGCATCCCGTCGGCGAGGGGCGCGGCCTCCGGTCGCTGCCGCGGCTCTCGGGCAGTGACGACCTCGAGCGCCTCCACTCCCCCGCCCGACCGCAGGAACCGTAGGGGCCGCTGGCAGCGAACCTCAAAGCCGAACGCCGACGGCGTGGCTTGGGGTACCGGCGTCACAATCGGGAGGATGCTCACCATGCATTCAGGAAGGCGTGGATCCGAGCCAGATCCTGCGCCCAGTGCCAATCGAACCGGTTGAAGTTGCCCTGCTCGATCCGTTCCCCCAGCCGCCGGTAGTCCACCCCTGGGATGCAATGGCGCGGCTCCGCGAGCACGTGCTTCAGTGTGAGGTAGTCCACTTGGGCCATGACATGGTCGTCGAACACGGTTTTGTCACGGCGATCGAGGATGGGGTCGGGAACTCTCCCTCGCAGTAGTGCGCGGACCAGGCTCTTGTAACGTAGGTCCGGACATTTGAGCTCGGCTGGAAGACTGAGGAAGAACTCCCACAGGTCGATGTCGGCGAAGGGTCGCCGCACCGTTACGCCCTTCAGCGCCGCGCACACCTCGTCTGCTTCCAGCGTGATCGTCGACCCCTCGACGCCACAGAGTTGCCCTCGCGACCAACGCTGACGGCTCGGCGGCAGCAGGTCGGTGCGATACGGCACTTCGTTGACCTTGCGGGCGTCGAGCCAGTCGGGGATGCGCTGGGGGGCGTCGAGGCGCCGCCTGTGGAGGTACCAGGTAGCCAATCGACCGGGGATGAAGGTGGCCAGCAGGTGCTGCGCGAGCCTCTGCCAGGAAGCACCGCGCCGGCGCTCCGTCAGCAGGAGGCGGCCAAGCGCCCGCCAGCGCCAATGTGTCAAGAGATGGGACACCAAGTGGTAGGGGCTGCCAACTACGAACTCGGCAAATTCCCCCGTCAGGAGGTTCTCGTAGCCAAGCCGGCGAGCCAACGCGTAATCGTCCGCGAGCTCTGGCACGGAGACGATGGGCACGGGAGTGCCGAACAGGCGACACCATTGCTCCACGTCGTCGAGCGCGCGAGCGCGCGGGCGATATGTGTGGAGGTCCAGGCCTAAGCTGTCGGTGACCAGTTCGATGAAGCGGCGCTCGTCGACACTCGGCAGGTCGGGAAAGACGGCGGACAATGCCCCGATCCGTTTGCCGGTGCGCCGGCGGTGCTCCGGGGCGGCGAATGCGGCGACGGCGGGGGAGTCCACCCCGCCGCTCAACGAGACGACGTTCGTACCCGCGAGGCTGCGAGCCACGGCTTGCGTCAGTAGGTCGACGAATCGGTCCCGGATGTCCGCCGGGCGGAGGCGACTGGATTCGAGGACCTCGGCCGGGTGCCAGTATCGCCGGGCGGCACTGCCGTGGTCGGGGCTCACGCTGAGTGTGGTAGCCTGCGGCAGACGCGATACGCCTTTCAAGGCAGCTGGGGTGTTAGAGGGCATCCGCCCGTAGAGAATTTGCTCGAGCACCTCGAGGTCCGGCTCCTCCGGGAGCTGCGCTCCGACGACCACTTGCCGGGACTCGCTCGCGGCGACGAAGCGTCGGGAGTCGTAGCGGTAGAACAGCGGGCGGAACCCGATGTGGTCGCGGAAGCACCAAAGGGCTTTGCCATCTGTAACGATGCCGGCGAAGCATCCGCGCATCCGGTTCGGGGCGTCCGGCCCAAACGCCCGGAACGCGGCAACGACGATGTCGGCGTCCGCCGGCGATGCCGGCGGAGCGCCCGCACCGATGAGCACACGGTCAAGCTCCGCCGCGTTGTCCAGCCGACCGGAGAGGGCGGCAATGACGGGGCCCTCCGTGGAGACGGTCGAGTCTACGCAATCGGGCCTGTTTGCGACTCCTAGGACGCAATCCCCGAGCACGCGCAGCGTAACACAGGAGCCGCGGTGCGGTGCGGCGGCGAGCATCTTGCGGGCGAGCGTCAGATCCGGGAGGGCTGGGCTGCCGAGGATCGCGATCACGCCGCCCCTCCCCAGGTCAGATTCGGGCGCCCGGGAGGGGCGGCAGGGGGGTGTAGCGGGGCAGACCGCGAAGATCGCCCACCACGACGCGCCCGCCGCTCTCTACCCACGCGTGTGCCACGAGGCTACCCCGATCGGTCTTGATGACGCCGACCCGGAGCTCGGCCGGATGGCCGTCCCGGGTGAGCAACACCTCGGCGGCAAGCGCCCGCGGGAGGCAGGTAGCCCGCGGCACAATCCGCTGGGCGACGGCAATGGCCCACGCGATGCGCTCCTTTGTCGCGTGGGCATCGCGGGTCGGCCGAGCGGCTCGCGCCAATAGGCGGCGGACGACCCTGAGCGGCAGCAGCCACAGGGCCAGCCGCGTGGCGCCGAGCAGCAGCACCGTCTGGAGGAGGAGCGCGCGGTCCGCGCTGGGCAGGCGCAAGAACCTATCGAGCAGCCTCGCCCCCATCCCTGACCTCGATCAACCCGTGGGTGGCGAGCTGGTGGAGAAGCTCAAGGACATCGCGCTCGCAGCGCTCCAGGTCGACGTCGTACTCGCGCGCAATGGCGTCGCGTACGTCCGCCACCCGTGTCGGTTCCCGCACCAGCTCCCAGATGCGCGCCCCGACCTGATCCAAGCCATAGTACATCGCGGTTCGCAGGCTGAGAACGATAGCTTCGCCCGCGAGATCGGCCGAAACTTGGTCCGTGGCGGCGGCCACGACCGAGCTCGTTGCAATGGCGCGCGTAGCGTTGGGTAAAAAAGCCATGCTGCTCTCCGGGCGTCGCGGTTAGCGTGCGCCGAGTGGGTTAGAGAAAGCGGTGATCCGTCGGAAGTACTGGACGCAGGCCCCAAGCCTTCGCAGCTGAGCCCAGAGGGAGCGGTGACGGACCCTCTCCGACTCGTGCCGCTCGTTATCGGTCATCCATCTATCACATACGTGCCAAGGGCGTGCCAGACCGTGCTTGCTCCAGCGGGGCAAGATACCGGCCTCCCACAGGCGGTGCGCAAGCGGCACCGAGGGGCAACCGTCCTGGGACGGCAAGAGATTCGAGACGTAGTGCCGTTCGATTCTTTCCAGCAGCCACTCTGGGCGGGGGGGGCGCAACGACGCCAGGACGCGATCCGGCACCTCCGCGCCGAGCAACCGGCGCGTCAGTCGGACGGTCCAGAAGCAGCACGTCCCGGCCCGCGTGTCCCGCGCCAAGGTGACGAACTCGGCCCAGTCAACATCGCCGCGCTCGACAATCGCCGCCACGTCCCTGAGCGTGCGCCACGTTCCCCACTGCATCTCGTGCGACCAAGCGAAGTGCACGCACACGTGCCACAGCTGGTGCAGCGGATGGGGAACCGTGAGTGCGCGCCCGTTCAGCAGCACTTGTTTCGCTCGCGCCCAGACGGCGGCCGTGGACAACCGGAAGGGGTGGCCGACCGGCAACAGGTCTCCGTGTATCTCGAGACGGGCCCCGCCCCCGGGCCCCTGTAAGAGCGGGGGCAGGTGCTGGTGGGCGGTGTACCGCTGCCTCGCCCACCGCGCCGATGGCCATGTCCAGCCCCGGGTCTGTAGCAGCGACCAAACCTGCTCCGCGTGGTGCGGCGGCACCAGTATGTCGAGATCACCCATCGGCCGATCGAGGAAGGAGGGATAGGCCGTGTACCCGAGTGCCGCGCCTTTGAGGAGCATCACGGCGATCCCCCGCTCGGCGAGAACGTCGAGTGTCTGGTGTAGCAGCTGCTCGAGAAGAAGCATCTGCATGACTGAGGCTGTAGCGAGCTGTCGCAATTCGCTCGTCCCAGCATCCGAGGCCGCCGGAGCGAGGCGCCAGAGCTCTCGTAGTACGATGGACGTCGCCTTCTCGTGCTGTGCCAGGGCGCACAGCTTCGCCCAGTCGATCCCTGCGGTCAGCAGCCGGCGCATCGCCGTGTCGCTGGGCGGAAGGGCGGCCGTCAGCACCAGGAGCTGGGCTTCCGGAGAGAGCGATGCGCGGGTAGCGGTCATGGCTGGCACCACTCAGTACTGTGCCAGTGTGCCAGCACGCCGGGCGTATCGGAGCGCTCGGGAGAACGCGAGCAGGCTTGCCCCGACCAGCGCTACGGCGAACGCCGCCAGGACCGCGACATCGGAGGCCACGGCGCTGAACGGGGCGCCGTCGAGCAGCGTCCGCCGCAGTGCCCGGAGTCCATACGTGAGGGGCAGGAACGCCGAAACGCCGTGGAGCCAGAAGGGGAGCACCTGCGTCGGGTAGTATACGCCGCCTAGGAACCCCGAGAGCATCGCCACGCCGAGCGACAACGGTCCGGGCGTCTTGAACGTGATGACGAACGAAGCGGTCACGACACCGAACGGGATGTGAGCGAGGATGATTAGCAGCAGGATACCGAGCGCCGGGAGCCCACGATGCCAGGCCACGTGGGCGCCTAGGACCCACGCCGTGAGCAGCGCGATCGCCCCCTGTACCATGGTCGAGAGAACCGGGTAGCCGGCCATGCCTCCCAAGAGCACGGGCAGTCGCGTCGGAGTAGCCAGCAGCGCCTCAAGGGTGCCGCGTGCGATTCCGGACTGAATGGCCTCGGGGAGAGCGCGCAGCGATGTCGCCACGAGCAAGAACGCGATCATACCCACCACCACGAATCCGAAGTACTGCTGGCCTTCGTGCGCAATGGACTTGGCCATCACCGGCTGCAGCGCCTGCGCGATGAAGTACGCCGGGACAATTGAGACGACCAGCCCGCATACCGACACGATGGTTCCGAGCCGATAGCTCAGGCTCGTTAGCCCGTACGCGCGGATGAGGGCGAGGAGTTTACGCACGTCGCAGCACCCGTTCGATCAGCTCGGCAAGTGACAAATCCACGCGCTCGCAGCGCCCTACCACGGCACCCCGACTGATGAGGAACTCGAGGACTTGAGCGGCCAGTGTCAGCCCACCGGGCACGTTGACCTCGACGATCGACCAACCCTCGGGGCACCTACCATGCACCAGATGACCACAGATGACCCCGAGCTGAGCCAGGGAGGCAAAGCCGGGATGTTCCGGGTCTCTCGTCCAGAGCCTATACCGCGCGTCCCCGAACTGCTCTTTCAGCGCGTCGGGTGTCCCAGTCGCCAGTAGCTTCCCCTGATCCAGGATGGCAACCCGATCGCACAACTCGAACGCCTCTTCGGTGTTGTGGGTCGCGAGCAAAACCGTGCACCCTTGCCGACCGGAGATTTCTCCCCGGAGGAAGACGCGGAAAGTCCGCGCGGAGATGGGATCGAGGCTCCGGGTGGGTTCGTCGAGGAGTAACACCTTTGGACTCGCGAGGAGCGCCCGAGCGATCAGAAGCCGCTGCTTCATTCCCGTCGAGAAGGCGCCCACCTGTTTCGCTCCCACCTCTCCGAGCCCCACGAGCTCGAGCAGATCCGCCACGCGCCCGTCCAGAGCGCCCGGTCGCACCCCGTGGAGCACCGCGAACAGCCGGAGGTTCTCGTAGGCCGAGAGCCGCCAGTGAAGGCTGCGCTCGTCCGCGATGACGGGTGACAAGATGCCGCGCACACCAATCGCTTCGCGGACGACGTCATATCCCTCGACAGCGGCTGCCCCATCGTCCGGCAAGATTAGGGTTGCGAGTATCTTCAATAGGGTCGTCTTGCCCGCACCGTTCGGTCCAAGCAACCCGAAGAACTCGCCGCGCTGAATGTCGCAATTGAGCCGGTGCAGCACGGTCGAGTAACCCACCCGCAGCGGATGGAACAGAGTCTCGTTCCAGCTACGATGGATGGCGAACCGCTTGGTCAGGTTACGAATGCGGATCGCGGTCTGCCCGACGCCGCCGCGCGCGGGCGCGCTATCGGGCCGGGCCGGCGAGAGTTGACAGGTCCAATCAGCAGGCGTTGTCGTCGTACTCAAGGCGTCGTGATGAGGGTGAGACGCCGGTGAGGGAGTTCGCGACCTGGGGCGGATAGCGACATGGAACCTCCGGGATCGCCTTCGAGTCGGTCACCTATGGGATTCGGCGAGAGAAGCGGTCAGTTGGCGACCCCACCACATACCGCACGGTTCGGGAGCCGCCGAAACGGACCTGAACCGTTGCGATGGCAATTCCGAGACCAGATTTTCCCGCGAGAGGACGCGGCCGAGGAACAGGAGTTAGGAGCATGCGGCACAACCACTTACCAGACCTGCCGAGAAGGCTCTTCTGCACACCGGCACGTCCGGGCCGGGACGACCGCTGCACGCGTACCACAGGGTGCGCGCGTGCTCACGCCGGGTGAGGGCGGCGGTGGGGTGCCTGCCTGGCGGGCTGCCGCCGCAGGGGATCGGCGTGGAGAGTAGAAAAGAGAGCTAAAGCACTGCTGCGTGCCGACTTACTGGTAGCAACAGTGACGACGAGGAAGTTGTTTCGGGATACACTCGGGTGGACTGTCGCTACGCCATCTCAGCCACGACTGACAGATGGGTAAGGGCGTCATCGCGCGCAAACGTCACTGGCTGCGTGAGGACCTGCGATGGTTGCATTTAGCGGCCAGGAGTGTCCGGCCCCGGGGCGCGTTGGCAAGGAGAACTACGGACAGTTCGCGTACGGCAAGGGGCCGACCGATTGCGAACGCAGCTGCAGCTACAGGCGGTAAGTAGCCAAGACTTGGTTGGTCTTCACAAACGTCGGATCCGTGTCGTTGTACCACAGGTAAAAGATCGTCCAATCCGCATCGGTCAGCGTGGCACCGGGATTGTTCTGGGCGCCCTGCGAGGCGCTAGTTCGGGCCCACCATTTGTCCCACGACTCGCCTGCGCCGACACCGCGTGCTTTTCGGGCGCCACGGCTGCAGAGCTGGGCGACTCGGCCGGCGTGCCCCCGGGACTGTTACCGATGCTCGCGGTCTAATTGTTACGTATGCTCCCGGCTGTTCAGCACGAGTCACCAGAAGCGCCACCATCGCTTGCGGCGTGCGACGGTAAACCCACTGATCCTGGCAAAAATCTGTTGCGCGCGCGCCGCAGCCCGAAACACGCGCGTCCGTGCTTGTGGCGGACGCGACCACTTGCGGTGAGGCGGCAACAACACTTGCACCGGACGCCCCTCCTCGCCACGCGGACCGACCCAGGCCGCATCAGCCCTCTCGCGTCAAAGAACGAGAGCTCCCCTGTCCCAGGTCCTGGGCCTACGACTTGCGGAAGAGCGGTGTGAACGGTTCCCACGGGCGAGGTTCGCGCGGCGATGAAATACTTGGTCACGGGTGGTGCGGGGTTCATCGGCTCCCACCTCGTCGAGCACCTCGTCACGGAAGGCCACGAGGTCGTCGTGCTCGACGACCTGTCGAGCGGGCGGGTCGACAATCTCGAGTCCGTGCTCGACCGCATTGAGTTCGTCGACGGGAGCGTCACCAACCTCGACGCGTGCCGCGCCGTCACGCGGAGCGTGGACTTTGTCCTGCACCAAGCGGCGCTTACGTCGGTTTCGCGCTCCGTCGACGAGCCGATGCTGGCCCATCAGGTCAACGTCACCGGGACGCTGAACGTGCTGCTCGCGGCGCGCGAGGCCCGCGTGCGCCGCGTGGTTTACGCCGCATCGACTGCGGCCTATGGCGATGCGGTGGAGCTCCCGAATCGCGAGGACATGCTCCCGCGGCCGCTCTCGCCCTACGCCGCAACGAAGCTCGCGGCGGAGGAGTACTGCAGGGCATTCCTCGCGACCTACGGGCTCGAGACCGTGACCTTGCGGTACTTCAACGTGTTTGGCCCGCGGCAAGACCCGATGTCTCCCTACGCAGCCGCCATTCCGAGATTCATCATTGCTGCGCTCGCCCGAAACGCACCGACGATTTACGGGGACGGGAATCAAACCCGCGACTTCACGTTCGTCACGAATATCGTGCACGCCAACCTCCTCGCGTGTCACGCCCCCGCTCGGCGCGTCGCCGGACAGGTATTCAACGTGGGAGGCGGCCGGCAGATCTCCATCAACGATGTGTGGCAACGGATCCAG
>Ga0137388_10003322_pt1 | contig 10379 bp, 6 predicted proteins | sample 15con2h14AmetaG_FD_104644 | JGI IMG/M metagenome (GOLD analysis project Ga0137388, IMG submission 104644) | Vadose zone soil microbial communities from Angelo Coast Range Reserve, California, USA - 15con2h1.4A metaG | ecosystem: Environmental > Terrestrial > Soil > Vadose zone > Saprolite...
ACGGACCCCGAGGACCACCTCGCGGCCGACCGCTTCGGCCGCCTGGCCCCTCACCGGCGCGCGGAAGAAACCGGCATCGGCGGTCGCGCCACCGGTGCCGCTCACGATCTTCGCGTCGAAGAAGTTCATGGACGGAGATCCGATGAAGCCCGCGACGAAGAGATTGTTCGGGCGCTCGTGAAGGTTCTCTGGTGTGTCCAACTGCTGGAGCTCGCCCGCGCTCATCACGGCGATGCGGTCGCCCATCGTCATCGCCTCGACCTGATCGTGCGTCACGTAGATGGTCGTCCGCTTGAGACGCTGGTGGAGCTTCTGCAACATCGCGCGCGTCTGGATGCGCAGCTTCGCGTCGAGGTTCGACAGCGGCTCGTCCATCAGGAAGACCGCGGGCTCCCGTGCGATCGCGCGACCGACGGCGACGCGCTGCCGTTGGCCACCAGAAAGCTCCTTCGGCTTTCGCTTGAGCAGCTGTCCGATCGCCAGCATCTCGGCGACCTCGTTCACTCGACGCTCGATCTCCGGACGCGGGACGCTGCGCAGCTTGAGGCCGAACGCGATGTTGTCGTACACGCTCATGTGTGGATACAGCGCGTAGTTCTGGAAGACCATGGCGATGTCGCGGTCCTTCGGCGCGACGTCGTTCACGCGGCGTTCGCCGATGAAGATGTCTCCGGTGGTCTGCTCTTCGAGGCCGGCGAGCATCCGCAGCGCGGTCGTCTTACCGCAGCCCGACGGGCCAACGAGCACGAGGAACTCCTCGTCGCGAACCGCGAGGTTCAGGTCCTTGACCGCGCTGGTCTCCCCGAACTTCTTGTTGACGTGGTCATACGTGACGGTCGCCATAGACGTTGGAGTTTATGTCACGGGCCGTCCGGCAGCAGGCGCGAGAACAGAGAGCCGAAGTGCGTCGCCGCCCGGTCGATCAGGCTCAGGCGCGCACGGATCGCCTCGTTCTGCGACCGCTCCGCACCGGCGCGCAGGCGGGCAAGGACACGGACCCGGTAGGCGACCGCGCCGGGCGGCGGATCGAGCGCCACGAAGAGGAGGCGGCCTTCGCCCGCCGCGACGGCCTCGCTGTCGACGACGGCGATCTGGCGCGGCCGTCCGGTCGCGCTCGCGTAGTACGCGACCCGGGCGAAGGCCTCGCGTACGTCGTCGTCGGCAACGACGAGGCGCACCGCGAGCGCTCGCTCCGTTGGCAGCGGACGTAGCTCACTCTCGATGCCCCAGGCGCGGCCGGACGGCACCCCGATCACGAACGTGCCCGCCTCCTCTTCGAGCGACGCGCGGGGCGTGGTGCGACGGAAGTGGCTGCGATCGTCGTCGGCAGCCGCGGGAGGCGCGACGACCGAGAGCAGCACGAGCACGAGCAACAGGGTCCGCCGCATGCGGCGACGTTAGGCGGCGCGGCGCCTCGTGTCTGTCCCTCGCGCGTCACACGTTCGTGCGACGACGCGTGACACAAAAGAGGTACCTCAAGTTCACGCGAGGCGGACGAGGTACGTTCCGATCTCGTACGGCGCGAGCCGTATGGCGACGGCGCCGTCCACGACATCGGGTGGCGCCGCGGTACGCACGCTGTCGAGCCCGGTGTTGCCGAGAAATAGCTCGCCCTCGCGCAGATCGACCGCGCGCGCCTCGAGCACCTGGCGCGCGAAACGCAGCGTCGCGGATGCCGACTCGCGTGTGGGATTGAAGAGACGCGCGACGATCGCGCCGCCCGGACCGGAGCGCAGGGCCGACGGCTGTATCACCGCGTCGCCCTCGACCGAATAGAAGGAGCGAGCCGCCGCGTCGCCGCGGGCGATCCACGGCGGCGACAGCCATTCGTGGATCTCGCGCGCCGCGCGCGGCAGCGTCAGCTCACCACCGAGCGGCACGACGCAGTAGCGGTACTCGCGCTCGCCGATGCACTGCGCGCTCGGCGTCGCGAGCGCCGGTCCGGCGTGTCCCTTGCGTTCCGGTAGGTCGCCGCGCGAGAGGAACCCCACCGCGCGGAGCAGCGTGATCGCGATCGTCCGCCCGTCATGGAGCACCGCGTACTCGCGGAGACCGTCGACGCCAACGGCGAGCCCGCGCGGCGTCCCCTCGACGGCGACGAAGTCGTGGACCGCACGCTCGGCGGTCGGCCGTTCGATCCAGGCGGGTCGCGGCGCGACGCGCGTGTCGCGGTCGAGCCACGCGAAGGCCGCGCCGGCCACGTGCTTGAGCGAGCGCGTGCCGGTCTCGCACAGCACCCGCAGCCGGTGATCCCGCGCCTGGTTGTCGACGACGAGGCGGACGGACACGCGCCGCGCGCCGGCATCGAGCGAGATCTCGCTCTGCACCGCGCACGGAACGAGCTCGGGCGTGCGCGCGAGCCGATCGTCGCGCAGGCTCGCGGGTAGCCGCAGCGCGAACTCGACGGTCACCGTGGCGCGGTCGCCCGACACCGCGGTGCGCCGGCCCCCGGGGAGATCGCGCGACCCGAGCGTCGGGCCGGCGTATGAATAGGTGTATTCGTCGCCCCGGTCGCCCTCGTCGAGGAGCGCGCCGTGGGGTCCGGACCGCTCGCCGCTCAGTCGGTCGATGACGGCGAACGTTCCGTCCAGCGCGACCTCGACGCGGAAGGCTTCGTTCTCGATCACTCCATCCTCGGGCGACGCCACTCCCGCCCCGTCGGCGCGGCGCGCCGGCGCCGTGCCCAGGGCGGCGCAGTGGACGCGCGTGGGCGTTCCGTCGAGCGCGACGACCGCGTCCCGGTCCCAGGGCACGGCGCTCCACACCGCCGGTGCGTCCCCGGATCCGGCGAGCTCGCGCGCGAGACGCGCGGCGAGCGCTTCGCCGTCGGTCCGGACTCGCGCAAAGCGCGGCGCCATGTCCACGTCGTGCACGGCATCGATCGAGCAGCCGCAGATCGAATCGTGCGGATGGTTCTGCAGGAGCGTGCGCCAGAGCGAGCGCACCTCGTCGCGCGCGGAACCGCCCGTGAGCGCGTCGAACGGCTCGCAGCGCTCGAGCAGCAGTCGTTCGCACCGCGCGTTCTCCTGTTTGATCCAGACGCGGGTCGAATTGACGCCGCGGAGGATCGGACGGTAACGGCCGCGGACCATCTCGCCGACGACCGTGCCGCGCGGCTGGGCGAGGGTGGTCTCGTACTCCTCGAGGCTCGCGATGCGGGCGTCGATATTCGGCGCCGCGTCGTGCAGAGCCGCGACCGCTTCGGGCAGGCGCGGGTACGCATCCACGTGGTCGTCGCCCACCATGAACAGGAGGGTCCGGCCGTTCGCGTACGCCGTCGTGACATCGAGCAAGCGGCTGACGCGGCGGCGCACCCGAGCGCGAAGCCGTTGCGGCGTCTCGGCGAGATCGCCCACGAGCTGAAGTCCGCCCGAGTAGTGATCGACGAGGTGTGTCGCGAGGACCCGGTCACCCGAGGGCGCCTGCCAGCGGAACTCGGCGCCGACGCGCTCGCCCTCGTCGCCGACGCCGCGCGAGAAGACGTAGGTGCTGTATCCGAAGCCGCGCAGCAGCTGGGGGGTCTGCGCCGGATGGCCGAACGGATCCGCCACGTAACCGACGCGCATCGCGCGTCCGAAGGATGCCGACACGCGCAGACCCTCCTGGAAATTCCGGAGCAGCGACTCGCCGGACACGAGCAGGTTGTCGGCGAGCACGTACCACGGCCCGATGAGCAGACGCTCCGCGCGCACGAGGGCCTCGATGCGCGAGCGGTCGGCGGGCCGCTTCTCGAGATAATCCTCGAGCCAGATGGTGTGGCCGTCGAAGGTGAACGAGCGGAAGGCGCTGTCGCGTTCGAGGAGGTCGAGAAGCTTCGACACCATCGGCACGAGCCGAGCGCGATAGCCCTCGAAGCGCTCGTACCACTCGCGATCCCAGTGCGTGTGCGGGACCACGAACGCACGCCAGCGCACGCGGCGGCGCACGAGCGCGACGGCCAGGGGCGCGCTGAGCCCCGAGACAATGCCGATGAGCGCGCCGGCGGTCACGTCGAGCGGGTAGTGCACACCGACCGCGACGCGCTCGAATGCGACGGCGATCGCGAAGAGCAGCGCCGGCAGGCGCCACGCGGGCGCGACGTGACCGAGCGCCACCGCCGCGCCGAACGCGAAGGCGGTATCCCCTGAGGGGAATGAGTAGCTCGTGGGTTCGGCGATGAGCGTGGGGAACGGCAGGTCGAGGATCGCGCTGAACGGGCGCGGGCGCCGGAAGACGAGCTTCAACAGCTCGGCGGCGAGCCAGCCGTCGCACAGGCCGAGGTAGACCGTGAGCGTTCCCCACAGCGCGCGGCGACCCCAGCCGCGCGCGCGAGCGACGAACACGCCACAGATCCACCAGATCAATCCGTTCCAGTTCAGGTACGCGACCGCGATCGCGAGGGCAGCGAGCAGCGGATTGTTGGCCGCTGCGGTCGCGATCGCGGTGTAGAGCTGGCGGTCGAAAGTGAAGATCGCGTCCATCAGCGCCGCACGTGGCGCCAGATGAAGATGCCGACCGCAGCGATGATCGCGGCCGCGACGAGGTAGTCGAGCCCTTTCAGCGATTGCTTCAGCTCGAGCCAGTGATCGCCGAGCTGCATCCCGCCCCAGACCAGCAGCATCACCCACGGGATCGCGCCGAGGATGGAGAAGAGGGCGAAGCGCCAGAGCGGCATGCGCGCGATCCCGGCGGGCACCGAGATGAACGTGCGGACGATCGGGAGCATGCGCGAAAAGAACACCGTCGCCTCGCCGAAGCGCGCGAACCAGCGCTCGGCGAGCTCGAGGTCATGAGCGCTGATGAGCACGTATCTCCCGTACCTCTCGACCAGAGGCCGACCGCCATATGCTCCGATCGCGTAGCTGGCGAGCGAGCCGAGCGTGTTCCCCAGAACGCCAGCGAGGACCGCGGCCCAGTAGCTCCAGGGCGAGGACGTGAGCGGCTCGATGAGTCCGCGCGACACGCTCCAACCAGCGAACGGAAGGATCAGCTCGGATGGCAAGGGGATCGCACAGCTCTCGATCGTCATCGCGATGACGACACCGATGTAGCCGAACCGCGCGTAGAGCGATTCGAGAAAAGGCAGAACGATCGCGTCGAGCGCGTCGAGCACGCCGGTATGATGGCCTTGCGACGGGAAGGGTGCGTGGACTCACATGGAGGGACGCATGCCTGACGATCACGTGACACTCGACGAGCAACTCGCGGGCGGGATCGCCAAGATCGGATCGGCCGATATCGTCGTGGGGATCCCCAGCTTCCGCAACGCCGCGACGATCGGATATGTCGCGGCGACCGCAGCGAAAGGCCTGCGCGAACACTTCCCCGGCGCGCGCGTCGCGATCGTCAACGCGGACGGCGGCTCGCAGGACGGCACGCCCGATCGCGTCGTCGAAAACGCGTTCGGCGTGCCGGTGGCCGTGGGCCGCTACAAGGGACCTTCGGGCAAGGGCTCCGCGTTCCGCGCGATCTTCACCGCGGTCGGAATGCTCGGCGCCCGCGCCTGTGCCGTCGTCGACAGCGATCTCCGTAGCATCACCACGGAATGGATCGGACGGTTGCTCTCTTCGGTCACCCGAGGCGACGTCGACTATGTGACCCCGCTCTACGCCCGACACAAGCACGACGGGACCATCACCAACTCGGTCGCGTATCCCCTGACGCGCGCGCTGTACGGTCTGCGCGTGCGCCAGCCGATCGGCGGGGAGTTCGGCTTCCGCGCCGACCTCGCGCGCGCGTATCTCGATCAGCCGGTGTGGGACACCGACGTCGCGCGCTTCGGCATCGACATCTTCATGACCACGACGGCGATCGTGCAGGGGGCGCGCGTCGCGCAGGCCTTCCTCGGCGCGAAGGTGCACGACCCGAAGGATCCCGCCGCGGACCTCGGCCCGATGTTCACCCAGGTCGTCGGCACGCTCTTCCGCATGGCAACCGACAGCGAGGCGACGTGGTCGAAGGTGCAGGGCTCGAAGGCCGTGCCGCTCGTCGGCGACGTGATGCCCGTCGAGCCCGAGGCGGTCCCGGCGGATCCAGCGCGGCTGCGTGAAAAATACGCGGACGGCAAGCGCGAACAGGAGGCGGCGTGGCGCGCGATCCTCTCCGCGCCCGTGCCCGAGACCATCGACGCGAAGGCGTGGGCGCGCATCGTGTTCGATCATCTCGACGCGGCGCTGCGGCGCCCGGCACGGAGCGAGGAGCTCGCCCGTTCGCTCCTGCCGCTGTATCAGCTGCGGACCGCGTCCTTCATCGAAGAGGTACGCGACATGACCACGGCGCAGTCCGAGGCCGTCGTCGAAGAGGGCGCGCGCGTCATGGAAGAGGAGAAGCGCCGCTTCAGCGAGAGACGCAGCCAGGATCGAGCGGAAGGCCGCGCGGCCACCGCGTGAGCGTTTCGCTCAAAGAGGACGCCCTCGTCCTGATCACGGAGAACGATGGCTCGCTCCAGCTCGGCAGCGCGAGCCCGTTCGGGCTCTACTACCACGACACCCAATTCCTCTCGGGTTACGCGCTCCGCGTGAACGGCGCAGCGCCGATCCTGCTGTCGGCGAACACCGAGCAGAACTACGTCGCGACGTTCCAGCTCATGCGCTCGGAGGGCGCGACGCTCGGCACGGCGCGTCACGCCGCCGAAGCGCTCTCGATCCGGCGCACCCGTTTTCTCGCAGACGGCCTGCGCGAGCGCATCGGCGTGCTGAACGCGAACCCTAGGCGGGTGCGTGTGGCGCTCGAGCTCGAATTCGAAGCGTCATTCCGCGACATGTTCGCGGTGCGCGGCCACCATGAGGTCGCCGCGACGCCCCATGAGGTGAGGCGCGGCCCGCGGGAGGGCGGCATCGTGTTCGAGCGTGTGGGCCGCGACGCGGTGCGGCGAACGACGGACATCACGATGCGCCCCGCGCCCGATCGCATCGATGGCAACATCTTCCACATCGAGCGCGACCTCGAGCCGCAGGGCGTGCTGACGATCGAGCTCATGGTGATCCCGCGCGAGGACGGCGCGGGCGCGGCGCCTTCGCCGGACCGCTTCGACGACGCCATCGATGCGCTGAACGCGCGCTACCGTCGCTTCCTTCGCGGCTGCGCGCGCTACACGACCAGCTCCGAGACGCTCGACGAGGGTCTCATCACGAGGAGCGCGCTCGACCTGCGCGCGCTCATGGAGTTCCACGACAGCGGCCCCTACCCGACAGCGGGCATCCCATGGTATGCGGTCCCGTTCGGACGCGACGGGCTCATCTGCGCGTATCAGACGCTCGGCTGGAACCCCGACATCGCGCGCGGCACGCTGCGGCTGCTCGCGAAGTACCAGGGCCAGAAGGTGGACGATTTCTCCGAGGAAGAGCCGGGGAAGATCTTCCACGAGCTGCGCCGTGGAGAGCTGGCGCGGCTCGGAGAGATCCCGCATCGGCCGTACTACGGATCGGTCGACGCGACGCCGCTCTTCGCGTTGCTCGTCGCCGAGGCGGTGAAGTGGACCGCCGACCGCGAGTTCTGGCGCGAGCTGCTGCCCGCGGCGGAGCGCGCGCTCACCTGGTGCGACACCTACGGCGATGCCGACCGCGACGGGTATCTCGAGTACGGCCCGCACGGCTCGGACCGTGATAGCGCCCGGCTACAGAGTCAAGGCTGGAAGGATTCGCAGCAGTCGCTCTCCGAGCCGGACGGCACGTGGTCGAAGCTGCCGGCCGCGCTCGTCGAGGTCCAGGCCTACGTCTATGCCGCGAAGATGGGCCTGGCGGATCTGTACTCGCTCGACGGCGACGCGACTCGTGCGGACCGTCTGCGCGGCGAGGCGCGCGAGCTGCGCGAGCGGTTCGAGCGCGACTTCTGGATGGCCGACCAGGGCTGCTACGCGCAGGCGCTCGACGGCGACAAGAAGCAGGTGCGCGCGGTGACGAGCAACGCCGGCCACGCGCTGTGGTGCGGCATCGCGAGCCCGGACCACGCGGCGACGCTGGTGCACCGGCTCATGACCCCCGACATGTACACGGGCTGGGGCATCCGCACGCTCTCGAGCAGGTACCCGACCTACAACCCGATGAGCTATCACAACGGGTCGGTCTGGCCGCACGACAACTCGCTCATCGCGCAGGGCTTTGCGCGCTACGGCTTCCGCGAGGAGGCGGCGGAGATCACGAGCGTGCTCATCGAAGCCGGCCGACGTTTTCCGGACGCACGCCTGCCCGAGCTCTTCTGCGGTTTCCAGCGCGACCTCCGTTTCTCGTCGCGCCCGGCGGATTACCTCGTCTCGTGCATCCCGCAGGCGTGGTCGGCCGGCATGGTGTTCCTCTGCATGCGCACGCTGCTCGGACTGGTGCCCGATCTCGCGACACAGCAGCTCCTCATCGATCCGGCTTTGCCGCCGTGGCTCGAGCGGATCGACGTCCGGGACATGCTCGTATTCGGCGAACGGATGACGTTCCGGGTGCGCCGCGGCGCGAAGGGCGACCACGTCGCCGGCGGGCAGGGCCGCCTCGCGCAGACGCGGACGGCCGCTCCCGCGTGACGGGCGGCGTGCGCCGCATCCTGTTCGTCCACTACACGACTCCGGCCGTCCTCGGCGGAGTGGAGCAGGTCATGGCCGCGCACGCCGCCGCGCTCCTGGCGGCGGGCAAGGACGTCGCGATCCTCGCCGGGCGCGGCGGCGCGAAGCCGCGCGGCGTGCGCGTGATCCGCGTCGCCGAGGCCGACTCACGCCACCGCGTCGTCGAGCGCAATCTCGCCACGCTCTCGGAGGGGGTGCGCCCCCCGGAGCACGACGCACTCGTCCGGCGCCTGGTGACCAAGATCCGTCCTCATGTGAAGCGCGCCGAGCGTGTCGTCGTGCACAACGTGCTGACCATGCCGCTGAATCTGGCGCTCACGGAAGCGCTCGCAGCCTTGGCACGGGAACATCCGGACCGCTTCATCGCCTGGACGCACGACATCTCGTACTTCGACGAGCGTTATGCCGCTCTTCGTCGCAAGGGCGCGCCGTGGGATCTCGTCACGCGCGCGGTGCCGGGCGTGCGCTACGTCACGGTATCGCAGGAGCGCGCGGACCAGCTCTCGCAGCTGACCGGACTCGCGCGCGACGACATCGAGGTCGTCACGAACGGCATCGACGTCGGGGACGTGCTCGGCCTCGCCCCCACCGGCCTCCGTCTCGCGCAGCGCCTCCGCCTCCTCGACGCGGACCCATTGCTCCTCCTTCCGGTGCGCCTCACGCGGCGCAAGCGGATCGAGGCGGCGATCGACGCGACGGCGGCCCTCCGTCGCCGTGGTCGCGCCGCGGTCCTTGTCGTCACGGGGACCGCCGGACCGCACGACGCCTCGAACCAGGCCTACCTCCGGGAGCTCGCCGCACGCGCGAAGAAGGTTGAGGGCGTGCACCTGCTCGCCTCGCTCGGCCTGAAGATCAAGTACGGCACGGTCGTCGACCTCTACGCGCTCGCCGACGTCCTCGTCTTCCCCAGCGAGAGCGAGGGCTTCGGCATCCCGATGCTGGAAGCCGGCTTGCATCGCATGCCGATCGTGTGCAGCGACATCCCCGCGCTACGCGAGACCGGCGGCGACGACCCGATCTACGTGCCGCCCGACGCGAACGGCGAGCAGATCGCCGACGCGGTCGAGCGCGCGCTCGACACGCCGGTGATGCGGATGCGGGCGCGCGCCCGCGAGCACGCGTGGCCGCGGGTTCTGCGCGAGCGCGTGCTACCCGTCATCCTCGGTCGTACCGTATGAAGTGCCTCGTCGCGATCGTCGATCCGGAGCGCGACCGCGCCGTCGTCGACCTCGCCGTCGCCCTGGCCGCGGGCGAGGAGCTCATCCTCGTCTCGGCCATCGAGGCGCCCGAAGGCGACACGCTCGCCTCGGTGCAACCCGAGGCGCGCCGTCTACGACGCACGCTCGATCAGCTCGTGCCGGCCGACGCACGCGCGCGCACGCTCGTGACCGTCGCACGACAGGGCTGGCAGGCGATACAGGAGACGGTCGCGACCGAGCGGCCCGACCTGCTCCTACTCTCGTGGCGGCGTCCCGGCTGGGACCTCCTCGGAACCAAGCTCGAAGACGTCCTGCGCAATCCGCCGTGCGACATCGCCGTGGTGAAGGGCCCGTTGTCGCGCGCGCGACGCATGCTCGTCCCGGTCCGCGGCGGTCGCTACGCGGACCTCGCCGCGAAGGTCGCGATCGGCTGGGCCCGCGCGCGCGGCGGCAGCGTCACGCTGTTGCACGTGCGGACGCCCGGACGCCGCACGCCGACGCTCTACCAGCTGCTGGGTGAGCGCGCGCTCGACGAGCGCGTCGATCGACTCGTCACGCGCACCGGCGATCCGGCGGAGGTGATCAACGATGAGCTCGACGCGCACGACGCGATCGCGTTCGGCGCGACCGGGCGCAAGGATCAGGAGGACCCC
>Ga0137388_10003327_pt1 | contig 10373 bp, 14 predicted proteins | sample 15con2h14AmetaG_FD_104644 | JGI IMG/M metagenome (GOLD analysis project Ga0137388, IMG submission 104644) | Vadose zone soil microbial communities from Angelo Coast Range Reserve, California, USA - 15con2h1.4A metaG | ecosystem: Environmental > Terrestrial > Soil > Vadose zone > Saprolite...
GAAGCCAACTCAGGTGGGGAGAGGTTTCTGCTCCAACTCAGAACCCCCTTGTGAAGTATATCGTGCCGCTTCCGTTATGAAGCGTATCGCGCCCAATTTTGCCAATATATGAGTAAGTCTTCAGTAATATTCCAGCACATCCTGATCACGCTCCATGGTGTGACAACCCCAGAGCTCGACATGTTGGCTTTCAAACTGGATGGAGAACCCCATTTTCTGGCTGGGATACCGGCCACTCACGTTTGATCTTCTGCCTCGAACCTTGCGTTCAGGCTCGGCGGTGCGAATACGCTGAATGTAGGCTGCGGTTTCTGGTTCGATCTTGTTACGCTGACACCAGGCACGAAACTCCTCATCTGTTAACCGAGCCATTCGTCTTGTTCCTCTCTGCGTCTGTACGCGCGCTCAGCGCGATCCCGCACTGTATCACCGGAGTTGTCGCTACAGATAAGTATACCAGCGAGGACGAGAAGAGGCAAGTTTCCACCCCATATTTTTTCGTTTTTGTCACATATCTCTTCATTCCGTTGTCGGATGTGCTGTACAGCAGAGAAACCAGTGTGCGCAAACGGTGATTCACACACGCGGAGAAAAGATATCTGTCAGAGACCGCTCGTTTTGCATCTTAAACTGTGAAGTACTGCGAAAAATTATGGTCAAGATGCGGAAAAGTATTTCGACAAATATCAATCTGGGCCATGTGCGCCTTTGTGGTTTTGGTGTCGACACTATGCTATCTTTTCAAGGGCCGAGTAGCTTTTCATCCCCTTAGCGTACACAGAGCACGAAAAGATGTATTGAACACTTCATATAGCCATAGACCCTAGAATACCAGTCACGTCACCACAGCCATACGAACCCTCTCTGCAAACCGGAAACACCCAGCTCTCGAAAACAGTCCGTGAAAGTAGAATGTGCCGCTGCCCAACTGAAGGATGGGTCAGCCGGAAGGCTCATGGTCAGATGTGATGAATCAGGGAATTGATCAGTTTTTCTCATCCACTTCCTGTTCCTGCGTTCAGGTTCAAAGTGAAATACCTTCTATAAGCTCATCCATCACCAAAAGTGGCCAGGAGGCGACATTACGCCATGCAATTGTCAAAATGACACAAAGCCTCAAAACGAGGCCAACAAGCGAATCCCTATCATCATACTACTAGCAATAGAATTGTAGTAATCATGGCTATATGAAAAGCCAAAAGAGGACAAAACGGGCTGCCTCTCTTTCCCCATGCTACTATTCATGGACGTTGACATCTTGATTCCCGGTCGGAGCATGCTTTCCCTGCCGTTTGCGATAATCATGAGCCTCATCCATTTCGATGAGTTGGACCAGGTTCAGATCGCTCAGGCGAGACTGCAGTCGCTCATCCAGATAGGTCCAGACTTTTCTGTTGAGGGTGATGATCGTTGGCCAGCGGAGACTATAGCGGTGGTTGAGTAATTGAAAGAGTTTCTCATCTGCCCAGGGAGAGCTTCGCTGCGCTCCCAGATCATCGAGGACCAGCAGCTCAGCACTACGCATCTGCTCGAACACTGCACTATAGGCCACTGGAGCATCGGGCGGGAAGGTGGCACGTAAGTGATCCAGGAGGTCAGGGACCGTGGAAAACAGCGTCACGATTCCCGCGTCAATACTGGCATTGGCAATTGCCAGCGCCAGGTGTGTTTTTCCCACACCAACCGGCCCCATGAACACGATCCACAGCGCAGGGGGATTGCTCCCTTCTCCCCTCAACTCTGCTGTTTGCTGTCTTTCCTGGCGGTGCTGCGCCCATTCGCTTAGCATGGCGATACCGGCTCTGGCCGCTTTTACTGCGGTCTGCACGCCTTTTACTTGGGGGTGGAATGTGGCCAGGGTGCGCTCGCGCTCCTCGGTAGACAGACGAGCAAGCGCCAATAATCGGTCTTGTTGCTGCGCGCGTTTCATGCGCAGCAGGCAGACGCATTCCACTAATTTCCCGAAATCAGGATGTCCAAAAGGAAGATCCTGGCGCAAATAGCGTCGGTCCTTACATACTGGGCATGCTGGTTGAGATAATCTGGTAGCTGCTATGCAGAGATGACCGGGCTGGCGTGCAGTTCGATTTTGGCGGCCAGGAGCGCTGCGATGAATGCCGTCTTGGAGAGGCCTCTCGTTCTGCGTTTTGTCTAGGAGCACATCCGGCTGATATATCCTGCCAAGAGGATAGGGAGTTCTGGTGGCTACCGACGGTTGAGCAGGCAGCGACCGGTTTTCCCGCAGCGATTGCGGGAAGAGATTGCCGAGGCGTTCTAGATCACTCATGGATATCCTCTCATCCTGTACCCTGTGTTACATACTCAGACACTCTTGGACCTCTGCAAAGTAGCGCATCCACTCTGCTTCGTTGCTCATCTCCTCGTCCACTCCATCCCATGTTGTCACTACGACATATCCCTGTTTTGTGCCAGGCCGGACAACAGCCTTGATACCAAATGACCGTCCTTCCTGCACGATACGGTGACGCAACTGCTCTGCAGCCGCTTGATTCATCCAGGTATTCAGTTGAGCGTGTTGAGGTGAACGCTGCAGCTCTTTCCATGGTGGCTGAGAAGCTCTCAAGGAGCCTACCTGTGAGTGCGGCTCAGCGAACACTTCCTGCCTTTCCTCACTCTTGATGGGGACCTGGTTCACATCCTTGGCCATCAATGGCAAATGGACTTCCGAAGGGACACGGCACCCTTGCTGCAATGTATACTGAATCTCGTAATAGTCCTTGCCTGTCTCAGACCAGACCCGGATTGGACTCGGAATTTTTGCATCAGGGTTCGCATACTCCGCACAACGAGCTGCAAACCAGGCTCCAGGTCGCTGAGGTTTCCCGCGGTAGTCCGGAAAATACGTATAGTACAGGGTGCTAATCGCAGCCAGACGACGTATGTGCGGAGGAGTAGCTCGAATACATTCAACCAGCTTTCCCATCCACCTTCCATTGCCTTCACCGTCAAAAAGCGTTGCATACATACCGGCCTCCGCTTGAATTTCTTCGATGGTCCGGAGATCTCGGTAAGATTGCTGTGTGGGGTCACTATCGATAAGCGTTTTCTTCTCTGTATGAGTAATATTCCCTGGAGAATGATCGCTTACCGATAGACCTGCGACGGAATCTCCCTCTGTAGCACCAATACTCCCAATGTGCGTGATTTCGGGAGATTCCATTGAGAAAATCGCCTCTACATCGCCTTTTTTTGGTTGCCTCTTCTGCTGCCGGCGTCGTAAACAGGGTATTTCGGGAGATTCGTTGCCTACCAATTCTCCCATGTGTGCCTCAGCAGGCACAATTGAGCTGCCTTCCTCTTCATCACCTGATTCTTCGGATTCTCCTGCTGTGCAATTGGATTCTCCCTTTTTGGTGGAGGTCAAGGGAAGATGAGCATTCGATGGGCTGGCAAACTCGCCCGGTTTGCCAAGGAATCTCCCTGCTGATTCCGGGCGCATGACCTGTGCAATGATCGCGCAGGCCTGGCCCAGCGTCATCGGCATGATATGGCCTTCCTCAACGCCGTGTGCTTGCAAGAGATGTGTCAGTACCTGTCTCAGTTTAGATGTGGTTGAGTCAGAAGGAACAGTAGAAGGAGCGAACTCTCCCGATTTCAATCGTTTGGCCACTTTTTTGGCGAGTTGTTTCACCTTGACGTTCTCATACTCGTCATGGAGCCGGCGCAGAGCTGCAAACAACGCAGGAAGATGAATCTCCCGTTTTCCCAGAGGAATGCGAATTTCTGTATAATGCCGGTGGAATATCCGCCGGATCACTGCAAGAGATTCATAGACCAGGAGGCCTTTGTGATAGGTTTCCGCCCCCCACTTCGAGCCGGGAGATTTCGCGAGCGCATCGACGCTGCTGATCAGCAGGATGGCTTCAGTATTCGCCTCGCCGGTGGCGTGAAATAAGCTCAGTTGCATGGTCGTCTTGGGATGACGCGTTGCATAGAGGAGCAGGTGTGCCAGCAAGCCGCTGTATTTTGGAGGTAGGGCATGTTCCGCAAGATAGAGCGTTGCCGGATCTACACACGTTACCTCAACACCTTCAGGTGAAAAACCTGCAGGAACAACAGAAACAGGGAGATTCCGCGGAATGAAAGGAGCCGATTGCTGGGAAGCAACCAACGTCATGTCGCGTTGATCTGTCGGTATAGTCATAGCCATGCTCCTGTAGTAAAGCAATTGACGCGGTTCCTTCAGGCATGCTATACTTACAGCAGATGGAGTGATCTAACTGAGAGCAAAAGAATGCCCGAAGTGCCGATTCGGTTAACTGGCAAGATAGACTGTTCAGCACTTTTTGCGCAGAACTTTTGGTTTTAGTGACGATACGATGTTACGGCATCGTAGCTCCTCCTCTAAGGAAATCTAACGGACCAAGACCGCGCGGCCTGCCAAGAAGCGCGGTCTTTTGGTGTCACAAGCTGGATCGCTGCCAGAAAGAGAAACCTCCTGGATGGAAGCTGAAGGATGCTTCGTGGAGTGGTTGTGAGGGACACACACAACTAATCCTTGCATGTCCATCGCTCCGGCGATGGCTTGAAGGCTGTTTGAGGCTTTATTGTTGTGTGCCATTGTCAAGTATAACACATCTTGCCCCTGTCTGCTATTTCTTTCGTTCCCGCTTATGCTCAATTTGGACCTTGAACCAACGCACAACCCGTTCCCAATCCTCCTCAAGAATTTCCTGGTAACGGGGTACAGCAAAGGCTATCTTCAAATCTTCGTAGACGGTGGGATAGGGCTTTCCAGCTTCTTCGTGGAGCTGCTTGACATAGTATTGGAGCAGCTTTTGATGCGCTGATGTGAGGGTAAGTGGTGGCAGTCTCTCTAATATCTCTGGGATGAGGTCTGTGATTGCCTCTAGGCCTTCCAATCGACCTTCGATGCTACTGTGCCATTGCTCAACATCCATCTGCCACTCGATCAACGCTGCCATATGAAGATGGTAGTCTCGCCATTCTGCCAGTGAGGCATCCTCAGATGGTCGGATAGGTTTTGTCACTGGCTCCGCCGGTACCAGGTTGGTAGAAGCGACGACGGCCCCGGGGGTTGATGCCCATGCATAGAGAACATCGGCTGCTTCTCGTTGGTATCTCAGTATTTCCTCGCGCATTTCAGGACGAGCTCGATTGGGATCAATACCAAGTAACCAATAGGGTACTCCTCGCAGGACCAATGTATGCATCCGTTGTAGGCCACCTTCGGTTTCGATACGTGTAAAGACGAGCGAATCAGCAATCGCCGCCGTACGGCGGATTCGCTTGATTTGTCCACTTGCATCTAACTGCATATTGTCACAAAGATACCGTAGGACAACGCCAGGCTGGCCATCTGGCAGCCTCACAACGACAAGCGGTTTCCCGTAAAACATGATGGTCTGCTGTTCAATAGGGACGAGCGCTTGCGATTCGTCCTCTACCTGCTCCAAATTTCACCTCCCAGGGTTGGACATCATGTCCAACCCTCTCCCTGCTCACAGAAAGCATCGTCACCTCTGTATGGTGGTTCTTAAACTCTCTATTCATCTTATTTCAAATCACTTACCTAAATCGGTCTTCTCTGTTCTTTCCAAGCTTGTTTCAGGTACCTCCCACGAGACTTGTTTGCGCCGAACCCTGGTGGGGTAAGCGGCCTGCGGCAGGAGGCTCGCGCTCCACCTGTCCAAGGAAGCAAGCGTTTGCGCCGAACCCTGGTGGGGTAAGCGGCCTGCGGCAGGTACTGGGGAAGGGCAGCATTCTGCTTATTCCGGGTCGTCATGCACCTGCTCCTTTCCCCGCGGCTTGCGCAGGCGTGGCCGTTTCCTCACCTCCTGGTAGTCGCGGATAAGTTGCAAGGGGGGGAGGATCTCCCAGCGCGAGGCGAGCCATTCTTTCCCCCAGCGTGCCTGCGTGGTGTCTATGGGCGTGATAATGACGTATTTCCCAATGACTCCCATTTCCTCTAGCTGGGCGAGTGCGGCTTCGATGCGGGGAATAAAGCGCACCGTGAGGTGCCGCTCATCGACTGCAATCATGCTCGCCGCGAGCAGGTCGGACATGGTGATGGGCGTGCTGAAGTTTCCCTCCTGGGCCTGTTCGCGCCAGCGCTCGGTGAGATAAAGAGCGAGGCGTAGCGCGTAGCGGTCATTCTGCGGGTTCAGTTTGAAAATCTGGCTGTCGACCTCGGCCAGGTACTGGTGGTGATGCTCTTCGTAGGTGCTGATCCAGTCGCCGGGCGAGACGAGAAAGCCGATGATACTCTTCTCCCCTGGCCCGGTCTTGCGGCTCACCACCGAGTAGCGCATGTAGGGACCGTCGACCTCGATGGCGGCGGATTTGCCCTTGACCGTGATCGTGGACGTGCCGCGCACATTGCACGAGGCGAGAAGCACCAGGTCATGGATGACGCGTTGCTTCTGCTCGGTGCGGTAGCCATCGGTGTAGCGCTTGGTCGTCCCCGGGTGGGCCACGCGGCTGTGTTTCTGGATGCCCTGCCACTGGAGGATCTCTTCTAAGAGCACGGCCACGCTGCCGTTTTTGGAGACGCGGTGGTTGTAGCGGCGGATGTTCCACAGCCCGAGCAGGATGCGCCCGGTGAGCACTGTGCTCTCGCTCAGCTGGCGGATCTGCTTGAGGGCCTGGGGCAGCTCCAGCGGGCGTTCTCGCGTTCCGAGGTAGACCTCGAGCGCGTTGGAGGCGAGGTAAAAGAGCTCTCCCTCCAGACCTGGCTTCCACCGGTCCTTCTGGGCGAGCGAGGCCTCGCGCACGGCCTGGTCGGGCCGGTAATTGGTCACAGCCATGCTGCTTGTCACTTCGGGGGTTACATAGGCAAAGAGCGAATGTTCGGTGTCGACATCGCCCTCTGCAAAGAGGCTGGCGATATAGGCCGTAGCCTCTTCCTCTGACATCCCCTCCACGACATCAGAGAGTGCCTGGTCAAACAGCGTGGACAGGTCGCTGTCGGATGCCCGGGTGTGCTCAGGGAGCAAAGCTCCCTCCTTGTGCTCTTCATGCATGCTCTTGTTCCTTTCGCTTGTCTCACCTCGGCCGTTTTGGCGCAAAAACGCGTCGGCGCTTCCTCTTCTGCCCGTTGCGCCTGCCTGACTCCTAGGAGCGGGATGTCCGGGCTCTCGCTTTCCGCAGGACATATCTTTCGGGAATGCTTTCTTCCTTTAGTAACGTTCAGTGTACCTCGAATATCTGTTCCTCTCTACCAGTCGCTGCGTGACGTTTTCTCCGCCACTTGCGCCCAGAAAGGCCCGTTTACGCTCACGATTGCACCGAACCCTGGTGGGGTTGTGCGCCGAACCCTGGTGGGGTTAGCGCCGAACCCTGGTGGGGTTAGCGCCGAACCCTGGTGGGGTGACCGGTTTCAGCAACTGGTCATGCGTGTTACATTCCTTAATTACAACTATGGTCGGTACGCCTTGCTTTGTCAACAACACGTGTATATCTGCCATATACATGTGTTGTTGAGCTACTCTTGGTGTAATCGCGTGGCCATAACGCTCCCACGCTTGTCGAGCTGTGCAGGCACGAGCTGGGTCGTTGTGAGAGAGTTGTCAGTATCGTGAAAGATGGTCAACTGCGGCACCGGGAGGCCGAGCCTCTTATTGTTCCCCCTCTGCGCTTCGCTCATCTTTCTTCTAGCATAGGAACTATGTGTTCTGCCCTTAAAAGAGGAAGGAGAGGGAGGTTTATGAAGTTCAGGTGGCACACGAACACAATCAAAACATTGGGCCTTATATCCATCGCTTCGGGAGCGGTCCTTCGCGAAGGCCCTTATAGGTTTCCAAGTGGTGCATTTAAAGCACCACTTGGAAACCTATTATTCTTATGTGCAAGGTACTCTTCAACTGATACACCTATCCTCTTTGCTGCTGCTTTCGCAGCACCTTCCTTATGCCCCATCAATATATTCCTCCAAATTATTACCGGCCACCGGCTCTATCATCTCCGTGCAAGGCATCTCATACACACAATAATCTTCTTTTCCGCTCATCGCTGTGCCTCCCTTCGTACCCGGTCATACGCCGCCTGGACGCGCTCCCAGAAGCTGGCCGGCGGCTGCCACTCCCACAGACCCAGGCTCCCACGCGCTGGAAGTGTGACAGCCAGGCGGTACACGCTCTCGAAGCGCCAGGCAAAGCGGCCCGGGCGATAGTTACCGAAGTTTCGTTCTGGCTCCTCCACCGGAAAGCCTGGGCCGATCTGCTCGACAGTATCAAGCCAGACCACGGCGACGATGTGGCCCAGCGGCAATCCCCATGAGTTCTGCCCTCTCGCATCTGGTTGCCAGCGATAGCCACCAGCCTCTAACGTCTGGCGAAAGAGTGGCTCCTGGCAGCACGCCGCGGCCTCTGGCGGCAGCGTTTTCGCGATATGGACGGCCAGCGGCCCACGATGGGGTGTAGACCAGGAACGAGTTTCGATCCGCTTCGCGCCCAGGGCGACGAGCGTTCCCCAGGGGTCGGTCATGGTCAAAGCCTTGACGGTGTCATGCTGCAAGAGCGCTGTGAGCAAGGCGTTGGTACCGTTCTCGCTCATGTGGATTACTCCTTTCTCCGGTGGGGAAAAAGATGGGTTCGTTTCCGAAACGCCTCTGTTCGAGCGCGTGTCCAACCGGGGATGGCAGAAACAGCGCCGGGCCAGTTCCATCGTGTCTACCGCTTGCGCACCGTACCGGATGGTCAGCGCACGTTTGGCGGGCGTGAGATCATAGTGTGGGTGCCCCGTCTTGTCCTGGAACCAGGCGCGCTTGAGGCCGCGGCGGCTTGCCATCGCGTGCAACTCAGAGAGATCGCCATCATCGATCGCCATATGGCACCAGTCCTTGTATGGTAGCCCGCAATCCGGGTAGTGCTGGATGGAATCCACGTAGATCATGCCAGCACCTCCGGATCGGTGAAGAGGAAGCGTTCAAACACGGATGCATCTTCATTCAGTTGGCAATCTGCGATGCCACAACGGACCTCCTGGACGAGCAGAGTCAGCAGGAGATCCGACGGCTGCAGGCCTGTCGTAGCAATCATAGCTTTCTATCCCCTTCTATACAACATGCCGCTCCACGAAGCGCGGCATCGCAGAGACGCCGCTCCTCGGCTTGGACCCGGGTTACCATATCGGTGAGGCGGCGCTGTTCCGCCTGCGCAAGCGCTTCCTGTAGATCACGTACCTCGGCTCCGAGCCAGTGGAGACACATCGCTAGAGCGTCCAGCATATCGGCTGCTTCCGCTTCATATGCGCATTGCTCAAAACGCCAGGAAACGCGGCATTCCTCAGTGTAGAGGGCGCGAAACCCGACGCCGGCCAGGCCGCTGAGCAGGTGAGTGATGCTCACCACCTTGTAGCCTTGCTTTCTTGCCGGTACTTTCCCGTTAGCTTCAGGCTTTCGATAGAGCTTCATATGGCAGGACGCACACACGGCAATCATGACAGCATTGGGGTTCCACGGGTCATTATTCGGATGGTGTATAAATAGTTGCTCGAAAAACGGGTTGTAAGCACGGCTCATTTTGACTGTTCCCAGCCCGTGTGGGAAACACTGGCCATCTATGACATTTTCGCAACGGCCAGCAGCTCGCAAGAGGATTTCCAGCCTCCGCTCTTCGTAGTTATCGGCGTAGAGCTCGCGCATCATAGCAGCACCTTCTCCCTCATCATGCTCGTCGCAGAGCGGGAGGTGCTGCCAGGCCAGCGAACTCATTGGATAGATGAGTCCCCGGTTCGTATCCTGCTTGCAGTCCACGCAAGAAAGCGCAGGGGAGAAGGTCAGTCGCTCTGGTCTTGCTCCGGTCATACCTGCACCTCCTCTGCTTGTCGTACTACGGCTGCTGGCTTCGTCGTCGAAGCGGCAGGCAAGTGCCTGGTAAGGCGACGCGCTCTGGCCTGTGCATGGACGCGGTGATGATGATAGGAGCACAGGGTCGAGGACCAGGGCGCGGGAAAGAGGCTTTCGATCCCGGCGTCTCGCCAGCACCAGGGGCAGTGCGTGACGCGGCGGAGACGCGGGCAGAGGAGATAGCGAGCGATGAGGAAGAGTTGCCCCAGGCTCACGAAAATCACGGCCAGGATGAAAAGCCGGAGTTGAGTCGAGTTCACCATATCATGACCCTCCAGAACTTGCCAAACCGGCCACAACGCGCAAGCCGGACGAGTAACCTGAGTGAGATCAGCGCTTGGTGGCGCATGCAGATGTGAGCCGCGTAGGCCTCGCTCGCCTCTACCTGGTGGCAGAAATAACAGCTGCGGCGCGCATTGCTGAATAAGCCAGCCATTGTTCCTAATTTCCTCCGCTGTGGAGGCGCGCCAGGGGGTATGCTATGCATGAGTGCCTCCGCGTACTTGGCAGGAGGTACTGAGGCGTAATAATGACATCGCAGTAC
>Ga0137388_10003328_pt1 | contig 10373 bp, 6 predicted proteins | sample 15con2h14AmetaG_FD_104644 | JGI IMG/M metagenome (GOLD analysis project Ga0137388, IMG submission 104644) | Vadose zone soil microbial communities from Angelo Coast Range Reserve, California, USA - 15con2h1.4A metaG | ecosystem: Environmental > Terrestrial > Soil > Vadose zone > Saprolite...
CGATGGGAGATCGAGGTCCGCCGGATTCAATTCCTCACGGATCGACGGCGTCTTCGGGCTGTCCTGGCGGACCTGCCCGAAGTCCGCAACCGTTGTCTCGAGACCTTCAAGCATGCCGCTCCCGCTGCTGCCCGGAGCCTCATCGACGAGGCTGGTCGTCTCGATCTGCAGCGACTCGTCCGGTTCGGGCACGACTTCCTCGATGAGTTTCTCGGCAACTGGGGGGGCAAGGGGTACCGGCGGGGGCTGCGGGGCTTTCTGCCCCTTAGCCACACGCGGTTCGTCGAGATCGAGGAAGACGAGACTCGATGTCTTTCGTTTTCCGGACTTGTGGACGTCATCCTCGCCCGCCGGCGGAGCCGTTCTAGGCGCCGCGGGAGCGCCGACCCGACCCGAGGAGGCGCGCTTGCCGGGATCGCTGCCGTACATCTTGAGGTGTTCGGCGAGCATTTCCCGCAAACTCGCGCTCTCCGGCGAGATATCGGTGAATTCCTTCAGCGCCGCGAAGGCATGCTCGATCTTGCCGACCTTCTGCATCCGTTCAGCGTACTCGACGAAGTTCTGCTTCGCTTCCGAGATGAACCCCTTGGCTGCGTACAACTTCGCCAGTTTCAAATACGGCGACTGCCGCGCCGGAGCGTTGCGCAGCACCTTGTTGCACATCGCGATGGCGTTGTTGTGAAAACCGAGCTCGGCGTATTTGTCCACCGCCTGGTCGTAGTAGTCCGCCGCCAAGCCGGGATCCTTCAGCTTGATGTAGAGGTCGCCGATGCGGTTGTATATCGAGAGGTCAGGATTCGTTTCGTCCTGATTATTGAGGACGTCGAGCCAGATCTCCACGGCCTTCTTCGGATCCCTGGCCTCGAGACCTTTTGCTTTCTCTTTGAGCTGCTCGAGCTTAGACATTGGAACGACTAAGATATCGGGGCCGTCTAGACGGGACAAGCCGAACCTGCTGTCCAGACGGCGCTTACGACGTCCTTTCCCATCCAGTATGCGACCTCCCGCCAATCATCAGCCGCCACAGCGACGAGGTCCGCGACGCACCCGGCGGCAATCTGGCCACGGTCGGCGGCCAGTCCGAGTGCGGCGGCGCCATTGATCGTCGCCGCCGTCACAACTTCCGCGTGACGTAGCCCGAGTTGCGAGACGCCGAGGGCCATGACGAGAGGCAGGCTCACGGTTGGCGAGGTGCCCGGATTGAAATCGGTTGCCAAGGCGACAGCCGCCCCGGCGTCAATCAAACGGCGTCCAGGCGCCTGCGATCGCTTGCCGAGAAAGATCATCGTCGCGGGGAGCAGGACGGCGACCGTCGTGCTGGCGGAGAGGGCGCGGATGCCCTGATCCGAGATCGCGGCCAGATGGTCGGCCGACAACGCGCCCAGCTCGACCGCGAGCTGGGCGCCGCCTGAACCCTCGAGCTCATCCGCATGCAGCTTCACCGCGAGGCCGTGCCGGCGCGCCGCTGTGAGGATCTGACGACTTTCCGGCACGGTAAAGACGCCGGGCTCGCAGAAGACATCACAACACCGTGCCAGTCTTTCGCGCGCCACTGCCGGAATCATTTCCTCACAAATGAGCTGCACATAATCGGCCCGCTTGTTGCGATACTCGGGCGGGACCTCGTGCGCTCCGAGAAATGTCGGGATCAGCGTAGCGGGCAACTGTTCACTCAGCCGCCGAATCACACGGAGCTGCTTCAGCTCGGCCTCGAGCTCCAGACCGTAGCCCGATTTCACCTCGATTGTGGTCGCCCCATGCGCGATGAGCGTCTCGAGACGCTGCCGGGTGAGTGCCTCGAGCTCCGCTTCGGTCCGGCTGCGCACGTCGCGCACCGATTGCAGAATGCCCCCGCCGGCGGCGGCGATCGCCTTATAGTCGACGCCGAGGGCGCGCCGCTCGTGATCGTCGAGCCGAGGCGCGCCAAAGACGCCGTGCGTGTGACAATCGATGAAACCGGGGAACAGAACTCCGGTGACTTCTTCGTTACGTACGCCGGCATCTCTCGGAGCCTCAGCGCGCGGCCCCACCCACGCGATGCGGTCGCCCTCGATGAGCACGGCTGCATCGCGCAGCACCTCGACATCCGCCATTTCTCGCCCCCGGCGGGCGCGCGTCGGACCGCGACACGTCACGACCTGCCGCGCGCCGACCAGCAGCGTCTTCAGTCGAGATCCTGACTCATGGGCAGCCGGATGTGATGGACTCGCGCCGTTTCGATCGCCTTCGGATAGCCGGCGTCCGCGTGACGAGCGACCCCGATCCCGGGATCGTTGGTGAGCACGCGCTCGAGCCGCTTGGCGGCAGCCGGCGTCCCGTCGGCGACGATGACCTGGCCCGCGTGCAGTGAGTTGCCGATGCCGACGCCGCCGCCATGGTGGAAGGAAACCCACGATGCGCCGGATGCGGTGTTGAGTAACGCATTGAGAATGGCCCAGTCGGCGATTGCGTCGGAGCCGTCGCGCATCCCCTCCGTTTCTCGGAACGGCGACGCGACCGACCCGGTGTCGAGGTGATCGCGACCGATCACGATCGGAGCAGACAGCTCGCCGCGTCGCACCAGGTCGTTCAATGCGACACCGAAGCGCGCGCGCTCCCCCTGCCCCAGCCAACAGATCCGCGCTGGTAGTCCTTGGAACGCGACGCGCTGCTGTGCCATCGTGATCCACCGCTTGAGATGCGCGTTCTCGGGAAACAGCTCCAGTACCAGCTGGTCGGTGCGATGCAAATCCTTCGTTTCGCCCGAAAGCGCCACCCAGCGGAATGGGCCCTTCCCCTCACAAAACAGCGGCCGGATGTATTCAGGCACGAAGCCGGGGATCGTAAACGCGTCCGTCACGCCGGCGTCGCGGGCTTCGGTGCGGATGTTGTTCCCATAGTCGAATGCGACAGCGCCGCGCTTTCGCAGATGGAGCATGGCCCGCACGTGCATCGCGATGCTGTCGCGGGCGCGCTGCACGTAGTCATCGGGAGATTGGCGCCGCAGCTCCGCCGCCTCGGCGGGACTGAAACCGGCGGGGATGTAGCCATTGAGCGGGTCGTGCGCCGACGTCTGATCGGTCACGACGTCGGGCGTAAACCCGCGTCGTACGAGCGCAGGGAGAACCTCCGCGCAATTGCCCACAAGGGCCACCGAGAGCGCCTCGCCGCTTCGCTGTGCATCCGCGCACCATGTCAGCGCCTCGTCGAGCGACGCCGTCGATCGATCGATGTAACGCGTCTCCAGGCGGCGCTGGACGCGGGCGGGATCCGCTTCTACCGCCAGGCAAATCCCTTCATTCATGGTGGCGGCGAGGGGCTGCGCACCACCCATGCCGCCGAGTCCACCGGTCAGCACGATCCGCCCGCGCAACGATCCCTGAAAGTGTCGCGCCGCGACGGCGGCAAAGGTCTCGTAGGTTCCCTGAAGAACTCCCTGTGTGCCGATGTAGATCCACGACCCTGCGGTCATCTGCCCGTACATGATCAGTCCGCGGCGTTCGAGATCGCGAAACACTTCTCAGGTCGCGAAGCGACCGACGAGATTGGCGTTTGCGATGAGTACGCGCGGCGCGTTGTCATGCGTGCGAAAAACGCCGACCGGTTTGCCCGATTGCACGAGCAGCGTCTCATCGTCTTCCAGCACGCGCAGCGTGCGGCAGATCGCGTCGAACGAGGCCCAATTCCGCGCCGCCTTGCCCGTGCCGCCGTACACGACCAGATCGTCCGGTCGCTCCGCGACTTCGGGGTCGAGGTTGTTCATCAACATCCGCAGGGCAGCTTCCTGGACCCATCCTTTGCAGGATTTCGTGGTCCCACGCGGGGCTTTCACGACGCAAATCTTCCTTCACGGATGCGGATCGCGACCTTCTCGATGTCGGCGGTCAGGGACCGGTCCCCCGTGAGCGCGGCTGACTCCTGTCGTACCGCGGCGTACAATCGCGCCACAGCCTGGGCGGGCCGTAACGGCTTCAGATACTCGAGTCCCTGCGCGCCGGCGAGCAGCTCGATCGCCACGATGCGCTCGGCATTGGCGAGGATGCGTCCCGCTTTCCACGCGGCGGTCATCCCCATCGGCACGACATCTTCCTGGTTTCCTTCGGTGGGCACCGATTGCACGCTCGCCGGAGTCGCGAGGACGCGGCAGTCGGCGACGAGCGCGGCGGCGGCGATCTGCGCGGTCATGAAGCCCGATTCGAGACCGGGATCGTGAGCCAGAAAGGCTGGCAGTCCCGACGACAGATCGGGGTTCACCACCCGCTCCAGGCGCCGCTCCGCAAGTCCCGCGAGCGTCGTCAGCACGATGCCGATCACGTCGAGCGCCAGCGCGATGGGCTGCCCGTGGAAGTTGCCGCCCGAGAGCACATCGTCGCCGAAGACGAGCGGGTTGTCCGTCGCCGCATTGAGCTCCGTCGTCACCAGCCGTTCGGCGAAGGCGAGCCCCTCGCCGACCGCGCCGAGCACCTGAGGCGTGCAGCGCAGCGAGTAGGCGTCCTGCACCCGCGGATCGTTTTCGCGATGCGACTCCCGGATCTCGCTGTCGGCGAGCAAGTCGCGCAGCAGCGCGGCCGAGCGCTGCTGCCACGGGTGCGGACGGGCGTCATGGATGCGGGCGTCGAACGGATCGGGCGAGCCGCGCACAGCCTCGAGACTGATCGCGGCCGCGGCGTGGGCGCTGCGCCACAGGGTCCAGGCATCGGTCACGAGCAGCGCCGCCAGCCCCGTCTGTGCTTGCGTCCCGTTCACGAAGGCCAGTCCCTCCTTGGCCTCGAGCGTGATGGGGCGCGGCACTTTGACGTCCCCCTCGCCGATCATCGCCAGGGCGAGATGCGACAGCGGCGCGAGGTCGCCGGAGGCGCCCACGCTGCCTTGCGACGGCACGGTGGGATGGAGCTTCCGGTTCAACATCTCCACCAGGAGCTCTGGAAGGACGGGCCGCACCCCGCTCGTGCCGCGCATGAGTACGTTCGCCCGCAGCAACATCATCGCGCGCACGGCATCGGGCGCGAGCGGTTCACCGACGCCGGACGCGTGGCTGCGGATGAGATTGAGCTGCAGCTGTCGAGCCTGGTCCGGTGGGATGCGCACGTGGGCGAGCTTCCCGAAACCGGTATTGACGCCGTATATCGTTTGACCGCGTGCGGCGGCCGCTTCGACCGCCTCGCGAGACTTTCTTACGGCGTCGAGGGCTTTGGGATCGAGCGTAACGGCAGCAAGGTTCCGTGCCACAGCGACGACGTCGGCGATGGAAAGGGAATGGCCATCCAACGTGACAGGTTTTGCCATGGGAAACAAAGCTAAAGCGCCGGAGTGGCTGTTGACCACTCCGGCGCCTTATCTGACCCGGACTACCTATTTCGAGCCTGAAACCACGGTGCCAGTCGCCATGGCGGTCGACTGCCCGGCGCGAGTCTGCAGCTCAGGGTTGCCCGGATCCGTCTGGAAGCTCCAGTCGAAGATCAGGTAGTCCCGACCGACGTGCGTCATGCGCAGGGCGCCGTAGCGCACGGTCGAGCCTTCGACGATCTCGAAGACATAGCCGTATCCCGGAACTGCCTGAATCATGCTCCGCGCGTAGCCAGACGCGGGCGCAAAGTCGATCGACGTCAGATCGGCGACCGGCGACGTGCTGTACAGCCGCATCTGCGTTCCAGCGAACTCCGGCACGAGCCAGAGTGTCGAGTCCTTCGGGTCCTGGTACACCCAGAAGTCGATGCTCGTCAGATTGCCGTTTTGCACCAGCCCCAGCTCGGATGCTTGAGCACGGCCATCGCTATTGAGATCCTGCCAGAACCGGAAGCCCGACTGCGCCTGGTTCTTATTGTACGCGAACACGAGCGTATTGCGCGCATCGGGACGGGGGGTGTCCTGGCGCAGGGGCGACCAGAGGCTCTCGTACCCCTCTCGGCTCACGGCAGAGATACCAAAGCAACGGGGCACGCCATTCGTCATGGCGCTGGCAAGAAACTCCGGGGCAACGGTCGTGCCTTCGAGCAGCCAGCTCGTGCCGCAGAGACCACTGCCGAGGCTATAGTCCGTGCTGTAAATGCGGTACCACTTGAAGCGTGTCGGCGCCGTGATGTAGGAGGTGTCATCCCATTGGAGGTGGATGGCGCCGTTCAAAGAAATAGAAGACAGCCACGCAGGGGAAACGAGCTGCAGCCGCTCGTCCACCGTGATCGCGTTGCTGCTGCCACTTTCCTCGCCGCTGGCATTCACCGCAGTGACGTAGTACTGCAGATGGGGCACGCCGTTGTCGTGGAACGTGTTCGAGCTGGTCTCGCCGCGCAGGCCGTATGAGCCGCTGCTCGAGGAGCGCGAATAGATGCGATAGCTGGCGAGGTTGGCGTCGGTCACGTCGTCCCAGATGAGCAGAATGCCGAGGGGACGATTGGGATCGCCGCTGGGCTCGAGCTGGTACGTCAGGTTGGCCGGCGTAGATGGAGCGCCGCCGCCGGGACCGACGACGGAAGGCTGGCACGCGACAGCGACCAGGAGCACCAAGGACAGGAGCACACGCATAAGAGCCTCAGGACGGGGATCGCCCGACCTATAAGCACGCCCCATGCCCAAAGCGAAGTCGATGTTTATCAGCGAGTTACAGCAGAGTCACGCGAGGCCTTGTCTCCGCCAGAGGACAACGCAGTCTACTGCACGTAGGTGTTCTGACCGTAGTCGAACTTGATGTCCGGCTGATCGGTAAGCGTGATGTTGAAGCTGAATGAAAAGTTGCCCGCCGCCGTCTTGTTGAAGCTGAAGCTGGCACGCCAACGCCGCAGATCACGCTGGAAGGTCAGGGAGTGGTAGGAGAACTGACGCGTCCCCATGTCGTACGAGGTGCTCCAGTTGGCGGTCCAGTTGCGCGTCGGACTGAACGCCAGATTCAGGTTGGTCGTCTGCCGTCCCGCCTGGTGGCGCAATGCCGGAGTGGTGTCGTTCCGGCTGCGTGAGCTCGACAACGAGATGCCGAGCGTAAACCCCCTGCCTCCGCCGAATCCGCCGTTCCCCTCCCCGATTCCCATCCCTGGGCCCCGCGGCCCGTATCCGGTGCGCGTGCTGCCATTGTAGCGACGAAAGTCATCGGACGCAGGGCCCACGCCTGCTGTCGCCGAGGTGTCCTGTGCAGGAGGAGCGACGGGCCGCGGGCGGAGCCCGAGCAAGTGACCCAGACCCTGCAAAGTCGCCGGTGTCACCGTGAATGATGCGGAGATGGACTGCAGGAAAGGCTTGAACTTCGCGGAATCGGTGCCAACCTGCCCCTTCCACAGATCATGGGTGATCGACAGCTGAAAACTCGGGAGCAGGTCCGACAGGAACGTGTTGCTGAGCGTTCCGTTCTGCCAGCCGGTGTGGTGCGGCTGCTTGGCCTGCTCGAAGTTGTAGCCGATCGCGCTCGTGTTGATGCTGAGCAACTTGATCTTCCGCGGCTCCTTCTCACTGGCGGTATCGCCCGCTGGAGGCTTCAGCTTGGCTTCGAAGTTCTGCGACAAGCCAAAGCTGATCGTCTGTTGCGGATCGGTGCGGGAGTTGTTGTAGCGGCCGGTCGGGTCGATCGCGCGAGCAAATGCTTCCGGTACCCGGACGCCGGGCGCGTACTGATAGCTGATCTGCGGCGACACGGTGTGCCGTATGCGAGACAACGGTCCGACACCCGGGAAGAAGCCGAAAAAGGTGGGTGTGGCGCTCATGCTGAAGGCCAGACGTTTGCCCTGACGCACGAACTGGCCGCCGGTGAACTGGTTGCGGATCATGAAGGGGCCACCGCTCGTCGCATTCGCAATCTGCACGGCCGGCTGCAGCTTCCACGTCCCCTGAAAGAATGACGGCAGGTTGATGCTCGTGTTCCAAGTCACTTGCGTCTCGAATGTTTCTCCAAACAGGACGCGCCGGACGGCACCCGTGCTGTCGCCAGGAAGGTCGTACTCCTGACGGCCGTGTACCCTGACATCGGTCACGCTGATGTCGTTCCCCCAATTCCACCGCCCCAGGCGCAGCGGCGTGCTGATGGAGATGTTGGTGTGGCGATTGTCGTTAAAGAGATGAAGGGTGTCGATCGGGACCCTGACGCCGGGAACCAGGAGCGTGCCGCTCGCTATGTGGAATTGCTGCTCATTGGTGAAGGTGAATCCCGGGGACCAGGTCAGCCAGGGCGCGATGTTCACCGCGGATGGCGTCAGACTGATGCTGGGGAAGCTCTGGTTGGTGCTGGAGGCCGAGAGATCCTGCCTGCGCGTGCCCCCGATGTTCAACGTTCCCCAGGAAAACCTCTTATCGAAATTCAGGCTCGAGCCGATCTGCGCGGTGACTTCCCAGGGGTTGAGCGAATTGCGCTGGATGAGCGACCCGTTCGTCGAGTAGTCCACGTTGGCGTGGAACGACGTGCGCGAGTTGAACCGCTGCGAGTGATTCCATCCGATGCGCGAATTGACGGCCGGGTGGTCGATCTGCGACATCCGCGAGTACGACAGACTCCCGTCCATGAAACGGTCGATCCAGTGATACTGGGCCTGGCCGTGAACCTGCACGTAGCGGTCCGCGAACCAGTCTCCGGCCACGAGCACATCGACGTAGTCGTTGACCGCAAAGTAGTAGCCGAAGTCGGAGATGTGCCGCGAGTAGTGGCGTGTGGGACGAACCAGATCGCTCAAGCCGAACCGGGGGAACAGAATTCCGCTGCGCCGGCCCCCGCGAATATCCTGGAAAATGAACGGCAGCCACATGATCGGGACATCGCGAACGTACAAGACCGCCGGCCGCGCGATCATCGTTCGCTTGTTGATCCATTTCACCTGGCCCGCCGCGAAGTGGTAGTCCGGCACGGGCTGCGGATCGGACGTGACGTTCGCGGACTTGGCGTACACGCGAGCCGAGCCCGAATCGGAAGCGAGTCCCCTGCCGTGCATGTACCAGGTGACGCCGCCCTGCTGGAAGTCGGTCAGCGCATCCCGCACCGTACCGCGGCGCAAGCAGGTGTCGTAGCTCATGCCTTCCCCCACGAGCACGGTCCCCTGATCGAATAGCTGGGGATTGCCCGACGCATTGAGCCGGCAACTCGCTTCGTGGTAGCGAATCGAGTCGGCTTGCAGCTGCGTCCCCTCGCGCTCGACATACGCCTCGCGCCGCAGGAAGATCGTCTGGCTGTCGCCCACGACCACGAAGGTGTCGGACGTGTAGCGCGTGACGCGGAAGCCTTCGAGTTTGAGCAGGGAGTCCATTGCGGCATCAGGCGGAGGGAAGGAACGCGACGGTCCGGTGGGGAGTCCCAGCTTGCGTGCGGTCGCGCTGTCTAGGCTGCCCTTCCGGCCGCTGTCTGCCGGCGCTCCCGGCGGCTTCACGACGACAGTCGTATCGCGCACGACGCGCCGTGGCGGAGGAGGAGGAGGATTCTGTGTGTGCAGCGACCCCACGCCGAGTACGAGCAGCACCATCGCGGCCGCCGCCATCCGCCGCGCGCGCCGCCGGCTGGCGACCCACGCACACCAGATGCTGAGCTCATACAGGAGGAGCAGCGGTCCCAGCATCAGCATCATCGACACCGCGTCGGGCGGCGTCAGGATCGCCGCAAGGAACGCCGCGATCACAATCGCGTAGCGCCGCTGCCGTCCCAGGAACTGCGGCGTGACGATGCCCAGCGCCGCCAGAACCGTCACCACCAGTGGCAGCTCCGCCACGAGCCCACAGCCGACGACGAACGGCACGGCCATGCCGAAGTAGCGGTCGATGGTGATCATCGCCGACAGGTCGGCGCGCTGGAAGCCCAACAGCACCTTGAGCGCGGCCGGCAGCAGCCACTGGTAGCACGCGATCGCCCCACCCAGGAACAGCAAGACGCCCACCCCGAGTGCCGGCACGATCAACCGCCGTTCGCGCTCGTACAGTGCGGGCGACAGGAAGGCCCAGATCTGATAGATGACGATCGGCGATGCCACGAGGCAGCCCAGCGCGAACGCCACTTTCAGCGTGAGCATGAAGGGCTCAGCGGGGCTCGTGAAGACGAGGCGACCACCAGGCAGATAGGGCGCGATTGGCCGCTTCAGTAGCTCGATGATGTCGATCTTATCGAGCAGGACCCAGCCGACGATCGTCCCGACGAGGATCGCGACCAAACTCCAGAGGATGCGCCAACGCAGCTCCTCGAGATGGTCGAGAAACGGCATCTCACCGCGCGGCGTCATCGTTGGTGGTACGGCCAGGAGGTTACGGCCTGAGACGCTGCTGATTTTGCCGCGCGAGATCGGCCTCGGGCGAGCGCGGATAGCCCGCGATCACCCGCGTGTAGAAGTTCCGCGCCGTCGCCTTGTCTCCCCGCTGTTCGGCGAGCAGACCCTGCTTGTAGAGGGCAGACGGAGCGCGCGGCGAATTGGGATAGGTACGCACGAGTTGATCGTACACCG
>Ga0137388_10003332_pt1 | contig 10368 bp, 12 predicted proteins | sample 15con2h14AmetaG_FD_104644 | JGI IMG/M metagenome (GOLD analysis project Ga0137388, IMG submission 104644) | Vadose zone soil microbial communities from Angelo Coast Range Reserve, California, USA - 15con2h1.4A metaG | ecosystem: Environmental > Terrestrial > Soil > Vadose zone > Saprolite...
CGGGTATTAGACGTACCTGCAGACGGCGCTGACATGCCGCTCGTAGCGCAGTCCGAACGCTGCCGGATCACCCTGGGAAGCTCGTACGGCCACAGCAGCCTCCTCTTCCTTTCCACCTCGCGTAACGGTCTCCGGCCGGGGGTCGTTAGGAGCCATCTCTCACCTCAACGAGGCCAGATAGGCAACCAGAGCGGCCAGATCCTCCGGTGAAAGGTCCCGCGCGAGCCCCCGGGGCATGGAGTCCGGGTACCCCGGTACCACAAAGGCGCCCGGATCGGTGACCGACTGGCGGAGGTAGTCCTCGGCGCTCAGGCCGGGGACCCGTCTGGCTGCGACCTGTCCGACATGGTCGAGCGGCGGCCCGACCGGGCGAAAGAAGTTGGAAAGGCTCGCCTCGTGGCAGTTCGCGCAGCCCAGCTCGCGGTACACCTGCCGGCCCCGCGCGATCGGATCGGTCGCAGCGGGCTCGGGCGCGCAGGCCGGCGCCAGGAGCACGACGGCCAGGCTGCAGAGGCAAAGGAGCCGCCCCATCATGCGGCGCGTGCTGGAGAACGCATCGCTCGCGGAGAAGACAACGCTCGGGAAGAACGCATCGCTCAACGATGTCACGGTCGTCCTGGACGACCGAACGATCCTTCGGGGGATCTCGCTCGAGGTCGGGCCGGGCCTCACGCTGCTACGCGGCCCGAACGGCGCGGGCAAGACGACCCTCCTCCGCGCGCTCGCCGGTCTGGCGCCGCTCGCGCGCGGTCGCCGCAGCACACCGGGCGGTCCGCCGCTCTACATCGGCCATCGCCCCATGCTCCTGCGCGGGCTCACCGCGCGGGAGAACCTCGCGTTCCTCGCCGGATTTCGCGGCCTCGCCGCGAGCGACGTCGCGGACGCGCTGCGCAAGTGGGGACTTGGCGACGAGATGGATCGCCCGATCGAGCGGCTCTCGGCCGGCCAGCGTCGCCGCGCGTCGCTCGCGCGCATCGAGACGGAGCGGGTGCCGCTGGTGCTGCTCGACGAGCCGTTCGCCGACCTCGACTCCGACGCGCTCGTTCGCCTGCGCGCGTCGATCAACACCGCGCTCGTCCTGGGACAGGCGGTGGTGATGGCGACGCACATGCATCACGAGCTCGACCAGGACGCGACGCACCGCTGGGTCCTCGACGACGGCGCGCTGCGCGAGGTTTGAACGCGCTCGACCGCGCGCTGATGGTCGCGGCGCGCGAGCTCGCCGCCGAACGCCGGCACCCCGACGGCCTCGTCGCGGCGCTCACGTTCACGGGTCTGCTCGTGCTCATGGAGAGCCTCGCGTTCGGACCGGGGCAGGCGCGGCAGCCCGGCGTGGCCAGCGCACTCTATTGGATCGCGATCCTCTTCGCGGCGACGCTGGTGACCACGCGCTCCTTCGACCGCGAGCTCGAGGATGACGCGATCGACGCGGTCCTCGTGCTGAGCGGCGGTCGCGAGGCGCTCTACGCCGGCAAGCTCGTCGCGATCAGCGCCGTTCTCGCGATCGTCGCGCTCGCCGCGGCCGCGCTCTCGCTCGTGTTGCTCGACCCGGGCGTCGCGCTCGCCGGACATCTCGTGCTCGTGGGCGTGCTCGGCATTCTCGCGTTACCACCGGTCATCGTCCTGGTGACGCTCCTCGCGCTGCGCGTGCGCGCGCGTGTCGTGCTCGTGCCGATCCTCTCGTTCCCGATCCTCATTCCGCAGCTCATCGCGTGCACGGAGGGCGCCGCTGCCGCGCTGAACGGCGACGCGTCCGCGGCGATCGGATGGGCCGGGCTGCTCGCGGCCTTCGCGCTCGTCTACGGGGTCCTCGGCCTTACCATCGTCCCCGCGGCCATCGAATGATCGAAACGACTGCGGCACCCTTTCCCACGATCCGCGTCCGGCCCTGGCTGGGCCCGCTCGCGATCGCCAGCTCGCTCATCGCGAGCTTCATGGCGCTCGTGTGGGCACCGACCGACGCCGTCCAGGGCGACGTGTACCGGATCATCTACGTGCACGTCCCCCTCGCGTGGCTCGCGTACCTCGCGTTCTTCGTGGTCTTCCTCGCGAGCCTGGGGTGGCTGCTCGCGAAGCGGCCGTGGTTCGACGCGCTGGCTGTCGCATCGGCCGAGGTCGGCGTCCTCTTCACCGGCATGTTCATCGTCGCGGGCTCCATCTGGGCGAAGCCGACCTGGGGCGTGTGGTGGACCTGGGATCCGCGCCTGGTGACGACGGCGGTCATGTTCATGATGTACGTCGGCTACCTCCTGCTGCGCTCGCTCTCAACCGATTTCTCACGGCGGGCGACACGCGCCGCGGTGATCGGTGTCATCGCGGTCATCGACATCCCGATCGTGCATCTCTCGGTGCTGTGGATGAACTCGCTCCACCAGCTGCCCACGGTCCTGCGGGCCGGCGGAAGCCCGTCGCTCGACGCGGCGATGGGTATGACCCTCGGGATCAGCGTCGTCGCGTTCACCCTGTTGTATTTCTGGTTCGTGGCGGAGCGCATGTCGATCGAGCTCGATCGCCAGCGCCGGATGCTGGAAGCACGAGCGTGATAGAGAACCTCGGCTTCATCGTCGCCGCGTACCTCCTCGTGTGGGGCGGCATCGCCGTGTACTTCATTTCGCTGCGCCGGCGCCGTGACCGCGCGCAACGCCCGCGTAGCTGAGCCCATGGGAGCGCGCCGCGTCCTTCTGATCGCGGTGCTCGCCGCCGCGGTGCTGATCGGCTTCGTCGCCGTACAGAACCTCGCGAGCTCCGCGGTCTATTACCTCACACCGACCGAGGCGCGCGAACGGAACCTCCCGCCCGGCACCGCGGCGCGACTCGGCGGCCAGGTCGGGGCCGGCACCCTCCGGTACGACCCGCAGACGCGCGACCTGCGCTTCGTCCTCACCGACGGCACCACGCGCGTCACGGTCATCGGCTCGGGCGCGCCACCCGCGCTGCTGCGCGAGGGCGCCGGCGCGGTCGTCGAGGGCACATTCGCGACGGACGGCACGTTCCGCGCGACGCAGGTGATCGCGAAACACGACGAGCGGTACGCGCCGCCGTCGCCCGGCACGACGCCGAGCCACCAGACACCATGACCTTCAGCTTCGCGGACCTCGGCACGGGCGCGCTCCGCGCGGCGCTGCCGCTCGCGATCTGGGGCATCGGCGCCGCGGCACGCGCGGCGGCGAAGCGCGACGGCCGGGCGCTCGCCAGTGCGCGTTGGGCGGCGCTCATCACGTTCCTTCTCGTTGTCCTCGCCGCGCTCGCGATGGTCGGGGCGCTCGTCACGCACGACTTCTCGGTCGCGTACGTCGCGCGGAACAACGCGCTCGAGACGCCGCTCTTCTTCACCGTCGTCTCGCTGTGGGCCGCGCTCGAGGGGTCGATCCTGCTCTGGACCGCGATCCTCGCCGGGGCCACGGCGTACGTCGCCTGGCGTGGCACGCCGGCGCTCCCGCGCCTCGCGACGACCGCGCTCGCGGTCCTCTTCGCGATGGTCACCTTCTTCCTGCTGCTCGTGACGACGCCCGCCGCCGATCCATTCGTGCGCAGCGAGATCGTGCCGTTCAACGGGAACGGCCCGAACCCGCTGCTGCAGAACCATCCGCTCATGGCACTACACCCGCCACTCCTCTATCTCGGTTACGTGCTGTTCTCTGTGCCGTTCGCCTACGCCATCGCGTCGCTCATCCTGGGCGAGGGCGGAGACCGCTGGCTGGTGGCGACGCGGCGGTTCGCGCTCGTGTCGTGGGCGCTCCTCGGCGTCGGCATCGTCGCGGGCTCCTGGTGGTCGTACGCGGTGCTCGGCTGGGGCGGCTACTGGGCCTGGGATCCGGTCGAGAACGCCGCGATCATGCCGTGGCTCGTCGCGACCGCGTACCTGCACTCGGTCATGGTCGAGGAGAAGCGCCGCCTGCTCCGCAGCTGGAACCTCTCGCTCGTCATCGCGACCTTCGCGCTCACGATCCTCGGCACGTTCCTGACGCGCAGCGGCGTGGTGAACTCGGTGCACGCGTTCACGCAGTCCGCGATCGGGCCACTGCTCCTGGGCTACCTCGTCGCGATCGTCGTCCTCTCCGTCGGCCTGCTGCTCTGGCGGCTGCCGACCCTGCGCGACGCGGGCGCCGTCGGCGCGCCGCTCTCGCGCGAGGCGATCTTCCTCTTCCAGAACGTCGTCTTCGTCGCCGCGACGCTCACCGTGCTGCTCGGCACGCTCTATCCGCTCATCGCGGAGGCGCTGAGCGGCGCTCAGCTCTCGATCGGACGACCGTACTTCGATCGCGTCGAGGTGCCGCTCGCGCTCGCGCTCCTGTTCCTCATGGGCATCGGCCCGCAGCTGCCCTGGCACGGCGCATCCCGCGCGACGCTCGAGCGGCAGTTCACCGCGCCGATCGTCGCGGCCGCGGGCGGCGCGCTGCTCGCGGTCGCGACCGGCCTCGGCGGCGCCTTCGCCGTGCTCACCTACGCGCTCGCGGCGTTCGTCGCCGCGACCGTCGCGCAGGAGTTCGCGCGTGGGATCCGCGCGCGAAAAGCGCTGCACGGTGAGAGCTCGGGCACCGCGTTCGCGAATCTGCTGCGTCGCAGCGGCCGCCGCTACGGCGGTTACGTCGTGCATCTCGGCATCGTGCTCGTCGCGGTCGCCGTGGCGACGAGCCAGTCGAAGACGATCGAGGTCGAGCGCACCGTCCGCGCCGGCGATCACTTCGAGGCCGCCGGCTACACGATCGCGTTCGGCGGCCTGCGCAGTGTGAGCGAGCCGCAGCGCGATCTGCTCGTCGCCGACCTCGCGGTCACGGGCAACGGCGCCGACGAACATCTGCGCCCGGCGCTGCTGTTCTTCCCAAACGCGACGCAGGCGGTAGGCTCGCCGGGCATCGCGGCCGGTCTGCACGACGACGTGTACACGATCCTCGTCGCGTACGACACCACCGCGCGGTCGTGGGCGACGATCCGCGTGCTCGTCATCCCGCTCGTCTCCTGGCTCTGGCTCGGCGGCGGTGTGGTCGGCCTGGGCGCGGTGGTCGCCGCGATGCCGCAACCGAAACGCCGCGAAGTGATGCGTGCCCTGGCCGAGGCGCCCGCAACGGTGGGCGACTGATGGCGCGCTGGCTGCGTCTCTCCATCGTCCTCGGCGTCGCCGCGCTCGTCGTCGTGCTGATGCTCTCGTTCCGGCGCGATCCGCACGATATCCGCACCGGCACCGTGAACAAGCCCGCGGCGGCGTTCACCGCCGACAGGCTCGACGGCACCGGCACGCTCTCGCTGAGCGACTACGCCGGCAAGGTCGTCGTCCTGAACTTCTTCGCGTCGTGGTGCCCGCCGTGCAAGGAGGAGAACCCCGCGCTCGTGCGCGTGTGGGAGCGCTACCGCACCAGCGACGTCGTCTTCATCGGCATCGTGTACGAGGACGCGACGGACAAGGCGCGCGCCTACGTGAGCGCGAACGGTGTCACCTGGCCAACGGTGCGGGACGACGATGGCCGCATCGCGTTCGCCTACGGCGTGTTCGGCCCGCCCGAGACGTACTTCATCGGACCGGACGGCGTCATCGCCGGACGGCGCATCGGAGCGATCAACGAGGCAACGCTCGTGGCGAGCATCGACAAGCTCCGAGCGCAGGCGTCCCGATGACGCGCGAGCGCGCGCTCATCCTCGTCGCGCTGCTCGCGATCGTCGGCGCGGTCGCCTGGAGCGCCTGGCCCCGCGAGGTGACGGCGGCGGAGCGCGTCGACCGCATCACCAGCGAGCTGCGCTGCGTGACCTGTCAGGGGCTCTCCGTGAAGGATTCGCCCGCTGCGAGCGCGCGACAGATGCGCGACCTCGTGGTGCAGCGCGTCGCCGAAGGTCGGACCGATGACGAGATCCGGGGCGAGTTCCGCGCGTCGTATGGCGACTGGGTCCTGCTGTCGCCGCCCGCCTCGTCCTGGACCGGGTTGATCTGGCTGGTGCCCATCGTCGCGCTCGTCGCGGGTCTGGCCGTCGTTCTCGGGCGGGTGCGCGCCGTCGTCCCGCGCGCCGCGGACCCGTCGCCACGGGAGCTCGCCGCGCTGCGCGAGCGGGTCGCGCGCGAGGAAGCGCTGGATCTGCCGCAGGCGGACGGCGCCGGGTGAGCTACCTCCTCTTCACGACGCTGTTCCTCGCGGGCCTCGCGCTCGCGGTGCGACCGCTGCTCGCACGGCGCGCGATCGCGTGGCCGACCGAGACGCCCGACGCGCACGACGATGTGGCGCGCGCGGTCAGCTCGCTGCGCGATCTCGAGTTCGCGCGCGCCGCGGGCACCATCGCGCCGGCGGATCACGAGCGGCTGCGCGCGCTGCTCGAACGCGGCGCGTTCGTTCGCGGCCGCGACACACGGTCCACGCCCGCGCCGTGGCGCACCCTCGCGCTCGCGTCGCTGCTCGCCGGCATCGCCGTCGTACTTGTCGTCATCGAGCTGCCGCGCGCCGCTGGCGACCGCGCGCCCGGTGAGTCGATCACCGGAACGGTCCCGGCCGGACCGACGACCGCAGAGCTCGAGGCGCGCGCGAAGCAAAGTCCGCGCGACGTGCCGACCCTGCTCGCGCTCGCGGATGCCTACGTGAGCGAGGATCGCGTCACTGAGGCGGTCGCGACGTATCAGGCTGTCCTCGCGATCGACAAGGACAGCGTTCCGGCGCTGAATGGGATCGGCTTCATGCTCTTCCGCTCGGGCGAGCTCGCCGGTGCGCGGCTCGCCGCGGATCGCGTGTTGACGCTGCGCCCGCGCGACGCCGACGCGTTGTTCCTGAAGGGCCTGATCCAGTACAAGACCGAGGACTGGCGCGGCGCGGTCGACACCTGGACGGTGTATCTCGACGTCGGCGAGTTCCATCCCGGCGCCGCGATGGTGCGTCCGCTCTACGAGGACGCGAAGAAAAGGGCGGGTCTCTAGTCAGTCGCGTCATCGTCTCCACACAAGGGATGTGATCTGGGGCCGAAGAAACGAGCGACGCTAACGCGCTGGTCGTCTAACATTTGTTCCGGACAGGCGCCCTCCTGTCCCTCACGGCGGCTATGGTGTAATGGCAGCACTAATGGTTGTGGACCATTCAGTAGCGGTTCGAAACCGCTTAGCCGCCCAGTGATTCGATCTCGCTAGGGTTTCTTTCCACCAAAGAGCGCTTCCAGGGCGCCCTGCGTCTTCGAGCTCGGCGAGCCGTTCGACTGCTTCACGTTGGTCCTGCCGTCGATCGTGCGCGTCAGATCGACGCTCGCGCGCCCCTCACCGCTCTTGTCGGCGGTGACGGTGCTCTGCGTCTTCACCGGTTCCTTGCCAGGCTCCTCGACCGTCGTCTGCACATAGACCTCGCCGCCATCGACCTTGCGCACCAGCGCTTCGAGGCGACCGTCCGAGACGTTCGGGATCACGATCTGGAGCTTCCCGTCGTTCGTCTTCATGAGCTGCGCGCCGGGTGTCTCGAGGTGCTTCTTCCCGTTCTTGTCGATGCCGTTGGCGCGTCCCTGCGCGTCGATGACGAGCGAGCTCTGGTCGTCCAGCGTCACGGTGACGGTGCGGTCGGGCTGGGGCGCGGTTGCCGCGGGCGCCGGACGCGCGTTCTTCTTTTGCTCGTGCGTCTTGCCCGCGGGCACCGGTACGTCCACCGTCTGGCCCTGGTGGTCCGGGTCCGCGACACGATCCACCACCGTGCCTTCGGTCGTCGTAACGATGGTCCGCTCGCCGTCGCTGTCGACCTGGAACGCGGTGCCGCGCACCGAAGCGGTACTGGCCGGCGTCTTCACCTCGTACTTGGAGTTACCGGTGATCAGCTTCGTCACGACGTGCCAGGTGCGACCGAAGTTCTGCTGCATCACGACGATCGTGCTGCCGTCGGTGAGCGCGGACGCGTTCTCGATCGTGAGCTCGCTGTTCGGCTCGATGCTCACCGTCGAGCCCTCGAAGTACGTGAGGACCGCGCGCGATTCGTCACCGGTGCGCAGCGTGTCGCCGGCAACGAGCACATCGCCGTCGGTCGCGCTCACGAACGACGCGGTCGCGCCGTGTCTGACCTGGATGTCGCCAGAGATGATCGTGACCGTCGTCGCCGCCGCGAGAGCACGGCCGCCGAACCCACCCCCCGCGCCGAACGCCATGAAGAGCAGGAAGCCGAGGACGACCGGCCCGACCACCTTTCGCAGGCGACTCGAGTCCGCCAGTCCCCCCATCCACACCACGCCAGCGGGTTTACGCACCTTCACCACCGCGAGTCAGCCTATGCGGCGGTATTACCCGCTCATCACCCCGTTCGGGGGAGTCGCCGGTCTCAGGCGCGTAGCAGCGCGCGCTAGTCGCGCGGCGGCGAATATTCCGAAAGCGTCACCAGGAACGGCCGCGTGCGACCGGCCTGGATCGTGAGCGGCTCCGCGAGCGAGGTCTTCGCGAACACCGCGATGCGCAGGCCATGGAGCCGCTCGGTCCGGCGCTGCCACTCGGTGCCGCACACCGGACACACGAATGGGCCGTCCGGCATGCGCTCACCGTGCGACAACAGGATCTTCGCGCAGCACCGCTCCACGTTGGGTTGATGGCCGTCCGCCGCGCCGAGGTATGGGAACGAGGCCTGCGGCCCGACGCGCGTGCGGCGCGTGAAGATCCGTCCGTCGCCGCGCCGATAGGTGTCGGTGTCCGTCTTCTTCCACTCGGTCGCGCATTCGGGGCACTGGAAAGCTCGGTCAGATTTGTAGAAGCCGCCCCATTCGATGATCCAGTCCTCGCAGCAGTCCGCGAGGATGACGCGCTCCTTCATCGCTCACCTCGCAGGAGCCAGCAGAGGATCGCCTTCTGCGTGTGGAGGCGATTCTCGGCCTGGTCGAATACGACGCTCTGCGGGCCGTCGAGCACCTCGTCGGTGATCTCCTCCCCGCGGTGTGCCGGAAGATCATGCATCACGATCGCGTCCGGCTTTGCGTGGCGGAGCAGCGCCGCATTCACCTGGTACCCGTGGAACGCCCGGCGCCGGCGCTCGTACTCCTGCTCCTGCCCCATGCTCGTCCAGACGTCGGTGTAGACGACGTCGGCATGGCGCACCGCTGCGACGGGATCGGTGCCGAACTCGATGGAACCGTTCGCTTCGCGGGCCTTGCGCTCGGCAAGATCGCGGTACCGCGGCGTGGGCTCGAATCCGGCGGGGGTTGCGACGCGCATGCGAGCGGAGCGCAGGACGACGGCGAGCATCAGCGAGTTGAGGACGTTGTTCCCGTCTCCGACGTACGCCACCGTGATGTCGCGCAGGTCGGGCCCCTTCTTCTCGCTGATCGTCAGGATGTCCGCCAGACCCTGGCAAGGGTGCGAGAGGTCGGAGAGTCCGTTGATCACCGGGATCGACGCGAAGCGTGCGAACTCCTCGATCGTCTCGTGCGCGTTGGTGCGCAGCACCACGGCGTCGACCATGCGGCTCACGACGCGCGCGACGTCGGCCACGCTCTCGCGCCGACCAAGGCCCACCTCCTGTGGCGCGAGATACACGCAGTGGCCGCCCAGCTCGCTCATCCCAACGTCGAAGGAGAGCCGGGTCCGCAGGCTGGGCTTCTCGAAGATCTGCGCGAGCGTGCGCCCTTCCAGCAAAGGCTCGCGGCGCTGGCGCGCCGCCTTCAGGGCCGAAGAGCGCTCGAGGAGGTACGCGAGAGCGCCGCGATCGAGATCGGCGATCGAGACGAAGTGGCGCGCGCGCGCCGCCACGGCCATCAGAGCGCCCGCAGGGCGGGACGGCGACGCTGCTCGACGAGATCTACGAGCGCACGCGCGACGCGTTCGGGGTCGTGCCGGATCGTGTCCTGCTTGAGCCACAGGTCGCGCGGCCCGCTCCACTTGTCGATGATCGGCGCCGTCACCGGGCGCACGCCGAGGGCGCGGATCCGCTCGAGCTCCTCCGCGGTCGGGTCGAGCAGCGCGAGTCCCTTCTCCGCGTAATGGTCGCGAAGATGCGCAGGCGGCGGGTCGTCGTTCACGAGCACCGCGTCAAGACCGGATCCGCCGAGATAGTCCTGCGCCGCGCGGACGTGGTCGGAGAGCGCGAGCGTGTCGGTCTGTCCCGGTTGCCGCGTCGTGTTCGCGACGTAGACCACCAGACCGTCGGCGTTCGCGATCGCCCGCGCGATGTCGGGCACCAGGAGACACGCACACACCGTCGTGTAGAGGCTGCCCGGTCCGAGCGTGATCAGGTCGGCCGCCGCGATCGCCTCGACGCTACCGGGCGTGGCGGCGACGTGCGCGTCCTTGAGGAAGACCCGCTCGATCGGCGCCTTGCCGGTCGCGCGCACGCTCACCTCGGTCTCGACGACGCTGCCGTCGGTGAGCTCGGCGCACAGGTGCGTGTCGTAGAGGGTGACGGGAAGAACACGGCCGCGGAGCTTGAGCAGGCGCGACGCCTC
>Ga0137388_10003333_pt1 | contig 10368 bp, 6 predicted proteins | sample 15con2h14AmetaG_FD_104644 | JGI IMG/M metagenome (GOLD analysis project Ga0137388, IMG submission 104644) | Vadose zone soil microbial communities from Angelo Coast Range Reserve, California, USA - 15con2h1.4A metaG | ecosystem: Environmental > Terrestrial > Soil > Vadose zone > Saprolite...
CCGCCTGATGTCGCGATGCAGGCTGGTGCTGACCGATTCCGGCGGCTTCCAGGAGAGGCGCCGTGCGATGGCAAGTGCCAGGAATCCCTAGGGCGACGGATATGCGGCCGGGCGCATCGTGGAACGGATACGCAATCATTTCGCCCTGGTGATACGGCTCCTGGCCGGCTCGGAGACGCAAAGAGCGAACGGCGCAGCATGGTGGGCGCGACCGCGTCTCAGCGCGGCAGCTCGTCGGCTCGAGGTCCAGCCGCGACGTGCGCTTTGCGGAATACCATGTAGCGGTTGCCGATGAAGTTGAACGCAGTCCCGGCGAGGACACCGAGGGCGGCGGCGACCTGCTTGTAGGGGAACCACTGCCAGGTAGCTACCGTGACCAGGTAGTTCACGAGCGCACCGAGGGAGCAAGTCGCGGCGAAACCAATGAACTGTCGAACGACCGATTGACGTCGTGCGTACGAGAACGTGAACCTGCGGTTGAGGACAAAGTTCCAGACCATCGAGAGCGCGATGGCCAGCGCGATCGCCCGCTTGGAGGGAACGTTCAGCGCGAGCAACAACGTCAGGACGAGCAGATTGACGAGCAGCCCGGAGAACCCGACGACCAGGAACTGGGCCAGGTGCGACCAGGTGCCATATTTATAGATGTAGAGCCGGCGGATGTGCTGCAGGTACTTGAGCTGCTCTTTGAGTGACAACTTGCTCTGGCCGAAGCGCCGATCGCTGAAGTGGATCGGGATCTCCACCACCCGCGTGCAGCCACACTTGATGACGAGCTCGAGGCCGATCTTGTATCCGATCGGGTTGAGGTCCCGTCCACCCACAAAGGTCGAGCGGCGAAGGGCGAAGAACCCGCTCATCGGGTCCTTGAGGCGCGTCAGGGGCAGGGCGAGCAGGGTCGCGACCCGACTGTTCAGCCACCGGAATAGACTCCAATCTTCGGCGATCGAGCCACCTTCGGCGAACCGTGATCCAAGGGCGAAGTCGGCGCCACGTCCAAGCGCTTCCAACATCTCGGGGATTTTCTCCGGCGGATGGCTGAGGTCGGCGTCCATCACCACGAAAACGTCACGCTCCGACCGGCGCAGCCCGTCCAGCACCGCCTGGCTGAGGCCCCGGTCCGCCGACCGCACGACGATCCGCACCCAGGGAAGGTTCATCGACCGGACCAACTCCTGGCTGCCGTCGCCGCTATTGTCGTCCATGAGCAGGAGCTCGAGGTCCAACCCCGTCTTCTCACGCAGGACACGAAGGCGCTCGACAAGGTGAGGGATGCTCTCGGCTTCGCGATACGTCGGTACGACGACTTCCACCGATGGCGCGCGGTTCCGATCGGCGTCGATCGGGTCGCCCGGCATTGCTCAGTCTCGCTGACGGGGAAGGACGAGCGCTGCGGCGAGCACGATGAGACCCACGTCCCCGGGCATTCGGAACCTCCAGCTACCCCAGCTGATGCACGCGATGAGGCTGCTAAAAATCGGCAGGGTCCAGAACACCGCAAAGCGGGACCCGTTCTGGCGAGACCTCCACACCCCGAGACCCGCCAATCCCATCAGCGGAAGGAGAAGACAGTTGCCCAGCAGACTCTGCGCCGCTCCATTCCAGAATGGATAGATCCCCCACATGTAAAGCAACTTCCGGGCAGTGATGTACATCACTTCCCGCGGATGGGACCTGATCCACGACATGCTTCGTTCCGCCAGGAGCTTGCGGGCCTGCCCGTAAGGAAGTTCGAGCTCTTCGGGCCTGAGGTAACCCGTCGCCGCCGGGTTGAGCCACTTCCCGGGCCCGACCCAGGTGACCCGGTTCTCGGGACTGACGTAGAACCCGGTGCCGTCCATCCTCAGCAGCTCCGGGTTCAAACCACCGGCGAGGGTCTCCGCGTCGTTGGCGCTGATCAGGAGGAACCGCCCTTCCCGCCTCGACAGGTAGGCGGACCATGGCAGAAGGACCAGCAGGCATCCGATCGTCAGCAGTGTTCCGGCGCGCGCCCGCTGCTTTGGGCCTTGCTCGCTGGCAACCGCCAGGACGAAAGCAATGGGCGCGTAGAGCAGATAGAGCGGCTTCATCTGGATGCAGAGCGCGAGCAGGCCGCCCGCCACAAGCCAGCGCCCCCAGGATGCGCCCAGCGGTTCCGGCTCATTCCGCCGCTCGGACGCCCACGTGAACGCGACCAGGAAGGCGAGGAAGGTCAGCAAGGCGGGCGAATCGCTGTAGAGCGTGATGCCGTAGCGCACGAATGGCGGCCAGAGCAGAAAGCCGATCGCCGCGAGGCGAGCGACACGCTCGCTCCCGACGCATCGGCGCACGAGGAGGTACAGCAGGAGCGGCGAGAGGCTGAGCACCACGAGGAGGGCGATTTGCACGCGGATGTAGTCGTTGCCTACGAGCGCGCGAAGGGTCGCGAGAATCGCCGGAAACGGCAGCGTTCGCCTCGCAGGCAGAGCGTCGATCCCTCCGCGCAGGAGCGCTTCCGCCAAATCCCAGTATTCGTGTTCGTCTGCGTCGAGCGTCTCCACCGTCCCGTGCCGGCGGACGGCGAGAAGCGAACCGAGATTGATGGCCAGGGCGAGGGCCACAAGAAGCACAGGCACCGCCGAGGTCCTCGCCTTCGAGCGCTCTTGCTCATCCAGCAGAACTTTCGACGAAAACCATCTAGCGATAGTTGCCATTTCGCCTCTCGCGTCGCCGGCCAGCTGTCCGCGCCACCACGCGGGCGGCACAAAGAATTCGCATCATCTGGAGGGCCCCCCCTCTGGTGCGCCTTGGAATGGGCGCAGCAACGTCGCGAATATACTCCGAGATGAACGATCCGACGCAATGCCGCCCCTGCGCGGCTGGTGCGTAGCACCGCCGCGTGGGGTCTGTGAGGTGCTGCCGCCCTGCAGCCTCAGTCTCCAGCTTGCCCAGCGGTATCGGCCGCGCTGAGCCGCCGGGGGCCGTCGAGGATGGGCGGCGAGGTCGCGATATGACGCAAGCTTGCTCTCTCCTCGGGCGGCTGGCGCCGCTCACTCGGCTCAACCGGTAAGCGGGCGCCGTCTCGTATCGGTAATTTTCGACGCACGTAGCTGGCATTCACACCAAAAAATGTCGGGCTCGGTGAGGCGGTACCGCGCGTAGACTACCCACGGCGACTGCGCTGTCACTCACTCGGCACCCAGCCCGCGCGTGCTCTAGCGTGCGGTACGTACGTTGCAAAGGGCACGCTCCAAGCGGGGGCGAGAAACGGGGGTTCGCGGATGGCAAGGCCGCCGCCCACGGAGGTTGCAGTGACCTTCAGTTCGACGCGCGATCGCGTGGGGTCGCTTCAGCGCTTCGCGCCGAGAACCTCGTCGTAGAGGCCCTCCAGGGCCTGCGCAGCGGTGTCCCAGGAGTAGCGCTCCTCGACGAGGAGGCGCGCTTCCCTGCCGAGCCGGGCGCCCAGACCGGGGTCGTCGAGGACACGCCCGATTGCGGCAGCGAACGCGGCGGGGCCGTCGGCGAGCAGCAGGTGACGGTCCGGCTCGGCATCGATCCCCTCGGCGCCGATCGAGGTGGAGACGACGGGCTTCGCCATTGCCATCGCCTCGAGGATCTTGAACCTCGTGCCACCGCCGATGCGCAAGGGAACGATCGACACGGCAGCGCTGGCGAGATGCGGGCGGAGGTCGTCGACCTTTCCCGTTACCTCGACGCGCGGGCCCCGGCAGGCGAAGACGTCTGGTGTCGGATGCTGGCCCACGATCTTCAGACGGGCCTGCGGGTGGCTCCTCAGGATCAGAGGCCACACCTCCCGGAGCAGGTAGAGGAGCCCGTCCTCGTTCGGGAAATAGTTGATCGCGCCGAAAAACATGACCGTGCGGCCGTCCGGGGCCGGATCCGCGGGCCGCGGCTTGAAGTACTCGACATCCACCGCGTTGGGGACGACCGCCGATCGCATCGACGGCACCAGTGCCCGCGCGCGGGTCTCGTCGGCTGCGGAGCAGAAGGCCACGCCACCGAACTGGCTCCAGATCGCGATCTCCTCGCGGCGGATCTTGCGCCAGTTGATCGAGTTGTAGACCCGGCGCGTGAGCCCCGTCGCGTCGCGCGCCTGCTGCCGCGCGAGGTCGAACTCGATGTTGTGCTCGTCGAGCACGAGGTGCGGTTGCCCCCGGCGCGGAATCGACTTCGCCAGCTCGAGAGCGAGGAAGGGCAGCTCCGCGCTGGCGATGTCGTAGGCCCGGGCGTTGAGCAAATCGTGCACGGCCCTTCGCAGCGCCGGAAGATCGTAGAGACCGCGCACAAAGCTGCGCGTGGAGAACAACGACCGGACCTGCATCAGCCGCTTGCGAGACCCGTTCGATGCTTGCGCCTGCACCAGCACCACGTCGCCACAGTACTCGCGCATGGCGCGCTCCGCGACGTGACGGTCGTACTCGGGCGTGATCACCGAGATTGCCGTGATGTCGTGACGCCGGGCGAGCGCAGCCATCAGTCCCTGGACGCGCCGCTGCGCACCGAAGGTGGGCGGGCTGGCCGGGAACGGCGACACGAAGAGGAGGTTCAGTCGATCGCGGTCCGTCACGGGTTCATGTGGGGCGACCCCTCAGCCTGTTGAGGCCGTTCCGGGCCACTCTGCTCGCCTTGTTGAAAGCACGCTTCGGGACGCTTCGAATCCCGCGATGCTGCCGCCCGTCAATCCATGCGCGGAGCGCCTGCGCCAGGTCCGGATCGCGGCCCGCGCTTTCCAGGCTCCGCAGGATCTCCTGCACGCTCGTCCGGTGCGCTTCGTCGACCGGCGGCAAACGGGCGAGGGCGGCGAGATCCAAGGCAGGAGGGAAGGTCGCGCACCGACCGAGCGCGCCGGCGCTGCGCAGGCAGGCCATGGTGCTCAGGCATTTCTCGCAGCGCCCGCAGTTGTACGCTTCACCGACGTTCGTCCAGGGAAAGCAGACCCGGAGGTAGCGCAGCGCTACGTCCGAGCCGGCGATCCTCGCCACCTTCTCCAACCGATTCGCCTCCAGGCCGTCGTGAAGCAATTCCGTTTCCTCTGTGCTCCACAGCGGATCGAGCAACGGATGACTGCCCCAGGGGATCAGCGTGGCGTAGGAATCGGAAGCGGCGATGTAGACCGTCCGGACCTGCGGGGCGAGGAGGAGCGCCACGCTGGCCAGCATCGATCCGTGAAAGAATTTCCAGGGGAAGTATCGATCCGCGAGCGATCGCACGTTAGTCTCGACTTCGACCAGGCCGACGCCGAGCTTCGCGGCGACTTCGCGCAACGACTGGGAGACCTTGGTCCGCAGCGGTGTGTCGTCGAGGCGCAGGTCGAACCCGTGGACCAGGATGATCTTGGTGATCTCGTCGTGGTGCTTGAGCAAGGTGTAGAACGAGTCGACGCCTCCCGAGAAAAAGCAGGCGACGGCGCGCGAGGGAGCAGCCTGCGAGGCCCGCCTGGCCCCCACGTGCAACGGAACCTCCCTGCACTCGGGAACCCAGGACCGGAGAATGGTCTGGATGGTCGGCAGCGCGTTCATCAGCCGGGGTGACACTTCACCTGGAATCTCCAGGGGCCAACCGAGCTTCATCGCCGACGGCAACGTCGCCGCAAGGAAGGTTTCCGCCCGGGACGACACCTGACCTTCCGATACCCGGTACCAGATCTCGTGTCGTTCCTCGCCCACCTCGATGGATGCAGTGATTCCCGCCCGATCTCCATCGAGCTGCCTTGGTCGACCCACCCTGATCAGGCTCATCGCCTCAAGCCCCCGCCTCCGGCGACCGTCGGAGGCTAGGCTACTGCCTTCGGGGAAGGGGAATCAAGGTGACTGGCGGATTCAGCGCCATCTGGGAGTATATTCGCGCGCTCGTCAAGCCATTCGAATGGCGCGGGAGGGCCTCAAGTGATGCGGATCGTTCCAGCCGTCTGCCTGGCGGCCATGCTCGCGTGCGGAAGCGACCTCGCACTGCAAGGCAGCGCTCGGATCGATGCGGTGTTCAACGTCCCGTCGACGGGCGTGGGCTGCATACGATTGGTCGCCAGCGGGATGAAGAGAAGCGTCCAGAAGGACTTTGGCATCACGGCCGGCCAGAGCGCGCTCAGCTTCGACATGCACGCGATTCCAACCGGGACGGTGATGTTCTCCGGCAGCGCGTACGCCGAGTCGTGCTCCGGCATCATCGCCAGCAGCATTGCGACCTGGGTGGCGGATGACGCGACCGTCACGATCAGCCCTGGGCCCCCGGCGCTCGTACAACTCGACTTCCACCCGAATGGGAACGCGACGGTGGGAGGCAATTTCGTCGGGGATTCGTTCACCGTCACGACGCTCGCGGGGCTGGCGGGTACCGCAGGCGCAGTGGACGGCACCGGCCCCGAAGCGCTGTTCGAAGGACCCACTGCCCTCGCGTTCGACGGCGTGGATACGCTGTACCTCGCGGACCGCACGACCGCCACCAGCGGCAGCTTCACCGGCATGACGATCCGCAGGATTACGGTCTCCACCGGCGTGGTGACGACGCTCGCCGGGGATCCAGGCTCCATCGGCACTGCGGATGGCGATGGGACCGCGGCGCGCTTCGCCCTCCTGGGCGCACTCGCCCTCTCGGGAAGCATGCTCTACATCGGCGACGGCTGCGCACTTCGCGCAATGACGACGACACAGCCATACGCCGTGACCACGCTGCTGGGCACGCCTTCCGCGACCAACCCGCAGGCCTGGGATTGCTCTTCGGGTATCGGCTCCATCCTCGACATCGCAGCCCGCGGACCGGACTTGTACATCGCGGACCAGGTGCGCGCCGTGATCTCGAAGATCTCATTTGCAACCAGCCCGCCGACCGTGACGGTCGTCGCCGGCAGTACCGGAGTGACTGGGACGGCCGACGGCACGCTGTCCTCCGCGGAATTCCTCGGCCCGCTCGGTATCGTGTTCCCTTTCGCCACCGACGATGTGTTCTTCGTGGCGGACTGGGGCACATCGGACGGCACCCATTCCTTCGGACTCATTCGCCGCGTCTCGCATTCGGACAACAGCGTCACGACCCTTGCGGGCGCCGAACAGACAGGCTTCGTGATGACGGACGGTCTCGGATTGAATGCGCTGTTCGCTGAACCGCGACGCATCGCCAACGACGGGACCAACCTGTTCATCACTGACATCAGCGCGGTCCGCCGCCTCGATCTGCACACGGAAGCGGTGGTGACCGTTGCGGGAAGCAACACGGCGGGCTATGCCGACGCCGTGGGTGTCTCTGCGGGGTTCAATTGGCCTTTCGGCATCGCGCGCAATGCGGCGACGGCGTCGATGTACGTCGCTGATCAGAAGAACTTCACGATCCGTGTGTTGAGGTCCTAGCGGATGCAGAGGTGGATCGCATCCGCGCTGGCGCTCGGCGCCGTAGCCTGCTCCCGCGCGTTGCCCGGCGTCGACGTGACGGTACGGATGGAATTCGTCCCGGCGCCCGTGGTGCAGTGCATCCGCATCACCGCGGTGGGCCCCACGCGAACGGTATCTCGCGACTTCGCCGCGCCGGTCGGGCCTGCGGTAGAAACCTTCGTGATGCGTGGCCTTCCTACGGGCCGCGTGCTCGTCCAAGGTAGGGCCTTCGATGCAGGGTGCGCAGAGGTGAATGGGCAAGACCCGACCTGGGTGACTGACGACGTGCTGCAAACGCTGGTCGCTGGCGTCAGTGCGAGCTTCACGCTGGTGTTCCATCCCAATGGCGAGGCGGCTGTGACCGCGGATTTCAAGGAGACCGGCGTCGGGGGCACGGGCGTGCCCGCGGATGCCTCGTGTCTGCACGTCGCCGTGGTCGGCGCTACGCGCACGGTGGAGCGCAGCATCGAGCTCGGCGCGAACGTCTTCGCGCTCTCCGGTCTTCCCGCGGGCGACGTGCTCTTCATCACCGACGGATTCGCATTGCCGTGCAGCGACGTCACGGCGACGACTGCGCGGACTTGGTATGGCCCCCCGGTGCGCTCCACATTGACCGCCGGCACACGCGCCGCCGTGATCATCGAACTACGCCACGTAACCGTCTCTGTCGCCGTGACTCCGTACCAGACGTCGCCGCTCACGGGACGGACGGTGGCGTTCGCGGCCATGGTCAGCGGCGCGCCAGTGAGCGATGTCACGTGGTCGGTGCAGGAGGCCGGCGGCGGCTCCATCGATGCTGGCGGACTGTACACGGCGCCTTCCGTTGCCGGAACGTTCCACGTCGTGGCGACGAGCGTGGCGGATACCTCGAAGAGCGACACGGCGACGGTGAGGGTCTTCACGATCCCGCTTCCTCCTGATCGAGTGACGACGTGGAACCCGGGCCTAAATGCGGTCGGTGGGATTCCCAACCGCACGACGATCTACAGGACCCTGACGCCGAGCGGCGGCGATGACACGAACGCAATCCAGACGGCCCTGGACAGCTGTCCACCGGGTCAGGTGGTCCAGCTCGGTGACGGGAACTTCGCGATCAGTGGCGAGGGTCTCTCGATCACGAAGTCGAACGTGGTCCTGCGCGGCAACGGGCCGAGCCGCACGAAGCTCTTCAAGGCTGCAGGGACCAGCTTCCCCGTCATCATCATGGGTCCTCGTTGGTTCGGTCACACCCAGCCAGCGAATCTCGCAGCCGACGCCCTCAAGGGCCAGACCTCCGTCGTGCTGGCCAGCAACCCGGGCCTGCAGGTGGGCGAGATCGTCACCATCGACCAGCTCACCAACACTGCGCTTACCTGGTGGGGCGCCAACTCCCCACCGGGAGATCCGTCTCGCGGTTGGTTCAGTGAATACGACCGGCCGCTCGGTCAGACGGTCGAGATCGCGTCGATCACAGGGAACACCATCACCCTGACCACGCCGCTGCACATCGACTTCCTCACCGCCTACTCGGCGCACGTCGTTCGCATCGAGGCCAACGGGGGTGTGGCCCCCGCCGTCAAGTACTCGGGCATCGAGGATCTCTACGTCTCTGGAGGTGACGGCGGCGACGGCGGCGGCAACATCCACCTGTTCGCCTCCGCCTACTCCTGGGTGAAGAACATCGAAAGCGACTTGAACGGCGGAACCGGTGTGAACCTCGAAGGCTGCTTCCGCTGCGTGCTGCGGGACTCGTACGTTCACAATTCAAAGCCACCGGTCGGTCCGGGTGGCGGTTGCTACGGGATCGGGCTCAACGGGTATGCCTCTGACAACCTGGTCGAGAACAACATCAGCTGGAACCACAACAAGGTGATGGTCATGCGTTGCACGGGAGGCGGCAACGTCATCGCATACAACTACATGGAGGACGGGTGGGGTTCGGGGTATCCGACCATCCCGGAGGTGGGCCTCAACGCTGCGCACATGACGACGCCGCACTTCGAGCTGTTCGAGGGCAATCAGTCGTTCAACTTCGACGGGGACTCGGTGTGGGGGAATTCGATCTACATCACCGTCTTTCGCAATCATCTCACCGGGCTGAGGCGCTCGATCACTCCCTTGACCTTGCTCGACGCGAATGGTCGCCGGGTGATCGGCCTGACCGAAAAACATTGGTGGTATAGTTTCGTCGGTAATGTCCTTGGCTACTCCGGCATGCCGCTGGTGGGTGGACAGACCGCGTTCATCTACGAGGCTGCGAACTTGAGCGTGGACAATCCCGTACCAATGTGGAAGATCGGGTACGACGCCAACTACAATCTCGACCCGACCGTTCCGCCCAGGACCTTCCGGCACGGCAACTACGACTTCGTGACGAACAGCATCCATTGGGATGCGAGCAATCCAAACCACAATCTCCCTAATTCCCTTTACCTCTCTGCCAGGCCCGGCTTCTTCGGGTCGAGTCCCTGGCCATGGGTCGATCCGGGCACTGGAGCTACCTCTACGCTGCCTGCCCGCGCGCGTTTCGACGCCATGCCGCACTGATTTCGGCGACGAGCACTGCTGGGACGTCAGCGTGACGCAGGTCACACAGCGGGGTGTGTGCACCGAGCGTTCGTGCGCACTTTTTCTCCGTTGCCGCGCTGACACGCACGTCCCAGGTTGCCCCAAGGTCTCGGCGGCGCTGGCGAAGTTCTCGGGGTGCTTCCCTCCGTTCTCGCAGGAGCGCCTCTTCGAATCGGCCGCCAGGTGTTGCTGCTGCAGCCACCGAACTCCTGCGCCGCCTCGCCACGCTGGTCCCGCCGCTGCGTGCCCACCTCATCCGCTACCGTCGTGATGATTTGGTCCCGGCGTCGGCAATCGTGAAAACTTCGGCGAAGCATCGAGCAGATCTGCCAGGCCATCGGCACTCTGGCGCGGCGCTTCGAGGACCACCGGCTCGTTTATCCCATGCACCTGAACCCGCCCGTGCACGTACATGTCAACCGGTTCCTCGGCAACCTCGCGAACGTGAGCCTCATCTCGCCTCAGGGCCGTCGCAACTTCG
>Ga0137388_10003339_pt1 | contig 10361 bp, 9 predicted proteins | sample 15con2h14AmetaG_FD_104644 | JGI IMG/M metagenome (GOLD analysis project Ga0137388, IMG submission 104644) | Vadose zone soil microbial communities from Angelo Coast Range Reserve, California, USA - 15con2h1.4A metaG | ecosystem: Environmental > Terrestrial > Soil > Vadose zone > Saprolite...
GAAATCCCCGTGAGCCGGGCCCAAACCAAACGCCTGCGTGAATTGTTCGGATTGTAGGTGAGACTGTATGGCAAGTAAGCCAGTGTGATCGCGGGCGACTCGCCCGCGCACTGCGGGCCGTGCGCACCAAGCACGTGGGGACAGCCGCCCTCGTCTGTCCGGTCGACTCCAGGAACGACGGTGTCTGGTCAAGGAATCAGTCGGGCTCAATTGCGGAAGCTGCAACCCCGCGGGCGCGTCGCCCGCGGCCACCCGACCCGCGACTAGGACGGAAGCCTCTCAGGGCAGGGGGGAGGCGGCCAGCCTGGGGGAGGATTCGGCCGCCTAAGGGCTGCCAACCACTACTACGCAGCCAGCGCTTCCAAGGCAATTCGATTGCGGATCACTAATGTCGAACCTTCCAGACGAATCAACTTCTTCTTCTTAAGTTCGCTCAACAGACGCGTAACTGTCTCTCGCGATGAACCAATCATCTGCGCTATCTCTTCATGGGTCAGACTGGATTTGATCCGAATCTCGCTGGTTCCGACCTCTCTCTCGCGGCCGCTTCCCCACGAAAGCAGAAGTCGCGCCAACTTGCCGGCAGAGGAGCGGGCCAGCACCAACTCGTGGATTTCCCGGTAGGCGGATTGAAACTCCCGGCTCAGGGCTTGAGCGGAGTGCAGCCCCAATTCTCCATACCTGTCCAGCAATCTCATCAGGGAGTCGCGGTCGATCGAGTTCACCTGGCAGGGGCCTGCCGTCTCCGCCGTCAGTTCGTACGGCGTCCCTGAAATTACCGCGCTCAAACCCAGCGCTTCTCCCGGCACCGCCATCTTGAGAATGAGCACCTTGCCCTCACGAGAGGTCGTCGAAAGCTTGACCTTGCCCGAGCAAAGCACCAGTCCGCCGCGCGGCATTTGGCCCTCCACGAACAAGACCGCGCCTCCCGGATACGTGCTCAGGTGGCTGGAATCGCTGAAGGCCCGAAGCACGTCCGGGGAAAGGCCACAAAACCACTTGTCTTTCCTCAATTTGCACGTGACACAGTTTTCGATGATTTCTAGTCCGTACGGAGTGTTCATCCTCACCACCACCTCGCTCGTGTCGTGTACTGACGGTCCGCTTTGCGGAGGAGGCTTGCTTTGAGCCGCCTGCGCGCAACGCGAATCCGGAATTCGAAGGTTTCCATGTTTGGTCTCGGCCAGCAGCGCCGCGGCGACGCGCCCTGCTTCTCCCGTCGATCTCAGGCCGCTGACCAGTTCCCAGCCGGCACTGGCATTCGCCTTCTTGTGCCATTGCAGAGCACACGCGAACAAGTACAGGGGATCGAGGCGTGGCTCATCCGGCTGCCCGCCCTGTGCCGGCGTGGGGCGCGTCTGCGGACAATCCAAACCCAGCTGAGAAGCCAGGTCACTGCGTTCGAAATCGGTTTGCACAACGCGGCGGACGACACTTACCCGGGCGATTGCCGTGGGGAGGAGGTTATTTGCGGGGTGGAGCCGGCCCGGCGTTAGATTGCGCTCAGAAAGCAACACTTCGACCTCGGGTCCGGGCGTCCAACTTCGCGTACGCCAGCCGGATCGTGGCAACCTCGCATGATTTCTGGGATATTGCTTGGCACCTACGGGTGAGTGCCCGACGCAGTTTCAAGTTGCAGTCTGAGGGCCAAATCCCCCGCTCCTCTAAGCTCTTGCGAACGCAGAATAATTCCAGATTGACAAGGGGACTTTGCTCCGGCTTTGTCTGCCGTTTCGTCGGCACAGTGCCGATAGGTCGTCACCAAGTTTGTCTGGGATTTACGGCTGGAACGATCACTCATACTCTTGGCGGGAAATTCCCATCTTCAAAATTCTGGATTGCAGAGTTGTACGTTTCATCCCCAGTCGCATCGCGGCTCCGCGAGGACCGGCGATCACTCCCCTGGTTTCGCGGAGCACTCGAATAATGTACTCCCGTTCCAGGCTTTCCAGCGTGCCATCGCTGTCCGCACTTTCGCGGATATCCGCCAACTCCGCTAAAGGAGCGTTGAGCACCCGGCCCTCCGAAAGAATGACGGACCGCTCCATAAGGTTCTCGAGCTCCCGTACATTGCCGGGCCACTGCCAGTTCACCAACGCATTCATCGTGCCACTGGGAATAGTCTCAATTTGCTTATTCAACTTGCGAGAAAACTTCTGCACGAAATGCCGCACTAACAGCGGAATGTCCGTCTTTCGCTCACGCAGCGAGGGCATGCGGATGGGAAAGACATTCAGGCGGTAATACAAGTCGTTGCGGAACTCCTTGTTGGCCACATTCTGGGCCAGGTCCCGATTGGTGGCCGCGATCAGCCGTATGTTGACCCGAATGGTGCGCGTGCTGCCCAGCCTTTCGAACTCCTGATCCTGGAGCACACGCAACAGCTTGGGCTGCATCCAGCGGAATATCTCCCACTTCATCCAGAAACAAACTCGCCTTGTCCGCCAGTTCCAGGCGCCCAACCTTCTGGCTGATGGCGCCGGTGAAGGCGCCTCTTTCGTGGCCGAAGAGTTCGCTCTCCAGCAACCCGGTGGGAATGGCGGCGCAGTTTAGTTTGACGAAGACCCGGTCTTTGCGGGAACTCATGCGGTGAATGGCGCGCGCGATAAGCTCCTTCCCAGTTCCCGTGTCCCCCAGGACCAGCACCGTAGCATCGCTCGACGCCACCGTTCGCGCCTGGGATAGAACTCGCTTCAGGGCCGCACTTTCGCCGACGATCTCTTCAAAGTTGAGTTCGGTACGAATTTCCTCTTCCAGGTAGAGTTTCTCACTCGCCAGTTTCTCTGTAAGTTGTGCAATTTCGCGGTAGGCACGGGCATTGTCCAGCGCCACCGCCACTTGTGCCGCCACTTGCTGCAGAAAACCAACGTCTTGCGGCGCGAAGGCGTTGGCCTGTTTGCTGGCAAGATTCAGCGTCCCCAGTTCGCCTTTTCGTGTGGTCAGCGGAATACAGCACAGCGATTGGATTCCTTGTTCCAGCATCTGGCTGACAAAGCTGGATTGAATTCCCATCAGGTCCTCGCGGGAGAAAATTTTGGTCTCCCGTTCCATCAAGGCACTGCCGGCCGGAGTATCTTTTACCGGAACTGTCGTGTCCGTGCCCGCCAGTCCTTTGGTCAATGGGGAGTCCAGCGGATAGAGGGACAACGAGTGCGACCCTTCGTCATAGACCGCCACGCTGGCATAGTCGTACCGGATCATCCTGCGTATCAAACCGGAAATCGCAGGAAACAAATTTTGCAGATCGCGGTTTGTCACCAGCGTGTTGTTGACCTCCAGCAGCATCTGCAGTCTTTCCTTTTCCCGCGCCAGCGCCTCCCGCGTGAGAGCGTTCTCCACTGCCACGGCGACCAACTTCGCCACCCGCGGCAGAAGATGCATGTCTCTTTCGGTGTAGGCATTGGCTCGAGAACTGCCCAGGCCCAGCGTGCCCAGGCGCTTTTGCGCAGTGGTCAAGGGCAACCAGCAATACGAGCGTAGTCCCCGCTCGCGCAGCGCACTGATCACCGGAAGGAAGCGCGACTCTGAGGCCAGGTCAGGCACCACCAGAGGTTGCTGGTTTTGCCACGCCCACCCCGATGGCGATTCCTCCACTGGAACTTCCAAGGAGGCCGGAGCAAGTTCGCTACCCTCCCAGAGATGCAGGCGCATCACATTTCTTGCGGGATCGTAAAGCGAGAAGTTGGCGGCTTCCGCCGCCACTACCTGTCGCAGGCGCTCGGCCATCGCGACGAACAGTTCTGGCAGGCTGTGATGATGGACCACCAGGTCCGCCATCTCAAGCAGAGCCTCGTAACGACGAAGGTCTGCGTCAGAATCGAAGTGGCTTTCCAAACTCAATTTGCGCGAGCCCCATTACCCCCCTCGAGCAAACGGCAGCATTATAGTGTTACTGGCCTTCGAGTAAACGCTTATTTTCTTCGCTTGTCCTGTTTCCGGAACAGACCGCGGCCGAGGGCTCTCGTGTCCCGAAGCTGCGGAATTCAGGTTTTCAGAACAAAAGTAGGACTGCCCGGCAGAATCCTTAGAGCAGGGCCGAGAGGCGCGCCGCCTGGGTGGGATGTTGCATGAGCACGAGTTGACCCGCCAAACCGCTGAGATGTTGATAGTTGTCGGCCAATTGGCCGTAGGAAAGTCGAGCCTCCGGCAGCGCAATTCTGAGGTACAGCTTGGCCACTGACAGCAGCGCGTAGGCTCGTAACCGCACTGCACTATCGATCAGCTGCCTGCCGGCTAGCGCCACGCGCGGGTCCGCACTCCGCGCTGCAGCCTCGCCCAGGCGGAGTAGAAACGCCGCATTGTGCGCCGTGTTCCGGATATATTCCGTTGCCGCTCGCAGACGTTCCCTTTGAATGGCGCGGAATTCGCGCGGGGGCAGGTTGACGCGCAAGTACTCCTCTTCCCGTGGATCCATCAGATTGCGGAAGGCCTCGATGTCGACCGGCCTGGTGTGTCCTGCCAGATCTTCCAGCGATTTCACCGAAGAGTTATGCCCACCCTCCATGTAGAGCAGGAGAAGCAGCAGGGACAGCGCGACCAGCACCAGGATGAAGGAAACAATCATTGCATTAGCAGCCGTTGCAGTTCAGCGTTCCACTGTTCGAGATGATTCTCCGGCGGCTCCTTCACCGTCCGGCGCGCCGTCTCCGGGACCAGCAGATACACCAGCCAGATCATCACGCAACAATGATAAGTAGCCATGGTAACCAGGTCGAAGATATAGCCGGCCACAAACTCGGTGCGAATCGCTTCGGTCGCCAGATCTACAGTGGAGAAAATTGCCAGACCAATCGCGATGCCGTAGGTGAAGCTGCGCCAGGAAAGACCAAAGTAAGAAGAGAATCCTATCAGCAGCAGCAACAAGCTGCTCTGCATCAGACCCACCGCCCGATCCACAACATGGATTAGGGAAAGGAAGGAAAGTGAACCATCGTACGGCGCGTGCACCGCCACCACAATCGCCACCAGTAATAGTACTGCCGAGGCCCACCGGAACAGAACACGACTTAATTGCTTTAGCCCGGGGTAGTTACTGAATACCTGGGAGAATATCTCAGAAATCACGGCAAAGCGCAGTGCAATGCTAACTACCAATCCCGCCCAATATACATCCCAGTACTGGTAGCCAGACACCGCCGGGCTGTGATCCAGGACGAACAAAATTCCTTCCAGCACGACTTGAAATATCGTGTAAGTCAGAAACATCGGAAATTCCCGGAATAACTTGCGCCGGATCATGATGATGGCAATAACTATCTGGAGGGCGTGGGGCGCGATCCAAAGGTAGTGCCACAGGAATGAGTGAGGGTACATAACTGATCGCCGGGAACTATAAACCGTTAATCAGTAAGTCGCAAACCCTATTCCCGTGATGAAGCGTCCACGCCCTCCAGTTCAAACCAGGTCTTGTTCTTTGAGTATGTCCACACCTACAGATTGGGTTAACGGGTTATGGTTTGCACGCCTGTCCGGGAGGACACTGCGGTTTCGGTCCTCCGTCCGCGTTCAGGGTCATGGGAATCAACAGCGTACCTGCGAGCAGCAGGGCGCCAGCGAGAAGCAGGAAAAGTCTTTTCACGGTGGAACTCCTTTTCTGAGTGGATTGGGAAGTTCAACCGTGGTAAGGTGGGCTCGAATTGGGCGGGTTCTGCACCCAACCGCAAATCGTCCGGTTTTCTGAAATCAGGAAAATGACACTGAAATCAGCTCTCGAAGACGTATTAGGAACAACACTTGCAGCGGTGGCAGGAGTGGTCGGGAAGATCGAGTACCTTGCGAGCTTGAGGGATTTGGCGGCGTCGGGCGCCTATTCGCACTGGGGGCTGACCCGGGCTTACGGAGAGCCGGCGGCGCAACAAGCTCTGGCCGAAGCGCACCGACAATTATTTCTCAAACTGCTGCGCACTCCGTTGCGCACGTTGCGCGATGATGTCGCGGCTTCCTGCGAGGCAATAAATTCGACCGAGGCGTTAGGCGGGGGATTAGGGAAAAAGATGACGGCAGGCGTGTATATCGAGGGCCTTTGCGACCGCGTGCCGGCCTTGATGCCGCAGGACCTCGGCGGCGGTTCCGCTCGTCATTTCAGTTCAGTGCTGCACGCTCTTTCGATTCTGCTTTCGAATCCGGCAGAGACACCGCAGGACGCCATTCCCCGAGTTTGAGCGCGATGCCCACCACCCGGCCAATCACTTCCGCTTCCTGGGGATGCCGCAGCATCCGGGCCGCCACCGGTGAAAGTGGATGCGGCTGCAGAGTAATCTGGTCGCCTTTTAGGCTGCACCAGGAGCAGGTGTACCCTTCGCGTGTCTCCACGAAGTAAATCGGACGCTCATATTCGGAGCGCCACATTCCTGGCTCTACTTTATTCATGCTTTCGTCAACCTGCAGAAAAGTACCCGGCGGCAATAAGGGATACATTGTGAAATCCTCGCTGCCGATATAGCCATAGATGTATTTGTCGCCGCTGAAATTTGCCAGATACGCCAGCGGCACCAGTCCCCATTGCACCACCATTCGGCTTAAATTTGCGCTACGACGAGGATCAAACGCCGGATCCAGTCGCGTCGGCACTTCTACCTTCATCGCACCCTGCAGAGTTTCGGCTACATGCGAACGGGCAGGAAGGTTCAAATGCAAATCCGCCGCGGACAGACTGAGGTCGACGCCGTACCACGACAACATCTCGCGGACATCGCAGCGGTAGATTACGGCGAGAGAGTAAAGCCGGAAAATACTGGGTACCAGTCCTTTGGTCTCGATGTCGGAAAGGCGGCTGGGGCTGACGGCGAACTCGTCATTTCCGTGCCGTTCGGCAATGCGTCCGCTGGCAGTTTCCACTTCACGCATGGTGAGGCCAAGGCGCTCGCGCAGAGAACGGAGGTTTTGTCCGGCGGTGAGGATGGCTATCCTGCCTTCAGGAACGTTCCTCAGCTTTCGAAGCCATACTTCGCGACTGAGGAAGTCGGTCGTTTCAAGGATCCGGTCTCCGCGCCCCCTCGCACTTGCAGCAGAATCCGGCAACGCAGCGAACAATAAACCAAAGTTTATCCGCTTGCAAACGACTTTTATCCCGGCTCAAAAGTTCTGATCCTAGGGATCGATTATTTGAGAGGACAACCTTGTCATCGCTACCTTCCGTTTGTTAGTAGTCCCCGAGCGTTAGCTGCAGACGGAAGTGGCTTGCCTTGGTAGCTATAATGGGGGCGTGGCACGGGGATGGGAAAGCAAATCGGTCGAGGAGCAACAGGCTGCCGCCAGCACGCAGGCCGAATCAAAACAACGACTTACGCCTCAGCAGGCGGCTCGGAGGCAGCAGAAAGAGGCGATTGAGCTGTCGCGCCGGCGAGTCCAGCAGCAACTTCAGTTGGCGCAGAATCCTCGCCACCGCCAGATGCTCGAGAACGCATTGTCCGAACTGGATTCGCAATTAGCACGCTTGGGCTAAGTCTCCAGTTTGCTTGGATTTGAGTGTTTCTGACGTATAATGTCCGCATCCCCCATGAAAGCTTACGTCTACGTGTCGCTGAAGAAGAGCGTTCTGGATCCCCAGGGAAAAACCATTCAGGGTGCTCTCAAAAAAATGGGATGTAAGGGATTGGAAGAGGTTCGCCAGGGCAAGTATTTCGAACTCACGCTCGATGGTGGCCTGAACCGGAGTGAGGTCGAGGCGGAAGTCACGCGCATCGCTCGCGACGTCCTGACCAATCCGGTGATTGAAGAGTTTCGACTCTCCGTCGAGGAATAAAGAGGATCAACCGAATTCCCCAGTTCGGTGGTGTATTGTTCGTCCTGCTTCGGCAGGCTGGATATTCGCAGAGCGCGGTAGGCGTTCTAAAGTTAGTGGCCGGATTCTAACTCACAAAAAACAGCTTCGGTTCCCCGCCGAAAATAGGAGCATTCGTATGTGCGGCATAGTGGGATACGTTGGCAAGAAGCGAGTGGTACCCGTCATTATCGATGGACTCAGGCGCCTGGAATATCGCGGCTATGATTCGGCCGGGATCGCAGTATGCGGCAATGGCGATGGTCTGCAGATTCGCCGGGCCGAGGGCAAGCTACGAAATCTGGAAGAAGTCATTCGCCTCAAGCCCCTCGATGGTACGTACGGGATTGGCCACACGCGTTGGGCCACGCACGGCCGCCCCACCGAAGAGAATGCCCACCCGCATCGCGACTGCACCGGACGAATCGTGGTCGTACACAACGGGATTATCGAGAATTACGTTTCGCTCAAGCGCAAGCTGATCGAAGAGGGCCACAAGTTCACCACCGAGACGGACACGGAAGTCATCGCCCACCTGGTCGAGAAGTATTTCCTGAAGACCGCGAATGGCCATCGTCCTTCATTGGAAGAATGCGTCCGCAAGACCGTACTCCAGTTGACCGGCGTGTTTGCGCTGGCGGTAATTGCCGTGGATGAGCCCAACAAGATCGTGGCCGCCCGCAATGGCCCGCCCGCCGTAATCGGGCTGGGCAAGGATGAATATTTCGTCGCCTCCGACGTGCCCGCGATTCTTTACCACACCCGCGACCTGTTCTTCCTCGCCGACGGCGACCTCGCCGTGATTACGCCCGAAGGCGTACAGCTGACCGACTTTAACGGGCAGCCGATTGTCCGCCAGGTCCAGCACGTGACCTGGGACCCGATCATGGCGGAAAAGGGCGGCTTCAAGCATTTCATGCTGAAGGAAATCTACGAGCAGCCGCGTGCGGTTCGGGACACCACCCTGGGACGGGTTTCGCAGGAAACCGGACACGTGTTTCTCGACGAGATGGAGATCTCCGAAGCCGAGTTCAAAGCCGCCAAGAAGATCAACATCGCCGCTTGCGGGACCAGTTGGCATGCCGCTCAGGCCGGCAAATTCATGATCGAGCGTATCGCGCGCATCCCGGTGGAAGTGGATTACGCCAGCGAGTGGCGCTATCGCGATCCCATCATCGCCGCCGACACGCTCACCATGCTGATCACGCAGTCGGGAGAAACCGCCGACACCATCGCGGCCCAGCGCGAAGCCAAAGCCAAGGGTTCGAAGACCCTCGCCATCTGCAACGTGGTAGGTTCGATGATCACGCGCGAGGCGGCCGGGACCATCTATACTCACGCCGGTCCGGAAATCGGAGTTGCCTCCACCAAGGCGTTTACCGCGCAACTTACGGCGCTCTACCTGTTCGCCCTGTTTCTCGCCCAGCAGCGCGGCACCATAACTGACGATCAGGCGAGAGACCGTATCCAGGAACTTACGCGCATCCCCGGCAAACTCGAGCATTTGCTCACCCGCGAGGAAGATTGCGAAGACCTGGCCAAGGAATATTCCCGCTCACAGGACTTCCTGTTTCTGGGGCGCGGCATCCATTACCCGATCGCGCTCGAAGGCGCGCTCAAGTTGAAAGAAGTCTCCTACATCCACGCCGAAGGCTATCCCGCCGGGGAAATGAAGCACGGGCCCAACGCACTGATTGATGAGAACCTTCCCGTGGTAATCATCGCCACCCGTGATACCAAGGATGAGCTCTCGATGACCCGTTACGAAAAAACCTGTTCGAACCTGAAGGAAGTGAAGGCTCGTTCCGGCATGATCATCGCGCTAGCCACCGAAGGCGACGAAGACATCAAAGAAGCCGCCGACCACGTCCTGTACGTTCCACCGGCACCGGAAGAGCTGCTGCCGATTCTGGAAATCGTCCCCCTGCAATTGCTGGCGTATCACATCGCGGTGCGCCGCGGCTGCGACGTGGACCAACCCAGGAACCTGGCGAAATCAGTAACGGTGGAGTAGAAGAACAGCTGTCAGCCATCGGCTACTAGCTTCTGGCTTCTAGCCAGGCGTTGTCATCTTGAGCGGAGTATTTCGAATTCGCTGGCGAATCGAAATGCGGAGTCGAAAGATCTCTACCCGCCGAGGCTATCAGCTCCCTTAACACTGGACTACAAACCGCTTGCGCATATCCGCCCTGCTCGCGATGCTCGCCTTCTTGCCCGCGGTGGCGCCTGGCCAAACGCCCGCCAGTTCTGCCCTGACATTCCAAAGCGGCGGAAAGGCCATCCGCGTAGAAGCCTTCTACCCCACAACTCCGGGACGCCATCCCGCGGTGCTGGTCCTTTACGGAGGGTTGGGGATGACACTGCGTCCGGCTGGGTACCGCTACTACGCCGCTGACCTGGCCAACCACGGTTACGCCGCCTTCCTGGTCCACTATTTTGACCGGACCGGCGAAGAACGACTCGGCGAAATCGACCACTCCGAAGTCTGGCGCTCCACCATCCGCGACGCGATCGGGTTCGCAGCCGAGGATCCGAAGGTTGATCCCAAGCGCATCGGGGCGGTAGGGTTCTCCCTGAGTTCGGCTCTCGTGTTAGCCGA